>Ga0209606_1001549_pt1 | contig 28065 bp, 22 predicted proteins | sample AD_UKC057_MetaG_FD_184412 | JGI IMG/M metagenome (GOLD analysis project Ga0209606, IMG submission 184412) | Active sludge microbial communities of municipal wastewater-treating anaerobic digesters from USA - AD_UKC057_MetaG (SPAdes) (version 2) | ecosystem: Engineered > Bioreactor > Anaerobic >...
GGAGCTGCTCCTGATTGGCCTGACGGAAGCGCTCGAGGGGCTCGCCCGTCAGGACGTAAACCTGCCAGGGTTGGGTGTTGCCCCACGAGGGGGACCACCGGGCCAGATCCAGCAATTCCCGGAGAAGATCCGGAGGAACGGGATCGGGTCGGAACCGACGAATGCTGCGCCGCTGAAGGATGATCTCCCGGATGTCCATGGTCGTCATTTACTTCCTTTCTGTTTTGAGGGTGACAAAGAAGCTCGTTTTCCCCCGACGGACGAGGATCATCAGGGCGTCGCCCGCCTCGCCGTCGCCGATGGCCTTTTGAAAATCCTTCAAACCGGAGATGCGGGCCTGGTTGACCTTCAGGAGGATATCCTGCGCCTTCAGGCCGGCCTCATCGGCCAATCCGCCCTCCTGGACCTCCGTGACGATCACGCCGGTTTTATCCGGCAGGGAAAAGTGCCGGGCCATCTCCGGTGTCACCTCCTGGACCGTCATGCCGAACCGCTCGTCGATGGCGTTCCCGGAGGCGAGATCTGGACGTTCCTTGCGTTCGGCCACGGTCAGCCTCAGGGAGGCCTCGGTTCCGTCGCGCAGGACCTTCACGGTCACGACGCTGCCCACTTTGAGCGCTGCCACGACCCGCAGGAGTTCGTGCGAGTCCTTGACCGGTTTTTCCGCGATCTCCAGGATCACGTCGCCGGTCTTGATCCCCGCCTTGTCCGCCGGTTCTCCCGGAAAGACGTCGCCGACCAGGGCGCCCGCCCGGTCTTTGAGCTTGAGGGCCTCCCGCATGTCGTCCGTGATGTCCTGAATGGCGATGCCCAGCCAGCCGCGGGTGGTCTTCCCCCGGCTTTTCAGATCGTCGAGGATGTCCTTGGCCATGTTGATGGGAATCGCGAAGCCGATCCCCTGTCCCTGGGCGACGATGGCGGTGTTGATGCCGACCACCTCTCCGGCCAGGTTGAACAGCGGACCGCCGCTGTTGCCGGGGTTGATGGACGCGTCGGTCTGGATGAAATTGTCATAGGGACCGGCGCCGATGACCCGCCCCTTGGCGCTGATGATTCCCGCCGTGATCGTGTGGTCGAGACCGAACGGATTGCCGATGGCGAAAACCCAGTCGCCGATCCGCGCCTGGTCGGAATTCCCCAGATGCGCGTACGGCAGTTTTCCCGGGGAATCGATCTTGATGAGGGCGAGATCCGTATTGGCGTCCCGTCCCTTGACGTCCGCCTCGTACTCCTTGCCGTCGGCCAGTTTCACCAGGATCTTGTCGGCCTTTTCCACCACATGGTGATTGGTGAAGATGTAGCCGTCCTCGGAAATGATGAATCCGGAGCCCAGACTCTTCTGCTTGAATTCACGCTCCGGCAGGTCGCCGAAGAAGCGCCGGAAAAACTCGTCGTTGCCGAAAAAGCGCCCGAAGGGCAGCTCGCCCCCCATCGGGCCCATCTGCCGGCCCTTGAGCACCTTGGTGGTCGAGATGTTGACGACCGTGGGGCGGAGCTTCTCCGCCAGGTCGGCAAAAGACGCGGGGGCGCCTGCCGTATCGGCCTTTCCGAAAGACAGGGCCCAGGCCGGCCCCCATCCCGCGGACAGGGCGACAAATCCTCCAGTGAGCAGAAGCATGCCTGCGGCGAACAAAACGATCCTGAAAAATCGAAAAACCCGTTCCGTCCGTTCCATGGTGTCCCTCTCCTCTTTGACGCCGGTGCACGATCGGCTTCAGACCCCTCAGGCCCCGCCGAATCCGATCACGACCCTGGACCCTTCCACGATGACCGGCACCTCCCGACGGCCGCCGGAATGCCGGAGCATGTCCTGCATCCGCTCCGCGTCCTGTCGGACATCGACATAGACGGCGCGCTCCCCGTAGGCCGACCTGGCCTTTTGGGTATAGGGTCAGCCCGCCTTTCCGTAGATGATGACCTTTTCCGACATCGGGGTCCCCGGGCGCCGCCCCTCACCGGGATGATCCTGTCCTCCCGCACGGGAAAGACGCACAGCGCCATTTTTTCCTTTTTTATACCAATCTTTTTTTCTTTCCGCCACAGAAAATCCGCCCGCGCCTCAGGCGGCCGGCACTTGACGTGCGCCGGGCAACCGCATATAGTGCCCGCCACCAGTGCCGGCTTTTGGAGGAGATCATGCTCAAGATCAGGGGGATCGTACCGCTCGTCGTTCTGGCGCTGATCGCGGGGTGCGGGTGGAGCGACGCGGCCGAGACCATCCGGGATCTCCGCACCCTGCCCCAGGATGCGCGTGCCTATCTCTCCCCCGCAAGCGAGTCGCAGCCCGCCGCCACCGCGGACAATCAGGAACGCCTGGACGCCCGGTACAACGAGCAGTTTCTTTCCCCCTGGCGCCAGACGCAACCCCGGCATGGCGTCGACGAGGTCGATCGGTCTTTCAAGCGGTACCGGAAGGCGCCGGGCTATGCGGAAAACGGCCGTCCCCACACGCCCGAGTGGATCGACGAACTCAGGGCCCTGGCCCGGTTCGAGACCTATCCGAATGCCGGCTATGCGGGGATGACGATTCGGCCGACGGACGTCCGGGTTTTGCCGACGAAAAAGCCGCGCTTCGGAGGGTTGAACGGCTATCCGTTCGATCTCTTCCAGCAGACGGCCCTGCCGGTCAACACACCGGTTTACGTGGTGCACGCGACGCGCGACAAGGACTGGTTGCTGGTGGAAACGGCCTGGTTCGTCGGCTGGATTCCCGCGGAGGATGTTGCCCGGATGAGCGAGGCGGACATCCGGGCCTGGGAGCGGGGACCCTACGTGACGATCCTCCGCGATGGGGTTCCCGTGTACGGGGCGGCCGACGGGATGTTCCTCTTTCATGCGCCCCTCGGGGCGATGTTCCCCCTGGCGAAGGCCCGGGACGACGGCTGGGAGGTTCTCGTGACGGTGGCGAACGAAAAGCGCGAGGCCGTCACCCGATTGGCCTTCGTGGCTTCAGGTCCGGTCGCCAGAAAACCTCTGCCGCTGACGCCGCGGAACATCGCCGGGCAGATCAACGAGTTGATCCGTGAGCCCTATGGCTGGGGCGGCCTGAACGGCAGCCGGGACTGTTCGGCGACCCTGAGGGATCTCTTCGCCCCGTTTGGAATCTGGCTGCCCCGCAACTCCTCCGAACAGGCCCGTCAGGGGGGCGGGGTCATCAATCTGAAGCGGCTCAGGCCGGAGATCCGGAAGGAGCAGATTCTGTCGCGGGGCATCCCCTTCCTGACCCTGCTGTGGGAACCGGGCCACATCATGCTGTACGTCGGCAGCGTCCAGGACGAGATTCTGGTGTTTCACAACTTCTGGTCCGTCAAGGCCCGGGACCGCAAGGGCCGTGTCCAGCAGAAAGTCATCGTCGGTCAGGCGGCCATCACGACCCTTCATCCCGGCGAGGAGTTGGAGGGGGTAACGGTCCGGACGTCCAACCGGCTCCATGCGCTCTGGGCCATGACGCTGATGGTTCCCCCGGCGCCGTGAGCGTTTGCCGGGAGAAATCCGGTTCCTTGCTTCAGGCTGGATATTTTCCCTGGTAATGGGATCCTTGCCAGCTTTTCTTGAGGGCCTGATTCAACTTCACGACGGTGTAGAAGTTTGGAATCTGTTTCAGGCTCCAGAGGGATTTCATCAGGCGATACTGAGCGGTTGGGAATGAGTAGAGTTGTCCTTTGATGTAGTTGTTGCCCGTGTAGACCGTTTCAGGTTCAAGGCCGTTCATCCGGTGCACGACGTACGAGAACCGGTATTTGTCCCAGTCCGCCGGGAAGTCCTGGTAGATCAGCCGTCCCTCGTTTTGCATCCGCTCCATCAGCCGGGTGCCGGGCAGGGGGGTCAGGATGCTGATCTGTACCATGTCGATGCCCGAATGAACGAGGAAATCCGCCAGTTTCTTGTAATAATCGGGAGACTCCCGGTCATTGCCGATGATAAACGCCCCCAGCACGGCAATGCCGTGCCGGTGAAACGCATGGACCACCTTTCGGTAATTCTTGATCCCGATCTTCAAATTGGCCCGCTTGTTCATTCCCCGGAGCATGTCTTCGCTGATGGATTCAAAACCGATGAAAACGAACATGCACCCGGCACGGGCCGCCAATTCGATGAGTCGTTCATCGTCAGCGGCATTGATGGAGGTCTGCATCCACCATTTCTTGTTCAGTTTGCGCTGAATCATGCCCTGGAACAGTTCCATCGCCCGGTGCTTGTCTTCCCGGGTGTGTCCCACCAGATTGTCATCGACAAAAACGACATAGTCCCCCGTGCACTGAGACAGCTCGTCTAGGACATGCGCTGCACTGCGCTGACGGTAATGCTTCCCCAGATGGCGGGAGACCGAACAGAAATCGCAATCGAAGGGACAGCCGCGGGAGGTCTGCACCGCCTGCCACAGGTAATTCGGGTGCAGCAGATCGCGCCGCGGGGTGATGCCCGAGCGCGTCAGATCGATTTGAGGGCCGCTGTATTTCGGGGCCAGCCGCCCCTGCCCGAAGTCGTCCAGCACCTGCTTCCAGATCCCCTCCACTTCTCCCACGACCACCGCGTCCGCGTAGCGCAGGGCCTCGTCGGGCTTCATGGAGACGTGGATCCCTCCCATGACCACCTTGATGTTGCGCTCCCGATAGACGCGGGCGATTTCGTAGGCCCGGCGGATGTTGCTCGTAAAGGACGTGATGCCGACCAGGTCTGCTTCTTCGAATGCAAACGTCTCGAAATTTTCATCAAGGATCCGGACGTCCCAGTCACTCGGCGTCGCCGCCGCCACGTAAGCCAGCCCCAGCGGCGGAAAGGTGGTAATCCGGCTCAACAGGTATCCGCTTTTCTGCCCCACCGGGCTGATCAGCAAAAGTCGTTTCATCGTGTCCGCTCTTACCTCAATGACATCCGTGAATGCAACCGTTAAGTGGCGCGACGGATCGCGCCCCCCGGCCTTCCGGCCCTTTGCCGTGGATCAGGGTGCGGCCCGTCGAAAAATTTGACAACCGCCGGCAAAGCCGTTAAAGGGGTTGCGGCAGGCATGCCATCCCTTTGGCAAGGACAAACCCCATGCAGGAGATGCCTTTGGCAATACCGCGGGATTTTTACCTCATGGAACATGAAGAGGAAACGTATCGCCTCGAATCGAAGACCCGTCCCGAAGACATACGCCGACAGGCCCGATGGTGCGGGATCAAACCCGGACAGCGCCTCCTCGATCTGGGCTGCGGTCCGGGCAAGACGACCGCGATCCTTCACGACCTGATTCAGCCGGGCGGGTCGATCGTCGGACTGGATGCCTCGCCGGAGCGGATCGCCCATGCGCAACGGTGCTACGGCTCCCGTGCGGGGATCGAATTCGCCGTCCACGACCTGCGCGAGCCCCTAACTCCCTTCGGCACGTTCGACGGCGCCTGGGTCCGCTTCGTCCTGGAGTATTTCCGGCGGGAAAGCCTTGAGATCGTCCGGAATGTTGCGGCCAGCCTGCGTTCGGGGGGAGGGCTGTATCTGATCGATCTGGATCACAATGCCCTCAATCACTATGAACTGCCGGCGCCGATGGCGAAAATCCTGCCCGAAATTTCGCGATGCCTGGAAGACATCTACGATTTCGACGCGTACGCGGGTCGCAAGCTCTACGCCCACCTCTTCGATCTGGGTTTTGCGGACATCGCCGTCCACGTGACGGCCCATCACGTGATCTACGGTGAGAGCCTGGAAGTGGACAGTTACAATTGGATGAAAAAGATCGAGGTGACGACCCCGCGTCTCACGGATCTTTTTTCCACGTATCCCGGTGGGTACGACCGCTTCATGGCGGATTTCAAGGAATTCTTCCACAACCCCCGGCGATTTACCTACACCCCCCTGATCCTGTGCAAGGGGAGAAAGCCCTGAGAGACGGGCCTTCAATCCCTGATGCCGGGATCCTCAAAATGAAAACGACCGCTCGTGAACAGCGCGATGCAGGCGTCCGCCACATCCGGGTCGTAGGTCACGCCCCGGTGGGTGCGTATTTCATCGAGCGCCTTTTCGATGCCTAACGCCGGCCGATAGGGGCGGTGGCTGGCCATCGCCTCGACGACGTCCGCCACGGTGATGATGCGCGCCTCGATGATGATGTCCTGCCCGGCGATCCCCCTCGGGTAACCGGATCCGTCCAAGGTTTCGTGGTGCTGGTAGACGATCTGGGCAATGGGCGGCGTGAAATCGACCTTGTCCAGGATGTTGTACCCCGTTTCCGGATGATTTTTGATCAGGGCGAACTCACCGCTGTTCAGCTTGCCCGGCTTGCTCAGGATCTCCGCGGGGACGTTGATCTTGCCGATGTCGTGGATGAGCCCCGCCATGTGGATCGTCGTCACGCGCTCTTCCGGCAGCTCCATCTCGCGGGCGATGGCCGCGGCCAGGTCGGCCACCCGCCGTTGGTGACCGGCGGTGTAGGGATCGCGGGACTCGGCAATGAGCGAGATGACGCTGATCGTGCTCGACATGGCCAGCTGAAGCTTTTCGTAGCTTTTTTTCAACTCGACTTCGGAGCGTCTCAGATCCGTCATGTCCTTGAAGATGCCCACCAGGCTGTCCACACGTCCGTCCGCGTCGATATTGGGGGCGCAGTTGAAGGAAAAGTTGTGCTCGATCCCGGAACAGTCCCTGATCGTCAACAGGACATCCATCAGGGTCTCTTTGTTTTCCCTGACGCCTTTCAGCAACTGGACGAGGCGGTGGGAATCCTGTTCATCGACGAATGCGGTCAGGGGGCGGGAAACGACCGCTTCCGGGCGATGGCCCAGGATCCGCTTCCAGGCCGGATTGACGTACAGCAGTTCTCCACCCTTGTCCAAGGTGAAAATGATGTCCGGCGCGCTTTCCGCCAGGATCCGGAACCGCTTCTCCCGCTCCTGGAGCTTCTCGTAAATCCGGGCGTTGTTGATGCTGATCCCGATCTGGGGGGCGATCCCCATGAGCAGGCTGATGTCCGTCTGATTCAGCGAACGGTCCGATTTCAGGTTGTCCACCGCGAGCACGCCCTCGGAACGCCCCTCGTAGGTGATGGGGACGCAGATGAAGGACCGGCTGCCCATTTTTCTGACGAAGTCCAGACTTCTCGGAGACAAGTCCAGTTCGATCTCGTCGACGTTGTTGATGAGGAGCGGGATCTGTTTTTTAAAACAAACGGCGAAGGCTCCCCGGGATTGGGGGTTGGTCAGGGAGAATTCCGTTTTCTTCAGATAGTCCTCGTAATCCGGAGAATAGCCGTAACCGATCGTGTACACGAGACGGGTGCGGTCGCTGTTGGCCAGCATTACCATCCCCCGGCCGAATTCGAGATTCTTTTCCAGGGCGGACAGCAGATATTTCAACAGCAATTCGGTGTCCAGGGCACTGGACACGTACTGCCCGATCTCCCTGATCAGGACGGCGTTGTTGTAACGGGCGTTGATCTGCTCCAGAAGGGTCTCCGCGGTGTCTCCGCTGGTTTCAAGGATTTTCTTCAGTTCCGCTTTTTCCAGCATCGAGGCCCGCAGGAGGGCGCCCAGGATCACCAGGAGGGCCACGGATGAGAAAACGAAGGCGTACCGGCCCGAGAGGGTGAAGATCAGGACAAGAAAGACGAACAGAGACACAAGGGCCGTGTAGCCGCTGATCCGTTTCCAGAGGGAGGACCGGGTGGGCTCCCAGGTGATGATGTACTGGCAGCGGTCTCCCCCGCGGTGCATGCAAACGGGATGGTCGATGTGGGGGAATCTGCCCGTCAGCAGTTTTGAAATGCCTTCCAGAGACCCCCGCCGGTTTTCACACTGGTAGGGCTTTTCTTCCACGCCGGGTTTTTGCCTGACGGTGACTTCCGCCTGATTGGTTTTCAACGAGCGCGCCTGGAGCAAACACGCCCGGCTGACCTGGTTATACAGTTTTGCAACGACCGAATAGGCCGTTTTCGGCGTGATGAAACCGGACACATAGTTTGCCATGGCCCCCGAGGCCTTCGAAAGGGGGGAAAAACGCCCCACTTCCAAGGCAATGTCCGGGTTCCCCGTCAGCTTCACCACCCCCTCATGGAAACGGTCCACCTGGTCCTGGTTGAACCAGTGTCCCCCGTCGTTAACCTGGTAGATGGTTATTCCGGACTCGTTCAGCATGGATTTTATATCCAGGCCCGGATAGTGAATGTCGAGATACTCGACGAACGTCTTGATGATCCGGCTGTTGTAGAGGTCTGCATCGTTCACTTCGACACCATTTTCCCGAGAAGATGCTTGAGCAGAAACCGCAGGGTCAACCTGGTTTTGTTCTCCATGTATTCGACGTACTCCTTACCATACTGGGTATCCAGTATCCAGAGGAGATACCGTTTTTCCACCGGTATCCCTTCCTGGGCGGGATATGTGGCGGGGTAGATCATGAGGGGCACGCTGTCCGTCTCGTATTCGCTCGCCAGCCCGTCGAGGGCGGCGCTCAGGACCCGCCAGGGAAGGCCCGCCGGGTCGGTTACGACGACCTTGATGCTGTTGAGGAGTTCGGAAAGATTGAATCCGGGAGAGGAGCGGTCGACCACGAACAGGGCCTTCAACGTCTGTTCGTGGAGCAGTTCGCAGATGTGCCACTGCCGGAGAAACCCGTGCCTGCGATAGACCTCCTCCAGGGATTCGCAGCCGGGGTCCGTCTGTCCGAGGCGCAGCACGTCCAGAAGCAGGCCGCCGGAGGCGTTCCGGTAGAATTGCTCCAGCTCCGGCAGGTGGCGGGTCTCGAACGCCCCCAGGTGCCAGCCCGGGGGCAGGGATGCCGGGGGGCCGTCCATCGTGTGACACAGGTAGGCGAACAGGTCCAGGGAGCAGGCCCGGGGGTTGCCGAGATCTTTCGCAAAGCCGCCGAAGAAGAGATTGGTGAAGTAGTTTTCCGGCCGGAAATAGAACATCATGTGATCGATGCGAATCGAGGGATACCGGTAGAGGCCGTCGAAGAACTTGAGGATGTTTTTCAGGACGAACAGACCCGTCCGCTTGCCGTGCAGCGGTCTGGCGGCAAGGTGATGGACCATCCAGGCCCGCTGATACGCGCGGAAAATGGAAACGTGGCCGTAAACCCGGTCATTCTCCTGCAGGGTGAAGTGGGCTTCGATGTCCTGATTCTCGCAGTACAGCCTCCGGTAGGTGTCCTTGAAGGCCTCACGTGCGGATTGGATGAGATGGTATTTCTGGGGATAGATGAACCCCGTGTCGAAGAAGAACTCCCAGAGCGCGTCCGTCTCGATCTCGCAGGTGAACCGGGCCAGGGAGCTTCCCGAATGGACCATCAGGTGGCTGAGATGGCGGTAGGCGCGGAAGTCCATGTCCAGGATGGCGAACCCGCAGCGAACCCGTCCCTTCGCGATCTTGCGCCGATAGATCACCTGCGCGGTGCAGGTGATGCCGTCGGCCCCGGCCGGCCGGATTTCCAGATTGTCGATGATCAACCCCGGCATCAGGACGGTGTCGTCCGCCTGTTCCTCGACGGCGAACCCGGAGAAGGTCAGGTCCGTGACGCTTCGCCGGACCGGCTTTCCGAGGAAGGGATGCACGAAATGAACGGACGGAGGAGGCGTGAGGCGCAGACGGGGCGTCCGGATCTTCTGCTTGCGGAAACGCTTGATTTCCCCTCGCAGGGGGGCCAGAACCAGCTCCCTTTCCCGCAGCGTGCCCGCCTGACGCAGGCATCGGCAGGGTCCGGAAAAGAGGGTCCGTTCGCCCTTCCGCAGACAGATCGTGATCGAATCGTCGGGGTTCATCCAGATGAAGGAAAGGCCGGGCTCCGCTTTAAGGCGGACACGGAAGGCGAAGGGGCTGAAATCGACGAGATCGCCCCGGGCACTGAAACCGCTCTGCGTCAGCGTGACCTCGGTGTCCCGGCAGACGTGCCGCCGGGCGCGCCGCTTTCCCAAAAGATAGCCCGTCTCCGGCAGGGCGGCGGAGAACCCGGTTTCGTCACGCCCCGTGAGCCGAACCGGGAACAGGACGAGCGACAGACCGTCCTCCACGATCACATGGAGCGGCTGAACGTTTTCGGAAAACCGCGGAGCGCCTTGAGCCCAGAGACAGCGGATCTCTCCCGCCGTGCAGGATTCCAGGCGGCCTTGAACGAGAAGATCTTCATGATGTTCGGGATTGCCGACATGAACGAGGATGTTTCCGTTCATGAAGTGGAGGCGGTGGATCGTGTTGATCAGACGCTTCTTGCCGATGACCGGGGCGGAGCGGGTCGCTTCCAGCAGGTCCCGGTGGAGAAAGAGCCGTATCGGCATGGATGTTCCGCCCCCCCTTGCGTCTGCCGGCGCACCGGATGTCCGCGGCAAGGCAGACGCTTTTTTGCCCCTCGATTCTCAATCCGGCTTGAACAAAGATGTTGCGGGAATCACCCCTTCATCGGCCTGCGCCCCTCGGGTCCGGGTTGCAGGCCGGCGGATGCCCGCGCTGAAGGAGGTCGTGATCTCTTGGGAGGGATCTATACCGTCCAATCGTTTCGTTTGTCAACGGCTATCTGAAAATTTATGCCTTCGACAAGAACGCGTGGATGGCGCGGGCGGCCTGCTTGCCGGCGCCCATGGCCAGGATGACCGTGGCCGACCCGGTGACGATGTCGCCTCCGGCCCAGACGCCCGGTCGCGTGGTTTCGCCGTCCTCGCCCTTGACGGCGATGTAGCCCCGCCGGTTCGTTTCCAGTCCCGGCGTCGTGGCGGGGACGATGGGGTTGGCCGTGGTGCCGACGGCGACCACGACCGTGTCCGCGGCCAGGACGAACTCCGATCCCGGGATCGGGACGGGACTCCGGCGCCCCGAGGCGTCGGGCTCGCCCAGTTCCATGCGCTGGCAGCGCATCCCCGTCACCCAGCCCTGATCGTCGCCGAGGTATTCCAGGGGGGCCGTCAGGAGCTCGAAGCGGACGCCCTCCTCCTGCGCGTGATGGACCTCTTCCTTGCGGGCCGGCATCTCCATCTCCGTGCGGCGGTAGACGATCGTCGCCTCCTCGGCCCCCAGGCGCAGGGCCGTCCGGACGGAGTCCATCGCCACGTTGCCGCCCCCGATCACGGCGACCTTCCTGCCCCGGACGATGGGGGTGTCGTATTCGGGAAACCGGTAGGCCTTCATCAGGTTCGACCGGGTCAGGTACTCGTTGGCCGAGTAGATCCCGCTCAGGTTTTCTCCGGGGATGTTCATGAAGACCGGCGCGCCGGCCCCCACGGCCAGATAGACGGCCCCGTAACCCTCGGCGAAGAGGTCGTCCACCGTTTTCAGGCGGCCGATGACGGCGTTGCGTTCGATGCGGACGCCCAGCTTTTCCAGGTAGGCCACCTCCGCCTCGACGATGGCCTTGGGGAGCCGGAATTCCGGGATGCCGTAGACCAGGACGCCGCCCGCCTTGTGGAGGGCCTCGAACACCGTCACGCCGTAGCCCAGCTTGATCAGGTCCCCGGCGATCGTCAGGCCCGACGGGCCGCTCCCGACGACGGCGACGCGGAGGCCGTTGGGCGCCGCGGGCGCCGGGATAAAGATCTCGCCCTTGTTCCGCTCATGGTCGGCGGCGAAGCGCTCCAGGCGGCCGATGGCGACGGGCTCCCCCTTCTTCCCCAGGATGCACGACTTCTCGCACTGGTCCTCCTGGGGGCAGACGCGGCCGCAGACCGCGGGCAGGCTGTTGTCCTCCTTGAGCTTGCGGGCCGCCTCCTCGAACTTCCCCTCGGCGATCAGGCGGATGAAGGCCGGGATCTGGACCTCCACGGGGCAGCCGGCGATGCAGCCGGGCTTCTTGCACTGGATGCAGCGGCGGGCCTCGAGGATGGCCGCGGCCTCCGCATAGCCCAGCGGAACCTCCGCGAAGTTCCGCACCCGCTCCGCGGGGGGCTGTTCCGGCATCGGCTGCCGGGGGATTTTCTCCTTCTTCTCCTTCCGGTCCGTCGTCACGTCAGTTTCCATGCTGTCCGCACCTGTGCGCGTGATAGGCCTGCTCCTCCTGCGGACAGTACATCCGCAGGCGGCTGGCGAGCAGCTTGAAATCCACTTGGTGGCCGTCGAATTCCGGGCCGTCCACGCAGGCGAAGCGCGTCTCGCCCCCCACGGAGACCCGGCAGGCGCCGCACATGCCGGTGGCGTCCACCATGATCGGATTCAGGCTGACGATCGTGGGGATCGCGCCGGGCCGGGTGACGTCGCAGACGACCCGCATCATGGGAACCGGGCCGATGGCGAACACCCGGTCGATGGGGTCCTTCCGGTCGATCAGCCCCTGGAGGACCTGGCTGACAAACCCGTGGAACCCGTAGCTCCCGTCGTCGGTCGCCACGATCAGCCGGTCGCTCACCTTGCCGGTCTCCTCCTCCAGGATCAGCAGGTCCTTCGTCCGGCTGCCGATGATGGAGGTCACGTGGTTTCCGGCCTCCTTCAGGGCGCGGGCGATGGGGTAGATGACGCCGACCCCCACGCCGCCTCCAACACAAACGACATGCCCGAAGGTTTCGATCTCCGTGGGGTTGCCCAGGGGACCCTGCACGTCGAGGATCGTGTCGCCGACGCCGAGACCCGCCAGCAGGGCCGTCGTTTTGCCCACGACCTGGTAGATGAGGGTGACCGTTCCGGCGGCCGGGTCCGAATCCACCATCGTCAGCGGGATCCGTTCCCCCTGTTCGTGGACCTTCAGCACCAGAAACTGTCCCGCCCGTCGCCGCCGGGCGATCTCCGGGGCCAGGATGTCCATCCGCACGACGTTTTCCGAAAGCTGCCGTCGCAGCGTGATCTCGTTCAAAAGGCCGTCTCCTGAAATGCATGCAATCTGGGGAGGTGGCGCGGACCGCCCCTGCGTCCGGAGGCGCCCGTCCCCGCGCGACCTATAGCACAGGCCAGACCGGCTTTCAAGGTTATCCGGGAGGGGATTCGCCGTTCTTTCGCGGGAAAGCGCTCCGGCGCCTCCGGAGGCCCGCTATCCGGGCCCCCGGGGGTCCGGCGGCGGCGTGATTAAGGGTTGTGAAATCCCTCGATCTTTGTTAGCGTGATCCCCATCGACATGGCGGGATCGCTGATGCCGTCGCCCACGGAGCAAATGCCATGACCTCGACAGTCCCGCCAGGCCCGGGCAGAATTCCCGTCCGGATCGATCCGGACCTGGCCGATCTCATCCCCGGTTATCTCGACAAGCGCCGTCAGGACATCGCCGCCGTTCGGGAGGCCCTCGATCGGCAGGCGTACGATGCGATCCGCACGACGGGCCACAAGATGAAGGGCTCCGGCGGCGGGTACGGTTTCGACCGGATCACCGAGATCGGGGCCGCCCTGGAAGCGGCGGCCCGGGAGACCGACAACACGCGCATCCGGGCGTCTTTGCAGGACCTCGCCGACTACCTCGACCGCATCGATATCGCCTATGAACAACCGGACTGAACCTGCACTCATTTTAAGCGTCGACGACGATCCCGATATCCTGCAGATCATCTCCCTGTCCCTCGCGGGGGAGGCCTACCGGGTGGTCACGGCCGAGCGGGCGCAGGAAGCCCTGCGCATGCTGGACACCCTGAAGCCGGATCTGATCCTCGTGGATCTCCACATGCCGGAGATGGACGGCTATGAATTCTGCACCGCCCTGCAGAAGAGGGAACAGGACGACGACATTCCCGTCGTTTTCCTGACCGCTTCCGCCGCGGAGGAGAATCGCGCCCGCGCCCTCGCCCTGGGCGCGGTCGATTATCTCATCAAGCCGGTGACGCGCGAGCAGCTCCTCCGCGTCGTGGAGACGCACCTGCGCACGAAGCGCCGCTGGCAGGAGGCCTCGGCCCGTCGGCAGGCGAAAAACGATGCCGCGGACGCCGTCCATCCGAATTTCCAGAAGTTCAAGGAATTCTTCCTGACGCGGTTGGGCCTGAACGGCCCGGAGCGGCTGAAGCTCGCGCCCGTCAGGCCCGCGCATCTCTACGCCCTGCCGCCGGAACTGGGGATCAGCCACCGCCAGACCGCCAGGGCCGTCGCGGAATTTCTCCACCTCCCCTACACCTCCCTCATCGAAGCGGAAACGGTGCTCCTGGGCGTCATTCCCAAGGAGTTCAGCATCTGGAATGCCGTGCTCCCCGTCCGCGACGACGCGGGCGAAACGGCCTTTCTGCTGAGCAATCCCTTCGACTGGGAGCTCCTGGACATCCTCAAGCGGTATGCCGGAATCGCCCACGAGGCCCCCCTGATCATCACGGAGCCGGAAAATATCCGGGCCCTCTTGCAGGCGGGCGAAGCGGCGGAGGAGGTCCGGATCGACGAGGACGGGGATGCGGCGCCGGCGGGATCGGTCATCGAGGCCGGGGAAAGGATGTCCGAGGAGGACATGGAGAAACGCCCGGTCGTCTACGTGTCCAGCAACATCCTCTATACGGCGGTCGCCGAGCGGGCGAGCGACATCCACATCGAACCGAAGGAAAACCACACCCTCGTGCGCTACCGGATCGACGGCGACCTCCGCGACTTCTATTCCCTGAAAAAGAAGACCGGCGTCATGCTGATCTCCCGCTACAAGGCCCTGGGCGGTCTCGACATCAGCGAACGGATGAAACCCCAGGACGGTTCGGTGGAGGCCGTGATCGACCGGCGGACCTTCAAGCTGAGGCTGGCGACCTCCTCGACACCCAACGGCGAAAGCCTGGTGATCCGTCTCCTCGAACCGACGACGAAGCCGAAGGACTTGGGGGAGCTGGGCATGACGGATGTGCAGGTGAAGACCATGGTCGGTTTCGCCACCCGCGCCCACGGGCTGATCCTGATCGTCGGGCCGACCGGCGCGGGCAAGACGACGACCATCTACAGCCTCCTGTCGCAGGTCGACAGCAGAACCCGCAGCCTCATGTCGGTGGAAGATCCGGTCGAATACCGGATCCCCTTCGCCAACCAGCAGCAGGTCAACGAGAAGGCCGGCGTGACCTTCGAGGCCCTCCTCAAATCGGCCGTCCGGCAGGATCCGGACATCCTGTTCCTGGGCGAGGTGCGGGACAACTATTCCGCCCGGATGTCCCTGGATTTCGCCAGCACGGGCCACCTCACCATCACCACCCTCCACACCTCGAATGCGACGACCGCCCTGTTTCGCCTCGAGCGGCTGGGCATCCAGCGGGGGGCGATGGCGGACGCCATGCTGGGGATCGTCGCCCAGCGCCTGCTGAGAAGGCTCTGCCCCGCATGCAAGAAAATCGTCCCCATTTCCCCGGAGGAAGCCGAGATGCTGGCCCCCTTTACCGACGCGCTGCCGGCGGAGGTCGCCCACCCGGTCGGCTGCCCGAAATGCGGCAACACGGGCTACCACGGGCGGGAGGGCGTTTACGAAATCCTGACCTTCGATTCCGCCGTGACCGAGATGACGCGCGACAACGCCTCGATCGCGGAGATCCGCGATCATGTCCGGAAGACCGGGGGGTATCTGATCAGCCATCACGCGGTGGAGAAGGTGAAGCAGCTGATTTTCCCCCCGCTGGACGTCTACGAGCGCGTGCTCCTGGAGGATGTCAAGTTTGCGAGGGGGACGGAGGAGGCGGTTGGCGCCTCCCCGGTCCGGCCCGCCGCCGGGGAGACGCGGCCCTCGATCCTGCTCGTGGAGGATGATGAGGACAGCCGGACCCTGATCCGGCGCTTTCTCGAACAGGGCGGCTACGAGGTCACGACCGCCACGGACGGAATCGAGGCCCTCCTGCAGATGGGAAAACAGCCCTACAGCCTGATCCTGTCGGACATCAACATGCCCCATCTGGACGGATTCAAACTGCTGGAGATGAAGAATCAGAAGGGGATCGAGGCCCCGCTGATCTTTCTCACCGGACGGGCCGACGACGAGGACGAACTCCGGGGCCTGGAGATGGGGGCGGCGGATTATCTCAAAAAACCGGTCAGGAAGGAGGTTCTCCTGGCCCGCGTTCGCAGGAATCTGACTCCGTGAAGCGCGTCCCGCGGGGCCTCTCCGCCCAGGCCGGAAGGATTTCATGACCCGATACAGGCTCACGCTCGAATACGACGGCACCGGCTACCGGGGCTGGCAGACCCAGCAGAATGCCCGCAGCGTCCAGGGGACCGTGCGGGAGGCGGCCCGGACCCTGCTGGGGGCGGCGGTCGATCTGCAGGGCGCCGGACGGACGGACGCCGGCGTCCATGCCCTGGGGCAGGTGGCCCACCTGGACGCCCCCGTCCGCATGCCGGTGCGCAAGCTTCAGGAAGGATTGAACGATCTGCTCCCGGCCGGCATCCATGTCCTCCGGGTCGAAGACGCGCCCCCGGATTTTCACGCCCGCCACCACGCCCGCGCCCGGAGCTATGTCTATCTGATCTCGAGGCGCCGGACCGCCTTCGGCAAGCGCTATGTCTGGTGGGTGCGGGACCGGCTCGATGTGAAGGCCATGCAGTCGGCCGCCCGGGACATTGCGGGCTTTCACGATTTCGCGTCGTTTGCGGACCGCCGCCTCGAAAAGGGGCGCTCAACCCGGGTGCAGGTCGAGCGGGCGGAGCTGTTCGAGCGGGGCGAACTGATCGTCTTCCGCATCGCCGGATCCCATTTCCTCTGGAAGATGGTCCGGCGTCTGGTGGGAACCCTGGTGGAAATCGGCCGGGGAAGCCTGCCGCCCCGGGAGCTGAAGACCCTCCTGGATCGCGTCTCGGAAGCCCCGGCGGCCTGGACGGCGCCCCCTTCGGGCCTGTATCTGGAACAGGTGCTCTACGAAGGGGATGTCTGGAGCCCCGAGCCGTTCGCGCCCCTCCCCCTCTGGGGGCCGATCGGTGCGCGTGACCGCTCCTGAAGGCGGGTCCTTGAAAAATGATTGCACCCGTCCGGGCCTTGTGTTAAATTCCGTCCCGTAGTGCTCTATTCAGCGTTTCCAGGCAAAACGGATCCGCGTTGCGGGTGCTTGAACCGGCAACGGGCAGAACCGGTGAACCCGAGAGATGTCTCCCATCCCCGTCCCCCCAATCGAAGGCGGGCCAGGCCCTTTGACTGCTCCCCCATGGATCGTTCCGTCGTTTAACGTCCCCGGATCGGGGACGTCCATCACAAGGAGGTCGCCATGAAATATCCAGATATCCCGTTTGAACCGTTCTTCAGTTGGGTTTGCCGGCCCCGGGTCATGTACGCTCCGGGTTTGCGTAGCGAAGTGGGCTACGAGATGGCGCAGCTGGGGGGAAAGAAGGTGGCCATTTTTACCGACAAGGGGCTGGTCGATGCCGGGGTGGCGGACATGATCGTCGAGGCCGTCCGGAATTCCGACCTGGAACTGGCCGGGGTGTTTGACGGCATTGTCCAGGACGCCCGGATCGACATCATCAATGCCGGGGCGAAGTTCTACCGGGACAAGGGGGCCGACTGCATGATTGCCCTGGGCGGCGGCAGCGTCATGGACACCGCCAAGGCGGTGAACATCATGATCGGCCGTGGCGAGGAGGACTTCGCCCCCCTGGCGGCGCAGGTCGCCCTGTATGAAGGGGCGAAGCCCCTGCCGCCCCACATCGCCTTCCCGACGACCGCCGGAACGGGCAGCGAGGTCACGATCGCCATGGTCGTCCTGGACGTCGAGGCGAAGGCCAAGATCTCGGTCGCCCATCCCTATTGCAACTGCGACCTGGCCATGCTGGACCCGGAACTCATGGTCAAGCTGCCCGCCAAGATCACGGCCTTCACGGGTATGGATGCCCTCACGCATGCCGTCGAGGGCGCCACCTCCACCTCCGCCGAGCCGATCAGCGACGCCCTGTGTCTGCACGCCATCCGCCTGATTTTCAAGTATCTCCCGATCGCGGTCAAGGAGCCGGACAACGTCGACGCCCGGGGCTGCATGCTGCTCGCGAGCTGCATCGCCGGGATGGGCTTCTCCAACAGCATGACGGGCGCGGTTCACGCCCTGGCGCACGCGCTCGGAGGGCAGTGCGGCATTCCCCACGGGCTTGCCAACGGGATCCTGCTGCCCCATGTCATGGATTTCAATGTCTCTGAGCGGCCCGAACGGTTCATGATGGTGGCCGACGCCATGGGCATCCCCGTGGACGGGATGGAGCCCGAGGCCGCCGGCCGCCTGGCCGTCCAGGCGGTGAAAGACCTCTTGAAGGAGGTCGGCCTGACCCAAACGCTCAAGGATCTGGGCGTTCCGACGGACCGGGAATCCCTGAAGCCCCTGATGGAGTTGGCCTCGGGCGACAGCCAGATCCCCTACAACCCCCGTTATTGTGAAGAGGAGGATATCCTGGACCTGTACATGAAAGCCCTTTAAATCCAAAAAATGGAGGAAAGAAAATGGAATTCTGGAAAGACGAATCGGAACCGATCAAGGCGTTCCTGGCGCTCTTCGATGCGTCGGCGAAAGACCCCGAACTGTCCGAGGGCCTGAAGAAGGTCAACCAGCTCATCTGGTTCGACTACACGGAGAGCGGCCCCAACTGCTCCTTCTGGGTGGATACACGCGGCGGGGCGCTGAAGAACGGCGCCGGCAAGCCCGACGGCGAACCGGACCTGATCATGAGCCTGTCGGCCGACGACGCCCACCGGTCCTGGTCCGACAAGCTCAACCCGGTCATGGCCATTACGCGCAAGAAGATCCGGGTCAAGGGTTCGGCGACGGGGCTCCTCAAGCTCGCCCCCAAGCTGAAGAAGGTCGCCGCGATTTACATGACGGTCCTGAAGGACCTGGGCTGGGAAGACAAGATCATCAAATAACGGTCAGGGGCGTTCGGCATGGGCTAAAGGCCGAAGGCGAAGGGCAGTGGGGAGAGAGCGGTTTCCGGCCCTTCGCCGGGGCACCGTGGGCGTTGTCGGCCGGGACGGCAGATCGGGGCTCGGGCGCGTCGCGACGGGCCTTCGGCCCCGGCGCCACGGGGGTGTTGCGGGGAAAAGGGACGGATGCCTCGGCGTCCGGAGAAGGATGAGGGGTGGCCTATGAACGGCAATACGGGCAAGATTGTCAGCGTGGACCTGACGGCGGGTCAGGCGACGGTGGAGACCCTGCCGGAGGAAGACTACCGGAAATACATCGGCGGCAGCGGACTGGCGGCAAAGCTCTTCTGGGAGCGCGGAAACTTCGCGGCCGATCCCCTGTCCCCGGAGGCGATGCTCCTGTTCATGAACGGGCCGTTCGCCGGGCTGCGCCTGTCCGGGGCGAGCCGCAACAGCGTCGCGGGCTGTTCGCCGCTGACGGGCCACTGGGGGGACTCCTCCTGCGGCGGGTATTTTGCGCCGGAGCTGCGCTACGCCGGCTTCGACGGCCTGATCCTCACCGGGAAGGCGGCTCGGCCGTCCCTGCTCCTGATCGTGGACGACAAGGTCACCATCGAGGACGCCGGGGCGTACTGGGGGAAGGGGACGGAGGAGGTCACGCAGGCGCTGAAAGCGAAGTACGGGAAGGACTACCGGACCCTGGTCATCGGACCGGCGGCGGAGTGCGGCGTCCGCTACACGATGATTCTGAACGACGGGCACCACGCGACCGGCCGGGCGGGCTTCGGCGCCGTCATGGGGGCGAAGAACCTGAAGGCCATCGTCGTCAAGGCGACGAAGAAGGAGATGACGCTCGCCGATCCCGAGGCCTTCGACGCCCTCCGGAAGGACCTGAACGTCCGGATCAAGGAGGCCCTGGCCTCGGAGGTCCTGCACGAAAACGGGACGGCGGCGAACCTGATGGGCGGGGTGTACAGCGGCGACGTTCCGGTGAAGAACTGGACGTCCAACTTCTGGGAAGAGGCGGCGGACGCACTCACCGGCAGCACCCTAACGGACACTTATCTCACGCGGCGCGGTGCGTGCGCCTACTGCGGCATCGCCTGCAAGCGCTACGTGGAAGTGAAGGAGGGGCCGTTTGCCGTTCCCGACGGACCGGGGCCGGAATACGAGACGATCGTGGCGTTCGGGACGCTGATCGGGTCGATCGATCTGGCCGCGGCGTGCAAGGCCGGCCGGGTCTGCAACGACCTCGGGATGGATTCCATCTCCGCGGGCGGCACGATCGCGTGGGCGATGGAGGCCTTCGAGCGGGGGGACCTGACGCTGGAGGATACGGGCGGGATCGCCCTGAACTGGGGAGACATGGACACGGTGATCAACCGGATCCTCCCGATGATTGCCCGGCGCGAGGGGAAGCTGGGAGACCTGCTGGCGGACGGAAGCGTGGCGGCCGCGAAGAAGATCGGCAGGGGCCTGGACTATACGGTCCACAGCAAGGGCCTGGAGGCGCCGATGCACGACCCCCGCGGCGGGGGGCACGGGATGGCGCTGAGCTACGCGGTGAGCCCGCGCGGGGCGTGCCACGTGGCCGATCCGATGCTCTTCGTGGAGATGGGGGCCCGGTACTACCCGGAAATCGGCTTCGATTTTATCCTGGAGCCGAAGACCGGCGAGAACAAGGCCGAAGCGGCGGTGACGTCGGTCGCCCTGGGGGCGATCGAGAACAGCGCCTGCTTCTGCCAGTTCGCCGACGCGGAGGTGACGATTCCCGACTGGCTTGCCCTGTTCAACACGGTGGCGGGCTACAACTGGGAGGCGGAAGACATGCTGGCTGCCGGGCGGCGCGTGTTTTTCCTCAAGCGCCTGATCAACTACCGCTTTGGCCTGACGGCGGCGGACGACGCCCTGACGCCCCGGATGCTGGAGCCGGGGAAGGACGGCGAGGCGGAAGGGTCCCAAGTGGATCTCGAGGCCATGAAGTCGCGTTTCTACGAACTGATGGACATCGACCCCGTCCGGGGCATCCCGACGCCGGCGGCGCTGGCGGCGCTGGACATGTCCGCGGAGGCGCAGGCCGTCGCGTAGCGCGGCCCGTTGCCGCCGGCCGGTGCATTCAAACGCAACGGAGAGAGGGATGAGGACGACCGTCTGGGGCCTGATCGTCGCGCTTGCGCTCGTGCTGCCGTCGTTCGCCGATGCGGCCGGGGGCGGCAACTGCCTGATGTGTCACGGCAACGACGCGGTCATGAAGATGATGGTGAGGCCGCCGGAGATCGGCGGTGAGGGCGAGGGGTGAGCGGGGGCGCCTCCGCCGGTCCGGGCGGAAACGTACTACCGCGGCTACCTCGTCGACAAGGGCCTGGTCGAGAAAGACGTCCACTTCAGGATGGGATGCGCCTTCTGCCACAGCGGTGACGAGGCCGGCATGAAGAAGGAGGCCGCCCACAAGGGCCTCGTCAAGCGGCCCTCCGACGATCTCAAGATCTGCGGACGCTGTCACGGCGATATCGCGAAACGGTACGAAACATCCCTCCACTACACGACCGCGGGGCAGAGCAACGGCGTCAAGGGGCGCTTCTCCGCCGCGGAGTTCAAGGCCTTCAACGAGAAGGTGTTCGAGACGTCCTGCCGAAGCTGCCACGCCTCCTGCGGGGACTGCCACGTGAAGGGGCCCCCGGTGGGCGGGATCACGATCGGGCTGGTCGCCGGCCATCGCTTCGTCAAAAAGGACGAGGGCAAGACCTGCGCCTTCTGCCATGGCGGCCGGGTCTATCCGGAGTTCACCGGGGAGTACGGTGGGTCCGCGGACGTGCATTACCAGAAGGGCATGATGTGCATGGACTGCCACAAAAAGGCCGAATTCCACGGGGACGGGAACGCCTATCCGGACAAGCAGGCCGTGAAGGACCGCCCGACCTGCCGCCAGTGCCACACCCCCGGCGGCGAGAAGACGCCGATGGCCCGGACGGCGCACGCCCGGCATGAAGGCAAGGTGAGCTGCTACGGCTGCCATGCCACCGGGGAGTACCGGAACTGTTCCGGCTGCCACGCGGGCCAGGGGGCGACCGCGAAGCCGGGGTTCATCCTGGGCAAGAATCCCCGCAACCCGAAGGAGCTGACGACGCTCCGCCTCGTCCCCGCGGTGCGGGACATGCTGGCCCCGCTGGGCATCGCCATGACGCAGTTCGACGTCCTGCCCAACTACTGGAACACGCCCGCCCACACGATCCGCAAGCGGACGGACCGCACCCGGTCCTGCGAGACGTGCCACGTCGAGGGAAAATATTTCCTCACGCGGGGAAAGCTGGTGGAAGGAGGCGCTTCGGTCAATCGGGACCTGATCGCCACACCCAAACCCATTCAACCGTAAAGAAGGAGGACCCGCATGAAGAAAACGAGGATTTTGGCCGTTGTTTTGGGACTGCTCCTGTTCCTGCCGCTCACCGTCCTGGCGCGCGGCATCGATCCCGTGGTATCCGCGGACTGGCTGGAAAAGAATCTTGCCCAGGCCAACCTGGTGGCCGTCGACATCCGCAAGGTCGAGGACTACAAGGCCGGGCATATCCCGGAAGCGGTCAACGCCTTCTACGGGGCCTGGGCGATTGCGAAGGACGGCCTCGGACAGGAGCTTCCGGCCGATGACGACCTCCGGGATGTCATCGGCGGCGCCGGCATCGGCCCCGATTCCCGGGTGGTGGTGATCGGCAAGACGGACACGCCCTCCAACCGCGCCGATATTGCCCGGGTGGCCTGGACGCTGCGATTCGCGGGCGTCGAGAACGTCGCGGTCCTGGATGGGGGATACGATAAATGGATCGCCGACAAGAAGGCCGTCTCCACGGACGCCGTGAAGCCGAAGGCGACATCCTATGATGGCTGGTTCAACCGGGAGTTTCTCGCCAGCAAGGCCTACGTCATCGGTCGCAAGGACATCGCGACGCTCGTGGACGTGCGGGCCCCGGAGTTCTTCGCGGGACAGAAGAAGCTCGATTTTGTGGCGCGGGCCGGGCGCATCCCCTGGGCGGTGAATCTGCCTGTATCCCTGCCGTTCAACGCCGACGGCACGCTCAAGGGCAAGGAGACCCTGGCGGCGATGGCGGCCCCGGTGGTCGGGACGGACCTGAAGAAGGAGATCATCGTGTACTGCGACACCGGCAAGAACTGCGCCGTGTGGTGGTTCCTCCTCCATGAGGTCCTGGGATACGACAACGTCCGGGGCTACGACGGGTCCATGCAGGAATGGGCGAAGGACGCCAACGCCCCGATGGCGCCGTAGCGGCGCCGGCAAACCCGGTCGCGCCGGAGGGATGCGACCGGGCCGCATTGGCGTGAAAACGCGCCGCGACAAAAAAAGGCCCGTTCGACGGAACGGGCCTTTTTTCGCTTCCAGGCGGGGCGACCCCGGGTCACGGCACGACGAATTTGAAGGCGTGACACTGGGCGCAGAAGTTCTCGGACTTCGCGTGCTGATGGTGGCAGAGATCGCAGGCGGTATAGGGATTGCCGTGGGGCGACGAGTGGGGATTGTGGGGCTTGACGTTGGCCGTCCTGGCCGCCACCTTCTCGAAGCTGCCGTGGCAGGCCAGGCATTGCTCCGTGGAGAGCGCCTGGGGCGCTTTCAGGTCCGCGTGGCATGCCTGGCAGGTGACGCCCTTGAGCTGATGGAAGTGGCTCAGGGGCATTTTCGTGTAGAGCGCCAGCGGACTCCCCTTCTGGTGGCAGCCCAGGCAGGCCTCGCCGTTCATCGCGGCGGTCGGGGCGTGGCCGTCCGGCAGGACCTTGTCCGCGCCGTGACAGGCGGCACAGTCTCCCGCCTTGGCCGTTGCCAGCTTCTTGGGGGCCGCGAGGAGCGATCCGCCGGACGTTGCGGCGAACACGAGAACCAGGGCCATCAGGAAGAAAATCCTCAGCGCCGTCTGCCGATCCGTAGGTTTGGCCGTTTTCATCTTGTTCCTCCCAAACGGTGGTTACCGGTCCGGAGGGAAGGGCCGCGGCCCCGGGGCGCACCGCCCCTCCCTGACCGGCATCTTTTAACCCCAGGCCTTGTCCCGGGCCGCGTTCCGTCCGGCGATACGCCCGAACGTCAGGCAGTCCAGGGTGGCGCAGCTCCCGAGACGGACGGCGCCGTGAACGCCTCCCGTCACCTCGCCGGCGCAGTAGAGGCCGGGAATGGGCTTGTCGTCCTCGACATTGAGGGCCTGCGCCTCCACGTTGATGTTGACGCCGCCCATCGTGTGGTGCACCTTGGGCATCAGCCGCGAGGCGTAGTAGGGGGCGGTGTCGATGGCGCGCTGGTTTTTCTGCAGGTACCGGCCCCATTCCTCGTCCTTGCCGGCCGCGACCCCCTTGTTGAAGTTGGCGATACTCTCCCTCAGGGGGGCGATCGGGCAGTTATAGGCCGCCGCCATCGCCTCCAGCGAATCGTAACGTTTGACGACGCCCCGCTCCATGATCTTGGTCATGATGTCTCCCAGCGTCTTCTGGCCGATGGCGAAACCGTTGGCGTCGGTGAAGGCGATGCACTTGTTGCCGACCCGGATGATGGCGTCGGCACGGATCTTCCGGTCGGCCAGCTCGTTGACGAAACGCTTGCCGGTCCGGGTGTCGATCCACAATCCGTACATGGCGCAGCACAGCTGCGCGAAGAAAGGATTCAGCCCCATCCCTTTTTCGTCCGGGCTGCCCCAGGGGCCGAGCTGGATCCAGGAGAGCTGCACCGGGGTGCAGCCGATCCGGAAGGCCTCGCGCAGGGCCTCCCCCGTGGCGCCGGGGTGGTTCGTGGATTCAAGTCCGGCCGTCAGCCGGGGATCCTGGATGGTCCGGAACGCGATGTCGTTGCCGAAGCCGCCCGTAGCCAGGATAACCGCCTTCTTCGCCTTGATGAACTTTGTCGCGCCGCTGTTCTCCTTCGGGAAAACGTACTTTTCGCGGATCTCGACGCCCTTGACCCGACCGTCAGTGTCCCGCAGGAGGCGCTTGAGAAGGACCTGGGTCCGGGGGACGATGCCGATTTCCTTCAGTTTTTCAAGCTGCTGCGTTACGATGGCCGAACCGCTCTGGTTGTAGGTGCTGTACATGCGCGGGACAGAATGCCCGCCCTCCTGCGACAGGGAATCCTTGTACTTGACGCCGAGTTCGTTGATGGTCCACTGGACGGTGTTGTTGGATTCGTACGCGACCAGCCGGGCCAGTTCGACGTGATTCAGGTTGAGACCCGCCGTGAGCATGTCCTTGAGCAGAAGCTCCGGCGAATCCTTGATGCCGTCCCGGGCCTCCATGGGAGAGCCGGCGGCGGAGACGACGCCGCCGTTGATGATGGAATTTCCGCCGGGGGTCCGCATCTTTTCCAGGACCACGACCGAGGCGCCGGCCTTCTTGGCCTCGTAGGCGGCGGCGAGCCCCGCAAAACCGCTGCCGACGACCACGACGTCGAACGTTTCGTTCCATTTTTTCGGCATCGCGGCGGCTTCCGCCTCGCCCGGCCGCCAAGCCATCCCGGTGACCGCGATCCCCGCCGCGGTACCGCCCGTGACCTTCAGGAAGTCACGCCTTGAAACTGCCTTTGCCTTTTCTTTCATAAGGGATACCTCCACTCAAAAAAAACGTTTTTCAAACAAGTTGACTTGAGGCCGCATCCCCCTTTTTTCCCTTTTCGACTCTCCTATGTCACAAAACGGGACAAAATAAAACGAGAATCGCGATGGGCGTCTTTCCGCCCCGCAGCGCCTGCACCCCCGTCGCCCCGGCCGGACAAAAAAGCCCCCGGCAGCGATCCTGCCGGGGGCCGAGCGAGACGAGACGGGTGGTGAACCGACGGACCCCGCCTATTTCTGCTCCTTCCTCACCCAAGCCTCCCGGTAGAGGCGGCCGATCGTCGTCACGATGGCGAGGAAGAACAGGCCGAGCATGAAGTTGGGGGCCGTGCCGAGCCACTGGTCCAGGCGATAGCCCAGATAGAGGAAGAGGAACGAGGCGATCACGATGACGAATCCCCAGGCGCTGATGGTCATGATGCCGTGCAGACTGTTGAGGTTCGTTCCGGTTTTTTGCGTGGTGGCGGTCATGTTTCGTTCCTCCTTTCCAACGGTTTCCGCGTCCGGTCAGGGACGGTTGACTAACTTACCAGCGTCTTCACCACATTGACGACGGGGGAGGTGAAGAGGGCGACGAGGACGGTGTAGAGGGCGAAGGCGCCGACGGCCTCTCCCAGGTAGATCTTCTCGTACTTGTGCTTGAGAGAGACGATGATGAGCCCGCCGACGATGAGGCAGCCGAGCTGGAAGTAGGGGAAGGCGTCTCCCGCCCCGGCGGCGTATTCGGCGAAGCTGAAGGTGGCCGTGAGGAGTAGGACTGCGGTCGTCACGATGAGGGTGGAAACGGTCTTTTTCATGGTCTATGTCCTCCTTGAAGGTTTTCTTTCGTTTGACCTATTCATATGAGAAAAGCGTGCCACAGCGATCGGCGCCGGCAATAATTCATGCAACTATTCGATTTATTAATGCAAAAATGAAATACGGCATCTCGGTCGACGGTCCGTTCAACCCCTCCGGAGCCTTCCGCTTTCATGAAACGTTCAACGGCGTTGAAAGGAATGAAGAGGCGTCGGAAGAGCGCCGGGTGCGCATCGCCCGACGGGGCCAGGACCGATTTCCGGGACGAACTTGACAAGCGGCCGGGATTGTTTTATCTTTCCGCACCGTGCCGGGGCACGGTCCGGTGATTTCTCCTGAAAGGCAGCGCCCGCGTGACCGATCCGAAGCCTCCCCTCCGTTCCTTCTTCTCCTCCGTGAGGCTCGCCCTGTTTCTCCTGATGGCGATTGCGCTCGCGGCGATCGCCGGCACCGTGATCCCCCAGGGGAGCGCCGCCCCGGAGTTCGCCGCCCGCCTCACCCCGGGCATGGCCGCCCTCCTGCAGAAGCTTCAGCTTTTCGATGTCTTCCATTCCCTCTGGTTTCTGGTCCTGATCCTTCTGTTGACCGTCAACCTGGTCGTCTGCTCGTCGAGCCGCTTTCCAGCTTCCCTGGCCCGTTGGCGGCAGGCCCGCTCGCCCGCGCCGGCGCCGGAGGGCGCCTTCGACCGGCTCTCTCCCGGGAATCGGATCCTTGTCACCGGGGAGGTTCCGGCGGTCGTGGCGGCGGTGGAGACCCGGCTGCGCAAACGCTTCGGACCGGTCCGGACCGCTCCGGGACGGGATGCGACCGTGCTCTCCGCACAGAAGGGCGCCGCGTCCCATTTCGGCGTGTATCTCGTCCACCTGGGCGTCCTCGTGGTCATGGCCGGGGTCGTCCTCGGGTTCTTTCTGGGGTTCGAAGGGTCTCTCCAACTGGGCGAAGGGGAGGCGGCGGATGCCGTGAGGACGAAGGCAGGGGACGTCCAGAGGCTGGATTTCACCGTCCGCTGCGACCGGTTCGTCCTGGAGCACTACGCGGGCGGGATGCCGAAGACCTACCGCTCCGATCTGACGTTCCTGAAGGGGGAAAAGATCCTCAGCCGGACACCGGTTCTCGTGAATCACCCGGTGACCTTCGGCGGCTACCGGTTCTACCAGGCGAGCTACGGCACGATCCCGGGCGGCGGCGCGACCCTGGCCCTCCGCCGCGACGGCCGGGCGATGGGATCCGTCGAGGTCGGCGTGGGCGCCGGCTTCGACCTCCCCGGCGGGGAGGGAAGGGTGGAGGTCCAGCGGATCGAGGAAAACCTGATGCACATGGGGCCGGCGGTCAAGCTCCTGATCCGGACGCCGGGCGAGGAGCGGCCCCTCTGGGTCTTCCAGTACCTGGAGACGATCCTGAAGGAACAGCCGAACCTGTTTCAGATGATGCCCATGTTGAACCCCGCTGGGTTTGCGCCGTACGAATTCGCCCTTGCGCGGCTCTCTCCCCGCTACTACACGGGTCTGCAGGTCGCCCGCGATCCCGGGGCGCCGGTCGTGGCGGCGGGGGCGGTCCTCCTTGTCGTCGGTTTCCTCTTCGTCTTCTTCTACGCCCACCGCCAGATCTGGGTGCGCGTGGCGGCGGAGAACGGGGTCGTCGAGATCGCCGTCACCGGAAGGACGAACCGCGACCGGGTCGGCCTCGAGCGGGAGATCGCGTCCCTGCTCAAGGGCTTCCGGGAAGGGGGCGCCGGATGATCAACACCGAGATCCTGAGCTGGGTGACCTTCGTCTATCTGGGGGCCTTTCTGCTCTACCTGCTGCGCATGGTGAACGGACGGGAATTCTGGGGCGTCGGGGCGTCGGGCGCGGCGGTGCTGGGGTGGGTCGCCCATACGGCGGGCCTGCTGATCCGATGGCGCGAGTCCCATGCGCTGGGCATCGGCCACGCGCCGCTGTCCAACTTTTACGAGTCGCTCATCTTTTTCGCCTGGGCGACGGCGCTGTTCTACCTGATCGTCGAGTGGCGGACGCGCAACCGC
>Ga0209606_1001553_pt1 | contig 27940 bp, 12 predicted proteins | sample AD_UKC057_MetaG_FD_184412 | JGI IMG/M metagenome (GOLD analysis project Ga0209606, IMG submission 184412) | Active sludge microbial communities of municipal wastewater-treating anaerobic digesters from USA - AD_UKC057_MetaG (SPAdes) (version 2) | ecosystem: Engineered > Bioreactor > Anaerobic >...
CCTCCTTCACAGGATATCGGAGGTCATTGCTGACGCGGTTTCAGGGGTACGATGATGAACGAGCAAGAAAACGTCCTTTTTGGAATTGGTGTTACCGGTCTTGAAGAGCTCGAGCGCATCAAGGCAATTCTGGTTGAGCTGATAGGGCTTGGTGATCAGGCACAGGGCAGGGTTGATAGCATTGCTGCGGGCATGCGCGGGATATCAAAGTCTGGTCCGCCCGAGGCTGTCGTTCGCGCCATGTCTGTGTCTCGCGGCAAGCCGGCCAAAGAAGCTGGCGAGGAGAGGGTAGAAAAGGAAAAGCCAGCCAACGCTGCACACGCAGTAGCTGGTTTCCGTGCGATTGAAAACGCAGCCAATGACGCAGCAGAGGCATCCAAGCGGGCTCGAGAGGAGTATGAGCAAACACTGGCGAGCGGGGCAAGGGTAACTGCTCTGTACGAGTCAGTCAGAGAGGCTTACGCAAAAAAGCTTGACCAAAAAGAAATCGACAGGCGCACGGAAGCCTATGTACAGTCTATCTATCGGGAGTTCCCCAAGTCTTCTGCAAAACACGAGCCAGTAGTCCTGAGCGAAGCTTCTGTTACAGCGAAGAAAAAGCCCGCGCCCCAAGAAATTCCCCCAGAATACAAACAAGCTGCAGGGACACCCCCTGCCTCTCAGCCGCCAAGCGGCCAGTCGGTTGCGGCGCCCACGGGAGATTTTCGTGAGGTCATCAAGCAGCTGCAGAGCATTAATAAGTCGACCGCACGTATAAGCACCCTCGGCAAAAACGTCGAGTCTATCAACAGGACCGTATCCGAGATTGCCGCGCTTCTTCGCAACCTTCCTTCCAGCAAAGAAGCTGCTGCTGCTGCGCAAAAGGCTCGCGAGATGTCTCTCCCTGTTCCGACTGGCCAGCCCGCTGCGGTGGTTACCTCCCGGCAATATCTTAAAAAAGAGCCCGTTTCAGTACCGCCCCCCGCTGTTATTCCGGCAAGCAGTGGGCCGGCCACTCCGTCTGCTGCTCAGATGGAGCACAATGGGCTGACTCACACGAAGAACCCTTCTGCACCCGTTGTTCTGGCCTCGACCCTGTCATCGATAAGAACGAGCTCGAGACCGCCGCTTACAAAAATTGATCGGGCCGTAAAAACGGGGCGATTCAGTCCGGATATTGCCAATATTTTTCGCGCTTTGCTTTCTGGTGGTCACGGTTATCAGGCCAACCTTATTAAAGATCTTTTTTCTGGTCTTCCGGAAAAGTTCCTGACGGTTGGAATGCCGGACGAGGGTGCCGGCATAAGGCTGGGGACAGGCAAGGAAATCGTTTCTATTGAGGACGTCATTGAGGACATCACCGGCGCTTACATGCAGTCGGGAGAGGATGTCGGGGCCAAGCTTCGCGGAATGGCTGATATTTTTAGCCCACCCGCCGGTGCGGGGTCTCGGGAGCGGATGTCCAAGTTGTCAATGTTTTTCGATCACATTGGGCAGAAGCTTCGCGAACTGGACGTGAGTTGGGAGAGCGGTTACGATACAACGCTTCCCGAAAAATCTATAACGGCGGTCGAGGGCTCTTGGGATCAGATTCCTCTTGATGTGAGGAAGACATTTAATGCGCGGCTTGCTCAGCACCCGGGTGTTTCGGAGGTGTCGGGTGCGAACAAGATGACTGCGCGTGACTATCAGGAATGGTTTACAAAGCTTTATCATTCCCCCGAGGGTGGCCGCTCTGTTGCCGCGCTTATGGAGTCCAAAGAGGCCGCGCCATTTTCTTCCTTCCTTGACAAGATTCGTCGGTTTAGGATGGACCAGCTGCGCCACGAGGCGTCCGTAAATGCTGGTACGAACCTTTCCGAAGAAGAAATGCAGCGGCTCAACTATGCGGTCCGTGAAAAGAACGACCTTCGTGGGGCGATCCTTTATGATCGCAATAAGCTTGTAGCGGGCCAAGGTTCTGACGAGGCGCTACTTGAAGACATGCTGGAGGGCAGGATAGAGGACGTTACCGCTCCGGGCAAGGCCGCCACCAGCCGGGACATGATATCGATAGTTGAGCGGGCGTCTGACATTAGAGCTCTTTTGGCCAACCCAGATTTAATGGTTGCCACCTCCGGGCTTGTCACCCGGTCTTCCTTGGACGCTCTTCGCTCGGGCGCCGGTTTCGAGGGGGTTGCAGATATTTTGCAGCAGTCTTCTGGGTTCGGGGTTGACCGCCTGAACGAGCATGTGCTTTACTCGCTCATGGATGCCGGCATCTTGCGAAGCCCAAAAGATTTGTTTGACCTTGCAACGGCAGGCAAGGTTCGCGGCAAAGAGTTTAATGACAATGTCTATGAGTTTGTGAGAGACAAGGCTAGGAGCCCTCAGGCAACACCGGCGGACGTTCCGGAGATGATGGAATGGTTCGATTACTACATGGGGGAGGGGCAGACCGAGAGAGCCGGGGCGCTCCTCCGGGCTGCTTCCGGCATAAAAGGTGTGGACCTTAGTGCGCAAATGAAGATGTTTGAGGAAGCCGCTGGGTCGCCATTATTTGCCGATGCCCCGGAAGAGTTGCCAAAAATCGCTCAGACCCGGGTTAGCTATAACAACGGCAAAAAACTGGCCAAGCAGATTCTCGATGCTACCGCAGCCGGACAAGATCCGTTTGTGCTTTTTGATGAATATTTTCGTGGTGGTGGCTCGAAGGATATTGGACAAGTACTTGGAACCGGTTACTACCCAAGTCCCGCTAATCTTGCGCAGCATCTGAATGATATCGGCATTGTCCCTAATGCCTTAAAGATGCGCAAGTCCGCGGTGTCGTATTACATGGATATGTATAAAGAGAACCCCAAGGCTTTCCCGGTTGAGGAGATCATTCCGCTTCTGGAAGGGAGTACTCCTCGAGAGGTCTCCGGTGTGCTCAATAAGATGTTCCCCAAGGTCGACCTGAAGGGATCCACTCGTTTTACTGATATCACTGCATTTTTGCGCCGGCAGTCGCTGCAGGACGAGATCAAGAGCTCTGGTGGACTTGAGACAATCCTGCAAGACGAAGCGGGCCTAGATGCCTTGCAGACCATAGTTGGGCGCGTTGCCGGAACCATGCCAGCGGAATTTGACAGGTATGGCAGGCTGTCGAACAAGACAAGACGTAAAAACAGAAAGCTTTGGGCAGAGTGGGAAGCGCAGTATCCTATTAAGCGCGATCGAGTTGACTGGGACGCGCCGCTATATACTACGTTGGACAAGGCGAAGGTTGATGATCAGCACCCTCGCGAGATTGTCGACAAAATCAAAAAGTTTGCACGTCGGCTTGGCATTGCCAAGGATGAGTTCTCGAAAGTTGGCGTCGCTTACGACCGGCAGTCAAACGAGGTAGGGCTCGTCTTACGGGGCGATCTTCTCAAGACAGTTGCCGGCAAGAGGATTGTTCCTCCCGAGATCCGCAAACAGCTCAGAGAGGCCGGAGAGAAAGATCTCCGGGATATGCAGCTTACGATCGACGCCGATACCGGGAAGGCTCGGCTACAGAACACCAGTGAGATGATTTCTATTGCGGGATCTCCGTTTGGGTCTTCCAGCATAAGTGAAAACAAGCGGCATTTAAAGGAAGCCACGCGCAAGCGCGATGAACTTCTTAAGTCGATGAGAACGGCTTCTACGACTGAGCGTGAGCGCATGCGGCCGGAGCTTGCCGACCTCGAGAACCGGGTACAATATTATCGCGCCTTAATCGCTGCCCGAAAGCAGCTTGGCAAGTCGGTCAAAGACGTTGAAGAGCTTCGCGATATTTACAGCCTTGATCTTGTCAGTGGTCGGTCTGTTTTACCAACCAACCAAAAGACAAATGCGTTTGGCAATTTAAAGGATGTCGCTGGTGTTGACTTTAAGGGCGGTGCAATTGCTGAGACCAGATTCGGTGACGTGGACTACTATGTCGCCAAGGAGTTGCTCGGCAGCAAACAAGGGTACGGAAGGCGAGTTTGGGGCACTCTTAGAAAGGCTTTGGAAGGAGGGCCGTCAACAGCAATCCCGGTCGCAGCTCGCAAGGAAGGCGTGGATAAGTATTACCACAGAACCTACAAGACTGTCACACGTGACGGGAAGCAACACAAAAAGTTTGTCGGTTTTGAAGAGGCGTTGGGCGCCAAGGCTGTTGACGTCGGGTACGAGGGCCTCGATGCGTTTGTCAGGTACCTTGGTGGCGGCAGGTGGGCTGTAGCCGAGGGCGTGACAGGCAGTCAAATTGCCGCTGGCAAGACCGAGCAGGAAGCCATTGAGGCGGCAAGAAAGAAAGTAGCGGATCTGAGAGAGCAATATGGCGGCTCTTTTGAAAGACAGTGGAATAAGAGGCTGCTAAAAAACCAGAGTCAAGTCGGCGTAACGCCGCGGTATATTCCGGCCCCACCATTGTCGGCTGACGATCCGGGGGTGCAGTATGAAATGGCGATAGAAGCCCTCGGAGGCATAGGCAGGAACTTCGAAAGCTATCGCGGCAAAGCCAGAAAGATGCTGCAGTCAGCCGGCCTTGGCGATGATGAGATCGCGAAGTTGTTTGGCGAGAAGGGGACGGGTGGTAAAAAGAAAAAGGAGGTCGCCCCAACGCAGCCTGTTCCGGCGCCCGCCCCTACGGAGCTGACTCCGCCTCCAGCCGTCGTGGCAGAGCAGACGCAGGCTGCGGCGACAGCTGAACAGCAGGCTGCTGGGGTTGTGGCTTCTGCCCAAGCGTCTACTGAATCGGCGAAAAAGATTGGCCTGAGTGCAAAAAAGATTTCAGTCGCACTGGAAAAGATCGCCGAAACCCTTGGCGTGGCAGTTAAAGAGGTGACCTTCTCTGAGGCCGGCTTGCGCCGTGCTGGCGTCCCCAAGGGCCAGATCGCCGATTTACAGGCTGGTGGCGTGGAAGCCTATGTGACGAAGGGGAAAAGCAAAAACCTGTTGTTGAACAAGGCTTTTCTTGGGGATGTTTTGCGTGACGCTAAGGCTCATGGCCTCGGTCACGCTGTATCGGATTTAATAGGGGTTGACTCGGGCGGAAAGAATGTCCGGCCGATGACCTTTAAAACGCTCAAAGAGCTGGGCATCACCGAGGCTGACTATGCGAATATGCAAGATCCTCCTATCGAGGTTAGGGGAGCTTTGCTGAGTGAGACGTACAAAAAGGTGGAGGGCAGGCCAGCCGGGGTGGCGTCCCCAAAGGAATTACAGCAGCTACTGGAAGCGAAGGCCGCGACCGCAGCGGCCGGGACGGCTCCGTCATCCGGCCTTGCTCCGAGTGTTAGCTCTGATGGCATGAAGATATATACTCCCGAGGAATACGCTCAGCTTTCGGCGAAAGAAAAGCAGCTTTATAATCTTGCGCTTGGCAGAGAAAAACGTCGTGCTAACGCAGCGAAGGACAAGAGGGACAAGCAGGCCGTCGCTGAAATTGCCAAAAAGCTCGAGGAAACAAAGATCGAGACGGCAAAAATATCTAGTCCGGCCAGCATAGAGGACGCTCTTCTCGCTGAGTCCGAGGGAATTTTGGGTCTCAAGTTTACGAGCGGTCTGCCTAGTCGCGGCGAAATCATGGAGTTGATTGGCGCTGGCGACGTTGCTGGGCTCAAGGCAAAACTGGCTCCATTCATAAGGGGTGGTAGCCGCGAAAGCATGCTCTCGAAAATGAATTTCGATGAGAGCCTCATTCAGTATTTTGGCGACAGCTCAGAATTGTCCGCCGAACTGTTCCGCGGTCTAATCACCGACCCGGAAGCGACCATGAAGGTCGCGCCTAAATCTACCGGGATGATGCTTGCTGCGCTCAAGCGCAAGCGCTCATCTGAAGGTAAAGAGCTGTTTGCGCTCTTGTCTGACTATCTCGGCGAAGAGACAATAGAAGGCGCGATTGCCGGAATCGATCCCGCTAAGCCCGAGAGCAAGGGCAAGGAAAAGGGAAAGAAGAAGGGAAAGAAGAAAGGAAAAAAGGCCAGCGAGACTGTGGCGGCGCAGGCCGAAATCGCGGCCGAGGACGCGTCCGAAACTGTCGCTACAGCGGCAGAAGAAGCTGCCATAGCTACCGAGCAGGAAATTAAGAAAGAGACCAAGAAGCGGAAGAAAAAGGTCGGCGGTCCACAGGCTCAGGCTGCAGCCCAAACAGCGGCCAATCAGGCTGCTGGGGCTGCTGGTGGCGCAGGGGGAGGCGGGACCGGTGGTGGTGGCGCGGCGACGGCGCAGGCTTCAGTGCCGGGACCCGGTGGTCGTCGGCGTATTTTCATGGATACTGGCGGTCTGCGTCGACCGTGGGAAATTACGCAAGAAGAGCGGGTTGCCTCTCCTTACTATGAGGCGGCCAGCAACAGGAGCACGGGATTTCTTGGGGCCACAGCGAGAGTTGCTCTGTACGGATCGGCCATGGGCGTGGTATATGGCGGCTTCGGGATGTTCACTCGGCAGATTCAAGAGGCAAAACAGCTCGAGCAGTCCATAGTGGACCTTAAAAAGGTTATGGAACCTGATTCGAATTTCACCTCTATCTTTGACGAGTACTGGAAGTCTGCCATACAGTTCGGTCGAGCCATCAGCGAGGTCGCGGAGATCGGGAAGGTGTTTGCTCAGCAGGGCCTTAAGCAGAAGGAGATCATTGATCTTACTAAGATAGCCCTGATCGGCATGAACTCAGCTGAGTTGTCCGCAGCCGAGTCGGTTGAGTTTCTTACCTCGGTCTATAATACTTGGGGCGTAGAGGCAGAGAAATCCATACACTTTATCGACAAGGTCATGGCCGTTCAAGCGAAATTCGCCGTGACAGCAAAAGAATTAACCGAGTCATCAATGGTTCTGTCTCCAATTGAGCGCACTCTCGGCGGATCATTTGATGAGATGCTTGGCGACATAACCGCAATCAAGGAGATCACCAGACAGCCTGCCAGTCGTATTACCACGGGCCTCAAGACAATTTATGGCAGGTTCAGCGAGCCCTCGTACGCAAATAAGCTCAAAGACAGGTGGGGAATTGTTGTCCGTGGAGATGAGGGGATTTTATCTCCAAGCGATCTTTGGGGGCAAATAAGCGAGAGATACAAGAGCGGGGATCTGGACGAGGAAGACCTTTTTGACATTTCCAAGACTCTTGGCGGTGTTCGTCATTTTCATTACATATTGTCTCTTATCAAGAATTACGACACTGCTCTTGAGGCGGCGAGGATCTCTGAAAACGCCAACATGGAGGCTCAGAAGGCTTCTGACCTCCAGATGCAAACAACGGCCTACCAGTGGATGGCTGCAACCAATGCGATCAAGGAGTTCGGCGTTGCTGTTGCTAATCTTACCGTCCTTCCGGTGATTAAAAATATCGCGTCTGCGGTCAAGTCTATTGGCGGCGGCCTCAGCTCTGTGACAAGGCAGCGTACGTGGCTAACCGACGCCGTCACAACTGGCCTCGGAGTGGCTGGCGCTGGATATGTTGGCAGCAAATTGCTTGGTCTTGGAACCAAAACAGCACTCACCAAGCAGATGAGATGGGTTGACAAAACCATGCTTTCCGGGGAACTTGACCCGCAACAGCTGAATGCATATTTAAAACAAACCGGTCTGTCGAGGCTGGGCATTACTGCTCATGGGTTATTCGCAGCTGACGCTGCAAAAAAAGCTCAGTATGGAAAAAGCTTGTTAACTGAACGCAGGGGGCAGACGCGTCTCAAGATGACCATGCCCGGCCTCGGCTGGTTTCAGATATATGGCCCGATGGCGATGGCACGGGGAGCAAATCTTACCGGCGCTGCTCGCCGGCAGTACAACGCCTTGATGCGTGAAAGTTTTATGTCTATGTTCGACACGCTCAACTACGAAAGCATTGATGCCGTTGGGCGTAGAGCAAAGATGTTTGAATATGAAGATTATAACGTTCGTCAGGCTGCCAGACTTAGTCCAAAGAGGAGATTTAGGGTAGCGAGAGGGCTCGGGTCGTCTGCAGAATTGGCGATGATGTTCCCCGCAATGATGGGTGGAGCGTGGAGGGCTGGAGGAGACGCCTCTGGTTTTGCTTCGGGTATAGAGGGTGCGGTCAAGTCAACAGGAAAGTTCTCTGCGCTGCTTCATGCATTGCCCGCAGTGGTCAAGGGGATTGGCGCCAGCCTTGCGAGTCTCGCTGTTCCGTTTGCTGTTACGGCAGCAATTTCAGGACTGATTGTCGCGGGGAAAAAGCTTTGGGATTACCTGCATCGAAACAACATCGAGTTCAAGAAGACCCTTGATTTTTCGTCTCAGAACTCGAAAGATATGTCGCAGTTCCTGAGCAAACTTTCCGGCGCAACCGAAAACACGGACCCTGCTGCGCTTTGGGCTGGCAACAGGGAAAAGGTATTTAAGGTCATGGCAGATGTCCATGACAAAGGCATTGTGACGTACCAAGACCTTGCCGATCGTCTGAACAAAATGGCCGGGAAAACAAATCTCTTTGATGCTGAGACCGCGAAAGAGTCTTGGGGCGTTATGCGCCGATTTTTAGAGACGGAAGTCTTTGCCCAGTACGGCCAGATTATTGAAAAAATGAGGAAAGATGCTTCCGAGAAGTTGATCCCCGGTATCGAGCGCGATATTGTGACAGATGTGACGTATGAAAAGATCCCCAAAAATCGAGACCGGTCTTCAAGACGATGGCAATCTGCCGGCTTGATGGATATCTATAGGCCCACTGTGGACATTGATAGCATAGAAGTGCGTCGCGAAAAAGAAGAGCTTCGGTTTTCTGGCCTTGCTGATAAAATACTAGCCAAATATTATGGCCCGGCTTGGGATAAGATGAGCAATAAACTGCCGTATACGGCTCCCGCTGGCGTAGCTAGCGCGGACACGTTGATAGCAGAGCTTTCAAGGCTTGTCGACAAGTTCTCTGTTGGCAGCGAGTTTATTAAAGATATGAGCCCGGCACGTCAGCTGAAAGAGTTCGCCAGCGAGGACTTGGGTAATGCTGTGCTCGAGGCTGTCCGGGGGAGCTTTACTGATGGCTTTGGCAACAACATTGAAATGATGAAGGTTCTCGACGAGGTCCTTGGTCCCGAGGAGAAGTCGGGCGGGTCAAAAGAGGCGGTGGTCGAAGGGCTCATGAAAAAGCTCATTACTACCAGCATCGACAAGGTGGCTCAGCAGGTCGCGGACAAGAGGTTAACCCCAGAGCAGAAAAAGGCCCTTGCAGCCACATCAATGGTCTTGGTCGAAGAGGAGCGCGTGGTTTCCGCTGCCCTTCGGGACCTTTCTGATACGATCTCTCAGTTTAAGGGCCAGTTTCATGGCAAGCTTATGGATTGGATCGCGAGTCTCGGCAAAGCAATTGCTCGCAATGAAGAGTACGCTTCGATAGGCGAATGGTATTCCTTGAGGCAGGAGGCGGGTAGGATTGGCAAGGAGGGCATGCTTCTACGAAAAGAGTTTGACATTGACGTTGGGACGGGAATCGCCAAGACTAAGTTTATTCTGGATTATATTTCGACAGCAGACAAAAAAAAGGCGGAAGATTATTTTGATACCATATGGAAGCTGTCGATCGACAAGCTTACCGGAGTCACGGATGTTGCCAAGGTGGCTCGTATTTCGGAGCTCTTTGCTGAGTCTTCTAAGGGCCGCAAGATAGAGGTCTTGGAAAATGCAATCATTGCGACAGCGAAAGAGCTAAGGGCCGCAGGGCAAGAACAAAAGGCTGTTGAGTATTCCAAGGAAATTGGCGATTCAATCTATGCTCTGGCTCAAGGCCTTGCCATCCTCGGGTCCGAGGTCGCCATGACCTTGGAAAAAGAGTCGATAAAGATCTGGAAAGAATCTGCCGCCGCGTTGGCCGATGGAGAGATGCGTTGGGCGCAGGCGAGGGAAATTCCGTGGAACCGCGCCGAGACCTTTGCTAACAAGTTGGCACAGATCGATCGGAAGGGTGCGCTTACAAGGCTCACCAGAGGGCTGGAGTGGGAAGAGAAGGCGCTTGCTCGCCAAGCCTCATCCGTCAACCCAATGACCGGCGAGGCCTTTGTGCCGCATCAAATGCAGCTAGAGATGGTCAGTTGGGAGCGGGATCTGTTCCGAGCCGAGACCGACCGCCTGATTGCCGTTGACCGGCTAAATGCTGCGATAGACATTCAGACCGAGGTGACGCGTGAGTACTCCGAGGCGCTTTCTCAGGCCAAGGGCATTTTGTCGTCGACTTTCTCTGATTACAAGACCATTTATGGCACGTTTTTTGGCGGCATGCAAGAATTGGCCAGCATAGACGCGCAAATCGCCGAGCTTCGACGTCAGGGTGGCCCCGAGGCCGCGACAAGAATAACGGACTTGGAGAGAGAAAAGAAGAACATCCGGCGCCAAAGACCAAAGCCGCTGTTGAATTTGTTGGAGGGCTTTGCTGGGCCGGCTAACAAATCGCTCTTTGATGACGCCGTCGATCTGTTCGCTGGCATGGAGGTTGGCGGCAACAGGATCGGCGATTTTCTTGCGAAGTTCATGCTCGGTCCCCGCGCAGGGTATCTGCAAAAAGAGGGTTATAAGGCCGAGGCAATGTACGAAGACGCAAAAGCGGAGCTGCAAAGAATATCCGGGGCCAGCCGTGAAGATCGCATGCATTGGATTGCGATAAACCAGTGGCGCGTTCAGGAAGGCATCCTTCAGGGAGTGAATGCCTTGGCGAAGCACTTCACGGGCCACGATGTTCTTAGTGGAATTTTTAGAGATGCGGTCTCGCCGAAACAGGCGGCAATTGAGTCTGAGCCGGGTCGGGAGCGCTTCGATGCCGAGTACTACAGCAGAATAGCTCGAGATACGTATGGCGTCGAGAGCAGTGAGGTTTCCGCTTCTCCTCGGCAGCAGGCAGTTGATGCACAGGCGAAAGACATGGCCACAGGGGTCGCTGCCCCCCAGTCCTACGACGCGAGCAAGATGGCGGGCTACATGGCTCTTGCCAACATAGCCGGGAATATCGGCGGCTCCCGCCTCTCCCAGTCGATGGGAAGGTCCGGAGAGTACGCAGGCCTTGGCGCTTCAATCGGGTCTGGTCTTGCAATGGCGCTTGGTGTGGCTAATCCCATTGCAGGCATTGGGCTTGTGCTTGGTGGTAGCTTGCTTGGGGCCCTAGCCAGTCCAAAGCTGGACACGTCAATTGACCGGAACACTCAGGCGGTCCTGAACAATACGGCCGCAATCGAAAAGCTTAGTTCGGCCATATTCCACGCGCCGACGACTTTCACCATGCCGAGATCTATGCTCGGAGATATAGGAAACTATGATGTCGGCTTTGACCGGTTGCCGTCGCGACCAACAATTCTACCCAGTTAATTACCCCGGTTGACAAACTTGGCTTTTTTTGTATCTTATGCAAGAAGGCATGACAACTAGGGTTACGCAAAGGGAGGCTTCGAAGTGGCTCTGCAGAGAATCAGGCTGGCCGATAATCAAGCAATGACGGTCAATGCCTATACCTTTCCGATCAATCCCACAAGAGTGGAGATATCGGATGCAATCGATCAGTCCAAAATCGAAATCATTGACGACTCCGATGCCTATCAGAGAAAGTCTGTAAATTCGGCGACACACAGGCTTGTCTGGCTGGGGCCAAACATCACACCACAACTCATTTCTCTGCTGGGCGTGCTCCGCTCCTACTTTTATTCCGGATCAAGAGTTAAATACATCCACTTGGGGACCGTAGACTATCTTTCTTGGGGAGCGAAGAAAATTTTTCTGGTGAATCTTAGCACAAAGGTTCGCGACGGTGGGCCGCTGTATTATGACGAGGTCGTGCTGGAATTTCAGGAAGAGAGGGTTGCGTAGTGTACGCGGTCGAATATCCAGTAAGCACGGATGGGCTTGTCCCGTGGCAGAGCCGGATGTCTACGCCGGCGAAAAAGATAGAGATTTGTCAGACGCCGTTCTCTGTGCCGTCTGATGGCATACACTTTTCAATTGTCAACAAGGACACCGGCGTCACAGTGTTGTCCGGCAACGTTCCTGCGATAGGGTTCTACGAGCCTGCGCCGGGCGCGTTTTTGGGTATGGCTGCTTCGGACTCCGGCAATTATCTGGTAACATATAGCGGTTATTTCATTCCCCCAGAGTCAGGCAGTTACTCTTTTTATTTTGCTGCGATCGGCAAAATGCGAATAAAGCTCGGCGGATCCTATCTTCGGATTGCCAATGCCAAAGAGGAGGGCGGGTGGTATGACCTCACGGACATGACCCAGCTGGCCTACACAACAACGTCATCGCTCTCAGGGAATAATACCGGTCAAAGTCTGTCTACCGCGGTTTCTTTTGTGATTGAATACTGGAAGACTGGCTTTGATGCCGGCTTCGTTGCTATGTTTAAGAACAATAAAGGCTTCAGTGTGCCAACCCCAATTAGTGCTGGAGTTGCTAACGATTCTTCGTCTCTGAAGTCTTATGTGGAGCTACCGTTAATATCAGATATTAGCATCGACGTTGCGGAGCGCAAGGCCTCTGAGATGGTATTTACTGTCCCTCTTGTGTCAAAAACAAGCGGTGAGCGTGGGTATTATTTCGATGGCGACCGCGACGCTTATGTTTATTCGGCTGATCCCAATGTTTATATCAAAGCCAAAAGGCTTGTCCGTGGTTACGTCGGGTATGGCAGCACTCTCACAAAGCAGTTTACAGGTCGTGTTATAGATTTTAAGGTGGCCCGGTCCAAGAACTCCCCGGATACGTTGGTTGTGACATGCCACGACTTCACAGAAATGCTGAAGGAGTCGCTGACTCTGAGCTATCCTGATTGGCTCGACTACGCCATGAGCGGATATCTGTCTGACCAAAGCTCCGATTCAATTGTTGCTGGCACGTCCAAGCCGCCGGCGTGGGATTATTTTCCGCTGCAAAAAATCGTGTATTGCATGTTGTTCCGCGGCGGCATTGATTCAACGCTGATTCAGGGACGCTATTGGAAGCAGTTCTCGGGCTCTGGCGTCAGCGACACCACTGCCCTGATACCAGACTATGGCATCGTCTTGGACGGCAACATTTACTACAGCGGAACTGTCATCATAAATCAAGAAAACAAAAAAGACAGCTTTAACTGGCCGGGGGACACAGGCGAAACCGTCCTCGACAGCCTTCTCAAGATTCTCGACAACTTCGGGCTGTCCTTGGGATTTTTGGGATTTTACGATGGAGCGCCCTCTATTATATCGCCGACAATGCCAAGCTCTACCACGTCCGGTCGCAGTCTTGCAAATGGGATTGCGCCCTCCTTGGCGACGTTCGGCGCCTTTGGCTCTGGATGGGTAGCGCCGACCCAGAGTCTAGGCTCCTCCGGAATAATCTCGTCTTTTGACGAGGACATCAACCAGAGAATCGTTTATGAAGATGGCCCCGCTGGGGCGAATGCGCTGAGCGTTATCAGTTCGACCGACACGATACTTCTGGGGTCGACCGCTGGCGGCTTGGGTACTTGGATGACCGTTTCGAGAGGCAATAAATACACGTTTTCCTTTTACGCTAAGAACCTAGACTCAAAGCCGGTTACGGCAAGGCTGCGGATTGCCACCGAGGCTCACCCCGATCGCGAGTCTGGCGATTGGCTTCACCCGTGGAACAATGTCGTAGTTGGCCAAGTGACCGGGGACTGGAAGCAATATTCGGTCACCGTGACGGCGTCCAACACGGAAAGAATTCTTCCCTTTGTGAAGTTCGATTCTTCTGGTGACATACTTGTTTCGCAGACGGCTGTTTCTCCCGGCGCCTCCCCGCAAACATATGTGGCGCTGGGGTCCTCTGGCGGATGGATCGTCAAGTCGGCCACCGGTGCTATTGGGGGCGAGTTTCAGGAGACATCAACAAAGGGGGCGTACCTTGACGTTGTCGTTACCGGTGGGCGCATAGAAATAATCGTGGCCAAGGGGCCAGATGGGGGCTCTCAGGATGGCACAGCAACGTGTTCGTACGAGATTAAGCGAGAAAGTGACGGCGCCGTAATTGTACCCAAGACCGGTATTAACTTGTTTTATGTCCAGCACTTTACTGATGACTATCCGTTTGGCGCCAACCTGATAAACAATGGGTCATTTGAGGCTGGGATTGGTGGGTGGGCCACTTCTGGTGGCGCTACGTTTATTGCGTCAGATGACGAGAAGTATGACGCAGGCAGCTCGTTGCGGTATACTTGCGCTGTGGGTTCTAGCGGGGAGATATATCAAGACTTGCCGACTGTGGCCGGTAATGACTATATGTTTTCTGCTTGGTCTCTTCGCTCGCTCATTGGCGATAAGGGGTCGGTGAAGGTAAGGGTAAGTTCGGGCGGAACTACGCTAACGGAATCCTATTTCCCTGCTGGAGTTGACGAATGGAGGTCGTTCTCCACGTCCTTTAGGGCGTCTGGAGCTACAACAAGGCTGTCTTTTATAGTGTCCGGGGCAATGGAAGGATATATAGACAAAGCCAAGGTCGAGTGCTTGTCTATCCCGGCTTCGTCCAGTGGATCGATTAGATGTTACTATGATGGCGCGGATCAATCTGGATCAAATCCATGCGTCATAACTATCAACCGGGACGGATCTGGGGCCGCCCTGCAGAACGACACATATAGGGTCAGGATTACTGCGGAGACCTCGTCGTACAAAACCAGAGTTGACGCCATTAGGGGTTATGCTATAAATTATGATACTCCAGAGGATGAGTTTATAACCGGCCCACATTCTGGGAACCGTGGAGTAATGAACTCGTACGATGTTGTCGCCTCAAGTTCTGATATGCGAAACGACTGTATTGTCGTTGGCGGCAGGATGATGACTGCAGTGGCTGACGAGTCCCGCGGTGAGGTGCCGTCTGACATGATTGACGCATATTATTTCGCTCGAACAGTGGATCCTGAGAGCCTGTACTCCAAGAATGCGAGAAATTATCTCGGCTTTCCGTCTCAGACGATTGTCGTTGAGCCCGAGCTCAAGTCCACGCGCAGGGCCGAGCACATAAGCAAAATGGTCGTTGGCAGATACGGCGTGATCAGCAATAAGACTGACATCGTGATAACTGGTTATCCCAATATGTCGATGTTTTCTTGCATCGCCCTCGTTGATACAAACAAGGGAACTATCCCCAACAACCTATATTGGATCACCGGGTATCGCCATACACTGCGCGACGGATACTTCACAACAAACGCAAGCGTAACGTCGCTCTTGCCTTGGTCTCCGTACATTCCCAAGCAGCGTCCTTGGGGCGACACGGTTGAGTCGATGCTGCGTGACGTGGCGATACTTAATGAGGCCGACCCGACTACCCCTATGGCTCCGGGCGCAACCTACGATCCTTACTTGTCTGAGGCTCGCAAATACGTCCGCATTCAGTTTGACCTTCTTATTGACTGCCATTTGCGAGTTGAAATTGTCGACAAGTTTTCGAATGCGACCGTTGCAGTTCTTACCGACCCCACTGCAAGCCAAGACAATGATGGCTTCGCCAAGTACGAGGCTGGATGGATAGAGCTGAGATGGGATGGAGTGAATAGCTTCAAGTTGGCAGGAGACAGGAGCTATAACGAAAACCAGAACCATGAAACCGAAAGTGTTGGCCATGGCTACTACGTCGTTGAGCATTGCGTAAACAGGGCGTGGTACGAAGACGAGGCTGGTAGAAGGTTTGGCCAGTTTTATGTCGTCATTTCAATAAAGGACTTGGCGACATTGAAGAACTACAGATACTCCAGCGACGATGCCGCGCATCAGAGCTATATTTATACCAAGCGCGGAGTCACCACTGAGTATGTCGTCCAGTTTGGAACTGGGATTGACTCAAACAACCCGTACGGCACCGCCGCGCCGCCGCTTGTTGCGAGCGATGGCGTTCCGGTTGCTATTGGGGTCCCGAGTTCTGATTTGTATCGCGACAGAAAGCTATATCAGGTCTCAATTGAGGCCAACCTGATGGTCACGCTGGCAGTTGTTACGTCATCGACTAACGATTTTTATTTTGATGGCCCAGAAAACTATTATAAGGTTGCCGTAGGCGTGACTATGATCAATGGCAACAACTTTTCTGAATCTGATGGGGCAAATGCAGATAGCAGGAGTTTTCTGATGACCGTGCCGCTCTTGAGTGGCAAGTCGTCCAAGAAATATGAGGGTATATTGAGGGTCGAAAATATATTTTCTTTTGATAGCGCTAACTGGGGGATGTATATCGACAAGATAGTTGAAAAGCTTGAGGCCAAGTACCTATTCATCAGAAAGGCTTGGAGTCGGTCAGAAAGAATATCGTCCGGCGGAACTGAAAAAAAAGAGTACTACGTCTCGCCCGCGGTCAGGTTTGTGACGATCTGCGTTGACAAGAGCGGGCGAAAGAGAAAGTTCTGCCACTACGCATTTTGGCGTCCAGCGCATTCTGCTGGACTTCCACTAGCCAGAATGAGGGCCAGCTTGAAAACCGTGTATCACTACAATAGGCCAGACCATTATAACATTTCTACCACGACGGAGGCCTATCAGAACTTTGGCGACTGGGAATGCGGTGATAGCCATGTGATGTTTTATTTCTACTCCAAAAACGGCGATCGCTTCAGCGAGGACGTCGAGACGGGTTATCCGAACATCAAGGGATTGGCTGGTGTGCATTACATGTGGTTCTACAAATGCGGAGAAGTCTCGTGGTAGATTTTGCAAAAGATATTTCTCAAAAAATTCGCGATGCTTCAAGGCCTAGAATCGGGCCTATCCGTCGCGGCATTGCCGGAGTAACTAGGGCGCCTCACCCCGGGATCGGAGTCGATTGGAATAAAACACCAATTCCGCTCGAGTTCACTAAACACTCTTATGTGCTCGTGAGATCTGAAGAGGCCCCAATTTATCCAGAAGATTTTTATCGTACAAACGCAGGGATCGTTCGTGAGACGCTGTTGTTCGTGGACGGCAACTTTTTTGACACTGCAGATCCCGTATCGTCGGTCGGCGCCTGCGTACGGTACTCCACGCGGCTGTCGTTTCCGATTCCACAGAATGTTGTGATGTCATTCGGAGTGTCGTCCCCTGTTAAGCTTTTTGTCAGCTATACACCGCTCGGGTCGGCCGAGATTCCGGTCATGTATGCCCTTGAGGGTGAGCAGAAAGTGTACATTGATTTTTTTGGCGGGGACATCGCTGTCGAGAACATGCCGTCTGGATGGGTTCAGCTGGATATATATTTGTACGCGCCGAACGGATTTAGTTATATTCGCGAGGGCGCCGGCATCCTTGCTAGGGCAGCCAGCGCGTCAAAGGCGTCTAGGAATAGCCTGCCCGTCCCGCCGACGTGGGATAATCATCTTACTGCCGTTACGACTGCCCCGGTGAGCGCCAACGCAACCTCTGTCCCGGCGACGATTGTGACAGAAACATTTCCTCCGTGGGGCATCGTAACCGTGGGGGATGAGCCCGTATCATTTTCTCACTGGGACGAAGCGGGTTTGCATGATGTAACCGATCTGAATGAAAGCCATGGGGCAGGCGAGCAGATTGCGGGCGGGGCGATGTGGCCAGAGGTTGTGGTCGGGGATGCCGGGCAGAGCTTGCTTGACTTCAGGCTAAGATGGAATCTGCCTGCTCATGATGCAGATGGCTTCCCTATCAAGGACGCGATAAACGTCAACCTGTTTGAGGTTGTTTTTGAAGAGATCGATACGATTCTTGAGCTTGGAGATAATTTTATAATGACCTCTGGAGACGTATTATCTATGGTCTCTGTCGGGGATCGGCTCAGGATTTCGTTCAGTCAGCAGGCGTATTATGATGGATGCGTGGTTGCCGGAGTGCTCCCCGTCGGTTCGCAGACGAAAATTATATTGTCTACTCCACTGAAGCAGTGGGTAAAAGACCACTATAACGCGACCCTTGAGGCGTCTCTTTGTCGTGCGCAAATGACAAAGATATCTGAGTTCCGCGGGAACGTTACCTCCGAAAGAGTGAGCGGCATCCCTAGGGTTGGCAGCAAACATTATTGTTTGAGCGCGAGCGTATATGACGCCGGAGAAAGTGCTTATTCTGAGATTTGTAGCAATCACACTTTCCCTTATTGCGTACCACCAGATCCGGCCGGTCATGTACAGCTTGTTGGTGGCAGCTCTTTCATTGTCGTCGAGCTGTCTAAGAGTTATTTCGAGGCCTTTAGTTACGCGTATGTGACCGGCATAAAACTTTCCGTGCTGTCGACCAACTCGAGCACCAGAAGCGACGACGTAAGCAAAGAAGTCCAGCTTTACGCAGGCGGGGGAGAGCCGTTCAGGCAAACCGTTGGCTCCTTGCTTGCCGGCGACCAGAGTGTCGCTGATGTCCATTTCCACTTCTACATGACAATCACGGGTGGTGGCGGGCTAACGGGGAGGTACTGGCTTGGCAGCACTCAATTGGGCGCAGATGTGGTGCCTCCTGATCCGCCAATTTTGAGCCCGGACAACTTTATTGTCAATTACGACGATCTAGACGACGAACCGTTTGCGGAGGAGGCCATGCAGAAAGTGGCGAGCATTTTATCTGCTGCCACGGCTTCTGAGGATAAGGTCTCTCCGGTGGTGGTGGTTGGTCTTGAGAAGCCGGCTCAAGCGGGCACCGCCATTGAGATTGCTTGCCGTCCCGCCGCCTATTGGGGCGTGATCGATTCGGTTGACACGATGGAAGAAAAAGTATACGCGTCAGGAATTGTTGGCGAAGATGGCGGGTCAGCCTTTGTCTCTGGCGGGTTGCGCGGGCTTGTTTTGATTGACTCGGCAGGCAATATGTTCACGATCAGGAGCAACACGACAACAAGTATAGGGTACTTCTGGAACGTTGGCATGCCAGACCCTGCTGTTGGGGAGTTCGGTGTCGTCAAAATGCCAACAACTCTTGAAGATGAGGGGCTGTTTGTTCCCCAAGTGCCAAACGTGAAGACCCAATCTTAAGGTAGGCGGTGACATGAGTGCATCACTTGAAATTTTGCGTGTGAACGGCGTGGCTCCCGGTGTTGGAACCGTTGTTACGGACTTGGCGGCCATGTCGGCTGACATTCCGACGTCGACTCCTGAGAGCCGCTCTGCGAATCCACTGCAGCGGCCGGGATCTGGGAGCCAGTTTTCCTATGAAATATGGTTTCGGTTCCGGTTGAATGCGGCCCCGAGCTTGAAGGTGTCTGATATTCGTGTGTGGGGCCCAGCGAATCCGCCAGCCGACGGGGTGAGGGTGTGGCTAAAGACTGTTGCCAGCGCCAACTACGCAGCTCCGGTTGTGCCGGCAAGTTCTTCTGGCTTTACTCGCCAAGACACCAACTACACTAGCGAGGTGGCGGCGCTGGTGGTTCCCGGGGAGCTCGTCGAGGTGGGCGATGTTAGCGATTTTGTCGTGATGGTGATTGAGGTCGACCCCGCGGCAAGTACTGGTGAGATGCCGACATTTCAGTTGTCGTATAGCTACATGGAGCAGTAACGTGCCCAGAGTCATTCCAATCGGAATATCGCTGACGCAAAGAGCGGGCGGTTCAATCGGCGTGTCTGCGAGCATGACCGCCTCATTGCACGGTGTCGTTGGCGTATCAGGCAATGTTTGCGATCGTGCATCAGGCTCTATTCTATTGACCGGAGATATATCAAGCTCTGATTTTATGTTTTCTGGGAAAAGCACGGTCATCCGCAAGAATGACGGCGCCCAAATTTAGGAGGCATCACCGGTGGACAGTCCTCGGAAAAGGAACGAATCAAATTTCTATATCTTCCCCAACACGCTAAAGGGAAAGAAATATTACTTCCAAGCGAGGTACACCTCTGTTGGTGGCAAGTCTTCGCCGTGGTCGAATATCGTTGGCGTTGTTGCTGGTGACTATAACGCTCCACCTCCGATCGCCTCAAGCAATGTTGATGTCAGCTCGTATCGTGGCACAATAGAGGTCGATGTCAAGGATTCGTGGAAGGCTGTAATGCCCTCTGATATTAAAGAGATCCGCTGGTGGGCCAAGCCGCGCCCGTCAATCTCTCCTGCGCAAGACTGGGATCCCGCGTGGCTAGACAATCCGTACAAAATATTGAAGCCGAACGAGACCTTCTCGATCAACGATGTGATGATGGTCCCGCTAGTGTTTGATATATGGGCGGTCCCTATTGATATCTCAGGAAACATACCAGAATCAATTTCTCGGTGCGCGACAGGCGTGCAGGCGGTTCGGCCCAGCCAGAGCCGGATCGCCGCGGAGATCGATGGCGTGGGCCCGTTCAATCCAGACAGCTGGTTCTCCTCCGCGAGCCTAAATTTGAAACTGACGACCATTGTAGCTGGCGCTGGCGATGGCACCAAAAAGATCAAATACTCCGTACGCGTTCCCGGCGGCGAGTGGGGCGAATGGCAGATAACAGACGATGTCTCTGTGCTTGTTTCGATTCTCAATCAGGGGACAACTCATGTACGGTGGATGACCATCGACAGCCTCTATGACGACATGGCGTCGGATGTTTTTGAGACGCACGTAAAGTGGGACAAAACCGCGCCCTCGGTTCCCGGCACTCCAGCAAAGCGAGTGTCGTCCCCAGCGGCAATCACATGGGAGTGGTCGGCCTCGACTGACTCCGTTTCCGGCGTCGATCATTATGAGGTAATGGTCTATTCTGGCCAGACGCTCCCCGGCAGCGCTTCTGGCCCCTTTTCAGTTACAGGCACTTCCTTTACCCTGAACACTCGCAACGATTACGTCTTCCAAATAAAGGTTCGGGCTGTCGACAAGGCCGGCAATGCATCCGCATACTCGTCGCTTTCTACTGCCTATTACGAGGACAGAATCCCGCCGGTGATTGCTTGGGCAATTAATGGCGACAGTTCTCCTGCCGTACTAAACGAGAACGGCTGGTATGATGATGCCTCGCTGGTTGCTCTGCTGACTGCAAGCGACGATCCTCAGAACCAGTACACCAATGAATCCGGCGTGGCGTCGATCTTTTATTCTTTGGACGGCGGGGCCAACTGGTCGTCCCACTCCGGGGCCAGCAAGAGCGTTGCCCTGAGTGAGGGCGTGACACACCTTTCATTTTACGCGGTTGACGGCGAGAATAACCAGTCCGCCAAGGAAAGCGTAATAATTCGTTATGACAAGACTGCTCCCAGTGTTGGTTCTTGGGTGGCCAGCGGTTGCTATGCTGGGGACGATAGGATATTTTTAAAGTGGGCGAATGGCACAGACTCGGTCTCTGGCCTCGCGTTCACCAGTATATACCGCAATACGGCAAACAACTCTTCGACTGCCGTGCTGGTAGCAACGGTGCCCGCTTCACAGACCATGTACATGGACGGGGCGAGGAGCAACTTCGTCAACGACCCAACACCGCTTATCCCCGGAAAGACCTATTATTATTGGATTAAGCAAGAAGACGCCGCCGGCAATATGTCTGGCTTCAGCGCGGCGCTCACTATGGACATGCAACAGACACTGGCTTCGTTCTTCGCGAACTTTTTGGACAACGGCAGCTTTGAGCGAGGCGACACGGTGCCGACCAGCTGGTCGCTTGGCGGCGCGACTTATGTGACCGGATCGGCCGCGCACGGCGGCAAGTACGTCAATGTGACCAGTAGCGGCGTCCTAAGCTATGACTATGTTTTTGTCCAGCCGTCTTCGACGTATTGTCTCAGCGCTTATACAAAAGCATCTGGAAGTCCAACAGTCAAGCTGCGCGTCACATATTACAACAACTCCGGAGTACAGATAGGCTCGTCGGTGGATGTTGTTTCTGCTGTAGTCGGCGCATCGTGGGCTCGGGTGTCCGGGATCTTCTCTTCTCCATCGGACACGAACTTGTCGCATGCAAAGCTGCAGATCTTGAGCTCTTCCGCAACAGCGATCAGCGTCGATGCGGTGCAGTGGGAGCAGGGAGGAAGCGCGAGTCCGTTCTGCGACACGCGGTCAATCTCTGCTGACAGGCTGATGGCTCACGTTATTAAGGGCGATCACATTTCGGCCGGGGCCATTACTGCTGACAAAATCTACGCCGACAAACTCTCGTCCATTGTTGCGGACTTGGGGACGGTGACGGCAGGGGAGATGCACATAGGCTCTGGGGCGACCAGTTTTCACGTCAATGGGTACGGTGATCATTGGGCCGGGGCCGACACGCTGGTGAGCGCTCCGTTCTCTGTGACAAAGGCCGGCAAGATGACGGCTGTTGGGGCGACACTAAAAACGAGCGCGGCCAATGCTCGCGTGGAGATATTCCCGGACTCGAATACTGGCCTCATCGCTTATGACGATCTTGGCAATACGGTCTTCAAGGTCGTCACGGGCGGGACGGACGTTGGTGACGTTGTGATTGGTAATCATGCGGGAGGGCAGGGGGCGAAGTGGGATAAGTCGACAGGGAAGTTCGAGGTCCTCGGCTCTCTGGCGGTTGACTCGGTAGACGTGGGGAGCACGGGTTTTATCAGGGGCGGGGCTACCGGCTACAGCGCCGGGAGCGGCTTCTGGGCGGGGAAAGACGGGAGCTATCATAAATTTTTTATTGGCGACTCATCGAATTACTTGAAGTATACCGGGACTGCTCTCGAGGCCTCCGGGTCTTTTACGTTCAAGTCCGGAACAACCGGCTACGACAACATCGCCGACGGGTCGAGCTATGTTAAGACGACACCGAATCAAAGGGACGGCGGCGGTTATGCGTATGCCGGACTTGACGCCTCTGGGCAGATCAAAAAAGCCATCAAGTCCGACGTTCTTGAGAGCGGCGCTCCGCCGACTGGCAACAGACTGTTCCTCAGTGCCAATGGCCTTTACATGACCTACAATGGCTATATAAGGGTCAAGATACTTCCCGATGGAACATGGAGGATGGCCGAAAACTGCGATAATGCGGTTAGCGACACAAACAAGGGCATTGAGTGGACAGGATCCGCTCTGAATGTTCGCGGCGGTATAAATGCGGACGATATCAGTGCTGGAGCGTTGACTGGAAGGACCGTTCAGACCGCAGCCAGCGGAACAAGAATTGTCATGGACGGGGAGAATAACAGGCTCGACTTTTATGTCGGATCTGATGTTTACGTTTCGCTGGATGACAATATACTGTCACTCCCTTATCTTGGCGATTTCTCTGGGTTAAAGCTCAGCCATAGAAGGGGGCTGATATATAAAGAGTCCACAATCGAGGCATTCGGGCTTCCTTTTATCATCGCAAAGGCTTACGATGAAGAGGGCGATGGCTACCGCCACTGCCAAATGGACGAAGACCGTGTAATATTCACGACAAAGGATCACGGCGAAAGTAGCCTTCAAGCAGGGCGAGTTGAATATGGCTCAGCGGGGATCACGTTTCGCCCAGACGGCTGGATTTCTACCGCCGGATCTATATATATCAGTCATAGTACCGGCTTTGTCGGGAATCTCCGGCTTGGTTTTCCGAGTTGCGGGGCCGGTACGACCAGCGCATACTTTGTAATCACTGCCGGCAATCAAGCCATTGCTGGGACCAAAACGTTTAACGACACCCCAATCATGCTGTCTGGCCTTCGCTCTACGGCGGGAACATATCTCTCGTTTGGGTCTACATATGGCTCAACTGGTTATGGTATCAGGGATAATTCCGGGACGTTAGAGTACAAGAACTCAGGCGGATCATGGGCGGCGATAGCGGGCGGAGGAGGGGGGACCCCGGGCGGGAGCAACACATACGTCCAGTTCAATGACAGTGGTGTGTTTGGCGGAAGCAGTTCGTTTGTTTTTGATAAATCAACTGGCAAAGTGACGGCCACCAAATTCGCCTCTACTGACGATATCATTGTCGGGGATAAGCTGATCTTCAGTCGTACCGCCGGGACAATCATTATTGACGTTGGCGGGTCAGACGCTGACTACACCTACACAATCCCATACAACAACAGCAATGCTAACTTCATCATGGACGTTGGCGCACAAACCATAAATGGCGTTAAAACCTTTGGGTCTTTCCCCGTTACTCCGAGTAGTGCGCCGACCAGCGATTACCAAGTTGCAAATAAAAAATACGTTGACGATAATACGATCGGCAGCCATGCCTTGCTATCAACGGCTCACTCCGACACTATGGGGACGGAAGTGACTTGTGGGGCCCTTCTTGTCGGCAATAGTTCCCTGAAGTGGACCCGGCTCACGCTGGGTACGTCTGGATACTATCTGAAGAGCGACGGCACTAACGTTGTTTGGGCGCCGGTCACCGCCTCGCCGGGCGGAAGTGACACACAGATTCAGTACAACAAGAGCGGCTCCATGGCCGGCAGCTCGTTGCTTACATTCAACGACTCGACAGGGGCACTCTCCTTAACAAAGCTCATTTCTACAGACGACATCTCGACTGGCGACAAGCTGATTTTCACTCGTACGTCCAATGTTGTAGTCGGCGTTACGACTCCCTCTGCTACGCGGAACTATACGATCCCAGATGCTGGTGGGGATGCTGAGTTTGTCATGAGCGCAGAAGGCTACGTCGCCCTTAAGGAGCGCCACATTATGCCGGTGTCGCCGACATCAGGCAAGACGACTATGGTCATTCGGTATGGCGCCGGCGCCGACTCTTATGCCAAGCTTTTGCTGCTGGCTGACGGAAGCGGCTCCTCGTTTACAGATTCCAGCTCGTCGGCAAGAGCAGTTTATAATAGCGGCTCCGTCTCTCATTCAACGAGTGTATTTAAGTTTGGCTCTGCCAGCGCATATTACAGCGGCTCAAACTATCTCTATTGCGCCGGCAGTTCTGACTTTGCGACTGGTTCCGGGGACTTTACTGTTGACGCTTGGATACGACTCTCCTCGCTTCCGTCTTCTGCGAGCGGCTATGCGATTTACTCGCTTCGCTCAGACGACAATAACTACAATATGCTTTACTTGCATAATACCGGAACGCGTTATGAACTGAGGTTCTTGGTTCGTGAGGGCGGCGTAAATAAGGTGTATATTGGCGACAACGATCCGCTTCCCGAAACACCGACAACTGGAAAGTGGTATCATGTCGCGGTCGTGAAAAACGGCATCGAATTCACTACCTACTGGAACGGAAAGTACGCAGGAACAAAAAATTACAGTGCAACCCTTAGTCACACCAGCTCGTGGACTTTTTACATTGGGACGCGATACTCTGCGTATACGTTCAACGGCTATATTGATAATTTCAGGTTTTCGAACATCGCAAGATGGAAGGGCGACTTTGATGTTCCAGTGCCATCGGCTTTTTTGATGGACGGAACTGGCACCACTTACTATTCTCCGGCGTTCGATCCGCTCACAGAGTTTAATTTCAACGCCAGAGGGTCTCTGTCGGCCGGCAAATACGTATCCGGCACCATCGTTGCTCGCGGCCGAACCCCGGCAGACAAAATGGATTTCGGGCGACCGGGTGAAATAGCGTGGAATGACACGTATCTTTATCTGTGTACCGCATCGAATTTCTGGAAAAAAATAGCTCTAACTGACTTTTAGCATGTTTGGCACGCTTGTTGCATGATTACAATGAAAATAATAAGGGTTTGATTTTACGGAGGTTGACATGGCTGGTGGAATGAGGCCCGTTAAGGCCGTTGAGGGTGGTAAGGCGAGCGCGGGGGAGGCTGTGCGATTGCACTGCCTTCAGCTTCTGGGCACATCGACACAGAAGGTTCTCGAGGAGATCGCGAGGATGGTTGATGAGTTCGGGAGGACGGAGCTGGGTGGGAATAGGCCGTTTGCGATAGCAGCCCTCAAGGGCGAGATCGAACGGATCCTCGTGGGCGCTCACAACGGAATTGTGGGGGCGTTGCAGGAGGGGGCTGGAGGCGGGAATGGCGAGGCTCAACCCGAAACCGAGTAGAAGCGAAACCGGTCTGTTCAAGACCAAATACGACATCATCAAGTCGGCATCAAAGATGACCGGCATGTCTCAGTACGATGTGCAGCGTGTGTTCGAGTCCTGCTTGGTCTCTATTATGCGACTGGCCGCTACTGGCGAACCGGGTACGAAGATAATGATTCGTGGCTTCGGGACCTTTACGGTTTGTGAGTTTAGCGAACAGGTGAGAAATATGAGCGGGATCAACGGCAAGATGATTCGCACTCCGTCGAGACGGAGGATTGTCTTTCGTCCGCATAAGCAGTTTAAGACGCCACTGCTGAAAGATGCGGAGTTTTTCACTGAAGACAAGGTTTTCACCGGCCGGTGAAAAATGAAAACAGCTGATCTGCCACGGGCAGAAACAGTAACGAGGCCGCCTCAGCTTTACTGGGGCGGCCTTAGCGTTTGTGGCGGACTATTGGGCAACTTCAAGGTACTGCAAATCCGACTTTTTGTCGAACCCGTCGCGCAAAATTCTGCTAACGATCGCCGGCCTACCGTCGTACTCGCAATATCCCGGCGGCAGCGGTCCGTCAGGGAGATCCCAAGCTACCGTAACTCCTGTGCCGTAGTCTTCATCGATTACGCCTTCTGATCCCTTTGGGACTCCCGAGAAGTCGACCAGCGTTCTGACTCGCGTTCCGACCCGCGCTTCTTCAATTTTCATGCTCATCTCCTGTAAACTAGTTGGTGCATAATAGACGTTATGTTAACATGGTAATTCTACAAAAGAGGCTCAGCCGGCTCGACTCGAAGGTCGTACTCCCCCATCTTCTCCCTCATGTTCATTTCGAGTTTATCTCGAATAAACTCCAGCTGCGCTTTTGTAGCCGGGCTTTCGGTCGTGATGGTTACCGAGTAGATCGCCGTTCTTAAGAGCAGTTTCTCGTGGAAGCCAAAATCGCTCATCGTTTCGTTGACACTTTCGATGCACTTGCCGACTTCTGGTGAGAATTTTAAAAGATCAACTGTTACTGGGAATCTGTAACGCACGGCATGCCTCCTCTGTTTGTCGCGCTAAGTGGTGCAATAAGTGGGCCAACTACTTCTTTTCATCGAATAGGCTGAGCTGTTTTTGTCTAATCCTGTTAATGGCCTCTGTTTCTTCCGCCGAGAGAAGCCTGCCGAAATAGTGCCGCTGCCACTCCACCTCTGTCGCGGGAAGGGCCAACAGGATCTCCGCTCTCTTCTGTTCAATCTCTTCTTCTGGAGGCTTCGTTCCTAATCGCTTTTCCTCGTTGATCTCCCAGATTTTCAGCTTCCAGCTCGCCATGTGCTCCTTGGTTTCCTCTTCGTTTTCGAGGGCACCAATGTATTGCTGAACAACGTGGTCAGCGCTGATCCTGTCCAGCTGCGCTGAACTGCTGTAGCCGGCCGCTTTTTTCTTCGGCCCTTTTGTTTCGCTGTATTGGCTGCCGGCCGGAGTAATCAGGGTAGCGGCTTTAATAACGACTAGTTTCAGGTCTTTTCCGCTCTCGGTGGGAACAATTTCTGCTCTCTCAATGAATCCCGTGGAGACAGGCAGCCCTGTAAGCTCTCTGGCGGCTGGTTCGATCAGTGATTTTTTGTGACTCGGAAATGGATAGGCGTCATTGTCCAGTCCAAGTTCATCGATCAGCTTGTCAAGAATTCTTTCGTATCTGTCTTTCTTCGCAAGCATCAGGTCAAGATGCCTATAGAGGATAACACTGACATCTCGTTTTAATGTGGCAATAGTACTGAGTAGTACTGGTTTGCTGTACAGGTCAACAATGTTCTGGAGTATAAGAGAGTTGAAGCGGAAAGTGCTGGCTACTTCCGTCGTTTCTCCATTCTCGGTTTTTGTCAAGAATCCAATGTCGCTGAGGATGTTGAATTGGCTCACGCTCTTCAGTGTTCTGCCTCCCTTCCCTCCCACTCTGTAACTATTTGCCCACTGAATTGGGGTGTTTTTCAGGCGCATAATGGATGCCCTGAGTGCGGCGATATTGTCGCCTGCCGGGGAGATTCCCAGTATTTTGGCTAACTGATAGAGCGAAAATCCGACCGCTCTGTCGGTCGGCCTACCGTCAGCATCCCACAGGTGAAGCAGAACACACATGACCTTAAAGTCCGTTGCTCTGAATGGCCCGCACACTTCTCCGTCAGGGAGCGTTGCCTTGCCGATTGATACCTTCTCGGTCACCTTCGCTCCCCGTGCGTCCGTATACTCTCTTCAGG
>Ga0209606_1001558_pt1 | contig 27862 bp, 28 predicted proteins | sample AD_UKC057_MetaG_FD_184412 | JGI IMG/M metagenome (GOLD analysis project Ga0209606, IMG submission 184412) | Active sludge microbial communities of municipal wastewater-treating anaerobic digesters from USA - AD_UKC057_MetaG (SPAdes) (version 2) | ecosystem: Engineered > Bioreactor > Anaerobic >...
TCCAAGGTGATTACTAACTAATCTCTCTAAGGTGCAGGAATGCAATAAGATGCGGCTAAAGGCCCGGCGGTAGGATTTAGTAAGCTTTACTCGACGAAACATCTGAGTGCAAGAACTACTACAAATTTGTCTAGGATGCAGGAGCAAAAGCAAAAACTGTGACGAGCTTCTTGACCTTAGCACCGTCCGTATTATGGGTTGTTTTTATTTAAAATTTTATTCGTTATCTACTTTTTTCAACTTGTCAGAGGGGACATTTAAAAATTCTTGATAGCTATTTGGACTTGGGGGACCTTCGTTAAGTTCAGAGTGAGCAGCAATACGGATTGTTATTTGTCCTTCAATTGTTTCTTTACCAATTACAGTATCACCAATGCTGAAGCATTTCTCTGTTATGCCAACATAACCTCCAACTGTAACCATGGCACAATGAGGTTTTACGAACACGTAATTATCCCCATCAGAAGCATTCTTCTTTTCGCAAGCGGAAAGAATTATTAATAGTAGTACAAGTAAAAGAAACTTATTGATTTTCATAACGAATAAAGTTGGTGTTCAATCACTACAAATTTACCTATGATTTTATCTTAGTCAATTAGGATCTTCCAGGGTGCTGCAAATTACCCATAACGTCTGACGGTATGGGGCGTGGCGGCTAGATGGCGATTTCCTGGGATAAGCTGAAATGTTCGAAAGGTTGCAAAACTCGGACCGGTACAAAAGACAGCCATGACATATACCATTTATTAGCACTAGTTCTGTTTATTTAGACTCAAGGCATAATTTAAAATATTATCGCCGTTCTCATCTATGCAATCATTTATGTAATAATCAGGGGCAATATCCCTTGTTTTGATTACCATTCTCGCAACAATTAAGTTGACTAAGTACATTTTAGGTTGAATGTATTGTGATGAATGGATTGAATTTTCAATATAACTGTTTTCTCCTACAACCAGTGCTTTCCGACCTTTTCGAAGCATTTGAATTACCAGATTTGCTCCAGAGGCAGTAGATGAATTTATAAGAATAACCAATTCTGGCTTTGTAAGATTCTTAGAATGATAAGCAGCAACTGGAGTCGAAATTTCCTTATTAGAGCTGAAAATCGAAATAGTATCCTTTGCGTTTAAGAATAGTCCTGTAAATTTTGATATTTCCTGAATATATCCACCAGTGTTGTTTCGCAAGTCAATTATGATCCTGTCATAATTTTTTCTTAAGAATTCTTGAGCTATTGTGGGTGAAATACCCTGCTCAAAAAAGTGATTTATTTTTAGATAGGCGATAGTTGGTTTAAGTCGAGAAAATGTATAAGGACTGTCTTCCTTATGCTTGAAATGCAATTTAAAAGTTTTATTAAACAAACCTGTCTCTGTAGTATAGCCGAGTTTTACAGAGTCATTATGAAAGAACAGAGAATCAGCTATTATATTTGTAATGTACTTAGTTGGTATCGAGTTAACCGTTAGAATCTTATAACCAGGTTTCATTGAAACACTATCATTCTTTTCACAATTATTATTCCTATACCAACTTACTTCATATTCATCATCATCATTGATTTGATATTCAAAATCATATACTTTATTTGGTGGTGCACCAATTTCCTTTGTTTCAAATATTCTTGAATTTCTGACCTTATCAATTCTACTGATTAAGAAATCACAAAAGTATTTTTCCATATCAATATCTATTTGATAGCTTTTCAAAATAGATTTTATCTTTTTTTCATGCTGGTGAAGTAATCCAAGAACATATAAAAGATCCTCGTTGGTAATACATTGAATTGAATAAGTTGTGGTTTCTATTATTTGAATTGCTGAGTCCCCAGCTATCGCTATGAAACCTAGATCATAAGAACTTGATAAGTCATTAAAAAGAGTACTCACAATCTCATTCTTAGATCTATGCTGGAGATTAAATTCTTCAATCTTTAAGATGAGATTTCTTAATGTCAGATAGTTCTCATTAGCTCCATATGACTTCAAAGGAATAATGAGGAAAAGGATAGTGCTTAAGAGGAAGTTTCTCATGATTTTTTTTGCAGAGATTTTATTGATTGTCTGCGAATTAGTGCTAACGGTCGGTGGTATGTGGCGTTGGCGCAGAGTCCCGGTGGTGCGCGTTTTTGCCATCTGGTGCGGTGCGGAGCGTCAATTACATAATACCTTATTATGCGTAGGCTTTTATCAATTATTTGTTGTCAAGGCAGTTTACTTTCTTTAATTACATCAATGTCTTTAAAAGTCATCAACGTTTCGTATGAAATCTGTCGAATAGAAGGTGGGATCGGATCATTAACAGGTTTGTCCTGTTCTGAGTTCTTTTCGTGAATTTTCCAACCAATAGAGTTTAATCTCGAAACGTCAAAATATGATTCATTTATTCCAGGATCAACATGGGCTCCCCCATCCGTATTTGCCAACTCGAGAATTATTTTACTCCTGGTAAAAGTGTTTTTCTTCTGATCAGAGAGAACGATATCGAGATTCCACCAGTTATTAAAGGATGTATACTTAAATGTTGAAAAACCCAGCTGCGGTGATAATTGTCCAAAGTTGCTTCCCATAAGTAGCATTAATAATCCATGATGAGTCATAAAGTTCCTTGGATCATATTTGTCTGCGGTATTAACAAAACGCAAATGTTCTAGCTTTAACTGACTTATTAGGGATTTCGAGTTCTTAGTATCATGAAATAAAATTCTAAGTTTAACAGCAATGTCTTTTGCAATTGCTGTCTCACCAGCATCGTATATTGTATTAAACATTACCAGCTTTTTTAAACAGTCATTAAAATGAGCTAATAGGTCTTCTTTGTTTAAGGGTATTTTCATGTAAACTTGAATCTATATAATTGATTGTTAAAGCTTACGCATAACGGCCCGGCGGTTGAGGGAGTAAGCGTTACCTAACGCAGCATCCAGATTGAATCCTGCTACTTTAAATACAAAGCTATCAAAAAGTGTGACAAGCTTATTGAACATATTGTCTGCATTAGTTTTGGCTGTCCGTTAAATCTCTATTGTAATAGCTACCGTTTATATTATTCCTATTCATTTCTGGATGGATGTTTCCAGTCTAATTCTTTTTCTAAATGAATAACACCTTTACATCCAACTTCTCGCATATTATAACCTATTCTCGACAAATATTCCCAAAAAATATTTTGTATATCAATTAATCCTTTATAGGAAAATCCCGACTCTGTTACTAATGACATGCCTACTAATAAATCAGAACATCCAAGCTCATTGTATGTTGCACCGATCGTTCCATTCTTAAAATCTAATGCATCTTGAAGGCCTAACTTCCTATTAATATTTAGTTTGCCAGCTTCCTTATTGTTTACTATAATCCTAATAAATGATGAATTCTCCGTTTCCCTATAATCAAAAGCATATAATTTGACTCTATTATTATGATATCCATCAATAGATTGTTGAATTTTTAGTTCTTCACTTTCAGAATTAGAGTCTTTTACAACAAAACATAGTTCATTATATATTGTTTGATATACTGAGAATCTCTCCTTGCTGTTTTTAGACAAAACATCAAGAATATATGCATCGCCAGGATTTGTATTTTTTCGAATATCAGCCACAATTACCATTGTGACACCAGGATAGTCAGCCGAACTTAGTTCATAAAAGCTACTATCCGATAATATTTTTTTTAACGCTAATAGTTCCTCTTTTATATTTTGTGTTTCAAGATATGTACTTTCTATTGTCTTTTCAGACTTTGGTTTTATGATTAAATGATAAATTCCGAGTATTGTTAATACCATTCCTAATAAGACCATTACCCAATGCTTGGCTAAACTTTCAACAGAGCCTTGTATTTTCTTTATTTTGAAAATTGAAATAAACTTATTGCGTTTGTGTCTCATGATTATCTACAACTATATTTTTTGCCCGAGAGAATCTTAACATTGATTATAGCATATTTAAGAGAGTTACCAAAGTTATTGGATTTCAGTTAAAGTTAACAGCCAGACAATATGGGGAGGTTTTGTTGCCAGACGCAATGCCGAATTGGATCCTGGTACTTTAGCCAGAAATTTGTTAAGGTGCGAGGAGAGTACGGCGCGGTTTTTGCCGTCCAGGTACATGTTTTGTAAGTTTTACGAGTGTCGCGGTGCAAGGTTGATCGGTAGCAGAAAACAAGTCAAGGTATACTTAGTTATATTACGGGCACTGGCGCGGTCGCGGTATAAGTTATTACAAATCTGTCATAGGTGTAGGAGCAAAAGCAAAAACTGTGACGAGTTTATTAGCACCGTCCGTATTAGGTAACGTATATTACCAAATTGAGATTGATTCGTTGACTAAAAAATCAACATATTCATCACGAAATTTACCAGGAGATTGTCTCGGTATACCAAGGATTATGAGATCAACATATTTTTTTAATAACTGCATATCTGAAACAGGTTTGTTTGTGTCAGTAATTTCGATATCCTTAACAACATTGTTTCTGTCAATCACATACTTTACACCAACAACTAATTTATTTATTTGGAGCTTTTCTTTTGCATCGTTTATATAGGGATTTCTCTCAATATAGCTGCTACGGGATTCATCTCCTTCCTTATAACTTGGAGGGGTTTCGGTGAATAGATATAATTTAGAGCTATCTTTAAATAATTGATATTGAGCAATTATGTCTGTCTTTTGAAGATTCACAATATCTAGGTTCATTATAACACTTTTACCTTTATTTCTCTTATCATGTAAGAAGCACATTTTATAATCCTTACTCTTAAGAATCTCAATAATCTCTGTATATCGAGCGTTTTTTTTATCACATTTTACAAAGTTTTTGTCATAATAGGAAGTGTCTGCAGAACCGCATATCCGAAAGAATAGTGTATTTGCTTCTTTGTCATTATATTGATGACCGAGATTCCACATCATCGTACAGAAGGTGGATGTGTCCTTCATTATTAATCTTGTTGATGCATAATTAAACCAGAGATTCATATCAGGCTTGGATTCTTCCATGCAAATTTTAAATATCGAATCTGCCAATGCATATTGACCCTTCTCATAGTATGTAAGTCCAAGATTGAAAAGGTCCTGAGCTTGAATTGTATGACAAGACCATATGAGAAAACTAATAAAAATTATACGTTTCATAATGAAAGATTAGAAAGGAAAGACAAAATCTGGCAAAATCTATTAGCTAATTTACGGATAAAGTACATATGTTACCTAACGGCCGGCGGTATGTTTTGTTTGCGTGCCCCTACGCCAGGAGGGGATTGCTCAATTTTTGCCCTATCGGTATGCAAAAAATGTACTTGGGTATATAAATGTTTTAGTTTATACATCGTGTTATAAGAACGACTCAAAAACCGTGACAAGCTTATTAAACATACTGTCCAAGTTATCTGTTCGGGCAATATTATATTATATTTAGTGCCCCAGGTAGGGAGAAATATCAAAAGCTATTCCACCCGCTCCGTATGTAAGCAATTTATTATTAAGCATTTTAGTGTCTTTTGCATTGCTTCTGATTTTAAACAGGGTTTTCGACAGATCATCGATCTTACAAACTCTCAGCGAATCGTTCTGATGATAAAGTAAACTCATACTTGCTGGATCGATATTGCAAAGCCTTGCACCATATGTTGAAACATCCATTGACTGGATCAGGCTGAAACCGGGCATCTGACGCAGTTCAACATCCGTACCGACCCTGAGAAGCAGCTGGTCGGGCTTTGACGATACAAACATTCCACCTTTATATACCCTTGTATCTGTATATAGTAAGTTCGTTGTGGTTCCACTGATCTCAAATACTTCTATTCCATTTTCTGATGGGGCACAGAAATATTTACCATCATCGGATACAGTAACAAAATCGGGAATGTCATATATTGTTTTATATGTGAACGGGATTTCAAATATTTTTTCCCCTGTCAGAGTATTGAAAACTTTACAGGTATTAGTACCTCCCTGAACCACGAATAACCTGTCATCACTTGTGATGGCAGATAAACGGGTATGTATATCTCCGCGTAATGATGGAATTTTAACCGGATTAGTAAATTGGCTGTCGGTAAAAATCCAGGTCTCTTCACCTGTCATTGCAGCAACAGCTGAATTATGCGGCGCGGCAGCTATTTTCCCGCCATATAAAAGGCCCCAGGGATTACCAACCATAGATACAGTGTTTATAACCTGCAAAGTTGTGGCATTAAAAGCGACCAGGTTATCATATCTGCTTGAATATATTATGTTATCTGTTTTGTTATATGCGTATAATGGCCAGTTCGGGAGGTCCAGGTAAGTTCCCAGGCGAAACGAACCATAAGCAGTGAATTTGTTATGAAAGTTGTCATACGCTGCATTTTGCGGCCTGGTTTCCAGGGTAAACTGACGAGTCTGGCCAAAAACCTGGGGGATTATAATTGTTGTATCATGAATTCCCGAAGCAATTGTTGTATTACCTTCCCTTAGAATAAAACGACCGTTGGCAAAGGGTCGGGTCCAGTAGATACGAAGATTGTCAAGTCCCAGGTCTTCAAAAGAAATTGCCGGTTCAGGTTTGACTATTGAAAGTCGCTGAATAAATGAAAGCCCGTCATTAAAATGGGTTGTAACTTCGTAATACCCGGATCCGCATACATACCCGGAATCAATAAAAGATTTTTGAGTGGCATCATTAATGATAATATCTGAACTTTGAGTCAATCCGGCATGAACGGTATAATAACTGATCAAACTTTCCGGAACCACGTTTTTCCAGGAAATCTCCAGAAATCCATCGTCGTTAATACGGTAACCAACTACAAAATAGTTTTGCGGATCTCTTATAACACAAATATTCCACGATACTTCTCCCATATATCCTTCCAATCCCATCTTATCAGCCAGGCTGCCGGTACCGGAGGAAAAGATCGCTTTTACAGTTATTTTATGTACTCCTTCGCTCAGCTGGTCCGGAGACATATTAAAACTTGACGAATTACCGAAAAATCTTTTATATTCCTGATCATCCAATAACACTGTGGTCTCCAGTAAATCTTTCTGGGAATATGTTTTTATTGAAAATGAGGTGTTCTGATACAAGTATATAGTATCCGAAGGATTAACATCATTCAATGAAATAGCAACCGGGATATTTTCCTCCGGCGGATTTAATTCCACGAAATTACTACCAGTCGGTTCATATTCACATGCAACAAACAGGGATATTGTTGTTAACAATAATATAATGTTCCGTTTATTCATAAAGTGATTTCCTTTTTGCTGGTATAACAAAAACAATCCCCCCGTAAAGACGAAGCCCGTTCCATCGTGCTTTAAGCTGGGTTTCCTGCTCTGATAATTTCAATGTACCCAGGAAATCGGCTTCATAGCCTACTCCTAATGAAAAACTTAACCAGTTTGTGAAACAATATTTAGCTCCAATTACAGGTTCCATGTATATGCCCAATCCATTCAAATGTTCAGTATCAACTTTCGATTCTGAATAGATGATTACCTGTTCCTTCATTTTGAGATTTGAAAACATAATACCCGAACCCAGTTGCAGGTAGAAATTTAAATCTGGTGCTTTTGAATTGATATTGTACCTGTAGAATGCACCTAAACGATTCCCGTTCATTATCATATCTATAGTATAGGAACCTGAGTAATCTGCCCTGTGAAGACGCCCCCCGGTTGTAAAATAAGAAAAACCAGCTCCAAAATGGTGGCTTCCTGCAACATAGCCTAACGCAACCGAGTGAATGATATAACCTGGAAAACCATCAGTTTCTTTCAATCCATAATAGTTAAGCATTGAATTATCAAGCGTTGAATGCTGAAGGTTTTTTATATCAGTTAATTTATATGTGCCGTAACCCGCAGAATATTCAAACGACCATCCTTGTGAATAGGTATTTATAGGGTAGTACAAGAGCAAAATAATAAGAAATTTCTTCATTTAATTGCAAATTATAAATTTAAACAAAATTGCAAAGTGCTTGTAACTATCGCATTGTGTAAACCTATTTGTCTGTTATGCCTGACAGATAACGTCTGCTTATCTGTCCTGTAAATGCATATATACTTGACGTAATACGTAGTTATTGTACAACTCCGGTTGAATATATAAACAGAATTTTCCCTTATAAATCATCAACAGACTCCTGATTTATTATGTACTCAGTACAGTAACATGAGTGTAAATCTTTGTCGCTCTGCTGCTCTTTTACCTCAATCAGCACTTAATATACCGTAAATCAATCCCCAATTCCCCTGTTATTGTTACTACTTATAACAGCACCGCCACGTCAGTCACACAGTCAAAATATCAACAAAGTAATATAACATATTGAAATAATGCCTGTTGCTGAAATTTTACAATTGACGCTCAATTTACAAATTATTCCGAGACTATGGGAACTTAAATAGTATATTATATTTTTAAATAATCCCATTATCAGCAAAGCTGTAATAGTCTTCCTCTGCAGTTATAATCAGGTGGTCTAGTAATTGAACATCCATCAATAAACCAGAATCCTTTATTTTCCTGGTTATTGCCTGATCAGATTCACTTGGCTGCAAATTGCCTGATGGGTGATTATGGCATATTATAATACAAACAAGAGATGCCGCCTTTTTTATTCCGGTCTATACAGAGCCATCAAAAAAATCATAAAAAAACCTGGTCCCAAAGTCCCAGGTTGTATTTGCATTGATTATACTGATATATAGTTAGTTACTGAATATGTACAAAATGTTAAATGTCGTATTTAGTTGAAATAATGCGATTTAAGGCACTTCCCCTTTTGATCAATAGTAGTTACTACTCCATTTTACAAATTTGTTCGTGCTATTGTTAGCGTTTTGTTCCTTTTATCTATTTTGATGATAGCTGCATTTGGATTGAATTTTTCCCAGTTATCACTACCTGTATCATATTTGAATTCTTTCGTTAATCTAATAATTATCTGATCATTATATCCAGTTATTTTGAACCAATCACTTGGGTAGATTTGATCGTCGCAAGCTTCACAATCATTCTGGATTTTGAGAGGCCCCAATTTAGATAATATACCATTCTTGAGAATATAAAGCAGAATATCGGAAGTATATTCATTATCAGTTATCCAGAATAATAAGTAATCCTTATATTTTTTTGATTTATAGATATAAAGTAAAGAAGAGTAAGGAGAACATCCCACCGAGTCTATCAATTCATGTTTCTTTTTATTCGAGATGTCACTCCAGAACCTAAGATACCTTAAGTCAAAATTTGAATCGCAATATGAATAAAATCCGGAGTTTTCTATTTGAACTACAATTAAGGAATCAATGGAGGTCAATTCCCGTTCGATTAAATGATATGATGATTGCCCTTTTACAGTGCTATTCAAAAGTAGTAGCAGGAAAAACAATGATAAATTTCTCATCAGTAAATTTATTGAAGTATTTTTTACATTAGTGTAAAGATCTCTTCCCCTTTTAATAGACTCTTATATTGGTGTTTCCCCCTTTTTTTTGTTTAAGGGAGCAAAAGCAAAAATTGTGACAAACAACTTACTCACCGTCCGTATTAGTAACTGTAATTTTTTATTGTTTTTCTTCTGGAAGGTACCCCCAGTAAATAAAATCCTCTTTTGATTTTAAAACTTTTATACCTCCATCAAACAGGATCATATATTTATTGGCAATATCAAGAACATTCCTGTAATCATGATCTGTCAGAACAATACCCTTTTTTGAGGACTTTTGTCTGATCAAGTCTTTGATTATATCAATGTGAATCGGAGACATGCCGTTAAAAGGCTCGTCAAGAAAGACAAACTGTGTATCAAGACCAAGAATAAGTTTGACCTCAAGGTATCTTGACTCTCCGCCTGATAAATTCCCAATTTTGGTATTATAAACTTTTGATAGAATATCGTCATTGAAGAATTCTGATTCATTGACACTGTAATCAAACAATTGAATGACCTTTTTAACTGTTAAGTTCTTTGGCAGAAAATTATCCTGGCAGAGAAAACTGACAATCCCTTCTTCTTTAAATGGTTGTTTCATATACTCACCATTTACCGAGATATGCTTGAAATCAGTGTATAATGTTCCATAAAGTATTTTAAGCAGTGTTGACTTTCCTGATCCGTTACGACCCAATAGGCCAATTATATCTCCGGTTTTACAGCTAAGATAAATATCTGTCAGTACCTGTTTATTCCCAAAGGATTTACGTATGCTGTCTGCTTCAAAGGAGTTCTGCATACCGGGCAAGAATTATAATTGGAATTGACAGTATTATATGATAGAGATAAGTCATTAGCACTAATTTCAGTTTCGAAATACCCAGATTATAATAGAAATAATATTCACGGCTTTTTGTAAGCTCAAAATAAAGAACTCCAAGAAGAAATCCTCCACCTAAAAAACTAATCATAAATAAATATAAGATACTGTCCGGCGAAGCACCCTTTTCAGAGAATGATTTTGATAAAATAGTACCAAAAAATGTAGCAATAGGAGTAACAATAAGATTCAATTTTAAGACTTGCCAGCTATAAGGAATATACTTCTTAATCATTCTCAAAAATAGAAAATTGGGCAGAGTTTTTATAGTTGCTAACGGGAGTAATGATATTATTAAATTATGATATTTGAAATGAAACATTTACCTTTATATTGAATAAAAGTGAGGTTGTAAAATATTCCTCAAGATGAAGAAGTTTATCCTAAATTATTTCCTGGTTCCGGTATTTCTATTTGTAATATTTAATGCGATTGTAATTGCGTTACTATCCTGGCACAGACCAGGTATCAAAAGTGAAATTATAAAGAATATTGATATTGCAAAAGTGAAGTATGATGGAAATGCAGAGGACGCATTAATATTATTTTTGCTGGATGAGACAAACACTCCTAATCAACGTTCACATGTAGCTATCTGGACATTAGGCCAGATAAAATCTCAAAAAGCATTATCCTACCTTAAGGAGTTTTACCATAATGACCCAAGAGGATATTCATGTAAAAATAAGCATGACTCAGTTCTTTGCCAACGATATTTGTTTAATGCTATAAATGCCATTGAATCAGATTGGGAGATGCACCCGGAGTTTAATAAATAATGTATTATTCTCTTTTCGGACATACTTTCCCTTAAACCTAACGTTCGGTGGGATGGGGCGTGGCGGCTTAAGGAGATATCCCGGCAGATTAGTGACGAGGTATCTAAAGTATTCATATGCAGGTGTTCGACGAATGTTAGCCATGACCTATACCGTTTGTTGAACTAAATCCCCCGGATAGCTTTTGATGATGTATCAACAGAATCAGTTTTCTTCATTAATTTCCGCAATATTGATCAGCTTGTTAAACACAGACTCATCGCTGGGTCTTGCCGATCGCTCAGAGTCCTATTTATTAGCTTGGCCATTGATCCAGATTGATTGCATTGCTTATGTCGACTGAAGTCTAATGAGTAAAATAATTCTTTTGATTTTCTTCCTTTTAAGTTTATGTTAATTACTCAGAATTATTTTATTGTCATTGGTTCGCCTATTTCGACGATATTATTATCCGGATCATAAAACCTGATTACTTTTTGTTTCCAGGGCATTTCCCTGATTTCATGGATAAACTGAACGTTATATTCTTTCAGCTTTTTAACGGTTTCAGCTAAATCGTCAGAGTCAAAGTAGAGTTCGAAATTGTTTGCACAGTTTGTTATAGGTTTATTGTCAATCAATTTTTGGAAATGCGACGTCAGATGAATGCAAAAACTGCCAAATGAAACATTTTCGCAATAATCTGCTTCTACCTTTTGCCCCAGAACTTCCTCATAAAAATTACGGGACCTTTTGATGTCTGCTACGGTTATTAATGAACTTACAAATCTTGTTGTTACCATTGTTCTCTATTTTTTTTTTACCAAAGAAATGGGATTAATCTGTATTTAACTTCTTTGCAGTAATCAGAATAACCTGGTAATTCTTCCTGTAATGTTTTGTCTTCAAAAGATGTCCTGACAAAAATAATGATCACCATTACAAGTACAGGGATAAGACTAAGTCCTGATCCAAATGCAAATGGCAAAGGGAACGAGCCGAAAAGCATTCCGATATATCCAGGATGCCGTACAAATTTATAGGGGCCTGATTTTATTACGTTTTGCATCCTGTCCTTTTGAATTCGTACAGTACCTTCAAAAAATGGATTGTGAAGCATAGACCAGAGCGAAAAAGCTGCAGATAGAATGTAAAGTATAATTGCGAGATATATGTATTGGAAGGGGAACATGAAAAGATTATATCTTACATCCAGGCCGGCAGTGAGTGGGGTAACAATAATTGCCAGAAAAAAATAACTAAGTATAAGGTATTTGTCTAAAGATTTAGTCCCTTCCTGAACCTTCCCTCGTGAATTTAACAGTTCAGGCGATCTCTTTAGAAGAACAAAACTGAAAACTAAACTACCACAAAAGTATACGCCAAAATAAATCCAGGCTCTTAAATTATTTAACTGTCCGGAAGAAAGAAAGAAGACAATACCTGTCACGATAATCCAGTTAACAGGTGCCAGAAATGCCCTTAATCCTGATTTTGTAAGTTTTTGCATCTTAAAGTAATTAATTTTATTGTTTAAGCAGTTATCTCACAGTTTGTGAATGCTTCATTGATTTTCCGGAACGTTTCTTAATTTGAGGTATAGTTTATTAACACTAACGTCCGTGCCAGGTTGTCGGGCTCGTTAAAATGTTAGTGAGTCAGGATCTTGTCTTGTGTCATAGATTCTAAATATTTCTATTTGAGATCTGGAATCACGATAGAATAGAGAATTGTGTTTTGTCAGGACACATTTTCTGTCAGCTCAATAAAATTTAAGGCACCTTTTGAATCCCGGTTTTGTCCAGGTATTCCAGAATGGCAGCAAAATCACTTTCGGCAAGCGGCGGCCAAATAATTTGCTTAGGCATTTGAGTATTTCTTACGAAACTTATCTAAGACAGCTTTATTGGATTTGCCTTTGCCGGATTCTATTTCTTCAATTGCTTCGAAAAGTCCTTTTTTTTGGGTGTCTGAAAGCTTTTCCCAATCGGTAATATCCTTTTTGCTGTTGAGATAATTCATCATAAGACCGTAAAACTCCTCAAGTCGATTCTTTTCGAGTGAATCGATCTGCCTGAATATTTTGAGTTTTAAATCAGAAACTGTCATGATGCAGATGTTTTCGCAAAGATACAGAATTTTGCTGGTTGGTCGTCGGTACGGGCAGGAACTCCGCCTGCAACCTGACGGGAGTCTGCCGGCCCGACGGTATGTTTTAGTAAGCATGACAACTTGTCCAACCTTAAGCGGGAAACTTATTATCCCTACAGCCCTACTTATAAGGCATTGGCGTTATTTATTTTTTTTGTCGCAGTATTTTGATTGGAGGTTGTCAGTAAATAGTTTAACGTCATCGACTAATAAGATCTGGCCATGACCATCGATTATTGTACCAATATTATTTGTCCTCTTTGTTATCTGGTTGCGATCTTTTTCTTATGGCAGTCATGTATTTTAAGGTTGTAGCCGCCGCTGATGCCTGACGGCCCTGGAATGTGGAGGTTGTGTTACCCGACGACAGCACCGGGCACCCGCCAGGGGGGCGGGCCAAAAAGCTGTCACACTATGCCACGGCAAAGCGGAGCGCATTATTTCCTTTTTTTAGCTATTACATATCCAAAACTTACCCATCTGCCATCATCAACTTTTAATGTCATGGGATCACCCTCCGGGTTATTTATGCATCACAGCACAGCCCCGTCAGTCACACAAGCAAAATATAAACAAAGTATTTAACGTACTGAAATAATGCCTGTTGCTGAAATTCTACAATTGACGCTCAATTTACAAATTATTCCGGGACATTGGGAACCGAAGTCGGATATAAATGATTCATCAAACTAATCCATTGAGAGCTTTTACTTAAGTTCAAATTTGATAGGCACACTGTACCATACGGGGACAGGTTTTCCTCCCTGCTTGCCTGGTTTAAATAATGGTAATGTTTTCACAACTCTTATTGCTTCAGCATCAAGTTCAGGATCAACACCTTTGGAAACACTGACCTTATCAACACCACCCTTGGAAGTTACACAGAACCTGATAAATACCCTTCCCTGTATGTTATTCTCTTTAGCAACTTCGGGATAGTTTGTATTTGCTGCTATGTATGCTAAAAGAGCTGCATCGCCACCAGGGAACATTGGCATCTCCTCAACAACCACAAACGGTTCGGGTTCAGGTTCTTCTTCCTGTACCTCTTCCTTTATTTCCTCAACGAATTCAACAACCTCTTCATTCCTGATTTCAACCTGCGCCTCATCGGCCGTCATAAGTTGTTGAGCTTCTTCAGGTTTAATGGTGTCAACAACTACAGGAGGAACATATCTTGCCTGCTGTACCACATCCTGTGCAGGAGGTGGAGGAGGTGGTGGAACGATCGTTTCGTTGGGCTGGTCAAGATTTTCCATTTCTATCTCAACCTGTCTTTCTGCAAGCTTCTGTCCGCTCTCAAGAGCTTTTGCATTCAGATATGGCAAAATGATTGCGGCAGACATAATGATCACACTTATAAAAAGTGCAATTAGTACATTCCGGTTGTAATTCTTACGCAGTTTGTAAGCTCCGTACTCCTTGTTCCTGTATTCAAAAACTATATCATCAAATACAGGAGCTCTGATTTTCTTTTTTTTCATGACATTTTTTGTTTGGTTCGATAGTCAGAAGGTTCTTCTTTTGGTTTTTAAATTAATTTATACCAAATATACAACTAATATATTAGTTACACAACTAAAAACTTAATTTATTTATATAATACACTTCAGTTTTATTAGTTACATATTAATGAAGAGCCCGATCCTATAGAGCATAGCCGTCAACCTAATAATCAGGGGATGTATTGGATTTGTGGTTGATTATTTTTATTTTTAGATAAACAAATTTCACAGAGAGGACACAAAATGAAAACACCCGGGCGAAATTTTAAAAAAGCTTTTACGAAACTTCTTATCGTTTTATTTTTAATTCCGGAAATCTTTCCGGTCACAACCCTGGCTCAGCCGTTACAAACCGGCGACAGTAAGCAGAATAAAAAATATGCATATTCATTTAAATCCCTTTCCCGGAAGACTGATACCGACAGAATGCAGAGAGGTCTTTTTTACCTGTCGCAGAGCCTGCCCCGGCGTGTACTGAACTGGAGCGTTCCCGGACATAATTTGTCCAGCCTTGAAGAAGCTGATCTATGGCTCATTCAACAGCTTACAGGCTATGGTTATCAACCTGAAAAGGACGCGACTCAGGTACGTGCCTTTGGAAGGGATCTTACAAAACCGCTGGCTCATCAATACGCTGCTCCTCCTGAGGACGCTCCCTGGTTCACGGCATGCAATATCATTGCCGAAAGACCAGGAAAAACGAATCCTGACGATCTGATAGTCGTGATAGCACATAAAGATTCACAGAGCTGGATAGCATCTCCCGGAGCCAATGATAATGCTATTGGTACCTGTGGAGCTCTTGAACTGGCATATCTTTTAAGACGGTTTAAACCAGATCACACAATCCGTTTCATCTTTTGCAATGAAGAGCACACGCCATGGACCAGTGTCACAGCAGCAGAAAATATCAAATCGGCCGGGAAGGATGTCCTTGCAGCCATCAATCTTGATGGTATTGGGGTAAAATCACCACAGCAGGCCGGACACCTGACCAATGTCACACGATTCACAACTCCTGAAGGAGAAAAACTGGCTGATCTTATGGACAGGTTGAATACCTTCCATAGCCTGAAACTGGTACAATCAAAATACCGGAGTGAACATCCCGGCGATGATGACGGTTCGTTTATAAATGCAGGATTCCCCTGGGCAGTATTAAATATAGGTTCAATGCCTTATGCTGATCCAAATTATCACCTCGAAACTGATACTCCGGATAAAGTGGATATCAAAAACGCTGAACTCACTGTCAGGCTGACTCTGGCCGCAATACTATATCTTGATACTTTCGGAAGGCCGGATTGAGGTGACTTCAGGTCAGTCAAAAATCTGGTGATGAAATTTAACAGACAGGAATAATTTCAAAATAAATATCTGATTTTAAATACTTAGATTGTTCTGGTCGAGAATCTAATCCTGCTGAAACATTCCGGTTTATGTGTGTCGTATACACCATGCTTGTTCATAGTCCATGCGGGATGAGGATTTACTTCCTGTCCCGATGGAGTCATTTTCTGAAAGCGGCCAAGAAAGATCTTCCAGATATCACCGTCTTCCGGAGGCAAAGTTCTGCCATTTGCAAGCCATTTAAGGCTTTTCCACGGAATAGCTATTTCCACTGCCCATCCTTTATCGATATCGGAATTATCATTTAAAGTGCCGTCAATTTTAACAGCTGTTTTCAATCCGGGAAGATCATAATCCAGGAATGCCCATCTCAATCCCCTCGGATGTTTTCCCCACCAGAAATATTTTCCTGTGCGGTCATAATCCCCTCCGAAAGTCATGGAGGTTTTCTTAAATACATCGAACTCCGGAACGTCAAATTTCCCTCCTTTTTTATAAGCATCCCGCCAGATAAAGAAGACTTCATATATTGTATTTAAAGCATTTATTTCCAGTTCGTAATAACAATCTCCTCCATCAATAAAAACTTCAAGATCATTTTCGAGGAAGATGATTGAGTCCCTTTCTGTCTGGGTTGCAAATACAAACGGTTCTTCTGCCCGGATTCCGATATAAAGAAATTCTTCATTCCAGAGAGCAACTGCCCGGGTATCATATAGTCCGGGTTCTCCCGTTACCATATCAACAAACCTTCCTGATTTGTTTGCCTTTAACCAGACCGGTTTTGAGAGATCGCCGTTGATCTCAATTGATTCAGTTATCCTGTTACAGGTATAATCTGTTATTTCATTATCACTGCAACCATAATTTATTTCTGATTTCATGTCTGTGATTAAATTGAATTGCAAAGATGGATCTTTATTCTCAGACATGAAAAAAGCTGTCAAGGCTGTTCCCTTTTTTCATCCTGTAATGATAGAAAAATAACAACAAGGTAACCGCAAAGATTGACACAGCAGCAATGAGTGACCAGCGTAAATCCACAATACCTTTCAGATAATTATCCAGAGTCATTTCTATTATTATCAGTAATCCGGATAATACGATTAATCCTGATGCAACAACGTTCAGCCCTTTCAGACGTGCATATTTATAAATGATCATTACTATACCTGTAACCAGAAATGCCGAAACAGTTATCGGAAGAGCTACGGGAAAGAACCATTCCTGACCGCCTGAAAGCAGATCTATTAAATAAAGAGCTGACAGAATTGTGATCATCAGAGCCGATACCATTATCAATGACCATTTACTGGTAAACAGAACAAGGGTCAGAATAATCCAGGCTGTCAGTACTGATATACCGGAATAAAGCGACCAGTTCAGACTTTTATTTGTTATCAGATCCACGATTGTACAAACGGCTATCCCGGAGAACGCAATTATTCCATTTAATTCCCATAGAAATTTCCTGGTTTCTTTTTTGTGAAGCTGCATGACTTCGGGAGTATTTACAGAAGGATGATTGTTCTTCTCACTGTTATCCAGCGGATCCCTGCCGCAAAGAGGACAAATATTTAATCCGTCATCAAGTTCAACACCGCAATTGGCACATAAAGTCATGACAAATTTTATTAATCGTTTTTTAAAATCTTAACATGAATACCTGAATCCGACAGATGCTTTAAAATATGCCGTTCCAGTTCATTTGACTGTGTTATATTACTAAAACATATCCTTAATTTGTCTTTAAATGAAATCAATCCGCTTCCAACTTTTACTTTTGAATTCTGTGGTGGTGGTATAATCTCGAAGGAATCGATCATTTCATTCATCTGATCAGGAAGTGTCACCATCCCGAGATTTGTTACCAGTCCGCTAAAACGTTTTGAGGCAAGTCCCCTGTAAACAGCAGCCATGGCGATCTTTTTAATGAAAAGCGGCAGTATCCTGATGAAGACAAGCTTTTCATAGCTGACATTGGATGACATAAACCTGGATATCTGTTTGATATCGGAGCTTATCTGAAGCTGATGATGTACCGAATGAAGTATCTCTTCAAATGTATATGTACCCAGCCTGAGGTCTATTTCCGGAAGGACAAAAAGAGAAAAATTGCGCATAGTCCTGCTTGGAAATTTCTTTCTCATATTAACAGGGACCTCAATTCTCAATACCCTGTTTATTTTCTTTCTCTTTTTTGATGAGGAAGAGATAAAGATCTTCTGCAGTGCAAAATGATAGACTGCAACAAAATATTCTGTAACAGATACTTTCAGTTTCCGGGTTAGTTCGATGATTTCGTGTGTCTTTACCTCGGCACGCAAAACTTTCAGCCGGGGCCGTTGATTAAGCTTAAAAGGCAGGTGCCATGCCTTTACTAACTTCGAAGGAGGAGGCAGCTTACGGAAGTGCTTTAAATATCCGTCTTCGAACTCTTCATTTGATATGGGTGTGCCGGGTAAAATTATTTCTCCCGGGGAACTTATATTTCTGCCGGTGAGCGTGAGATAAGTATATAGCAACGATTTCAGATATTCCAGGGCACCCCCTCCGTCGGTCAGTATATGAATAAATTCGGCAGATATCCTTTTCCCTTTGACGATGACCCTGTAAAGAGGTTCGTTTTTTCTTTTTACTTCAAAAACAGAACATGGGATCTTCTCATCACTCTGTATCCGGGGTTGCTGATCTGTAAACTCAAGAAAATGCCAGAAAAATCCACTGCCAAGTGATACATTGAAATATGGGAATCTCCTTGAAGTAATCTGCACTGCGTCCCTGATGGCAGTATATTTAACAGGTTCTTTCAGTGATGCGGTTATCCGGAATACGGAAGTCAGATCTTTTGATATGATTGCAGGGAATAACTTTGCGGCATTATCAAGCTTCAGCCAACCTTTTTCCTTTAAAGAATTAATATTATCGGCTTTATCCGGCATCTTTTTCAACTGACCTTGAATGGTTTTTAAAGAACGACCATATGACCTCAGTGGCATCAATATCTCTGGACGTTTTTCCTATTATTTTTGCAGGCAGATACTGTATACCCCCCGGCCAGGTATGCCCGCCGCCATCTATCGTGTACAGGATCACTTCCGATCTGTCAGTTCCGCCGCTATACTCTTTCCTGATCACTTTTGTACCATCTTCAGGGTCTATGTCCGGCATGACTGTCACGACCGGTATGGTTGAGCAATTATTTGCTTTTACCCAGAATCCCACAGATTCTTCAACAGATAATACCTTACCCAGTTTTACTTTGGAAAGGCTTCCGTGAATATCTCCCCCGTCAAAGGGTACCAACGGATCTTCTGTATTATTTATTGCCAGTACTGAGACCGGCATATATCCCGGGCATTCGGTAAAGAACAGGTGTGGTATATTACCATCAACGGGGGCTATTGCAGTTATCTTATGAGATAATTCACAGGCAAGCCTGTAAGACATTATTGCCCCGTTTGAAATGCCGGTAATATAGACCCGGCCAGGATCAATGTTATAATCCCTGATCATTGAATCGATCAGAGCTGAAATGAAGCCGACATCATCAATATTTTCCCGGTGAGCCCGGTCATTTGATTCTTCATCAGTCCGGCCATCGTTCCAGTTAAGTTCTATACCATCGGGATATACGACTATGAATCCATCCTTTTCAGCCAGTTTGTTAAATCCCTTACGTGTCAGGAGTATCATACTGTGACCGTTACCTCCCCTGCCATGTAAAGCAATAAGCAGGGGTACCGGTACAGATTTGTTATGAAATGACGGCACATAAAATTTATATGTCCTTTTCAGATCATCATGAAAAAATGAGGCTCTATGAGTAATACCGGCAGGTACTGCGGGGGATAACAGATTAATTCCGGCCAGAAACTTAACTATTGCAGGATATGTGGTCTTATTAAATGATTTAAGTTTTTTATTTATCATTTTTTCAATTACAATTTATATTGCAATATCGGCAGAATTCGCGGATTAAGCATAATAGTGAAAAACTTTGGCAGAAGGTTCGCTATTATCCGGGGTCCTGGCAGATAATGAATAAGATTTAGCTAATTCAATAGAGAGGCCAGCCCTTTGTCTTCCTGAAAATTATGAACCATGAATACTGGTAATATTCTCCGGAATCTTTGTTCATCCTCGACATATCTGCTTTCAGCGGGAAGGGGACCAGAACATCATGACCCTTATTCCAGTTGGCCGGAGTCATAACTTTATGATCATCTGCCGTCTGAAGCGCAATAACAGTTCTCAGAAGCTCATCCATATTTCTGCCGACTTCCTGAGGGTAAAATAATTCAGCCCTGATCTTATTGTCGGGATCAATTATGAATACTCCCCTGACATCACGGTTATTATCTGATTCACAATGAATCATCCCATATAATTTGGCTATGACAAGATCCGAGTCATCAGCAATCGGGAACAGGATTTTCTGCCTTGAATTATTTTTATATTCAATGGTCTCAAGCACACTCTTCCATTGATGATGCGTATCCAGGGGATCTGTTGAAACAGTCAGTATCTTTACGCCGAGGTTTTCAAACTCATCCTGAAGCTTAGCAATTTCTATAAGTTCAGTCGAACAGACTGGTGTAAAGTCCATCGGGTGACTTAATATCATCTTCCAGTTCCTTCCGAAATCATCAGGGAAATGAATTGTACCGGATGTCGATTCAGCAGTAAAAGGAGGAGCGGATTCCCCTATTAACGGGATACGGAAATCCCTTACAGCGGTTCTTTTTTCCGGCTTATCAGTCCCGCCCCGGATTATATTTATCAGAGAGAACATAATTTCAATCAGTTAGATTGTTTATTCGTATCATTAATGTTCGGTCATGTACAATAACGGAATAAACTTAACCAGAGTAATTAAACATAAACAGGAAAATATTGTTCGTAAGAAAGGTTGTTTTAACATTTCTGCAGCATTCCTTTGTTGATATACCAGGTGATTATTGGAAGTATGAAAGGCAAACATGCCACTCCTGAAGTATTATTGTGTATTAATTGTAATATCTTTAGGCTAAATCCAATATTATGGCTGATTTAAGAATTTATACGGTAACAATAGTGATTTTACTTTTCTGTTCATGTAATCCTTCAGGTAAAGTAAATAACTATTCATTGAATGATGAATTATCACTTGTTGTAAGCAAAAGATATCTGAACCTTCCCGTATCTCACAAGGAAGATCAATCCGCAATGAGCTTTGTTGTCGACGGGAAACATGAACTTGATTTTGTGATCAGGCTGGCGCCGGCAGACCCTGATTACTGGGTGTTTTACGATATCAGCAAATACAAGGGTAAGGAACTTGAGATATCTTATTCAGGAAATAAGGCAGGACTGGCTAAAATATATCAGGATGATTTAATTAATGGGCATGACAGCTTATACAGGGAAAGCAACCGGCCTCAGATACATTTCACTTCAAGGCGGGGATGGAACAATGATCCCAACGGACTGGTTTTTTATGAAGGTGAATATCATTTATTTTACCAGCATAATCCTTTCGAGCGCGAGTGGCAGAACATGAGCTGGGGTCATGCGGTAAGCAGGGATCTTATTCACTGGGAAGAATTGCCCCTTGCCCTGGTCCCCGATTCCCTGGGTACAATGTTTTCGGGATCAGCTGTTATCGATTACGAAAACACTTCGGGCTTTGGAAAAAACGGAATTCCTCCTCTGGTGGTGATCTATACTGTCGACAGTCCTGACAATGAACGCCAGTGTATTGCCTGGAGCCTTGACAGGGGCAGAACTTTCACAAAATATTCAGGTAACCCGGTTATCGATTCCAAAGAAAAGTGGCTTACCAAAGATCTCCGTGATCCTCATGTTTTCTGGTATAAGCCGGGTGGATTCTGGGTGATGGTATTGTATGAGAAGGATGGTAATTCAATTTATACTTCTTTAAATCTTAAGGAATGGGAATATCAAAGTCATACAACAGGCTTTTTTGAATGTCCGCAACTGTTTGAACTGGCTGTCGATGGTAATCAGAATAATAAAAAATGGATTATGTATGGCGCTTCAGGGACCTATATGATTGGCAGATTCAACGGTAAACAGTTTACCCCTGAATCAGGCAAATATTATTACGGAAATGGTGCCTTGTATGCTGCCCAGACATACAATAATATTCCTGACTCTGACGGCAGACGGATTCAGATAGGATGGGGAAGGATAACTCATCAGGGAATGCCATTTAAACATATGATGCTGCTACCGACAGAGCTTACCCTGAGAACAACCAAAGAGGGGATAAGGATGTTCAGCGCTCCCATAAAAGAAATTGATATGTTGCAGGAAGATAAAATGGAGTGGAATGATCTTGATGCTGCTGAAGCATCTGAGGCTCTTAAGGAGTTCAATAAAACAATATCATGCCGGATAAAAATGAAGATCAGATTATCTCACCCTGTTGATGCAGGACTTAGTCTCGACGGGCAGCAGATTTTCAGGTATGACATGAATTATAACCAGGTGAATGGTTTGTTTTATTCTCCCGAAGACAGGACAAGCATGGAAATTAGCGCGGATATTATAATCGACAAAACATCAGTTGAGGTTTTTGTTGATGATGGTGCATTTTCTTATGCGATAGAAAGAAAAGCTGTTCCCGGCAACACTGATGGGTTCAGATTTTTCGGAAGGGATCTGAAGGTGAAGGAAATGAAGTTCTGTTTGATGAGATCTATCTGGGAGATTAATTGAGAAAAAACGTATTAAAAAACGTATTATAATACGTAGATCATGGCTTCAGCATTTCAACCGCCTGTTTAAATTCGTTTTCTGTTATTCTATTTTTTGACAAATGTTGCCCTGGCAACAGCTCGGCCGGCAGAACCGGTAATTGTTATTCTGTAAATGCCTTCGCCAAGTCCTGATACATCAACAGAATAATGATCTGCTTCGATGAAGGAGAATTTTTCTACGGAAACTATTCTGCCTGTTTCATCAAATATTTTAATAAAGAGATCTCCGGGCTGATCAAGGGAGATGAGCTTCATATTGACCATGTCTGAAGCCGGATTCGGGAAAACCATCAGGTCGGGGGTCAGCATTATCTGGTCTCTTATCCCGGTGGTAGAGGTATGATATGTTATGGTATCTCTCATGTAAAGTCCCCTGTTCCCGTTTTCATCAACAGCTCTTATCCAGACATAATATTTCTTCAGATTAACGAGAGAAGAAACAGGAACCGAGAAAGTCACGGAATCGAGGGTTATATGAGGAGAAGGAGTGAAATTACTCACTGAAAACAGGGAGCCGCTTGCTCCGGCTTCATCTTCAAAATAATATTCAAGTGATTTAATATCCAGAGGTACACTGGAATAGCTGAAGAATGTTGTCTTCGTAATGTGTGACCAAATACCGTTTGCCGATCTGGCAGCTGCCTCGAGAAAATGAATTCCCTCCGGCAATGAAGAAACATCAGGTTCCAGATCCATGATCACATCGGTTGATGGTGTCGGGAAGGTTCTGTTCGTCCATGGCTCTGCTCCCGTTAAGGCATCGATCCTGTACCGGAACGAGGCAATATTCGAAAGCGGCCAGGGTTTCAGAAATGCTCTTGTAACCGGATGTGACCAGCCTCTTGTCCAGAGGGTATCACCTGCCCGGAATGTAATAAGGTGAAATCCCGGAGAAAGAACCGCAACATTCAGTTCAGCCGTTATCTCTGTACTCCCGGTATTGAATGGTGCATTTACTGAAATACCCTGCCCCAACCCGACGGCAGCGTTATCAAAAACATATTCAACCTCTCCGACATAGGCACCCACAATAAACTGGGATGTTGCATTTAAGGCTATCCCAAACAATAACAAAGATAAAAATGCACGCATGGCTACCAGCCTTTAACTTTAATGGTCATGGGAAGTTTGCCATCGGGCCTGACATAACTGCTTACATTCAGTTCATAGATTACCGGGCCGACAGGCAATCCTGACAGAATATATGGTTTCGGTCCTCCGTAAGCACCGCAGTCAACACCTCCTTCGCCGGCAGCGAGAGCCGGGCTTCCTGCTTTCAGTTTCCATTTACCATCGGTGCTTTCAGTAGCATCCCCCACAAACAATGCAGTTGCGCTGACATTTGCCTTATTATTGTTGGCTGTACCGAAATGATCGGAAATTGACATATTGTAGATGATTGCAGCATCTGGGGAAGGGAGGTTGATGCCAGGTTTTTCTGTGGTAAATATTATGTTATTCTTCATCACAAAACCTGTCGGTATGTTGATGTAAGTGCTGGTAAAGATGTTATTAATAAAAGTACCGGTACAACCTGACAAAAAATTAACATCACCTTTGATAATACAATTTGTCACAACAAGGTTAGTCACCAGATTTGATGATACAGACGTATATTGTGGCGTTTCTTTAAAGTAGCATTCGGAGATATAGATATTTTGTAAACCATCATTTATTGGCAGGTATTGCAGATTGCATCTTCTGATTGTAATATTACTTACACTGATATCAATCATATATGTATGATCAATACCCATTACAACAGCGCCGGAAGATCCGCTATTAAATTTATACATGCCTCCTAACCGGGCTGGTAATTTATTTGCAGAAATTCCGGGATTTTCATCCAGAAAATATCCCGGACCTTTTATAAAAAGTTTTTTCGTACAGGTAAAATTATCACCATACGTCACAGGAGATCCTTCCACCATAATAGTATCGTTATTGTAAGCAGCATCATGTGCAGCCTGAAGAGTTGTATAGATCTTTGCTGCCGGATTGGCTGCCAGCTGGTTATTTACCCGGAAATGAACAGCGACTAACGGGATTGTAAAAATTCCGCAGAGTAAAATCGTATAAATCCTTTTCATTTCAATGATTTTTCAGTTTAATTTTAATGACCGGCAGATGAATCGTACTCTCAGTTAATTATCACTATTGTTTAACTATTTTAAATACCTTGATCTCCTGGTTATTATTCATAATCTTCAGGAAATACATTGAGGATGAAAGATCCTGGAGGAATATTTCAGTCTCCTCCCTGTCGATCTTCTGATCCTGAACAAGCACACCGTTTATGTCAAACAGCATAAACCGAAGGTTCCTGTTTTCCAGGGTACCTACAATAAGTTTAAAGGCTCCGCTTGTAGGATTGGGATATACATTCATTAGAAGGGAGATATCCTCAGTATTTTCAATTGCTACCGGGGTTGATATTTCCCATGGTTGCTGTACTCCCTGGGCAACAGAGCCTGAGCTTCCTGTATATGTCTGATATGCGACCTGGCCTACTGTGTAAGTTGCCGAGCCCCCGGCTCCGGTTGCTGTTCCGCCGGTTGTGACAACGGCTTGCTGACCCTGAAGACAGGCAACACTTAATGCAAACAGGATCAGAATACATTGAATTCTGCTTTTTTGTTTCATTTCAGTAAAATTAATAAAGTCTGTATTAATAAGTTAAGTTAATTCATCAGCATTAAACCATTCTGATTCCATATCAGGCGGGATCAGGTTAAAACAGAAGCTGTTTTTTCTCCTTTAGTAAAATTACGACAGAATACAATGCAAGTCAAGTTTATTTTAATCCTGAAAATCAAATTTATATCCGGACCCGGTCACCACGACTGTGCAACCAGGTTTATTGGAGATTTATTAAGCATCTTTGTTATTACATGGAAATAATAAACAGCGAGCGGGCTGACTGTTATTATGAGCAATGAAGGGACAAATCGACTGGCCGGGAAATGGCCACGATTGTTCAGAGGAAATGAAACAGGGGACCGTTTTCAGAATCTCTTTTCTTCTGTCACAATATTCCAGCCTTCAACCACCAGTTTTAATTCACCAGACTCATTTTTATTGCACGCACCTGAAATATCAAGTTCAACCTGTCTGTTTTCTCCGGGCAGAAGGGTGAAATAATTCTCAGTAAAGAATACCGGCAAAACAAGTTCCTTATCCTGGTTATTTATCTTCATACGTATGAAAAAGGCAGTTTCGTTACCAGGATTGGAGACATTAATAATTACTTTATTATCAACAGTTTTATTTATATCTGTCTTAAGCGTTACTTTAGCAAGTTCATTCAGTTTTTCGTATGACTTTGGTCTGTTTGAAAGCCAGTACAGATTTTCATCAATAACCTTATCCTTTTCCGAAAGGATCAGTTTCAGAAAATAAACCTCTTCATTCTTTGCTCCGGGAAGTGTGACCTTGTCAAGTAATACAAGATTATGTGCTTTCAGGGATAGAGTTTTCGTGTTTTCAGAAAGAGGTTTACCATGAAGATCATATAAAGTAACACTTGCAGTAATGTTATTAAAGTCTTTGGCAGTCTGGTTTAAAGCACAAACAACTGAGTCATTCAGATTAAGCTGGATATGTACCGGCGCTGCCCCATGCTTATAACCGAAATAGCCCCCTGTGTAATCCAGATAATAATCATAAAAGAATCCCCTCAGGGCTGTCCATGGGTTCTGGTTCTTCCATACAAGCATTCCGGTATACCAGTCCCACATCTTATGGTTGAAGGCTTCCTGAAGGGCCCTGTATTGCTCGTAACTTACCAGCTGTGCTTTCATGCAGAAATCGCGCATATCTTTCACCTTACCATATCTGTCGGGGAAATCCATGAGAGGCAGATATTTGTGATATGACCAGGATCCTGATGCTCGCGGTGACTGCGGAGGTATCAGTTCATCTTCGGGTATGAATTTTATCAGACCATCATAGTTCGGGATACCTATTGATCCTGTTTCCGGATTGAAGGGGAAAGATCTTTCAGTGAATATCTTTTCGGGTTCCCTGATGCCGTAAGGTCCGTCACCTACACCTCCGATCTTGTTTGTCATGAGTTTCGGCGAAGTCGACATATCAAGAAAATATCGTGAAGGATCATATTTCGGGAAAATTTCTTTTTCCAGGGCCTGCAATATATCCGGGGGAGGATAGGTCTCATTTCCGCCGCACCAGAGATAGAGGCTCGGGTGATTACGGAGCATCTTTATCTGATCAACGAGCGATTCAAGGAACAGGTTATGGTCATCGGGATAGGCTTTTCGCCGTGCCTGTGATTCCTTTTTTAACGGATCATTCCATTCGCCGTTACAATCTCCGGTTATCCAGATATCCTGCCAGACAAGAATACCATATTTGTCACATGCTTCATAGAATTCAGGCCGTTCTGTAAGTCCCCCTCCCCAGACTCTGATCATGTTCATATTCATGCCGGCATGATGTCTGATTTCAGCATCGTATCTCTCCTTTGTCAGTCTTAAAAGAGCATCGGAAGCGATCCAGTTGCCACCCTTTATAAAGATCTTCTGTCCGTTCACTGAGAAGACCTGTGCGGTGATCTGTTTGTCGAAATAATTGGATGTTTCTCTTATTCCGAATGTAACAATTTCAGAATCGCATTTTTTGCCATCCTGTTCCACATAATCGATCTTCATTTTATACAAAGGCTGGCCTCCCATGCCGTTGGGCCACCACAGATCCGGATTTTCAACTTTTATTTCAGGAAAAGAGAATTCCTTTTCTTCGCCCGGATCAAGGATAGCATTTATGCTTACTTTCTGCTTATCGAATTCGAGTCTGAGGATGCCATTAATTATTCTGGATGAAGCATTTTTAAGCTCAACAGACGTACTGACAAAGGCCGGAGCCTGATTATCGCCCGGTATACGTGTTCCCGGTACCCTGGTCTCAACAAGCGGATTCCTGATATCAGCTGATCCGGTAATCTCAATATTCACCTGATCCCAGATGCCTGTATTCCTGTCGCGGACAGGACAT
>Ga0209606_1001559_pt1 | contig 27861 bp, 18 predicted proteins | sample AD_UKC057_MetaG_FD_184412 | JGI IMG/M metagenome (GOLD analysis project Ga0209606, IMG submission 184412) | Active sludge microbial communities of municipal wastewater-treating anaerobic digesters from USA - AD_UKC057_MetaG (SPAdes) (version 2) | ecosystem: Engineered > Bioreactor > Anaerobic >...
TGGACTTGCTCATCGGTATCCTCCGTTTGCGTGAGATACCTATGTTATATCACAAATCGGCAATAGTTTCGAATGTTAAGGTTCTAATTCCACTTGCGGGCGCAAAAAGTTATACCGTAACTTTAGTTTTCTTTTTTCATTATCAATTTACAAATGCAAGCGTACTCAACTCCCTAAACTTAGTAAAAACAGGTTGGTATATTCTTGGAAAACAAGAATTGACCTGGAAGATTATCAACGATATATTAGCTGCATGTCCTCAATGTCCCTCTATTCAGAACATTCCATTTCCACAAGCTGATGATTTTGTCAGAGTGTTAGATATTGTTGAGAGAATAGCGAGCAATGAAGAAAATATCAATGAGGTGGAGAAGGAGGAGGAGGAAATAGCAGGATGGTATGACTTCACACCCAGACAAGGCGATTATTACCCCAATGCGGCATGTTGGTTGGGTTGGTTAGAACGCGAAGCTGGAAAATGGGCCCTGACGACAGAAGGCAGACGCTTAGCAGATGCAGGTTTGTTCACCAAGCAGTATTTAACTATCCAGGCAATGGCACAACGCCCAGTTTTGCGGAATGCGCTTGAATGGCTGGGAAAATTTCATACACTTCCGGAACGAGAGCAAATTGAAGAATGGATGAGTACCGCCGTCAATACAGGAAAGATAAAATTCATCAGTGGCTCTACTGTACATCGCCGTGCTCAAACTATTGACAAATGGCTGCAATACATAAAATCTCTTATTGTCGAATAAAGAGCTGATATTTGGTTCAAAAGACCATATTTGGTAATTATCATGCCTTTTCTCGACCTCACCGACCTCCACAAATCCTACGCTGACGCGCCGCTGCTCTGCGGCGTGACCTTCGCCGTCGAGCGCGGGGAAATCGCCTGCCTGCTCGGCCCTTCGGGCAGCGGCAAGACCACGCTGCTGCGCATCCTCGCCGGGCTGGAGGAGCCTGAGGCCGGACAGGTGTGGCTCGACGGGCAGGACCTCACGCGCGTCCCGGCCCACAAGCGCGGCGTGGTGCTCATGTTCCAGGATTACGCCCTCTTCCCCCACAAAACCGTGGCCGAAAATGTGGCCTTTGGGTTGCGAATGCAGGAGAAAGGGAAATGGGGAATGGGTAAAGAGAAAGAGGTAAAAGAAGCCCTCCCCCTTACCCGTCCTCCCTCACCTCCCATCCGCCCTCGCGTCGAAGCCATGCTCGCCCTCGTGGGCCTCGAAGGCTTCGGCGCCCGTGACGTGAACTCGCTTTCAGGCGGGGAACGGCAACGGGTGGCGCTCGCGCGCAGCCTCGCGCCCAATCCGCGCCTGCTGTTGCTCGACGAGCCATTGGGCGCGCTCGACCGCAACCTCCGTGAGCGCCTGCTCGAAGAGCTGCCCGCCATCCTCCGGCAGGTTGGCGTCACCGCCATCACCGTGACGCACGATCAGGAAGAAGCCTTCGCCCTGGCGGATCGCGTGATCCTGCTCCACGAGGGGCGCGTGGTGCAACAGGGGACGCCGGAAGCAGTCTATGCGGCGCCGACGAACGCCTGGGTCGCGCGATTTCTGGGCCTGCAGAACCTTTTCCCGGCGAAAGTGACCGGCGCGCGGCAGGTCGAAACGTCCCTGGGCCTCCTTGACGTGGCGGACACCGCTGTCTTGCCGGCGCCCGGCAGCGAGGGGACGCTGCTCATCCACCCGTGGGGCATCCGTCCCGCAGAGCACGCCCCCCTTCGGGGACGGGTGATCCAGCGCAGCTTCCACGGCAGCTATTACCGGCTGGAACTCGATTGCAACGGCGCCCACCTCAGCTTCACCCAGGGCTTACGCCAGCCGGCCCCCGCTCTGGGAACGGAAAGCACCTTTGCGCTCGATCCCGCCGCCCTGCGCTGGCTGGAGTGAGGCGCGATCACCAAATTCCGAGAATGCGGTAAAATGGGAAAAGGGTGTTCCTATCACTATCTACGGAGGAAGTGAAACTTGACGCAGTCATATCTGATTACCGGAGGCGCGGGATTCCTGGGCATCAATCTCGTGCGTTATCTTCTCGATAAAGAGGCGCAGGTCACCACACTCGATATCGCGCCCTTCGATTACGAGGACGTGCGCGAGCGCGTCCGTGTAGTCACCGGCGACATTCGTGATCCCCAGGCAGTCGAATCCGCCATCGCTGGCGTTGATATCGTCGTCCACGCGGCGGCAGCGCTGCCCCTCTACACGCCGGAGGAAATTTTCTCCACCGACATCGAAGGGACCCGCACCGTCTTGCAGGCGGCGCTCGCTCACCACGTCGAGCGGTTCATCCACATCTCCTCGACAGCCGTATACGGCATTCCCGATCACCATCCACTATTGGAGACCGACAAACTTCAGGGGGTCGGCCCTTACGGCGAGGCGAAGGTCCTGGCGGAGGGAGTCTGCCAGGAATTTCGCGCTAAGGGGTTGTGCGTGCCGATCCTGCGTCCCAAATCCTTCATCGGGCCGGAACGGCTGGGGGTGTTCGCCATGCTGTACGAATGGGCCAAAGATGGCAAGAACTTCCCTGCCCTGGGCTCCGGAAACAACCCTTACCAATACCTGGCGGTCGAAGATCTGTGCGACGCCATCTGGCTCGCCGCAACCCTGCCATGCGAGAGGGTCAACGACACCTTCAACATCGGCGCGAAGGAATACGGCACGTCTCGGAGCGATTTCCAGGCGGTGTTGGATTACGCCGGCCACGGCAAGCGCATCGTTTCCCTGCCTGAAAAGCCGGCTATCTTCATCCTGCGGGTGCTGGAACGGTTGGGGTTGTCGCCGCTCTACGAGTGGATCTATGAAACCGCGGGCAAGGAGTCCTTCGTCTCAATCGAAAAGGCCGAACGGGTGCTGGGATTCGCTCCTCGCTATTCCAATCGAGAGGCGCTGATCCGCAATTATCAATGGTATCTTGAGAATGTGGACCAGATCAACCATGCAGCGGGCATCACCCACCGCACGCCGTGGAAACAAGGCGCGCTGAAGCTGGCCAAACTGGTTTTCTGATCTCCACGCACGGCTCATTCAAGTCCCAAAGGAGACGCCATGTGCTGGCGCACATCCTGGGAGCGTGAGAATGTGAGTGGTGAGCCGTGAGTCGAGACTGCGACGGCTCTCTTCTCACGACTCACTGAGCTCTATTTTCCGAGGAATCCCATGCAACGTGTGTTACGGTGGATAGGAATCGTCATCGCGGTCGGCGTCCTCCTGCTCGCTGGCCTCGCCATGGCCTACGACAGGCGCTACGCAGAACGCATCTTCCCAGGCGTGACCGTGAACGGCGTGGACGTCGGCGGCATGACCGCGTCGGAAGCCGAAGCCGCGCTGCAGCGTGCCTTGCCCGATCCCCAAGTGGAAGGAATCACCCTGTGGGCGAATGAACAGGCCTGGCGCTTCAGTTGGGCCGCGCTCGGACAGCAATACGACATCCCCGCGACGGTCGCCGCGGCCTGCCAGGTGGCCCGCGAAGCGAACTGGGCCGCGCGTCTCCAGGCAGCCTGGCGCGTGCGACAAGAAGGCCAGGAAGTGCCCGTCGTCCTCATCCCCGCCGATCCGGCCAAAGCGACCCGCGCCGTGGAGACCATCGCCAGAACCGTCTACCGCCCTCCCGTCGAGGCGACCCTCGCCCTCACGCCGGCCGGCCCGGTGGGCACGCCGGGGCAGGCGGGACAGGAGCTCGACGTCGCCGCTGCGAGCACGGCACTCCTCGAGGCGCTCGACCATGGCGAAACCGAAGTACGCCTGGCGCTGCGCAGCCTTCCGCCGCGCCTGGAAGCGCCGGAGCCGGCGTATTCCCGCGCCGTGAAGCTCCTCGCCGCGCCCTTCGTCCTCGAAGTAAACGACCCCGTGACCGACTACCGCAACGACTTCGCCGCACCGCCCGCCCAAATCACCGCGTGGCTCGCGCTGCACCCGGAGATGGAGCCGCCCGCCATCACCCTCAGCGTCGAAGCCGACCGCGTCCGCGCCTGGCTGGAGGACGTCAGCTCCCAGCTGGGAGAGGAACGCTTCCTCGACGTCAGCGAGACCCTCACCCGCACGCTGGCGGCCCTCGAAGCCGGCGAACATCACGCCGCCGCGCGCGTCCGCCATCCCGAAAAAGCGTATTTCGTCCAGCCGGGCGACAACCTGTTTGACATCGCCTACAGCTTTGGCTTCCCGCTGTGGCGTCTCCTCGAGGCCAACCCCGACGTGATTTCCAGCAGCCTGCTCATCGGGCAGCAGCTCGTCATCCCTTCCATTGACGTCCTGATTCCAGAGCCCGTTGTGCCCGACAAACGCATCGAAATCAACCTGCCGGAGCAAAAACTACGCGCCTACCAGGACGGCGCCCTGCAGTTCGAGTTCAGAATCTCCAGCGGCATGTCGAAGACGCCGACTATTGCCGGCCTGTTTCAGGTCCTCACAAAGGAGGAAAACGCCTACGCCCAACGCTGGGGCCTGGAGATGCCCTATTTTATGGGCATTTACAAGGAAGGCCCGGATTTCTACAACGGCATCCACGAATTGCCCATCACGCGGGGAGGCTATCGGCTCTCGCGCGGCGTGCTGGGCTGGCCCGCTTCCTTCGGCTGCATTATCCTCGATGTGGGGGAGGCCCAACAGCTCTTCGAGTGGGCGCCCATCGGCACCCTCGTCGCGATCACCGGCGTCGCCCCGGGCACGCCTTCCTATCAAGAGACGCTGGATCAAATCGTGGACAATCCCCCATGATAGTTTCCGTCAACTAGAACGCCCGGCCGAATTGCTCCGCCATTTTTCCTGAGAAAGCTGATCATGTTTGCCCAGGTGCTGGTCTTTCTGCCGATCAAAGCGCAGGCTGCCCCCTTCTTCGACTACGCCGTGCCGACGAGCCTCGAAGCGCAGCTCCGGCCGGGGATGATGGTGATCATCCCCTTTCGCGAGCGCCGGCTGCCGGGGATCGTGATGGCGCTGACGCCGCAGCCCGCCGTCCCTGACCCGCGTCCCATCGAGGGCCTCCTCGACGTCGAGCCGGTGCTCACCCCCGCGCTGCTCGACCTGGCCCGCTGGATGAGCGCGGAGACGCTCACGCCGCTCCACACCTGCGTGATGACCATGCTGCCGCCGGGATTGCGCCCCAAAAAGCTGCTGCGCCTCACGCCGCTGGTGACGACGCTGCCCGCCGACCTGCCCTCCCACGCCCGGGCATTGCTGGAACTCCTGCTCGCGCGCGGCCCTTTGTCCCGCGACCAGATTAACGCGGCGCTGCGCGGCAAGAACTGGCAGCGGGCCATGACCTGGCTGGAACGTCAGGGCCTGATCAAAGTGGAGCGCAGCCAGACGCTGCCACAGCCCCAACCCCACATCGTGCGACTGGCGACGCTGCTCCTCCCCCGCGAGGCGTGGCCGACCGCGATGAAGGGTCTGCGGCAGACAGAACGCTATCTCGCCGTCCTGGAATTCCTGGAGCGTGAAGCCGGCCCCGTCGAGCTGGAAGTCATCCGCGCGGAGACCGGCGTGCAGACGGAGCAGATCAAGACGTTGCAGAAGCGGGGACTGCTCGCCTTCAGCAGCGCGGAGCTGGTGCGCGATCCCCTCACCGACAAAATTTTTGTCCCCACGCTCCCGCCGCCGCTCCTCCCCGATCAACAGCAGGTGTGGGACACCCTCGCCGGGGCGCTGGAGACTGCCTCGCCCGTTCCCACGCTCCTCCTCGGCGTCACCGGCTCCGGCAAGACTGAGATCTACCTGCGATTGACGGAACGGGTGTTGGCGCAGGGGCGACAGGCGCTCATCCTCGTCCCCGAAATCAGCCTCACGCCGCAGACCGTCCGCCGCTTCATGCTGCGCTTCCCCGGCAAGGTAGGCGTCTGGCACAGCGCCATGAGCGCAGGGGAACGCTACGACACGTGGCGCCGGGCGCGCCAGGGGGACTTGCAGGTGCTTGTGGGAGCGCGCTCAGCCCTGTTCACGCCCTTTCCGCACCTGGGGCTCATCATCCTGGACGAGGAAGAAGACAGCAGCTACAAGCAAAGTCAGCCACCCATGTATCACGCGCGCGAGGCGGCGGAGAAACTGGCGCAGTTGACGGGGGCACAGCTGCTGCTCGGCAGCGCCACCCCGTCGCTGGAGGCGTATGCCCGCGCGCTGGAAGGGCGCTATCGGCTGCTGCAGATGCCGCGCCGCGTCCTGGGACATCAACAGCGCATCGCCGATTGGCAGCACTACCTGCACCTGTCCCAGAACCGCTATCGCCCCCTGGAAGAAGCGCCGCAAGCCTGCACCATCGCGCTGCCGCCAGTACAGCTGGTGGACATGCGCGCGGAGCTGCAGGCGGGCAACCGCTCCATCTTCAGCCGGGTGCTGGCAGAGAGCGTGGATCAGGCCCTGGCGCGACGCGAGCAGGTGATTCTCTTCCTCAACCGGCGCGGGACGGCGACCTACGTCTTCTGCCGCGACTGCGGTTGGGTGGCGCGCTGCCCGAAATGCGACGTCCCGCTCACATTCCACCGCGACGCCGAGAGCCTGGTCTGTCATCACTGCGGGTTTCAGGGGCCGATGGCGTCGCGCTGTCCCCAATGCGGCTCCGGGCGCGTGCGCGCTTTCGGCCTGGGAACGGAGGGGCTGGAGGAACAGGTGGCCGCGCGCTGGCCTGAGGCGCGGCGGCTGCGCTGGGACCGCGACGTAGCGCGCACGCACGCCGCGCACACCAATCTGCTCACGCGCTTTGCCACCGGGCAGGCGGACATTCTCATCGGCACGCAGATGGTGGCACGGGGGCTCGATCTGCCGGCGGTGACCGTCGTGGGAGTCATTTCGGCGGATGTGGGGCTGTTCCTGCCGGACTTTCGCGCCGCCGAGCGGACCTTCCAGCTGCTGGCACAAGTAGCGGGGCGCGCGGGCCGGGGTTTGCCGGGAGGGCGCACCATCCTGCAGACCTACCATCCCGAACACTACGCCATCCAATACGCCGCCGTCCACGACACGATCGGCTTTGCGCGGCGCGAGCTGGCGTTCCGCGAGGCGGCCGGCTATCCGCCCTACATGCGGTTGGCGCGCCTGCTCTTCCAACACAGCGACGCCCGCCAGGCCGAGGCCGCCGCACGGCGGCTCGCCAAAGAGCTGCAAGAGGCGCTCCAACAGGCGGGGCTACCGGCGAGCGATCTCATCGGACCGGCACCGGCTTTCTTCGCGCGAGTGCGCGGCCGCTATCGCTGGCACCTGTTGCTGCGGCACTTCGATCCACCCGCCTTTCTGCGAGATTTCCCCCTCCCGCCCGGCTGGCGCGTGGACATTGATCCCGTGGATGTTTTGTGACGCCCCCTCAGCGACCGGGGAGCTCCTGCATCAAGCGCTCAAAAGTCTCGAGGCCGGCGTCCAGACTATCCCCTAGATAATGCCCCGGGACGCGGAGCTGCCACTCTGGACGGCTCACGAAAATGTGGCCGCCAAAGGCCACGAGAGGCTTCCCGGTCTGATATGCCTGGGGCAGCCAGCAGGGCCATTCCGCCAGCCGCGCTGCCGATTCCTCACGCATGGCGACAAAGAGCACTGCCAGCGGCGCGGTCTGGGCCACAAAGGCCGCCAGATCCGGCAACGGCACGGATTGGCCCAGATGAATCACGGGCCAACGGCGACGGCGTAGGAGCACGCCGAACATGAGGTGATTCTTTGGTGTCGCAAGACCATGGATGAAATAGTTTTCCCGGTGCGGGGTCTAACGCCCTTTGCCCTCGTTATGCCGGAGCAGTACAAGAGCGAGGACGCCATCGCCAGCTACCGCAACTTCTATCTGCAGGATAAGAGCCGTTTTGCCCGCTGGGCGCACGAGCGCCCCATGCCCGACTGGTTCCGCGAAGGTTTGGCCGCTTGCAGAAATTCAAATCTGACTTAAAATATCAGGTAAAATAGATACATTTAGAGCAAATTCGATGTGACGGCACAGGAAAGCGCTGATGTGCCCGCAGCCCTTTTTGAAATGAACCGGTTCGAGGTGACACTATGAAAATTGGCATTGCAGGCAGTGGATTTGTAGGAGCGACGGCGGCGTATGCCCTCGTCATGCGCGGCGTCGCCACCGAAGTCGTGCTGGTAGACGTCAACCAGAAGCGCGCTCAGGCGGAAGCGGCGGACATTCTCCACGCAGTGCCCTTCGTGCATCCCGTCGAAGTCGTAGCCGGGGAATATGCCGATCTTGCGGGCAGCGGCGTTGTCATCATCACGGCGGGCGTCGCACAAAAGCCCGGCGAGACGCGATTGCAGCTCATGGAGCGCAACGCCGTCATCTTGCGACAGATCGTCCCGCAGGTGATAGAGCACGCGCCGCAAGCAATTCTCATCATCACCACCAACCCCGTGGATGTGATGACCCATCTCGCGACAAAAATCGCCGCCGACTATGGCATTCCCAGCCACCGCATCATGGGATCGGGCACGACCCTCGACACAGCGCGCTTTCGAGCGCTGTTGGGCACCCGTCTAGGCGTGGATCCGCAACACGTCCACGGCTACGTCATCGGCGAACACGGCGATTCGGAGGTGCTCACCTGGTCCATCGTGGACATCGGCGGCCTGCCGCTAGACGATTTCGCACAGTTGCGCGGCATTCCGCTCGATGATCCAATCCGCGCCGCCATGGATGACGAGGTGCGCCATGCGGCTTACACCATCATTGAAGGCAAAGGAGCGACGTATTACGGCATCGGCGCGGCGCTGACGCGCATCGTAGACGTCATCGCCCACGATCACCGCGCGATCCTCACCGTCTGCTCACTCATGCCCGAAGTCGCCGGGGTGCACGAGGTGACCCTCTCGTTGCCCCATCTGGTGGGCGGGTCGGGGGTGATGGAAGCCCTGCCGCTCAAACTCAATGCGCGGGAGACCTCGGCGCTGCACGCCAGCGCCCGGCTCATCCGCACCGCCATGGACGAATTGGAGCAATCCCATGAAAGATGAACTGGTTCAGTTAGGCAAGACCGGCATTCAAGTCCCGCCGCTGGGTATCGGCACCTGGCAATGGGGCGATCGCATGTTGTGGGACTACGGCAAGGGCGGCTATACCGACGCCGACCTCCGCGCGGCCTTCGACGCGGCGCTCGCTGCAGGGGTCGCCTTCTTTGACACGGCAGAAGCCTACGGAAATGGACGCTCTGAGACGCTGCTAGGACAATTTGTGCGCGAGAGCGGCCAAACCGTCACCGTCGCCACCAAATTCATGCCGTATCCGTGGCGATTGCACCGCTCGCGATTGCTCGCCGCCCTGCGACGCAGCCTCAAGCGGTTGGAATTGCCCCGCGTGGATCTCTATCAGGTGCATTTCCCCTCCCCGCCGCTGCCAGTGGAGGAATGGGCAGAGGGCCTGGCGGAGGCCGTGGCAGCAGGCCTCACCCGCGCGGTGGGCGTCTCCAACTTCTCCATCGCCCAGATGGGACGCGCCTTCAACACCCTCGCCGCGCGCGGCGTGCCCCTCGCGTCCAACCAGATCGAATACAGCCTGCTGCACCGCGAGCCGGAGCGCAACGGGCAGCTGCAGACCGCCCGCGACCTGGGGGTGACCGTCATCGCGTACAGCCCCCTCGCCAAGGGGATCCTCACCGGCAAGTACACGCCGGAAAATCCGCCGCCCGGAATGCGTCGCCACCTCTACAACCGGCAGCGACTGCAGCAAGTCCAGCCTCTCATCGCCTTGATGCGGGAAATCGGCGCGGCGCACGGCGACAAGTCGCCGGCGCAGGTCGCGCTCAACTGGACGATCTGCAAGGGGGCCATTCCCATCCCCGGGGCGAAAAATGCCCGGCAATTGCAATCCAACCTCGGTGCGCTGGGATGGCAGTTGACCGACGAAGAAGTCGCCGCGTTAGATGAAGCCAGCGCCAGGGTGATGTAAGGGTCCCGCGACGGCTGTCGCGGGACCTGGCCACCCCGCCGTAGAGCGTGCAAATGACGCCAGCGCGCCGAAAAAATCGGCGAAATCCGCGTCATCTGCGGATAAGAGCGTCCCTATCACTTCTGACCGCTAAAGCCTATTGTAAATCTAAGCTCCCTGCGCCTCTCTGGCGCTGCGGCTCGGCGTTAACTTCTCCGCCGGGGACACCTTTGCATCTCTGAGGTGAATCCGAAATCGCCTCAGGGTCCCCGCGCCAGTGAGGACACACACAGGCTGCCCCTGTAAGCCGTCCCCACGGCGAGATCGTGCAGGCTCCAGCGAGACGCTTCGGCAGGCGCCTGGCGATCCGCCAGCAGTTGCGGGGGCGCGTCGGGCGCGACGGTGACGTCAAAGGCGTCCGGCGGCAGGTGAAACCCCCAGCCGCGTGCCTTCATGTACGCCTCTTTCCGCGTCCACACGGCGAAAAACGCCTCCAACTGCTGTGACGGGGGCAGCTCGCGGAAGGCAGCATATTCCAGGGGCGAAAAGGTGCGCGCCGCCAGCCGGTCGGGATGCGCCAGCGGGCGGACGCGCTCCACGTCAATGCCCACGGCGCCGCCAACGCTCACCGCGATGAGCGCCAGGTCCTCCGTGTGGGCAACGTTGAACTGCAGCGCGTCCGGCGGCTCCAGGAGCAGCGGCTTGCCCCAGGCGTTCTGTCGAAACCGCAGGCGCGCGGGATCCAGCTCCAGATACGCGCCCAGGAGCTCCCGCAAGAGCCCCCGCGCCGCGATGAAACGTCGGCGGGGCGAGGGAAAGCGGTAACGCTCAGCGCGAGCCATCTCTTCCGGCGTGAGGTAGGCGCCGAGCCCGGCGAGGCGCGTCGCCGGCACGTCCAGCCCTGTCCGCCAGACATGGACGCCGTCCTCCGACAAGCGCCGCACGCCAAAAAGCGCCTCGTCAGGCCAGCGATGCCAGCGAACGTCGGTAAGAACGCGCCAGGTCCTGGGGATTGGTAACATAGAACTCCGTATACCCGCAGTGCGTACAGATCCAGGCCTTGATGGGGAACGTGCGCCGTCCCCGCAGCTGCACGCCGGCCTCCTCATAAAGCTGGACCGCCAGCGTGTCCTGCTCCGTCGTCTCGGCGTTGGCCAAAATCTCCCGCGAGTGACATTGCGGACAAATCCCTTCTCTTATGGTGCTCATCGCAAACCCCCTCTGCAAAATGCCCTACGGGCTAATGTCGGACTTCGGACCTGGCCTCAGCTTAGAGAACCCCGGCCCAAAATCTAAAATCAAAAAGCCGCCAAAGGCTCAAGCCGCGCCCAGCGCGGCGGCACACGCACACCTTGCAACCGCAGCGCCTGGATCCGATACAGCACCGCCGCCCCGTGCAGCAGCTCGCGGGCCATCGTGACGACATGACGGTTCTCCGGCGCCTCCAGGTACGAACCCCGCACCCAGTCATTGAAAGCGCCCATTGCCGGCCCGCACCAAATCTGATAGTCCATCCGCCGTTGCGGATCCCCCTGGATGCCCCAGCGCGTCGCCAGCCCCAGGTACCAGCGGAAGATGAGAGCCATCTTGCGCTTGGGATCCCCCTCGGCACGGCGGAGCTGTTCGGGGTCACGCGCGTTGAAAAACGCGATGCAGTCAGCCCATACGGCGTCCAGGCTGCGCTGAAAGACGTGCGTCTCCAACTGCTCTCGCTCTGCCGGCGGCAACGCTTCGATGCTGTCGTAGGCCGTATAGAGCTCGTAGAGCTTCCGCGCCCGCATGGGAAAGAGCGTGCCGCGCTTGAGCACCTGCACCTGCGTGCCCATCTCGAACATGTCGGCGGCAGGAGCCATCATCACATCGGTCGCGGCAGCCTGCGCCAGCAACTGCTTGACCTGCGGCGACGTCCCTGCTTCGACGCTGGCGTGATTGATGGAGCCGGTGACGACGTAGGCTGCTCCCATCATGAAGGCGCCCAGGGCCGCCGCCGGCGTGCTGATACCGCCGGCGGCCCCGATGCGCACCGGCGTCGCGTAGCCGTAAGTCGCCTGCAATTCGTCGCGCAACGCGATCATGGAGGGCAGCAGGCAGACCAGGGGACGGTTGTCGGTGTGACCGCCGGAATCGGCTTCCACGGTAATGTCGTCCGCCATGGGGACGTGTTCCGCCAGCTCCGCTTGCTGGGCCGTGATCTGGTCTGCCGCCACCAGCTCCTGCAGCAGCTTCGCCGGCGCCGGCGCGAGGAACTGCCGCGCGACCTCCCGCCGGGAGAGCTTGGCGATGACGCGGTTGCGGATCCGAATCTCACCATCGGGGCCGCGTTCCAGCCCGGCGGCGCGGTAGCGCACCACGGCAGAGGTCAGCCGCAGATAAGCCGACGCTTCGACGGCGCGCACGCCGTGTTTCAAGTACAGCTCGACGGCGCCGCGCTCCAACGTCGGCTCATTGGGACTGTGAAGCAGATTGAAGGCGTAGGGGCCGGCAGGCAACTCGGCCTGTATCCGCCGGATGGCCTCCTCCAACCGCTGCGGCGTCAGCCCACCGGCGCCAAAAGAGCCCAGAAACCCCTCCCGCCCCAAGGCGATGACCAGCGCCTCACTGGCGATGGCGTTGGCCATAGCGCCCGCCATATAGGCGTACTTCAGCCCGTAGGTCTCGCAAAACGCAGGGTCACCCAGACGTTGCGGCGGCAAGGGTTCGAGGGCCGCCAGCAAGGTCAGCCCCTCCTCGTCCGGCGCTGCCCGGCGGCCAGCGTGCGTCACACCGCTCCGCACCCCATCTTGCACCACGTAGCAGGGCTGCTCCAGATCGCGCAGGCGTCCGCGGATTTCCTCGTCATCGCAGGCGAGAGTCTCCTGCGGCCCTTGCCATCTGGCTGCCCCCAGCTCCTTCTCCATGAAGCTCCTCCTGATTTGTGCTCATTTCAAACCTTTTCACGGATGCCAATCCCTACGCCGTGGACTTCGTAGATGCGCCGGTCGGCCTTCCAAAGACTGGCGTCGCTGACGAGGGTCACCTCGCCGGGGCGCTCCCGCACCTCCCGCACGTGGGCCTCCAGCGCCAGCGCCCCGTCCCCTGGCTGAATCTGCCCCCGGTATTTCCAGCTCACCTGGTGCTCTGGAATCTGAGTGAAGATGGGATTGTGCAGCCCGGCGCCCAACCCCTCGTGGATGGCATAAGCCTGCAACGCCTGCTGAATCGCTTGCACGCCCAGCGAACCGGGCATCACCGGATCCTGGTAGAAATGGTTTTTGAAGAACCAGGCCCGTGGATCAACAATCGCGTCAGCATAGACGTAGCCCCGACCGTGGTGACCGCCGTCGGCGACGATGCCTACCCTCTCCAGCAAATCCAGCTGGCCCTCCGCCAGACGATAGTGCGGACGACCGGGCGGCGCGACGTAGTACCGCTGTCGCACCGCCGGGTCGCGGAGCTCGAGCCCCTCAGCAGTCGCCTCCGCGTGAGCCTCATACCATGGCAGCGTCGTCTGCCCGCTATCCAGGCCAGCCTGAGTCTGCAACGCCGCCGCCTCGAAATAGCCAAAAGACGCCTCCCCCTCGTAGAAGGTCTTCTCCTCACAGGCCAGCGTGAAAGCGAAACGCTGCAGGATGACGCCGCCCAGCGTCGTCGAGGAGAGCAGGCGCACGCGGTTGGTGACGGTGCGGCCGTGCAGCTCAGGTTCCCCCAAGAGCCGCCCCACCCCGTCAAGGTTGCGGAAGTAGAAGTCGCTTTTCGGGCAACTCAGCGCCGATCCCAGATAAGCCGAGAGAAAGCCGCAGGGCTGCAGCGCGATCTCCATCAGCACGGCATAGGGCATGACCGGCGCGGCGTTCTGGCGATAGAACCAGGCGTCGGCGGGGACGTCATATTCCCCGACCAGGCTCGCGCCGGGCTGCAGCGCGCCCGGTTTCCCCGTCACCTCCACGATGCGGCTCATCAGCAGCAGGTCGCCGTTGGGGATGCACGGCAGCCGGCGTCCCGCAAAGGCCGCGTAGGCAGAGCCGAAGCACCGCTCAGGGGAGCCGGCGGCGAAGGCCTGCAGCGCGGCCTCATCAAAGAGCGCCTGTCGTCCCGCACCGTCGGCGGGGGACTCGCGGCGCCAGGTCCCATTCAGCCATTGCCTGTAGGCGTCAATCTGCCATCGGATGAGGGCACCGGTCTCTCGCAGCGCCGCCTGACGCGCCTGCAAGAAAGCGCTGTGGGCCTCGACGAGATGCTGACAGTGCCGGGTCGCGTCTTCATAGGCGTGATATACCAGGTCGAAACTCTCCAGCATGGCCGCCGGTTTGAACGGCGCTGTGAGCGGGGATGGGGATCCCGTGCGCTCCGCCTGAACTGCCTCGAGGGCCCCTACCGGCACCGCCACAGGTAGCTCCTGGAACGCGAGCGCCGGCGCTTCCGGCACGTAGAGCTGCCCCAGCTCGATGGCGACGCCGTGACTGAGGAGCTGCGCCAGCACGCCGAAGACCTGGAGGGCGGTCGCCGCACCCTTCTTATCCATCGCCACGGCGGCGTGAGGCTGGCCCGCCAGGATCCTCTCGATCCAGCGAGTACAGGTGCGCTGCGGCCCCACCTCGACGAAAAGGCGCGCGCCGTCGGCGTAGACGCGGCGCACCAGGCGCGGGAAGTCAACGGCGTGACAGGTCATGTCGGCCAGGGCGCGGGCCAGAGCCGGGGACTCCAACGTCAGCGGCCCGTAGCCGGCGGCGGAGTAGAAGACGACGGGAGGCCGTTGCCTCACCGCATGGGTGTAGAGCTCCACGAGGGCCGGCTGCTCAAGGCGCATGGCCGCGGCGTGGATCACGGCGTCATAGGGCACCGGCAGCGCGTGGCAGCCCAGCGCCTGGATGACGCGCTGGCATCCCGCAGGATCGCCGCCAATGAGGCACTCATCCGGCGTGTTGATCATGGTCAGCTCGACGCGGGGCTCCTGCGCGGCTTGCGTCCTCACGGCGTCTACCGGCGCTTTGAGCAGGTAGGTGCGCCAGAAAGCGTCGTCTCCCACGGTGGGCGCGATCCCCCACGCCCCCCGTATCGCCTCCTTGGGGCCGGCGAGGCGCGTTCTGAACAGGGACGAATGGCGCCAGGCCCGGCTGCTGGTCTCGGCATCCTGCCAGACGCCGTTGGCCCAGAGCATACTCGCCTCGCCCAGGCTGTAGCCCAGCGCGGCGGCGGGGCGCACGCCAAAATCATCCCGCAGGATGGAGGTGAAGAGCATGGCGAAGATCGTGCCCGCCTCAATGAGGGTCACCGGCTGCGCCAACAGCGCCTCCTCGGCGGCGCGCTGCTCCACCCTGGAAAGGGGAACGAGGCTGCGGGGATAGAGGAACTGCTCGCCCATCACGTTGCCAAGATCGGACACCGCCTTCTCAAAGCGCTCGTGCAGCTGCGGGAAGAGGCGGAAGAGGTCGCGGCCCAGGTTCGGGTAAGCGTTGAAGGCGCCCGGATAGACGAAGGCCACGGCGCCTTCCCCGGCCAACGGACGCGGCGTGAAGTAGCTGCCGCCCGGCGTCTGCCATGGCTGCTGCGTCTCGAAGGCCCGCGCTACGCCCTCGAAGGCGAAGGCGACGTCGCGAAGCAGCGCGTCCCGATCTTCGCCGACCAGGCAGAGTGTGTAGCGGGCGGCCCGCGCCTCGCGGTAGGTCTCGTAACAGCGGCGCGCCACCGTGTGCAGTTCGGCTTCCGTTCGCGCGTCGGTGAGCGCCTCCCGCACCCCGGCTAAACGGGCCAACAACGCAGCCTGGCTTTCAGCGACCAGGGGCAACAGGCAGGCCGCGTGCTGCAAATCGCAGCTGTCGCGGCGCGGCGAGGGCGTGTCGGTGAGGATGACGGCGCCGCCCGATCCCTGCGAGTTCGCGGGGACATAAAACGCCGCGACGCGCCGTTCGCCCGTCGGCGCGAACCACGGACGCGAGACGACGTCCACGTAGAAGGGCGTCCCTTTCCAGCGTTCCGGCGCCTCGGGCCCCTGCCAGTCGGGCTGGGCGGGGATAAAACGCTGGTGCAGGCAGAGCACGGTCTTGATGAAGCCCGCCATCTGCGCCATGGGAGGCGCGGTTCCGCCAGGTGCAAGCGCGCCCAATCCACAGGTCAATGCCCCGCTCGCCGTGCGGTAAGCGCGACGCACGCCCTCCAGGGGGGCGCCCTCGCGGCGAGGGTCCGCAGCGCCGGCGAGTTCCAGGTAGCCCAGGGAGGCCGAGGGCAGGTCTGTCTGCGTCCAGGCCCGGCGGTGCAGCGCGGCAACGGCCTCGGGGGTGGAGCGAGCTTCGGCTGTGACCTCTACCGCCTCGAGCACAGCATAGCGGCGGGGCGCGGCAGCAGCCTGCGCCGGGGTTTGCAACACCACAGCGCCGGCGCTCCCGGTCCCTCCGGCGGCGACGACCACGACGTCCGCGTCTCCGGCGGTGAGCAGCCGGCGAGCGGAGGCCAGCGCCTCGGGGAGAGATGCCGGCGCGCCCTCGCCGGCCTTGACGGTGAGCACGGCGACTTCCGCCTCCAGCGGGATGCCGGCGTCGTCCAGCGCCCCTTCGATGACGGACGCCAGGACAGCGTCATCTCCGCTGTCGCCGCCGTTGAAGTAGACATTGCCGGCATACAGGCCGCGCGCGAAGGCGTCCAGGTCGCCCGCGCCTGCCAGCCGCACGTCCATTCCCACCACCATGATCTTCAGGCTACTCATGGTCGTCCTCCAGGTGATTCTGTGCAAAGAGATGTTTCAGGCGCGGGCTCAACGTGATCTCCGCGCCCCAGACGCGGCTTTGGACCCTTCCCCCGGCGTCGTGAACGACGACGTCGGCGACCAGGTGGTGTTGAGAATGGGCCTGCACGCTCAGCGAGGCATAGAGCCGCTCCCCTTCTGCCACAGGACGGTACTGCTCGCCGCCCTGGATGCTGAGGGGCAGCCCGCCATAGCCATAGGTGTGGTGGGCCCAGATCAAAAGGCTCTGTAGCGTGGCGTCGGTGAAGTAGGGGTTGAAGGCCTGTACCGGAAACTGACCCTGGTCCTCAGGGCTTAGCAGCGGCGGGACGCACTCCAGGGTCAGCGAGGCCGGGCCGATGGTGAGCACCCGCTCGATGCCCCGGAAGGCGGGGCCGTGGAAAAGCACCGCGCCGTCGTAGAGCGCCGCGCCGGGGATGGACTGTGCGGCGCCGAGGTCAAAGTCGGTATGCTGTGGAGCGACCGGCAGCGTGCGGCGCAACGTCAGGTCCATGCTGTAATGGAAGCGGGGCTTGCCGTCGGCGGTCTGACTGCGGATCAGGGCCGCGAAGGCGATTTCGTCCGGCCCTTTGGCCTTCTCTTCGAGCTCCAAGACATAATCCTCGGCCAGGGTCGCGTCGAAGACGATGCCCTTGAGCGTCTTGTAGCGCTCGACGCGGAAGAAGTGGTAACCGGGGTAGCGCTGTTCGGCGGCATTGACGGCCCAGGCGATGGCGCAGACTACCGGTAGGACGGCGGATCCGCCGATGACGTGATCCCGCAGGAAGGGGTTGGCCTCCAGGGTGAGGCGGCGGTGGATACGGTGTGTGTGCAGTTCTCCGGCAGGGGGAGACGCCGGACGCGCCAGCGTGTTGCCCACGACCAGCTGCGTCGTCCCCTCGTCGGAGGCCAGGGCGTCGGCGAAGAGGGCCCGACCCATTTCCGCCGGGATCACCTCGACACCGCGCCGGGCCATGAGGCGCTGCAGCGCGGGGGTCACCATGCCACCTTCCCAGGGACCCCAATCCATGGCGAGCACGCGGCAGTGGGGATAGTCACGGCGGAGCCGGCAGGCAACCTTATTGAGGATCTCGTTGGCCAAGGCGTAATCGGCCTGTCCCACGTTGCCGTAGAAGGCCACGATGGAGGAGAAGAAGAGCAGGTGCTCCAGCTGTTCGGGGGGGACGCACGTCAGCAGGTTCTGCAGCCCCTCCACCTTGACCGAGAGGACGCGCTCGAAGTCGGCCTCGGTCTTCTGCTCGATGGGTTTGTCAGCGATGACGCCGGCCCCGTGAATGATCCCCGTGATCCGCGAGGGGGCGCCTTCCGCCGCCAGCTCCTGGCGGGCCGTCTCGACGGCTGCTTGTAGCGCCGCCACGTCGGTCACGTCGGCGCTGGCATAGACGGCACGTCCGCCAACTTCCGCCACGGCCCGCAGCGTCCCGGCGATCTCGCGTCGGCAGAGCACGTCCTGTACCATGCGCTGGACGCGCTGGGGCGTGGGGTGCTCGCCGGCGGCAAGGAGGTGCTCCATGGCCTGCTGCTTGAGCGCTTTCTCATCGGCGGCGCCGGCGCTCCAGGCCGGTTCTGGCCCGTCGGGAGCGGGGGAGCGTCCCACGAGGATGAAGGCGCTGCGATAGCGCCGGGCGACCTCCATCACGCACTCCGCCGTAACGCCTCTGGCGCCCCCACTCACCAGAAAGAGCGCCGTACTGGATATAGGCTGCGGGGCGCGGGCTGCCGGGCGCGGTTCCTGGCGTTTCAGGGTCACCCGTCCGGCGGGGCCGCGCCCCACCTCGACGAGCAGACGGTCGGGATCGTCCAGCTCGGCAATGACGGCCTGCGCAGCGTCCTCAGCCGCGAGGATCGGGGCCACATCCACGGCGCGGCAGAAGACCTCCTCCCACTCCAGGCTCAGAGATTTGACCAGCCCCGGCAGGCCGGCGCCGATGACGCCGAAGTCGTTCGAGCCGCTGAGGCCCAGGGCGCCGTCGAGGCGGGTCACGGTCATGAAGGCCACGCGGCCCCGCGCTGCTGCGCCAGTGAGCGCGGGCTGCAGGTGTTTTGCCAGCAGGAACACCTGCTTGACCACGGCCCGCTCGCGTTCGTCAAAGAGGCTATCAGCGGTCTCGAAGGCCGGGTGCAGGTGGATGAAGGCGCCGACCGGGCCACAGGTTTCCGTGATCAGAGCGAGTTGCTCCTGCAACGCGCTCTCGGTCATGGCCTCCAGCTGCACTTGCGTGATGTCGGAGGGCAGCGTGCGCGGCTGCGGCGCGACGACGGCTTCGGGGAAGCGCCACAACACCACGGGCCAGCCCCGGCGGGCAAGGGCCTGCACAACGGCGGCGCTCAGGGGCCCGCCGTCGTCGGTGACGAGACAGCAGTGTCCCCCAGCAAGGACATATTCCAGAACATCGGGCGCGGGCAGCGGGTGCAACGTCACCGCGCTGCGCCAGATGGCGGTTTTCTCTTCCCGCGCCCGCCTCACGCTTTTTTTGCCGCGTCTCCTTGCCGTTGCTCCAGGTAGGCCATGATCTGGCCCAGTGTGTGCAGTTCGACAAGGTCCTGGGCCTCGATCTGGGGCAAAGCCGGGTAGCGCTCTTGCAGGGCGCTGAGGATCTCGACGCGCTTGATGGAGTCAATGCCCAGGTCGGCCTCCATGTCCATCCCCAGGTCCAGCATCTCGGCGGGATAGCCGGTCTTGTCGCTGACGATCTCCAGCAGGGCGGCGGTGAGGGTTCCGAGATCTACAGGCCCGGCCATTGAAGTGTCGCTTATGGCGCTCGGAATGGCTGCTTCTGCGGCGGGCGGTTTCTCCATCGCAGCATCCCCGGAACCTGGCAGGGACGCCGGTCCGGGCGCGGGAGCCTCGCTTGCGGCACTCCGCACGGCTTCCGCCGGGATGGCCGGTTTTTCGACGGTGTCGCGCGGGGCTGATGGGGACGTCGGGCCGGACGTTGCCGCGCCGCGTAAGGCGCTCCGCACGGCCTGGCTTGAGGCGGCCGGTTTTTCAACTGCGCCGCCACGCGAGTTCGAGGAAGATGCTGGCCTGGCTGTTGCCGCGCCGCTGACAGCACGGCGGGCGATCCCGTTGCCCGGCAGCAGGACCTCGCTCTGTTTTCGAAGCAAGTCCATAAAGGCCTGGGCGTAGGCGGCCTGCTGGGAGAGGAATTCGTTGTGGACGTGCAGCGTCTGGGCCTGATACTCATGGAATTGGTCAATGCTGCGAGACAGATGCTCCAGGGCCGTCAGCGCGGCCTCCAAGCGCTCTGGAGTGCTGTCGCCGTTGGCGAAGAGCGCGTTCTGTTGCTGCATCAACTGCGCGAAGATCTGAGCGTAGTCCCCCTGCTGACGCAGGTACTGTTCATGCACCTGCAGCGTCTGCCGCTGGTGCTCATAAGACTGGGCCAGGCCGCGTTCAAGGCTTTCCAGGATATGCGGGTAATCCCAGGCGCCCGGTTGGGCATCGGCCTCGAAAGCCAGCGGTTCCTCTGGGGAGGCCGCGACGGGCTCGTCCTCTTGGTGGGGCAGGTGAACCCGCTGACCATCTTGCAACGCCTGCTCGAAGGCGGCCCGCGTCTTCTCGTTGACATAGTTGTTGCCATTGAGTTTTACGCTGAATGCCATCGTTCCCTCCATGCATAAGTTATAATAAAAATTTCATAAGTCATATAAGTCATAAGGAATGTCTGTTACATAGGACTCTTGGAAGCGCGCGCGTAGGGGTCAATGTCCCCCAGCGGCAGGCCGGCGACTTGCAGACGCACCACGGCATCGCGCAGTTGCCGGTCGGCGGACTTCTGACGGCTGGCGTTGAGCGATACGGCGACGTGAGGCTGGTCCGCCAGGATCTCGTTGACCAGATTGGTCACGATGCTCCGTGGCCCGATCTCGACGAAGAGACGTCCCCCCGCGGCGTAGAGCTGTTCGATCTGGGTCTTGAAGATAACGGGGTGCAGGATGTGGTTAGAGAGGATCTCTTTAGCGGCCTCGAGGTCCTGGGGGTACGGGCCGCCGGTAGTGTTGGAATAGACGGAAAGGCGCGCGTGCTGGAAGGGGGTCCGCTGGACAGCGGCGGCGAAGGGTGCCGAGGCGTGCCCGACCAGCGGCGTGTGGAAGGCAGCAGAGACGTCTAACGGCGTCACCTTGAACCCCTTCCCGGCGAGCGCCCCGGCCACGGCCTCGATGGCCGGCGTCGGACCGGCCAACACCACCTGCTGGGGGGAGTTCTGGTTGGCGATGACGACGTCCTCAAAGGCCGTCAGCTCCTGCTCGATCTGGGTCAGCGCGCCCTTGACGGCCAACATGGCGCCGGCGTCGGTGAAGTCGGGGTCGTCGGGCGGCGTCATGGCCTGCCCTCGCGCCTTGACCAGGTCCAGGAAAGCGTCGTCGTCCAACATGCCGCCGGCCCAGAGCGCGGAGAGCTCGCCGAAGCTGTGGCCCGCCGCGAAGTCGGGCGCGAAGCCGGCCGCCTGCAGGATTTTGAAGAGGCCGGCGCTGGTCACGCCGATGGCGGCTTGAGCATAGTCGGTAGCCTGGAGCGCGGCGGCCTGGCGCTCGCGCGTCGTCTCGTCGAAGGCGGGGATGGGAAAGACGACGGCGGAAAGGGGCGCCTTGCCCTCGGCGATGAAACGCGCGTCCATCCGGGCGTAAACGTCGCGCAGCGGCGGGAAGTTGAGGACCGCGTCGCAGCACATGTTGAGGTACTGCGAGCCCTGGCCAGGGAAGAGGGCTACGACGGCGCCCTGTGGGTCGAGACCGTTGCGGCGATAGGTGATGCCACGTGGGTGTTCCCAGCTCTCGGCCTCCGGATCTTTGCGGAGAACCGCCAGGGCGCTCTTCAGCAGCTGGACGGCTTCGTCGCGGTCGGCAGCGACAAAACCCAGGCGCGCCGCCGTCTGCGGGAGCTGCGGCGCGCGGCTGCGGGCAGTCACATCGGCGTAGGCCATCGCGCCGTCGGCGCCGGTGAACGCCGTCAGGGCGGCTTCACACACCTGGATCAACGCCGTGGGGCTCTCCGCCTGCAGGATCAGCGGTTGGACCACCCGGTTCAGGCGATAGGGGCCGTTGTGCTCCGCCGTGTACTCCTCCAGCACCACGTGGAAGTTGGTGCCGCCGAAGCCAAAGGCGCTGACGGCGGCGCGGCGCGGCGCGGCGTGGGTCGCACGGATCCAGGGGCGCGTTTCCGTATTGAGGTAGAACGGCGACGACTCCAGCGCGAGTTTCGGATTGGGCCGTGCGACATTGAGGGTAGGCGGCAGGATCTTCTGATCGAGGGCCAGCGCAGCCTTCAGCAGCCCGGCAATGCCCGCCGCGCCTTTGGTGTGGCCAATCTGCGATTTGACGCTGCCCAGAGCGATGTGCTGGCCGCGTCCGTCGCTGTCGCCGAAGGCCAGCCGCAGCCCCTCGATCTCGGCGGGATCGCCGGCGGGAGTGCCGGTGCCGTGGGCCTCGATGAGGCCGACGGTCTCCGGGGCGAAGCCGGCTTCTTCATACGCGCGGCGGATGGCTTTGGCCTGCCCCTCCGGGCGCGGGGCGTAGATGCTCTTATAGCGCCCGTCGCTGGAGGCGCCGATGCCGCGCAGCACCGCGTAGATGCGGTCGCCATCGCGCTCGGCGTCCTCCAGGCGTTTGAGCACCACCATTCCGAGGCCTTCGCCGACCAACATACCGTCGGCCTCCGCGTCAAAGGGACGGCTTTCGCCGCGCCGGGAGAAGGCCGGGGTCTTGCTGAAGCAGAGAAAGGTGAAAGGGGAATTGTCGGTGTCCACGCCGCCAGCAATCATCATGTCGGCGCGGTACTCCAGCAGCTGGCTGACGGCGACCTGCACGGCAGCGAGACTGCTGGCGCAAGCCGCATCTATCGTGGCGTTGATGCCGCCCAGGTTCAGCCGGTTGGCGATGCGTCCAGCCACGACATTGGCCAGCAAGCCGGGGAAGGCGTCCTCGTTCCAACCGACGTAGGCCAGTTTGATCTTCTCGGTAATCCGCGCGACGTCTTCTTCGGCCAGCCCACTGCTGCGGAGCACCTTCTCCCAGATGGGATACTGGAGGCGGGCGATGAGGGGCTTAAGCAGCTTGAGACCGCCGGAGACGCCCAGAACCACACCGGTGCGATCGCGGTCGAAGTCCACGTCCGCGCCGTAGCCGGCGTCTGCCATCACGTCGCGGGCCACGACCAGCCCCAGCAGTTGTGAGACGTCGGTCACCTCCAAAATGTTGGGTGGCATACCGAACTCCAGGGGATTGAAGTCAATCTCGGGGATAAAGCCGCCATGTTTGCAGTAGGTTTTGTCCGGCGCGTTGGGGTCGGGATCGTAGTATTCCTCGATGCTCCAATGCGTGGGAGGCACCTCGGTGATGCCGTCAATCTTATCCAGAATGTTCTGCCAGTACTCGCGGAGATTCGCAGCCCTGGCGAAAATCCCCGCTTGCCCGATGATGGCGACGGGCGTGTGTTTCAATGTTGCGGTGTTCATAAACCATCCTTTTCAATGACAAAGGGTGAGATGAGAGCGATAAAGAACTTCAGCCTTCCCCAGAGCTTCGTGAGCGCACAAAAACGGACGTCTGGACGCATCGAACGCTGATCCGCATCTACAGTTGCGAGCCGGACGGCTTCAAAGAGTTACAACACCCACGCGCGGGAAAAGTTACGTCCCTTCCTGGTCCCTGGCCGTGAGCAGAGCCAGCAACACGCCCTTTTCCACCTGTTTGAGGGCGTAGCAGCCCCGGGGGCCAGGAATTTCTGATCTGATTCGTGAAATTCGTGCCCATTCGGGGCCATTTTCGCAGGAGACGCCCTGTGCTGGCGCACATCATCCAAGGATGACAATGTGAGTCGTGAGCAGCGACGGCGACGGCTCACCGGTTCGGCTGGGGATTCCATCTCCCGCCTGACACGAGCCCACCGCGCTGAAGCGCGTTGTTTGAGGGCGTAGCAGCCCCGGGGGCCAGGAATTTCTGATCTGATTCGTGAAATTCGTGCCCATTCGGGGCCATTTTCGCAGGAGACGCCCTGTGCTGGCGCACATCATCCAAGGATGACAATGTGAGTCGTGAGCAGCGACGGCGACGGCTCACCGGTTCGGCTGGGGATTCCATCTCCCGCCTGACACGAGCCCACCGCGCTTCAGCGCGGTGTTTGAGGGCGTAGCAGCCCCGGGGGCCAGGAATTTCTGATCTGATTCGTGAAATTCGGGTTCATTCGGGGCCATTTTCGCAGGAGGCAATAAAAATTCACGCAGCGAGGGGCTACAGGATAATGTACCGCCGGGGCTTGAGCGGCTGTCCCAAATGGCTGCGCTCGTTGAAGAGGCAAATCGTGCCGCCGCCCCGAGAGAAGTCAATCACGGAGATCGAGGCATTGTCCGCCCAAAAGGGCAGATGTCGCCGCAGGTCACCGCCAGCGATGAGGGTGAACATCCCCTTGATCACGCCGCCGTGAGTCACCGCAGCCACGGTCTGCCCGGGATGGGCGCGCTGTATGGCTTCCCAAAATGCCACGAGCCGGGCGCGGAAGGCCCCCTCATCTTCCATCCCAGGAATGCGCGGGCGGATCATGGGGGAATCCCAGCTCACGGTGAGCCACTCCCGCAATTGCCGGTAGAGGTCGGGATCCAGCTGCGCCAATTCACCACCGTCGCGGTCGGAGACGAGGCCAAAATCGAATTCGATGAGGTCGTCACTCACCCGGGGCTCCAGCCCGAGATGCCCGCCGATGATCACGGCGGTCTCATGCGCGCGGGAGAGGGGACTGCTGTAGAGCGCCTGGACGGCGTAATGCTCGCGGAGCCATTCCCCGGCGCGGCGCGCTTCCTCCCGTCCCTCAGCGTCGAGGGGCACGTCCGTGCGCCCCTGGATGCGCCCTTGCACGTTATGCGCCGTCCGTCCATGCCGAACGAGGATCAAGCGGGTGACTTCAGAAGGTGCGGCTTCAAGGAGATCTAGCATTGGAATTTTGGGCCTCCGGTTAATTTCCTCCGCAGTGTACCGCATTTTAGGGATCGTGCCAACGGCGTGATGGCAGGGCACTTGACAACGTCCCCGCCTGGAGGTATAATATCGCAAAACGATAACGGTAGGCGATAATATGACACTGACGTCTCTGTCGCGTGAACTGTTTTTGGGTTTCGTGAAGGCCCACATCCTCTACCATGCCGGCCGCGAGGCGGTCTACGGCCTGTGGCTGATCGAGGAGCTGGCCCGCCACGGCTACGAATTGAGCCCCGGCACCCTCTATCCCATCCTCCACAAATTGGAGGAGGAAGGATTGCTGGCGAGCGAAAAGCAGGTGGTGGAAGGCAAGGCGCGCAAGTATTACCGTCTCACCGCGGCCGGTCAGGAAGCTCTGGACCGTGTGCGGGAAAAGGCTATCGAACTGCTCGACGAAATCCGTGAAAACGCCTCTCCCTCACGTCCCGACTGACCACAAAGACACAAGGGCAAGGAAAAGGAAATGGAGGCATTAAAATGTGGCACACGCTTGACGTAGACCAGGTAATCCAGCAGCTGAACAGCGACCCCCGGCGCGGGCTGACCGAAGAGGAGGCGCGACGTCGCCTCGCCCAGTACGGCCCCAACCGCCTGGTCGAAGAGCAAGAAGAGAGCCTCTTCAAGGAAATTCTGCACGAATTGACCGAGCCGATGATCCTGCTTCTCTTGATCGTCGGGGTGCTGTACGCCATCTGGGGCGGGCTGGCCGATACCATTACCATCTTCGCCGTCATCCTGACGCTGGTCGGCGTAGAGGTCGCCACCGAACTGCGCGCCGACAGGTCCGTGGAGGCGCTGCATGAACTGGCCGCCCCGACGGCTCACGGCGTGCGCGAGGGGGACTTACGTGACCTCCCCACGGAGGAGCTGGTTCCCGGCGACGTAGTGTCCCTGAACGTCGGCGAGCGGGTGCCGGCCGACTTGCGCCTGCTGGAAGTCTACGGCCTGACCCTGGACGAAGCCGCTCTCACCGGCGAATCGGCCCCGGTGACCAAACAGGCGACGCCGCTGACCGATCCCGCAGCGCCCCTGGCCGAGCAGACCAACATGGCCTTCGCCGGCACGCTCGTGACCCGCGGGCGCGGACGCGGCGTGGTGGTCGCTACCGGCCCGGCGACGGAGTTCGGCCAGGTCGCCCGGCTGGCCGGCGAGGTCAAGGAGCCCAAGACGCCCCTGCAAAGGCAGATGAAGGAGCTGTCCGAGAGCCTGGTGTGGATCGCGGTCGCTTTCTCCGTTGTCGTGCCGCTGCTGGGCGTGCTGGTGGCCCATCAGGACTGGCGGCAAATGGTGCTCACCGGTCTGACCCTGGCCTTCGCCACCATCCCCGAGGAGCTGCCCATCATCATCACCATGGTGCTGGCCCTGGGCGCCAGCGCCCTCTCGCGGCGCCAAGCGCTGGTCAAACGGCTGCGCGCCGCCGAGACTCTGGGCAGCGTGACCACCATCTGCGCCGATAAGACCGGCACGCTGACCGAAAACGCGATGTCGCTGGCCTGCCTTTGCGCCGACAACCAGAGCCGTCCCTTTGCCCCGCCGGACGTGGATCCTCTCAGCCGCCGGGTGTTGCAGGTCGCCGCCCACAGCCACGAAGCCACCCTCACCCGGGAGGATGACCGCCTGGTCGCTCGCGGCGATCCGATGGAGGTGGCGCTGCTGGAGGCCGCCGACCGGGCTGGCCTGCCCGTCAGCGACGAGGGGCTGCTGACCCTGTTCAGTTTCGACAACGAACGTCGGCTGATGTCGGCCGTCTACCGCGAAGCGGGGGGCAATCTCCACGCCTACGTCAAAGGCGCGGTGGAAGCGGTGTTGCAGCGCAGCACGCGGGTCCTGCGCGACGGACAGGAAACGCCCCTGGATGAAGCTGGCCGTGCGGCGATCCTGTCCGCTGCCGGGCAACACGCCGCCGCTGGCCTCCGGGTGATCGCTCTGGCCGAGCGGCTGCTGCCTGAGGGAGACGTGACGCAGGGCGAGGTAGAGCGCGAGTTGCTCTTCGTGGGCCTGGCCGGATTGGAAGACCTGCCGCGGCCGGAGGTGCCCGCGGCGGTGGCCGAATGCCAGGGTGCCGGCATCCGCGTGATGATGATCACCGGCGACCATCCCAACACGGCCCGCGCCGTCGCCCGGCAGGTTGGCCTGAACGGTGAGGCCGGGTTGCTGACCGGCGCCGAGCTGGACCGGCTCTCCGACGCCGGGTTGGAAGAGGCCGTCGCCCACACCACCATCTTCGCCCGCACCACGCCGGCCCACAAACTGCGCCTGGTGCAGGCGCTGCAGGCGCGCGGCGAGATCGTCGCCGTCACCGGTGACGGGGTGAACGACGCCCCGGCCCTCAAAGCGGCCGAGATCGGCGTGGCCATGGGTGAGACGGGCAGCGATGTGGCCCGCGAGGCCGCCGACATGGTGCTGGCCGACGACAACTTTGCGACCATCGCCGCCGCCGTGCGCGAGGGGCGCAAGCTCTTCGATAATCTGCACAAGGGCGTGCGCTACTACCTGGCCTGCAAGGTTGCCCTGATCGCCGCCTCCCTCCTGGGAGTGCTGGCCGGCCTGGCCGTGCCCTTTGCGCCGGTACAGATCGTGGTCATGGAGCTCTTTATGGACCTGGCGGCCTCGGCCACCTTCGTCGCGGAACCGGCCGAGCCGGATCTGATGCGCCGGAAGCCCCGTCCTCCGAAGCAGCCGTTCATGGACCGCTCCATGCTGACGGGCATTTTCGCCGGGGCGGCGGGGCTGTTCGCGGCGGTGGCAGCGGCGTACCTGATCACCTGGTCCCGCACCGGCAGCCTGCCCACGGCCCAGACGATGGCTTTCGTCACCTGGCTGTTGGGGCACGCCCTCCTGGCGCTGAACATGCGTTCGGAGCGAGCGCCGCTTTTCCGCGTGGGGATGTTCACCAACCGGCTGATGTGGGTCTGGATTGCCGCCGTCTCCGTCGCCGCGGCGGCCTTCGTCGGGCTGCCCTTCATGCGGGAGGCGCTCAAGGTCACCGCACTCTCCAGCGGGCAATGGGCGCTGGCAGTCGGCCTGGCGCTGGTCGGTTCCTTCTGGCAGGAGCTCGTCAAAGTGGCGAGGTTCGCGGGCGCTTCGACAGGCCGCTAAGTCCAGGCCGCGAGGAGGTCAATCTGCCCGAAGAAGGCTCCACTTCTATAGATGTTCAGATAAAGTTTTGGACTAAGCTGACGCGGCCTCCTGGCCCAAGGTGGCACAATACTTACCCATGAGACTTTTGATTTCATCGGGCAAGCCGGTGAGGGCCTGGAGTTTAGCATCCACCGTGGTGGTCAAAGCTTCGAAGGTAGGGAAGTAGCGTAAATGGGTGGCCTGCTTTTTGA
>Ga0209606_1001564_pt1 | contig 27801 bp, 20 predicted proteins | sample AD_UKC057_MetaG_FD_184412 | JGI IMG/M metagenome (GOLD analysis project Ga0209606, IMG submission 184412) | Active sludge microbial communities of municipal wastewater-treating anaerobic digesters from USA - AD_UKC057_MetaG (SPAdes) (version 2) | ecosystem: Engineered > Bioreactor > Anaerobic >...
GACATATTTGGTATATATCTTTCCATTTGAGACTCTTCGAGTTCTTGACTGACGTATAAACATAGGGATAGGATACCACGAAAAGCGAATCGTTTCCATTTATACTCGAAACTGTTACACTATTAGGCCACTACTTTCTAAAAATCCAAAATCCTCAACGATTTCATGCGGGTTTCAGCGTTGTTTTTTCTTATTTTTTCCCTTTTTCTCCAAAACCGGTCGAAAGTCGGGCCAGGAATGCGGCGCTGCCAGGTGTGTTGAAACTGGCGCCTTTTCCACACCAGATACGACGGTCCATTTTTCAGAAAATAATGTTATAATCTAAAGGTATAGTAGACAACAGGGCCGATCATCGGCCGGCTTTTCGGCATAAGGACGGCGAAGCCGACTTTCTGAGGATCGTACTAAGGCGTCTGAAAAAAGGGGGGTACTTCTCTGGAATCAAATGTTCTCGGGATTATGAATGCGCTATATTGGAATCTCAGCGAGAAAGAGGCTGAGGGTATTTGCGTGCTGGATATGCAGAAGACGCCGATACCGACGGATTTTTTCGTCATCTGCACCGCGAATTCTCAAACGCACATGGCTTCTTTACGGGATGCAGCGGTAGAGTTTTTTGATGAGAAGGGTATCCCGTTGATATTTTACGACAAAGGAAAGAACTACGATTGGTTAGTTGTCGACGCCGGCATCATCATCGTCCACGTCTTCTCCAAGAGGGGAAGGGAGTTTTTCGCCCTCGAAGACCTGTGGGTTCGCGCCGAACGCCTTCAATTTGGCGGTTGAGCGCTTTTTAGACCAGGAGGAAGTTGAAGGCCATGGAGTTCGTTAAGAAGATCGTCGATTGGTTTAAGAACTTCCCGGAAAACTACTGGAAAAAATTCACCCGCTCACAAAAAATAGTCTTTTTAGGAACCGCAGCAACGATCCTCGTCGTCATGCTGGCGATGGTGGTGATCCTGTCCAATCCTAACTATACGCTCTTGATCGGCGGGCTCAATCAATCCCAAGCCGGGAGCGTCATACAAGCGCTCGAAGAGCAAGGGGTTCCCTATCGTACGACGGCCGCGGGCAGTATCTATATCCCCGCGTCCTACCAACCCGACGCGCTGCGTATGAAGTTGTTTACGCAAGGCGTTTTGGGAGACAGTTCGAAAGGTTTCGAAATATTCGAATCACAGCCACTCGGCGCGACGAGCTTCGATAAACAGGTGCGCTATCAGATCGCTTTGCAGGGGTCTTTGGAGCGTTCGATCACTTCGATCGACGGGATTGATTACGCGAGAATACACCTGACTGTACCGAAGTTTACCTACTACACCCGCGGAGACGACAGCGTCACGAAGGCCTCGGTCATGCTTGGCCTCAGGCCCGGCGTATCGCTAAGCCCGGACAAGGTGAAAGCGATCATGGAATTGGTGGCCGCCGCGGTGGAAGGGTTGGACTACAAGAACGTCCGGGTCGTGGACAACTTTTCTAGATTACTCAGCGATTCCGTTTCCGGAGACGAGTCGATGGGGTTTGCGACCAGCCGGATGGAGATACAGAGGTTGACGGAGAATTACTATACCTCCAAGGTAAGGAGCAGTTTGGAACAAGTATTCGGCTACGGGCGCGTGGTCGTGATCTCCGAAATCCTGTTGAACTGGGAAACGATCGAAAAGGAGTCGAAAGAATACTCCCCCGTCACCCGCACCTCAGGAATAGTCGAAAGCGAGCAGCTCGAAAAAGAGAAGTCCGTGGATCGCGGGATCGGCGCACCGGTTGGGGTCGATTCCAACGTTCCTCCGACCTATGAGTCGACGATCGTGACCGCTTTGGGCGAATACGAGCGAGAAAAGACCATCCGAAACTATAGCATAAATGAGGCCTATGAGCACGTTCTCCAAAACAAACAGGGTGAAATACTCGCGAAGAATATTACGGTGCTGTTGGATTCCACTGCGGTTTCTACGAGTGTCAACAAAGATGTGATCAAGACTCTCGTGGCAAACGCCATCAACGCGACGCTGACGAGCGTGGAAGTCGACTTTTTGGCTTTCGATCGATCCTTGGAACAGCAATACGAATCCGAGATGCAAGTCTCTGCTCGCCAACAGAAGTTCATCCAACTCACGATCGGCTTTCTTTTACTGATAAGCGCGTTGACGCTTCTGTTGTACCTCCTCTTGAGCCGGTTACGACTTCGCAAGCAGCGTCAGGAGGTTCTAAGCCGACGACAGAGATTCGAGCAGGAGTTGCTCGCTTCCGTGGCGGAAGAAAAATTGACACCCGAAGAAACGGAGCTGGTCAACATGATGGAGACACTTTTCCACGCTGCAGAAAACCAGCCTGAAGAGGTCGCTTTGCTGTTGAGGTTATGGCTGAACGAGTAGGTCACGCCGATAGTCATTAATTATCATTGGGGGGTCCGTTTTGTTTAGTCCAGAAAAGATCCGCAATATCAGTATTATTGCGCATATAGACCATGGAAAAACCACGCTCACCGATCGGATTTTGGAGCTGACGAATTCGGTGGAAGCTCGTTTAATGAAAGAGCAGTTCCTGGATTCGATGGATTTAGAACGAGAACGGGGCATCACGATCAAAGCTCACCCGGTAACCGTCCGTTATACCGCCAAAGACGGGAATACCTACGAGATCAATATCATCGATACCCCCGGACACGTGGACTTCTCCTACGAGGTGTCACGGTCTTTGGCGGCGTGTGAAGGCGCTCTGTTGGTGGTTGACAGTACGCAGGGCGTGGAAGCGCAGACGGTCGCGAATGCCTATCTGGCCATCAACAACGACCTTGAAATCATCCCGATTATCAACAAAATAGACCTCGCGAACGCCAATATCGAAGAAACGCGGCGGGAGATCGAAGACCTGTTGGGGCTTGACGGTTCCGATTGTCTTTTAGCCAGCGGTAAAACGGGGCAAGGCCTCCCGGAGATTTTGGAGGCGATCGTTCACGAAATCCCTTCCCCTGAGAAAAAAATAGGAGACCGGTTGGAAGCGTTGATCTTCGACGCCCATTACGATAAATACCAGGGTGTGGTGGTCCACGTGCGGGTTTTCAGCGGATCGGTGAAGCCAGGCGATAAAATCGTCCTGATGAATTTGGGCGAAGTCTTGGAGGTCTCCCAAGTAGGCGTCTTTTCTCCCAAAATGACCCCCACCAAAGCTCTGTCGGCAGGGAACGTGGGATACATCATCGCGGGGATGAAAGAGGTGAGGCAGGCGCGGGTAGGCGATACTCTCACATCCGCTTCCGAACCCGCATTAAAGCCGCTCCCAGGATACCAGGAAGCGAAACCGATGGTCTTTGCCGGTATGTATCCCGGGACTCCCGAATACTATGAAGATTTGCGGAAGGCGTTAGAAAAATTGAAGCTGAATGACGCCGCTTTGGTTTTCGAGCCCGACAACTCTCCCGCACTGGGATTCGGCTTTCGTTGCGGGTTTTTGGGCTTACTGCATATGGATATCGTCAAAGAGCGCTTGGAACGCGAGTTCGAGATGACCGTCATCTTGACGGCCCCCAACGTGATCTTGAGGATCGCGGGCCCCGACGGCAAACAGGAAGAGGTGACGAACCCGACGCGCTTTCCTGACGACGCGTTGGAGGTCTATGAGCCATACGTTCGATTGTCCATCATCACTCCCGTGGAGTATATGGGGAATCTCGGGGGGTTCATCCAACAGGAACGCCGAGGGCTCTTCCATCATATGGAAAATGCCGGAAAAGACCGGATTATGATCTCCTACGACGTTCCTTTGTCCGAACTGATCTTCGACTTTTTCGACAAATTGAAAGCGAAAACCCGAGGCTTCGGGTCTATGGACTATGAATTCTTGGAGTACCGGAAGACCCGTATGGCGAAGCTCTCGATCATATTGAACAGAGAACCGGTGGACGCCCTCACGACGGTCGTTCACGAGAGCAAAAAAGAGTATTACGCGCGGGAATTGGCGCTCAAGCTGAAAAACCTGATCCCGAAGCACCAATTTGAAATACCGATTCAGATCAAAAGCGGGAGTCGCATCATCGCGCGAGAAACGATTAAGGCCCTCCGGAAAGACGTGATCGCGAAGTGTTATGGTGGCGACGTGACTCGGAAGATGAAGTTGTTGGACAGGCAAAAAGAAGGCAAGCGAAAGATGAGGGATATAGGGAGCGTGAAAGTGCCACAGGAGGCGTTTTTGGCGATTCTTCGAGTGGGGGAGGAAGAGTGAGAAGGGTTGCCGCCGCCTTAGCCTACGACGGTACGGGTTTTTGCGGGTTTCAGCTTCAGGAAGGTGTCAGGACCGTGGAGGAAGAGATCGAACGCGCCCTTCATCGCATCTTCAAAGAACCGATGACCATCGATTTCGCCGGTCGCACCGATACCGGCGTTCACGCTGTAGGGCAAGTCATCAGCTTTTTCGTGAAATACGACACGATGGCAGACAGAGACGTGAAAAATGCCTTGAACGCCAACCTGCCATCGGACATCTATACGAGAAGAGTCTGGACTGTCGAAACGAACTTCAACCCGCGGTTTGCAGCGACGCGGCGTATCTATCACTATTATGTGTTGAACACCAGGGAGCCGGACCTGTTCTCCAAAAACCGTTGCTGGTGGTTTCCTTATCCTTTGGACATCCCGAGGATGCGCGCGGGGTCGAGGTATTTAGAAGGGATTCACGATTTTTCCACCTTTATGAAAAAAGACAAGTACGAGGACAAGAACCCAGTGCGAGTGGTATTTCGCGTACGCGTGACACCTCTCCGTCGTCCTGGTTTGATCCTCATCCGGGTGGAAGGCCAATCCTTTTTGAGAAGAATGGTACGCAACATCGTCGGGGCGTTGATACGCGTGGGAACCGGACAGTGGGAGCCGCAAAAAATCAAGGAGATCATAATGGAAAGAACCCGAACGGCCTTGAATACGACGGCGCCCCCGGAGGGTCTGTATCTCTATTCTGTCGATTTCACACCAGTTCCGATTCAAAATTACCTTAAGAATGCCTATTGGTCGGAGAACGACTTAAGGGAGGATTTGTTTTGTTCGAGAGCGGATTCATAGGGATCATCCTCATCATCGCCGTCGCGGGGTTCCTCGTCTTCTCGGCTTCGGCGAAGAAGCGAAAAGAAAAGAAACAAATACGCCTGTTCGAAGACCGGGTACACGAATACATCCACCAACAAAAAATCCTGAATCCTTTTACGATATATCGAGATATAGAGAGTTCTCCGGATATCCCGAGAGAGGTATTGAGGAAAATGAACGCTTTCGAATACATCGATCGAGCGGTAAAACAAGCGAAGGCCGAAAAGGGGGATGAATCTGGCATCCTATAAAAACCTCCATTCTTGGAAGATCACTAACGAAGAGGCGAAAGAGCTACAGACACAACTCGCTGGGGAGTTGAAGTTTACGGTTCTAGGGAAGTTACCTCGACTGATCGCTGGAGCGGACTCTGCCTTTATACGGATCGCGGGCGAAGAGCATATCATCACTGTGATCGTCGTTCTCTCTTTTCCGGAGCTCGAAATGGTCGAAAAGAAATTTCTGACGAATAAGGTGACCTTTCCCTATATTCCCGCCTTGCTATCCTTCCGCGAGGGGCCTTCATTCATTAAAACTTGGAAACGTTTGAATTATGAACCGGAGATCGTATTCTTTGACGGTCAGGGGATCGCTCACCCGCGCCTTTTGGGATTGGCCGCTCATCTCGGGCTGTGGATCGACCGACCTACGATCGGCGTGGCGAAATCCCGTCTTTTTGGAGTCACGGAGCACACGCCGATCAAAAAAGGGGAGTGGTATCCGTTGTTTCACCCGGAGGACCGTCGGGTCATCGGGGCGACGGTTTGTACCAAAGACGGCGCCGCTCCGCTGTTTATCTCCCAAGGGAACTATATCACGTTGGAAGACTCGATCCGCCTCGTTTTGTCTTGCACGAACAAGCAACGATTGCCCGAACCAACCCGACTGGCCCACTTGTTGACCGAAAGAGTGAAGAAGGACAAAAAAACGGTGGGAACCCAAGACCCTGAAGAATAAGCGTGGCGTTTCTTCGGGAAGCGCCTTCCTGGGAAGGTCTTCGGGGCGCTGCCAGAGCGGTGGACTTGAGTCTGGCAAGGGTTTTGTTTGGGAACGCCGAACAAAAGAGAAACCTCAAACCATGCCGAACGAGAGTTCGGCGTTCCCAGGTGTTCGACGTTCCCAGGGCGCGTTCACAGAAGGTCTGGTGCTCGGGAGGGCGCGGAAATACAAAACTGCGTCTTCGAAAAATACGAGAGAGATTTCGCTTTGGAAAAATGGCTCTTATGTTTCCTTGAGTTCGTGGGTATCTAACGTTATAGGGCCGGAGGGTTGTAACTCGGCTGCATAAGTTTCAAAGGGTTCCAAATAACGGGAAATCCACCCGACGGTTTTCGGAGAGTCGGGCTGCGCGGCGAAAGCTTTTATAAGATGTTTACAGCTAATCAGAGAGACGTCCGGTACAGTAACGTCCGATTCATTGGCTAAAGCGACGCGAAAACGGTTGTATAATTGATAGGCGATCATCTTGACGACTAGCTGGATCTCTATATGTCCAGGTTTACTGCTCCACAGGTAGGACAGACACAAGGGATGCTCCGGTTGTTGTGAAATTCTTTGAAGACTGTGTTGAGGATCATAACATCGTATGACCTCATCGACAGGGAATTTTTCGGGGTCAGTTACGGAGACAAGGAATATGCGCTCACTTTCTTCGCTTTCTTCTTGTGGAAGGCTTTTACTCTTGATCCTGCGTAAAGTTAATATCGGTTCAGATTCGGCCTTTATTTGACCAAGGGTTTCGTTATAATACGGGGTGTCGTTAAGCGTTTCTTTTCTCAGGATACCCTTCCTCTTGCGCCAAGGGATGATGAAGTCCGCGCCTTTCTTTACGATTTCTTCAAACAACCCGGTATCTTGAAATCCTAGGTCCAGCACGATCAGAGAGCCTGGCTGAATCCAATGCAGGAGTGTTTCCACGGAGTTCGTATCTCCGGTTAACGTACGTTCCAGATATGCTGCTTTTACGATCATCTGGTTGAAGAAGTCCATCATCACCAGTAAGTGACCGCCACTCCTCGATTTATCCTGCTCACCGGTTAATTGAGTGTTTTGCTTTTCTTGCTGATCGGTTGGGAGGAGCTTCGGTAAGCGCAGGCTTATCTTGCTTATCGACACAATGTTGCTGAACTCTCTACAGGTTTTATCACTGAGCACAGTCTGTTTTGCTTGGGTCCCCGGGTCGTTTTGGTATAGGTTGATTATCTTGTTCAGTAGTGTCCATAGGGGTTCCGCGGAAAAGTTGTTCAGCCGATATTGTAGGCTTTGTTTCGAGTAAGGCTTGCCTTCCGAGTTTTCCCCAAATTTCGCGATATGCTCTTTCAACGAGATGCCTTGTATCTCCGAAACGAGCAGGTGCATCATCAGATCTTCGACCGTGTATACGCGGTTCCGTTTAAAGCGGTGTTCCCCTTCTTTCACGATATCAGAAATCATCAGTTTTACTAGTTTTGTAATCGCTTCGGGCACTTCCCAAGGCTTTTCAGTATTAATTTGAGATCTCAATTTTAAGCGTCTCAATAAAAGTCACCCCCGCGATTATCGTGTGTCGCTTTTCGATTTTATCATACGGCCTATGTTTCTCTGTTATCATTCGCATATATCTTGTGTTTAGTATTTTTTTGCGAGAAGAGGTATTTTTCTTCGGGCTCTTAAGGTCGGCGGCTCACGCGTCCCGATAAACGTAGAAGATACGCGCTCTTCATCGGGGGAGGGGCTTGGAGCAAAATATGCATCAGACTAATGCCGGGCGCTCCCGGAAGGGTACCTCCCAGAAAGCCATTCTTGGGCAAACCTTAAAAGATAGAAGAGCGGGGCTTATGTCTGTAATGTCCTTTGCTTTTCACCGACAACAAAACTGGAGATAATGGGGTTTCCCATAGAACTCACGGCGCTTGCAGAGGAATGATGGAAAAGAAGATACCCTGAAACTTAAAGGGTATTGCTCCAAACTTCGGTGTTCTGGGAGCCTGGCTAAGGTCTGGAAGCCGAACTAAAGTTCGGCGTTCCCAAGGGGCATTCCCAGCAAAGAAATGCTTCAAACCCTGCCGAACTGAAGCTCGGCGTTCCCAAGGGGCGTTCCCAGGAGTCCGGCGTACCCAAGAAAGCCCCCCAGAGGGGGATGAAGGCTGACACGCCCTAACCGAGGACTATTACGCGCTATATTTTTAAAATCCGTTTAATGCAGGTGAGCGTACGGTTCCACCGTTGCCAGCCGATTTTTTCGCTGAGCACCAAGATCATTTTCCCCGAGGCTTCCATTTCGAAACCTAGCTGAATCAATTCTTTGATTAAGTCTTCGCGGCCCTCTTCTCTTAAACTTTCCAGAGCGGCTTCGGGAAGGGCGATCATATCGCAGAAAGGGGCGCGCAGCGATTGCGTATGGGTCCGCGGGTACATTTCCAGAAGGGCCTTTCCATCCTGGGACTCGATGGCGAACCCCACATCGTGGTCTAGGTTGACCGAGAGGTCGAAAGAGAACTCCACGATGTGCAGGATTTCTCTGAAGAACTTTTGGTTGGGTTCTTTTGTCTCTCGCAGCACGTCGTCCAACGTCCGCGGGGCGGATTTGATCGTGGAGGAGAAAGCCGGAATCTCGTCTCCTGCGACGAGGTACACGGGGATATTGTGAAGTTCATCGATACCGCGTAATGGGAATTGCTTGAGTACGCTTTTGTAGGTGTCTTTCGAGGTCAAGGCCCTTAATAGCCTTTCTAATCCGTCATACCAGCGCGTTTCTCCGATGTAGTCCATAGCGGAACCGCCCAGTACATCGATCTTTCTTCTCAGGTAATACCGACAGACCCATTGGTAGTCGAACGGGTTCCCGTTCGGAATTCTCGAATAGGCGGAGATGCGAGAGAGGTGCGTAAAAGCGTAAGCGAGTTTCATATTCGTAAGGATGGATCGGAACTCTTCTTCTCGGCAAAGGGTGGGATAGTCCGCGGTTGTCAGCTGAAGCTGTTTGTTACGGTACAGTTCGCTTTCTACGAGGTGCTCGAAATACCCGATCAGCAGGTTCGCCCAGAAGACGACCATTAGGACGTCCGTCGCGATCTCTTTCACGCTTCGAGGATCGTTAAAGGAGTCCCGTATGTGGGCGAACAGCAACGCGGCTTCATCAAGGAGCCTTTGCTGGTCGAACACGATACCGTAAGCGCTGATCTGAGAGTGAAAGGGGTGATATTCGTAAGAAAATTCTTTCGGAAACAGCGGCCGGCTGATTCCTTCATAGGGTTTTTCGATCTTTTCCACGAAGCGGTTTCCCAAGAGCGTCGCCGTTGCCTTCATTGGAAAGACTCGCTTGGGGCCCGTGATGGAGCGCAACTCTTCCACAAATGGGTCGTTCATCCCGGTGACCATCTCATTTACTTTGCTCAAGAACACGTTTTTTACAGGCAAAGGAATCACTCCTTACGAGGTGAGATGTGTATTTTCTATTTGTTTTGCAGGAGACGTTTTTGACAGCGGGTACCCGAGTAAAAAACCTAGAACCAAAAATCCGAAACCCAGCGCGATATCCGTCGCGGTGTGGCTGGAATTGACCTTCCACAGTGGAACGAGGGAAGCGAGCATCAATCCGACCACAAAAAAATAGGTTTGGTTTCTAAAACGGTTGAGGCAATAACGGATCACTTTAGCCGAGATCAGGATCCCGGCGATCACGCCGAGTCCGATGACTACGATGGATAGGGGCTCGTGGTGATTGATGGCGAAGAGGATGTCTTCGTACAGTCCGAGAACGATCAGCATCATCGATCCGCTGATTCCGGGCAGCACCATGAAAATCGCGCCGACCAATCCGCCCAGGAAGAGTCTCAGCGTGTTTCCCCCTCCGGTTTGAGCGTAAGGCGCCACGCGCGATGAGGCCCAGAAAACGAGCGAAAAGGCGAGAATACCCACCCCTACCCAGAGGACTTCGGCTTTATGGGTTGTCGTAAGAGACTTCAAAACGAACAAGAGAGAAGAGAGTAGGATCCCTATGAGGAAGAGGTAAGTGAACAGTTCAAAACGGGTCAGCAAAAACGCCATGACCGGCGCGAACCCGAAAACCCCGATCAGGGCGCCGATTCCTAAAACGATCAGAAACTTCCAAGCTTCCGGCGCGAATATGAACCCCTTACCTTTCAAATGAAAAGAAGAGAGAGCGGTCACGAACTTTTCGTACACTTTCAGAATCACCAACACCGTCCCGCCGCTGATGCCGGGGATGATGTTCGCGATTCCCATTGCGATGCCGCTCAATAATACGCCCACATAGGATACCAAACAGACGCTCCTTTGGGTTTGCGGTTTAATCTTCCGCCTATTCCCCTGTCTTCCTCGATTATAACACAAGACACCGTTCACCGGATGAAGTGGGTGCGGGTATAATATCGGGGTACACCAAATTGGGAACGCCGAACTTTAGTTCGGCATGTTTTTTTGCTTTTCAATAAGCTCTCGAGAGCCCTTAAACGCTTACACTGCGATGGCCGCACGAAAGCGCATCGCGCCGTCGCGAAAAGAAGGTGCGCTTACGCCGCGATGACCGTGTGGGGTTATCACGGGGTAAGTGGTTTTTGCGACCCCGCGATTCGCCCTATGACCTTCTCAAAAGCGTATCGCGCCTTCGCGAGAAGAAGAAGCGCTTACGCCGCGATGCTCGCATAGGAATGCTCTCAGTGAAAAGATAAACCCTTGCCAAACCAAAGTTTGGCGCTCCAAGCCCACGAAGTATCGCGATCCGCTCTGCTGTCTATCTTTTTCAAGACAAGCCAACTAAAAAGTAGGCGTTCCCAAAAGACATGCCGGACTAAAGTCCGGCGTTCCCAGGGTGTTCCCAGGGTGTTCCCAGCGCGTTCGCAGGAATCTTTTCTCTGTGCGCTCTGTGCCTTCTGTGCGAACACTGTTTTATTTTTAGGACCTGCCAACTTAAAAGTTGGCGTTCCCAAGCGTATCGCGCCGATGCGAAAAGAAGGGGCGCTTACGCCGCGATGACTACAAGGACAAAAATGCTGCAATCGATTCTGGCCTTGTTTCTTGATTACACCTCATAACTTGAAACACACGATGAAGACCCGCTTCTCTGCCTTATGACGAATTTTCCGCTAAAACGGAATGAAAGAGGGGGCGGCGCAATGAGGAGAACAAGGCGAAGACGATGATGAGATTGAGGATGGAAGCCGCGCTAAAGAGCCCCCATCTGGGGTTGCCAGAGGAGACTTTGCCCACGTAGGTGTACAACTTCACGCTGAGCGGGTATTTCGCGTCGTCGTTTAGAAATATCATCGGCGCGAGAAACCCGTTCCAGGCGTTGAGGAAGGTATAGATCATAGATGTGGCGATCGGTGACAAGCTCAACGGAAAGAGGACCTTCCAGAGGTAGGAACGCTCCGGCATCCCTTCCAATCGCGCCAGCTCGTGAAAAGAAGCGGGGAAGCTTTCAAGATAGGTTTTCAAGGTCAATATCGAAAAGGGTATGGAGTGGGAAAGGTAGATGAGGACGAGAGGGAAATAGGTGTCGGTTAGTTGGAATACTCGGAAAAACACGAACAGCGGGATCAACGAATGGACTCCGGAGAGAACGGTAGAGAGACTGACGATGGTCAGGATGGTCGTCTGCTTTTTGAGCGAGATGCGCGTCATCGCGTAAGAGGCTCCGAAGGTCAAGACCGGGATCAGTAACGCGCTCGTGAGGCTGAGAAACAAACTGTTCGCGTAATAACGAGGGATGCCTTCTTTGACGAAGAGGTCGGTGTAGTTCCGCCAGGTGAAAAAACGGGGTAGAAAGGTGTCTATATAGGTGGTATCCACTTTCGAAAAGCTCATCCATATCAGCGCGTACGAGCTCAGAATCGTTCCGATAGAAACGAGAGCCACCAACGGGAGGGAACCGAAATGGAGACCCAAGGCGGCCCCCCTTCTCGAGAGCTCGAAGGGCGCTCTCCCGAAGGATGGGCGGGCTTTTAAGGTTCGAGTTGACCGGTGTCGTGCCTGCCTTTGAGATTTATACCACAGGAGCATAATGATGAGAATCAGAAGTCCCAATATGAACGAAAAGGCCGAGGGGATGCCGATGTCTCGGGCCGATTCAAACAGGTCGTATAGGAAGACCTCTGCGGTGGTCGTCGCGCCGAGAATGCTCCTTTCCGTGATCAACTGTGGCATCGGCGGCCCGCCCCCGGTTATGAGGAATATGACCGTGAAGTCTTTTAGGAATTTAACGAGGTTGAGGACGGTGACGGCGATCACGGCCGGCTTCATCAGCGGTAGTATGATATCCGAGAGCAGCCAGCGGTGATTCGCGCCGTCTATTCTGGCGGCGTCGATGATATCCCGGGGGATCTTTTTCAGATGCCCTACGAAGATGAACGCGGTAAAGGGAAGGGCCATCCAAAAGCCCACCCATAGGGTGGCGAAGAAGGCACCGACGGGCTGTGTGAACAGGTTGATGGTGATCCCGGTCAACAGCCTAAATAGGGAATTGCCGCTGTTGCCGTGGATGAGCGCTCGCCAAATGGGTACGGCGATGTAGGCCGGAATGCCCCATGGAATGAATAAGAGAAAGAAGACGAGTTTCTGAAGCGCCCCTCTTTTATTGAGGAAAAGGGCGGTACTCAGGCCACCGTAAATCATAATGGCCGTGCTCGTGACCGCCCAGATCACCGTGATCCCTAAACTCAGCCAGAACCCCCGATCGGAAAAGAGGTAAGCGTAGTTGTCGAGTCCGGCGAAGGATTTCTCTCCATAGATATCGTGTAGGAACGAATCCTTAAAAGCCACTGCCAGGGGGAAGAAGCTCATAAGCAGGATAACCCCCAGCAGTGGGATTAAAAAACGCTTCAATCAGTGATGACCTCTATGCTGGTAACCTGTTTCACGCCTTTAATGTTCGCGGGAATTTGCGTACTGTCGTATTGCCATACCAGGATCAAAGGCCATTCGCCTTCGGGGAGTTCTTCGCCATTTTTGGTTGTCGCGATGAGCACGTCGTTGTTCATATCCAATTCCTCAGAGCGGAGGGTGATCGCGTACCCGTCCATCGCGGTGATTTTGACGTTGTATCCTTTCAACGCGAGGTCTCGGTTGTAGGCGATGATCGAGGAGTCCTGTTTATGCGGGGCATAATTCGGGTCGTCCACATAGGCAAGCAGCATCCAGAGGGGAATACCGGTGTACTTGGCCGTTCCGGCTTTCGACTTGTACTCGACGGTGGTCTTATGGCAGCTGACCCCGCTTTCGACCGTTTGGCGATCGAGTTCAAAGTGCATTAACCCTTTCATCGTGAGGGTGTAGGGTCTGAACGGTTTTCCCGCCAGCTGGACCGTCTTCACCATCTTCGCCGATAGGTGGCCATCGATATTGGGATTGTTGTCTCCAACCTTGATGGTTCGAACGGGGCCCGGGTCTTCGGGCATCGGTTCGCCGTCCATAATGAACGCGAAAATCCACACCCCGTCGGAGGTGTCCGCCAAGTCCGCCATTGAGTAGGTCATTTCGTAGGAGTCGAGCGCGATCACTTTCATCGTGTCGTCAGTGGTGACGTTGGCCAGGCGTTTTAAGAATTCATATATCGGCACGCCTCCATACACGCCATAATAGGTGGTTCCCGCGGAGGTCGTGTACCGTCCGGGTTTTTCTATGAAGAACTCCGAATTCTTGAGTTCCTCCAGGGTGTAAGCATACTCGGTTCCCGCGATAGAGAACTCGAGTTCATAGGCGTACGGTGACTTCTGCTGGGCCATTAAATCCGGAATCATAATCTCGATCGCGGCCAGGTCTTTCACCATGTACTTCGTCGATACGTTTCCGACGACCGTCGGAGGGATTTTTACCCCGTTTTTACGGTCAGCCAAATAAAGCTGTCCGACTGGCATATTGGCGGTGTCGAAGGTCACGGAATACCCGTCCGAAGCGATGAGCGTGACTTCGTAACCGGCTTCCCAGCGTTTCAGATCAAACTTGTAGGGGTGAGCGGAGTCTTTACCGTCGACCATTGCGATCAGCAGCCACAGAGGCATCCCGTGGTAGCGGTTTACCTCATTTTTCTCGGTGATCGCGAATTCGACGTAGTGAGTCAGGTGCTGTTTCATGGAATCAAAATAACCCGCGGAAACGGAGTCTTCGCGCACGCCGTGCAAAGAAAGCGGCCAGGCGAACACAGACGATACCGCGAGCGCAACCAAAAGAACAGTGAACAAAGCTTTTTTCAACATAATCCTCCTATATTGTGCGGGGCAGATTACCCCTGTTGTGAGTTGTCGAGGTCAAGAAATGTCGTCATACATCCGAACCATAGTGAGCGATCTGGTCCAAAACCGGTCGAAAGCGACGCGATCAAGGTACGTTGGCGTCGATGATCTGTTGGCCCTTTTCCAGCACTTCGGGGATCGACATCTGGTCCAGAAACACGAACCGCAACAGTTTCCAGAGCGTGTTCTTGTACAGGTCGTAGGCGTTGTAAGCGGGCACGTAGGTCCCTACGTCCAAGGCGTGTTTGTAGAGTTGATAGACCTCGCCTCCGGTTTCGAGCTGATCCCCCAAAACTTCTCGGTTGACCGGTATCTTGTTCACCGGTATACAAAACGCCGTTTGTGCCCCTGGGCCAGTCAAATATTCCAGAAGGGCCATCGCCAGGACCGGTTCGCGGGTTTTACGCGTGATGCCGAATCCTTTGAAATCCAACATCGGGGAGATCCACCGACCGGTCTCGGCGTTATACGGATAAGAGGTGATTCCGAAAGGGATGCCCAACTCTTCGAATGAGGGGATCGAATAGGACCCGCTTAGGATCATCGCGAGCTTTCCGGATGTAAACATCGAAACCATCGCGTCTCGTTCCAGCGGTATGGCGATCTGTCGGTCCACCCACGTTTTGAGAAAGGCCAGCGCTTGGGCGGTCGCCGAGTCTTGTATCTTCACAGAGCCATCCGGTTCGAGAATGCTCTCCTTACCGAATCCGATCTGGAACGGGGCGAACCAATAGACCGAAAACAGATTCCATCCTAACCCCAAAGAATCGCCCGTGGTGAGCTCAGAAGCGAGGGTTTCGAGCTCCTGCAGGGACAGTGGCTCAGGTAGTTTCGGTATTCGGTCCTTTCGATAAAACAGGAGTTGGGTATCCCCGTAGAAGGGAATCGCCCACCTCTTATTATCCAAAGAGAAGACGTCCGGCGCGTAGAGGCTCTCGAAGCCGTCGTACAGGGCATCGACCTGTTGGAAAGCTTTGGACAGTACGAGTTCCTCGAAGCCTTCGCATTGAATCATCACGAGGTCCGGAACCTTTCCACCGGCTTTCAGCATCGAAAGGAGCTTGGTCGCCGTATTCGGTACTTCCAAAACCTTCACGGGGATTCCGTAGTGTTCGGAAAACTGTTGGATGACGGTTTTGAGCAAGGGCACCCCTTCCCAGCTGACCCAAACCTCCAACGCCCCCTTCGGGGCCACGTCGCCGAAAAGCGACAGGCTTGAAAACGGGAAAAGGTGGGCGCCGTCGAAAAACAGCCACTGATCGGGCTCTTTCCGAGAAAGCGCCACACTGAAAGGTAAAAGCCCACGACGTACGTCTTCGTATACGGTCGTTTGGCCATCCTTAGAGTTCGCGATCACGAGTTGATCCACAGATTCCATAATCGGCAAGAATTCTCTCAAAGGAACGGCGTCGTAATCCTTTCCTTCAAAAGTGAGTTCATAGATACGCGAGAGATCGAAACCATCGGTAAGGGTCTGAAAGGGTTTCTCGTTCACAAAAAAGGTCAAACTGCCAGAAAAACCGACAACGAAAAAACAAAACAGGATCAAGCTAGAGATTACCCGTTTCATTTCTCCTCCTTTCCAAACTCGGGAGGCAGGACTGTTTCCAATCCTACCCTATAGTAGATATCAGGATGCATCGCCGGCTCAAGCCCCAGCGTATTGGCAGGCACTTAAGCTCGGAGGCGAAACTACCCGATTGTACCACGAAAAGTCAGTCTACGCAAACGGGGTCTTTCGGAAAAGGGGTACCGCTATACCCGCGCCCTTCCTCGACGCATTTTTCGGTATACCATAAGGCCGTGCTCCCCTACTATTCGCGCACAGTTACGTACAAAATGTACGGGTTTCTTGCGGCTCGTTTTCGATCATTATTCCTATCAAGGACGGGTAACCAGCTCCTGAAAATGATTTACGTGAAACGCATAAATTCTGGACTTTAGGGTTAAGTTCGAGACTTGACATTTTGTCCGAGTTGGGGTATAATAGTCTCGAACATCCTCAACGGGATAGTAGATTTCTCCCGACGAGAACCCCCCGAACCCCTAAAGACAAAACCCCCGCAAGGGGGTTTTGTCTTTAGAATGACGAACTAAAACGGCTAAAGAACCTTTTTTAAAACGGTAGATTTCCATTACGGTTTGAATACCGGAACGGTTAGTCGGAATCGGCCGTCGATACCGCCAGAATTAGAAACGAATCCGACATTCCACGACCTTGCCGATCAATTCACACGATTCGATCCAGTCGGCTTGAGAAAAGAATACAGGGGTGTAGGCTTTATTCTCGCTGATCAGCCAAACTCCTTCTTTGTGGAAGTGCACGTATTTGACCAATGACTCGTCTTGGTGGACGATGACGACGCCGATGTCGCTGTTTTTGAATTTGCTGGGGAGGACGGTTTTCACGAGGACGACGGACCGGTCTGGCAGGATCGGCGCCATGCTGTCTCCGTGTACCCTGAGCGCGAAGTCCGCATCGCAGTCGGAAACCAATATCTCCTCGATGTTTTCTTCCGCGAAGGCGCCCGCTCCGGCGGACGCGCGCCCCAAGAGCGGGACGTTGTACCCTTTTAGAAACCCCTCCATACCCCGATCAGAAGCCGAAACGTTCAACAGGCTATCCGTCGTCACGTTGAAAAAAACCGCGAGGGTCTTTAGAACGTTGCGGGATGGATACCGAATCCCCCGTTCGTAACTCGAGATGGTCGATTCATCCACCTTAAGGATATTCGCGAGGTCCTTCTGACGAATGCCGTGTTCCTTCCGTAGCTGCTTCAGAGTAGCTCCGAAAGTCATCCCTTTCATGAGTCCCTCCTAAAGGCTTCGGTTTTTCCGCTCTTCCGCGTTCCGAGCCCCTTTGATTATAACACAACATCAGCGACCCATACAAGATGTCCGGCTATTTCTTTCGCTCTGTTTATAACCCTCAATGGAAGCCGGTTATCGAATATCCGGATTGGATAAGGGTGAGCGGGCCATTCGCTTATTCCACTGGACAATACGTCCGATAACCCTCGCCCAAACCCGTATTGATATCGCCCCCGTCTAGGGTGTAAAATACCACGTGTTTATCACGGGCGCTTCGCCGCTGATCCACACGGTCGCAATTATCCTAAAGGTGTCTACAATTCGTAAAAAAAGGAGTGAGAGAAATATGAATACCCTTGTTTCGGAGTACCAGAACAAACTGACTTCTCCAGAGAAAGCGGTAGAAATCATCCCCGCGAAAGGATCGATTGTCGTCGGCATCACGATTGTCGAACCGCCGGCGATTCTGAACGCCATCGCCGAGCGCGCCCGTTCCAACGGGTTCGAAAAGCTATTGGTCTATACGTTCAACCCACAAAAGTACCTAACGGACTCTTTGTTAAAACCCGATCTCGTCGATTGCGTGCGGACGAGGGCTTGGTTCGTCAGCGGCCCGATCCGTGGATTGGTGAAGGTGGGGTTGATTCAATTCGTCCCGTCCTATTTCCACGAGATCCCGAGGCTAATCCGAGATATGAATGCGGACACGTTGATCACCGCTGTCTCGCCTATGGATAAATCCGGCTATTTCAGCTGCTGCGCCGCCAGTTACGTGATCGATGCCGCCAGGAAAGCCAAAAACGTGATTGTCGAAGTAAACGAAAATATCCCGCGGGTTTTCGGGGATACGCTCATTCACGTCTCCGATGTCGCGGCGATCGTAGAAAATCACGTTCCGTTGTTGGAAAGCAAAATTCCCGAGAAAAAACCCGAGGACGCAATCATCGGTAAGGAGATCGCCGCTCTCATTCCCGATGGCGCCGTTCTCCAGCTTGGAATCGGCGGCTTGCCCAACGCCATATGCGACTACCTCACCGATCACAAGGATTTGGGTATTCATTCCGAGTTAATCGGCCCAGGGATGATCGATTTAATCAAGAAAGGGGTGATTACGGGGCGGAGGAAACAACTGCATCCCTTTAAGCACGTATTTGGTATCCCTTACGGGACGAAAGCCGATTTCGATTTCATTAACGATAATATCAGTATGGAGAGCTATTCCGCGGACTACCTGATGGACCCGTGCGTTATCGGTCAGAACGACCATATGATTTCGGTGAATTCAATCCTCGAGGTGGACTTGACCGGTCAGTGCAACGCGGAGTCCATCAGCGGCTCTCAATTCAGCGGCACAGGCGGTCAAGTCGATTTCGTCCGTGGCGCCTATCGGTCTAAAGGCGGAAAATCGATTCTGGCGTTCTATTCAACGGCAAAAGGGGGAAGCATTTCCAGAATCGTCCCGCAGTTGAAGCACACATCGGTGACGACGCCCAGAGTGGACGTTCATTACCTGGCCACCGAACACGGCATCGTCTGCCTTAAAGGGAAGTCGACGGAAGAGCGCGCGATCGCTATCGCCGGCTTAGCGCATCCCAACTTTCGAGAGGATTTGATGCGTAAAGCCGAAGAGATGGGGTTGCTATAATCGGCTCAGATTGGGGAGGCGCCGCGCTTAAGTTGGGTAATTTTAAAAAGAAAAGAATGGTTTCGCACAGAGTACGCACAGAGCACAGAGAAAACCACAAACCTGATGTCGACTCTCGTAACTCCCTCATCGCTTCGTGCCCTCAGTGCTTTCCGTGTGAGCTTTTTTAGACATACCAACTTAAAAGTTGGCGTTCCCAGGCACAGCATCGCGGCGTAAGCGCTTCTTCTTTTCGCGAGGGCGCGATACGCTTTCGAGAAAGACAAAAGGCGGATCGCGAGTTTCTTAGGGGGATCACGAGACTTCGTGGGCTTCCGAAGTCAACCCGCTGGTTACCCCGCGATAACACACACGGTGATCGCGGCGTAAGCGCTTCTTCTTTTCGCGACGGCGCGATACCCTTTTGAGAAAGACAAAAGGCGGATCGCGAGTTTCTTAGGAGGATCACGAGACTTCGTGGGCTTCCGAAGTCAACCCGCTGGTTACCCCGCGATAACACACACGGTGATCGCGGCGTAAGCGCTTCTTCTTTTCGCGACGGCGCTACCCTTTCGAAAAAGACAAAAGGCGGATCGCGAGTTTCGTGAGGGATCGCGAGACTTCGTGGGCTTCCGAAGTCAGCCCGCTGGTTACCTGGTTACCCCGCGATAACACACACGGTGATCGCGGCGTAAGCGCTTCTTCTTTTCGCGAGAGCGCGATACCCTTTCGAGAAAGACAAAAGGCGGATCGCGAGTTTCGTGAGGGATCGCGAGACTTCGTAGGCTTCCGAAGTCAGCCCGCTGGTGACCCCGCGATAACCTATAAATCGCGGCGCTCCCAGGTCAGTCGTCTTTTTTGCGTCCCACGCTCCAAGCCTTGGCCACTCGTTCGCCCACTTGCCAGTAGGACCCGTCGGTCGAACAGTACAATAACGGTGGCATTTTCGAGAAGTCGGGTTTGTCATCGGTTAAGTAGTTGCCGTTGGCAAACAACGCCTCGATTTTCCCGATGAAAAACGGGTCAGAGTTGATTTCGAAGGTTTGGACCAGCCGACATTCCATACTCAGCGCGCAGCCTTCGATCATCGGCGCTTTCTTTTGTCGGCTATAAAAAACGGGGAATGCGTTCGATTTGTCGGTTTCGCTGCCGGAGTGGATGCCGACGTAGTCGGTGGCGACCACGTGATCGGCTGTCGGGATGTTGATGCTGAACCACCCCGCGGTTTTTATATTGGCGGAGGTCAGGTGATCTTTGCTCAACGCCATTCCCACCATCGGGGGATTGTGGTCGACCTGTACGGCCCACGCGGCGGTCATAAAGTTCACCTTGGTTCCGTGCAGCGTGCCAATCACGACGATCGGCATCGGGAAAATACCGAATTGCTTCTTCATATCCAGCGGTTGCATAAGACAATCCTCCTTTAATTTCCCTGTTTCTATGGATATTCGACCGTCTACGCCGTAGCGTGAAACGAGCCTTGTGTTTTTTAATCTATCGAAGAAATCGCGATAAAAGAACCTCTCTCCCACAAGAAAGACGTCTACGAGAGAGGCCGCGAGTTATATAAAAGAAACCAAATGCGGTTCCTTAGGTATATCTTGGCCATCCCGGTCCTTCCGGAACCTCAGGTGATTCGGAATTGAGAGACAAAAAGATATCGACGATTGCCGGATCGAACTGGAGGTTTTTGTTTTGTACCAGTTCTGCTTTTGCCTGCTGCGGTGTGAGGGGCGTTCGATAGGAGCGGTGGCTGGTCATTGCGTCGTAGGCATCGGCGACGCAGATGATTCTGGAAGCCAGGGGTATCTCGCTGCCACTGATCCGGTCTGGATATCCTTGGCCATCGTAGCGCTCGTGGTGGTGGAGAACGTATCGACCGATATCCAACAGCTTCTCCGAAGTCATCAGCACCTTGGCGCCCCAAACGGGGTGCATCTTCACGAGTTCGTATTCTTCATCCGTGAGCCGACCGGGTTTGTTCAGGACCTGCGTGGGCACCAACATCTTCCCGAGATCGTGAACCAATCCGGCCCAATACACCTGTTTTACCCAGTCGGGGTCGGGGTTGATCTTTCGCGCGATCAACGAGGAGTACCGCGCCACGTTTTCCGAATGGCCCCGGGTATATATATCGTACAGTTCCAATATCTGGATAATAGATAAAAGCAGGTCTTCTTGGAATTTCAGCTGCTGGATCCGTATTTGTTCTTGGCTCTCTAGCAAAGCCCTTTCTGCCCGTTTTCTTTCGGTGACGTCCTCGGCGGAGCAGACGGCGCTCGTCACTTTCCCTTTTTCTCCTATGATCGGTTTCTTGATGATGAAAATGCAGCGATCTTCTCCCGAAAAATGAGGCACCCACTCCTCGATTTGCACGACTTTTCCTTTGAAAAGCGCTTCGTTTCCTCTCCAAAAGGCTTCGATGACGTAGTTTTCGGGCAATGAGAGCTTATTCTTATATTCTAACTCCTCTTTCCTCGCCCCAAGAAACGCGGCGTGGGTTTCGTTGACCGCGCCATATGTCAAGGGATCGGTGAGATACCATACCTGGAATTGCATATTGTCCAGAAGAATCCGGTGTTCTTCCGCTGCCGCCCTGATGAGGGTTTCAGCCGCTTTCAGCCGCTGCTCTGTCTCCAGTCTGGCGAACAACCGGTTGAACACTTCGGGGAGTAGATCGATGAGGTTGAGGTCCTTCAGTAGATAGTCGGCTGCCCCGAGTTTCATCATCTCGACGGCGAGCCGTTCGTCACCTTGCCCCGTCATAACCACGAACGGAATACGGGAGTTTTGCTTTTTTAGGACTTCTAACATCTCACGCCCGGTCATATCGGGAAGGTTCTGATCCAAGAGCAGGACCAGCTCGGAATTCTCCTCGTTCCATTGAAGAACCAGTTTAAGCGCTTCTCGTGCGGTGTTCGCTCCTAAGGTCTGGTATCCCGCTTTCTGCATTCTTTTAATAATCAGTTTTTGCAAACCTTCATCGTCTTCCACGACCAATACGCAACGGGATCTATGAGGCGATTTGGTGGAAATATCACTCACAACGCTTCCTCCTTCGAATGTGAAGCGAATCTATGCTGTCGTAAAGCGCAGGGGTGACGAGTGCTAAACGACCCCGTTGACTTTAGGAATTTGGACGACAGACAAGAACTGACCTAACTGCCGAATGGCATTGGCAAAGGCTTCGTATTCCACCGGTTTCGTGATGAAGTTGTTGCATCCCAACTTATGGCACAGCTCTATTTCGTATGGATCATCAGAGGTGGTGATCATAATTACTGGCATTTTCCTCAATTCCGGATCTGCTTTTATTTTTCTGAGGATCTCGGTCCCGCTCACCTTCGGCATGCGGATGTCCAACAGTAGGACGTAGCGAATGCCTGGTTCACGGTGCGGTCCGTCTCCATTTCTGAATAGGAAATCAGAGATCTCCTGCCCGTCCTTGAAAAGCAGCAGTTTGTTTGTAATCCCCGCCCGACTCAGGTTCCTGCGGATCAAATCGGCGTGACCTTCCTCGTCTTCTGCTTCCAAGATAACGACTTCTTGTTTCATAGCTTCTCCTCCTGTGTCTATTCTACCATCTTCGCGCTCTGAAACCGTCGGCCTTTTTTTCGGTTTGGGCCTCGTCGTGCGGCTGTTTACGGGTGTATCCACTTGCGGAGGACTTCTTCGAAAGCCACCGCTGAAAGAGGTTTAAGGAGAACATCGTCCATTCCGGAAGAGTAGCACTCCTCAATTTGTTGTTTTCCGGTAATCGCTGTGACACCGATAATGGGGACACGTCCGCCTATCGTTTCCTCAAAATGCCTGATCTTCGCCGTTGTCTGGTAACCATCCAATATCGGCAGATGGATATCCATAAAAATGATGTCCGGTTGCGCCCTTAGGAAGTTTTCCAATGCTTCCTCTCCGTTGGTCGCCTGATCGATGCCGATGTCGGGGCTCACTTTCTCGAGCAGCTTTTTGGCTAGAAAGAGATTCACGGGTTCGTCTTCCACGAGCAACACGTGTATTTTCTTCTTGAGATCGCTCTCGAATGTGGGTTTTTTAGAAGCCTTCGCATCCGCTTCTTTTTTCGGTCTGTCTTCCGGGATGATTAGCGGTATGGCGAAAGAAAAGACGGACCCCACACCGGGTATACTCTTCACCTGTAGAGAGGCTTCCATCAAGTTCAGGATCCTTTTAGAAATAGAGAGACCCAATCCTGTGCCTCCATACTGCCGACTAATCGTCGAGTCGGCTTGCTCGTACTCAGAAAACACTCGTCGACGGGCTTCTTCCGTCATCCCAATCCCTGAGTCTTCGATTTCGAATTGTACGAACTGTTTTCCATCCTGTCGTTTCGGATCCTTCAGGGCGACACGCAAAGAAACGCCTCCCACCGAGGTGAATTTTACCGCGTTTCCTATGAGGTTCATCAACACCTGTCGGAGCCGGAGCGCATCAAAAACCATACTCTCAGGAAGTCGTTCGTCGAATTTCATACGGAGTTCGATACCCTTTTCTTTTGCTCGAAGGAGGTTGAGTTGCACGATTTCGGCGCACACTTTTCTCAGGTCGTTCGGGAGCGGCGCCAGATCCATCTTGCCCGCTTCTATCTTAGAGATGTCGAGAACCTCGCCTATGATATCGAGTAGAAGCCGTGAGGAGCTGGAGATGTACTGCGTGAACTTTCGCTGCTCTTGGGTGAGCGAGGAATCGAATAGGAGTTCGGTAAACCCCAAAATACTGTTCAAGGGGTTTCGCAGTTCGTGGGACATCGTGGAAAGAAAGCGGGTCTTGGCCTGGTTCGCCTCTTCCGCTTGTTGTTTCGCCAAGCGCAGCTGTTCTTCCATCGTGTGCCTTTCGGTGGTGTCCCTACAGAAGCAGATGATCTTTTGCGAATGGGTCAAGAAAGAGGCCGAAATCTCGAAAAAAGCCGACTTCTTGTTTTTCAGACGGAGACGAGTTTCGAAGACTTCGAACCCATTGGTCTCTATCCGCTGATTCCTGGCATTGATCTCTTCTTCCGTTTGAAAGGCGCTTAGGTCTGCGAAGCGCAACGCGAGCAGCTCTTTTAATGTGTACCCCACCATATGTAAAAAAGCTTCGTTAGCGCTGAGGAATTGTCCGTTCTTGTCCGTGGTGTAGAAGCCGTCTTTCGTCGTCTCCAAAATCACACGCAGCTCTTGTTCCCTTTGCTTGAGCGATTCTTCTATCCGTTTCCTTTCGCCGATATCGATGTGGACTCCGACGGACCTCAGGGACCGGCCATCGGGCGCGCGCTCGATCGATTTTCCCAAAGAGAGGATCCACTTATAGGATCCGTCTTTGCACCGCAAACGGTGTTCGTGTTTGGATATCGGCGACCTCTGGGCTCGTTCCTCGCGAATCTCGAGGAAAACGGACTCACGGTCTTCCGGATGGATTCGTGATTCCCAGTCTTCGTTCCGGTTTCCTATTTCGTGGTCTTCGTAACCCAGCATACTCTTCCAAATGGGTGAGTAGTAGGCTTCCCCCGTTTCGTCATTGACATCCCAGACCCCCACCTCGCCTCCCTCCAGGGCATAGCGCCACCGTTCTTCGCGTTTTTCCAGGGTGTAAAGAAGGCTTTTTTCGTCTGCGGCTTTAAACAGGAAGGAAAAGAAATGGTCCGTTCGGTCGGGAGCCCCTCTGCAGGTAAGGATCAAGAACGTGCCTCCCTCGCCCGGGACCTCTATCCAAGAGGAACGAAAGCGTCGATCGGATTCTTCATTGGCGAACGCGGTCAGCCAATCGGGCGCGGCCTGAAAGGGTTGCGGGAGTATTGCCCTAGCGCGACAACCGACGATCCGATCGCGCTCGACGCCTACGAGGCGTGCAAAAGAGGGGTCCACGTCGATGAACTCTAGGTCCGTCATAAGGCCGCGAGCGTCCCGGACGCCCGTATGATAAGAAAAGCCGATTTCGGTGGCGCTCAACTTATTCGCCCGATTATTAGGCGTTTCTCTCATAGTAGAACAGTTCCCTCCTTAGGTAAGGGTTTTTGGCGACGGGCTCTCTTTTTGTGGAGACGGTTGCCTCTTCGTCGGTATCTCGAAGCAGAACTTGCTACCCTTTCCGAGCTCGGATTGGACCCAGACCCTTCCGTCGTGACGGCTGACGATCTGCCTTACGATGGTCAGTCCCAGGCCCTCTCCATCGGTTTTGGCCGGATTCAACCGGTGGAAGAGCTGGAAAATCTGCTCCTGATGTTCGGAGGCGATACCGATCCCATTGTCTTCCACACAGTAGATGCTGTTTCTCAAGTGGACCGTGCCGGATATCCGGATTTTCCCCGGTCTTTTAGGGTCGAGGTACTTGATGGCGTTTCCGATCAAGTTTGTCATCACCTGTGTGAGGAGAACCTCGTCTCCGTAACAATTCGGTAGCGGCTCTACGTCTATCTGTGCTCCGGCGGTCGTGATCTGGTAGTCCATTGCAGAGAGGACATTTTGAACGACGAGATCCATCTCCAATGGGACGATCGTCATTGCGGCTCTTCCGGAACGAGATAGGCGGAGTAACCCTTTGAGGAGGGCATCCATCTGAAGGGCGCTCGCGCGGATGTGTCGAAGCGCGTCCTCCAAGTCGGGTAAAGCGGAACGGAAAACAGTTTCAAAAGAAACGGAGTTTGACTCTTCAGTGTTCAGGAGTTTTTTAAAATCGTCGATCACGTATTCCAATTCGCGGCTGAACCCATCGACATTCACCAAGGGGGAACGCAAGTCATGAGAGGCGACGTAGATGATCTGCTCCAGTTCTTTGTTCTTTTCTTCTATAATTTTCTCCGCTTTCCGTGAATCGGTCACATCGGTCGTGACAGTAGCGAATCTATCTATTCCGGTGGAGACACAAGAAATGGAAAAGTATCTGTTGAATGGGGCATAATAGGTTTCGTGGCGGCGCGGCTTTCCGGTTGACGCGACTTCCGCGAATATTTCGAGATAGGGGGGCGGATCAGATTGGTAAACCACGGAACCGAGCTTACCGACGGCCATTTTCTTTTCTACCCCCGTGATCTTGGTGAAGGTGTCGTTGCAGTCCAGAATGCGGTAGTCTACCGGTTTATTGTTTTCGTCTCGTACGAGTTCTTGAAGGACGACCATCTCGTTCATCGCGGAAAACAGCGTGCTGAACTTGTTTTCGCTCTCGCGTAGGGCCTCTTCCGCTAATTTACGATTTGTGAAGTCGGTGGCGATCTCCATACGGACGGTGCGTCCGTCAATCCATCGAATGGCGCGATCGCGGCATTCGAACCATCTACCGGTGACGGTGTTTTGAAACTCCCATTGATATACCCCAGTCGGTTTCCCGTCCCTGTCGACCAGCAGGTGATTGGTGCAGAAGGGGCAAGGACCATCCTGATCCTTCTGTATGGTTTTCCAACATAGCGCTCCTTTTTCTATTTCTCCCCAAGCCCTGATGAGCGGTTCATTCATAAAAAGCAGCTCGTAAGTGTCCATATCGGCGATGTAGACGAAGGAGTCGATGCTGTCCATCACCGCTTTCAAACGTTCGTTCGACTCCTGCAACCGGTCTTCGGCGTTTTTTCGTTCGGTGACATCCAAGAAGAAGCCGTCCCACAAGATACTCCCATCCGGTAGACGAGTGGGAGCAGCATGGGTTTCGATCCACTTTGGTTTGCCGGACCCAGTCGTGCGGATAACAAAATTGTATGGTTTCAGAGCCCCTGCTGACTCCCGAGCCTTCCGGAGGTTCATCATTCTGTCTTCCGGATCCATCTTATCCAGCAAAACGTTCGCGTCTTCCATCACTGCTTGCGCGGTCACGCCCATTACCTTCGAAACGGATTCGTTAATGTATAGAAAACTCATCCTGTGCGTGTATGTAACAACAAACCCAACAAACGCTGTGAAGCCTTTGAATACCTGCACTCAGAAAAAAAGGATTCCGTTGTTCTTACAGAAGGCCGAGAGAAATAGGTTACAGCGAAAATCGAAACTGCCTTTCTAATGAAATAAAATAATCTACAATGAGTCAAGTTTTCTTCTGACGTTTGTAGCATTTTTAGCAGGTCATTGAAAATCAGATAAGCGATCGCTATCAGGATCAAAAAATGGCTTTGCGCGTTTTCATTACGCGAATGGCATTTCGCCAAAGAGAGGTTCTGCTTTGCGAATTTGAAAAATGACTCTATCGTCCATCGGAGGGAATAGTACTCGATGATCGCCTCGCTCGGAAGGCTTATATCGGTACAGGCTAAAAGGGCTCGTGAACCGTCTTCCAGCTCCGTCACCACGACTCTCACCGGTATTCTTAAGGATTGAACTTCGGCATCATAAGTCCGATAGCGGATGACCTTATTTCCTAACCTAAACGTACGGTTCATAGTCGCGTTAGCCACCAATTCCTTCACTTTCTTCCATTCTCCATCAACACATAGAATGATGTTGCTCTTGAACCGGCCGATGAAGTCTGACTCGAACAGCTTCTTGCAAGATTCTATCAGGGGCGCATTCGTGTACCAACTGTCTGCAATGATTATCGCGTGACGTATGAAATGATCTTTGAGCCAGGATATGGCCATCTCTATCTTAGAGCGATAGGGCTCCCCTTCCTCTTTTGAAGATTTGGCAAAGAGCATATCCAACGGTTGGAAGACCTTGTTCTTTACCTCACCTATGGTCAGGATGACCTGAGAGAGGATAAACCTTTTGTCGCAATGGTCATAATGCTTGGAAGCAAACGGTATCAACTTCCCTCGGCGAGGGATCTGAGTGTCGTCGATGACCAGAATGTGGCGGTGTCGGCTTGTGCCTTCCCCCACCATCTGTCTTCTGAAGAGCGAGAACAAGCGATTTTTCATCGTTGCCCAGAACTCCTCGTGAGATTGAAGAAAGCGGAACAGTGTGGTGTGGGAGACGCTGTAGTGTTCATGGTCTGCCCCCCAAAAATGAGACAAATCTCATGCTATACTTAGTAAGGGAGGCGAATAAATATGGCAGGACAAAAGTACTCTATTGATAAAATAATCCAGATTCTTTCAGAAGCGAAAATGTTGTCTATGTCGAGTGTGTGTAGAAAATATGGTATT
>Ga0209606_1001565_pt1 | contig 27799 bp, 20 predicted proteins | sample AD_UKC057_MetaG_FD_184412 | JGI IMG/M metagenome (GOLD analysis project Ga0209606, IMG submission 184412) | Active sludge microbial communities of municipal wastewater-treating anaerobic digesters from USA - AD_UKC057_MetaG (SPAdes) (version 2) | ecosystem: Engineered > Bioreactor > Anaerobic >...
ATTATAAAAAACATCACGGCAAGTGGCCAGGTTGAATGTATTCGACAAATGAACCGGAATATTAAGGCTTTCGTATTCGCGGTATCCGCCGCTCATTTCGAGGGGATGGGTAATATAGCGGTCATCGGTAATACCTCCGTTTTCGTAATTTTCAAAGCGATTATAAGTAGCCCGCATAAAAGCCTCGTAGCGGGGCGACTGATAATTACCGAACAAGCGGGCAATTTTACTCCGGGTGGCTGTATTGGAATAATAGCCCCTGGCGCTGGTGGAACGGTATTCGGCTCCGAAATTAAGGTATTTGTCGGCATTGACGGTAAAGAAAAAGCGAAAATCCTCTTCCTGGGAATAATCGTTACCTACCGTTGTAATATAGTGAGCGTTGGTATAAGGACGGGTGGTGTTAAAGAAAAGCCATTCGTCTATGGAAGTTTTCCACTGACTGTAAGGTTGTAAAAACAAAAAACGATGCTTGGCCTTACGATCGGTGTAAATCTTTGATTGAAAAGGCGAGCCTATATTGCCCAAATGAGAAGCGGCCACCGTGTTTTTCTTTTCGGGAAATGCCATGTTCTGAAAATTCAGACTCAGAGTGTCGTCCAGGGAAGCAGCTTTTTTTTCACCCAGGGTTTCGTCTATGCTTGAGGTGCGAATTCTCAAGGCTACCGTCTCTTTTTTTTCGCTGCTGCCGCCGGGCCTGCCCTGGGCAAAAACCGCAACAACGTTGAAACACGACACCAGCATTAAGATTGAAAACCTTAAGAAAACTCTATGCATGACCGGGATATACAATTGCTGCAAAAATAGAATGAATATTCCATAATGGGAAATCCCGTTCCGGCAAATTTTACCGAAGCTCAAAAAGGTCTTGTAAGTTGTTTACAATTGATTTGAAGCCCGAAAAATATCCTTATATTTGTCGACTGTTTATTTTTTTACATTCTCCTACTTTATGAAAATTACTGATAATAAATTTGTTGCAGCATCCTACGACCTTTACGTCGGTGGAGAAGACGGGCAGGCTCCCGAGTTGATGGAAAGAGCCACGGAAAAAGAGCCCCTTACCTTTATTTTTGGAACGGGTACGATGTTGGAATCTTTCGAATCAAAATTAAAAAATCTGCAGGCCGGTGATTCCTTCGATTTTGTACTGCCCTGCGATACAGCCTATGGAGAATACGACGAAGAACGGGTAGCGGAATTGCCTAAATCGATTTTCGAAGTAGACGGCAAATTCGATTCGGAAAACATTGCCGTGGATAAAATAGTTCCTATGATGACCACCGAAGGTCAACGTCTCGACGGCATAGTCCTCGAAATTACCGACGAATTTGTTCGCATGGACTTCAACCACCCTCTGGCCGGCGAAGACTTGCATTTCGTCGGTAAAGTGCTAGAAGTTCGCGAAGCCACCGACGAAGAAATGGAACAACTAATGAATTCCTGCGCCGGCTGCGGACACGACTGCTCCGAAGGACAGAGCTCAAACGGGAGCTGCCGCGGTTGCGGGTGTTAATAACGACTGACACTGAAATGAATACATTCGGCCAACTATTTCGCCTCAGCTCTTTTGGTGAATCCCACGGACGGGGTATAGGAGGAGTCCTCGACGGTTGCCCTCCCGGTCTGACCGTGGATCTCGAATTGATACGCAAAGAACTGAGTCGCCGCCGCCCCGGGCAGTCTGCCCTGAGCACTGAGCGTAACGAAGCGGACGAAGTGGAGCTGATTTCCGGTATTTTCGAAGGCAAAACCACCGGGGCCCCCATCGCTTTTTTGGTCAGGAATACCGATATGCGTTCGCAGGATTACGACTACCTGAAAGGAATATTCCGTCCTTCGCATGCCGATTACACCTACCACAGCAAATACGGCATTCGCGACCATCGCGGAGGGGGACGTTCTTCGGCCCGCGAAACCATAGCCAGGGTGGTGGCCGGAGCCTTTGCCAAAATGCTGCTGAATACTATGAACATTAGCATAGAAGCTTTTACAAGCCAAATCGGTCCCATCGCCCTGGAACAACAGGATAGCACGCTGTTTTCTTCGGAGCTGGCCGCCGAAAATCCGCTGCATTGCCCCGATCGCGAAAAAGCCGAAGCTATGATGGCCTTAATTGCCCGGGTAAAGGAAGAACAAGACAGTATAGGCGGAGTGGTCAGCTGTGTTGTCAGGGGACTTCCCGTCGGCTGGGGAGAACCCGTTTTCGGCAAACTCCACGCCCGCCTGGCCTCGGCCATCCTGTCCATTCCGGCCTGCAAAGGTTTTGAGTACGGTTCCGGTTTCGATGTCAGCCAAAAAGGCTCCCAGCAAAACGATGCCTTCTACTTTGACGGTGAACGCATCAATACCCGGAGTAATCATTCCGGAGGCATACAAGGAGGCATTTCCAACGGGCAGCCGGTTTATTTCAGGGCCGCCTTCAAGCCCATCGCCAGCATTCGTATACCTCAGGAAACAGTCGACAAGGAAGGTGCTGCCGTGAAAATACAAATTCAGGGGCGACACGATCCTTGTGCACTGCCCAGGGTTTTGCCGGTAGTGGAAGCCATGGCAGCCCTGGTACTGGCCGATGCCTGCCTGATGGCCAAATCGAAAGAACGCATAGTTTAAACAAATTCACGCTATATGAAAAAAGTCTTTTTTCTTATGAGTATTATTTTGTCGTGTTTCGGCTGCACCAACAGACAAGCTGCCTTCAAAGAATTCGATTACAAAGTGGATCGCTTTGCCGATATGGAAATTATCCGCTATCAGGTGCCCGGTTTCGAAGACCTAAGTCTGAGGCAAAAAAAACTGGTTTACTATCTTTCCGAAGCAGCCCTTTGGGGGAGGGATATCATTTACGATCAGAATTACCGCCACAATCTCCTAATCAGACACTGCCTGGAGGCCATTTACCAACACGCCGATATCAGCCGCCAGGGCGAAGACTGGCAGGCTTTCGAAGTCTACCTAAAACGTATCTGGGTTGCCAACGGTATACATCACCACTACTCCACCGATAAGTTTGAGCCCGGCTTTTCGCAAGACTTTTTTGTAACAGCCCTCAGGGCAGTCCCTGCCGAAAAACTGCCCTCCATAGGATCCGGGCAGCTAACAAAGGAGCAAAACCCGGTGCAGACGCAGGACTCATTAAATACCACGCAGTATGCCGATGAACTGGCTGCCCGTTTGCTACCTCTGATTTTCGATGCCCAACTCGACGCCAAAAGAGTAAACCAGGCTCAGGGCGAAGATCTGATAGTCAGTTCGGCCTGCAATTATTACCGCGACCTTAGTCAAAAAGAGGCCGAAGCTTTTTATGCCGTGCTCAACAATCCCGAAAACCCCTGCCCGGTTTCCTACGGCTTAAACAGCCGCCTGGTCAAAGAGGAGGGCCAACTGCGCGAAGAGGTTTGGAAGATCGGCGGGCTGTATTCACCGGCCTTGGAGAAAATAACCTATTGGCTGGAACTGGCCTTGGAAGTAGCCGAAAATCCACGTCAAAAAGAAATCATTCAAAGCTTGATCGATTATTACCACAGCGGAGATCTGGAAACTTTTGATCAATTCAGCATTCTTTGGGTGCAGGATCTGGAATCGAAGGTTGATTTCATAAACGGTTTCATCGAAAGCTACGGCGACCCTCTGGGCATCAAGGGCAGTTGGGAAGCCATCGTAAACTTTAAAAACGAAGAGGCCTCCAAACGCACCCAAATCATCAGCGATAATGCCCAATGGTTCGAAGACCACGCCCCTATTGCCGATGAATTCAGAAAAAAAGAAGTCAAAGGAATTTCGGCCAAAGTAATTACCAATGCCATTATGGGGGGCGACGCCTTTCCGACTACCGCCATAGGCATCAATTTACCCAATGCCGACTGGATACGCCGCGATTACGGTTCCAAATCGGTCACCATCGAAAACATCACCGAAGCGTATTTTCAATCGTCGCAAGGCAGCGGTTTTAACAAAGAGTTTATGTGGTCCGAGGCCGAAGTAAAAGCCTCGGCCAAGTACGGCTTCATTACCGGCAACCTGCATACCGACCTGCATGAATGCCTGGGCCACGGCTCAGGCCAGTTATTGCCGGGTGTGGATCCTAACGCCCTCAGGTCTTATGGCTCAGTGATAGAAGAAACCCGGGCCGATCTTTTTGCCTTGTACTTTCTGGCCGATCCCAAACTGGTGGAATTGGACCTGCTTCCCAATGAGGAAGCCTATAAAGCAGAATATTACGAATACGTTATGAACGGCTTGATGACCCAACTGAGCAGAATAGAGAAGGGCAAGCAAATCGAAGAATCGCATATGCGCAACAGGGCCCTGATAGCCCGTTGGTTACTCGATCAGGGCAGCAAGGATAAAGTGATGAAATTAAAAAAGCGTCACAACAAAACCTACCTGGTCATACACGATTACGAAGCCTTACGTCAACTGACGGGGGAATTGCTGGCCGAAGTGCAACGCATCAAGTCCGAAGGCGATTACGCGGCTGCCGAAGCCCTGGTCGAAAACTATGCCGTACAGGTAGACTCTCTGTTGCACCGGGAAATTCTGGATCGCTATGCCAAACTGAACCTGTCGCCTTACAAAGGATTCGTAAATCCACTCTATAAACCGGTTTACAACGACAAAGACGAAATTATCGACATCATTGTTCTTCACAATGAAAACTACGTGGAACAACACCTGCGTTATTCTAAAGATTATGCTGCATTACCTGTTGAAAACTAATTTTAGACACAAGCTTATCTTGTGTATGACACTTTTCTTAGTGACGAGTGCCGATCTCCGGGCCGAAACAAAAGCAAGTTCCGAAGACGAAGTGAAAACCTGCATGCGCAAGGCCACCGCTTTTATGATGGACAAAGTGAGCATCAATGGCGGTTTCGTGAGCAGTTACCTGTCCGATTTCTCCCGCCGGTGGGGAGAGCTCGAAGCCTATCCCAGCATGATCTGGATAGACGGCCCCACCCCGGCCATGGCCAATGTCCTGTTGGACGCTTACCTTGCCACCGAAGACGAATACTATTACCGGCAAGCCTGCCGGGTGGCCGATGCTTTGATAGCAGCTCAATTGCCTTGCGGAGGCTGGAATTACACCTTCGATTTTGCCGGTGAGGAATCGCTCAAACAATGGTACGCCACTGTTGGCAAAAACGCCTGGGGAGTGAGTGAATACAATTATTACTACGGCAACGCTACTTTCGACGACCAGAATACCTACAGACCGGCCAATTTCTTTTTGCGTATTTATTTGCTAAAGAAAGATCCCAGGCACAAAGAAGTCATGGAACGAGCTATTGATTTTTTTCTCAAAAGCCAATATCCCAACGGCGGCTGGCCCCAACGCTATCCCCTCAGGTACGATTTTCCGGCTAAAGACGGCAGTCCCGACTACTCGAGTTTTATAACCCTCAACGATGGAGTGATGGAAAAAAACATCGACTTTATGTTGCGCTGCTATTACCTGCTCGACGATGAGCGCTGTCTCTCTGCAGCCCGAAAGGGCATGGATTGCCTGCTATCGCTGCAGCAGGCACCTCCTACCGCCGGCTGGGCTCTGCAATACAATCTGGACTTACAACCGGCCAAAGCCCGCGATTACGAACCGGCTTCGGTTTGCGTTTCAACCACCTCCGGCACGGTGATGCTGATGATGGAGTACTACCGCCTGACCGGAGAGAAAAAATTCATGCAAGGCATTCCTGCCGCCCTTCGTTTTTTGGACGAAGTTGCATTCTGTGACAGCATGTTACAATTGATCGAACGCAGCGAGGAAAAAGTTGGACGCAGCAGCGAAAACGGCAAGCTTTGTCCCCGCATGGTGGTCCCCGGCAGCAGCTTTACGCCTCTGTTTTTGCACCGCAGAGGCTCGCATATCGTAAACGGCGATTACTACATCGATCAAAACCCCCTCAACACCATTGCTCATTACTCTTCGTTCTGTACTATAAATACCGACGTTTTGCGCAGCAGATACGAAGACCTGCTGAACCTGCCCGCCGAAGAGATAAGCCGCAATTCTCCTCTCTTGCATCCGGAACTCCGAGAGCCTTTGCTTCAACAATTCCTGTACAACAAGAGGCCGGAAGGAATGCGCAGATTTCTGTATATAGACCAGACCAGGCCTGTTCAGGAGGTTCTTGCCTCGTTAAACGAAGAAGGTTATTGGCCCACCCCTCTGGTGTTGACGACCAATCCTTACATAGGCGAAGGCAGTGCCGATGACCCTGTACCCGAGCTGTACGAAGAAACCATGAAACATCCCTTCAACACACAGTTTTACCGCTCCGAAAATCCACCTTTGGGCATCTCGGTCAATGCCTATGTGCAACATATGGGAGTTTTGATTCAATACTTGCTGAGCCAAAAAGAGAACTCAAATGAAAAATAATCTTTATCTCCTGCTCATACTCCTGCTGAGTGCCTGTCAATCCAAACAGGGCTCCGGCAGTATCGATTGGAAGGTAGCAGCACTTCCGGATGTGGAATATCAACTGGGAGAACCGCGGTTGCTCGATACTGAATTAGGGCCGGTCGTTCAGTTTTTTGGAAACGAGGCTTACTTTTTGAACAGCAATCCTCTGGCGGGCATGGAAGAAGTAACGGTCGAAGCTATTTTCCGTCCGGATGCCGACGGATCGTTTGAACAACGCTTTTTGCACCTGGGCGAAATCTCCGGCGAACGCATTATGCTCGAGACCAGGGTAAAACCCGATGGAAACTGGTATTTCGATGCCTATGTAAAACGTCCCGACGGAGAAGGCTGTGCCTTAATCGATACCAACCTTATTCACCCGACAGAACAGTGGTATCATGTTGCTTTTGTCTGTCGCAAAGACAGCCTGTTTTCCTATGTAAACGGTCAATTTGAAAAGTCGGCGGCTTTCGCCTATCAAACCATAAACAAGGGAATTAGCTCTGTGGGAGTGCGTCAAAACAAGGTTTGTTTTTTCAAGGGACAAATGTACCGCATCCGCATTACACCCGGAGCCCTTACACCCGAGGAATTTTTACAAGATCATTTAATCCTGAATAGTTATGAATAGTCCTTACTTTTTGATGGAAAAAGAGCTACCCTGGACCGATTTGGGCGGGGGAGTTAAAAGACAAATCCTTGGTTACAACCAAGACATTATGATGGTAAAAGTTGCCTTCGAAAAAGGCAGCATCGGAGCGGCACACAAGCATCCGCATACCCAGTCGTCGCTCTGCGTCAGCGGTAAATTCGAAGTGGATATCGAGGGGCAACGCTCCGTTGTGTCTGCCGGAGACGGTTTTTACGTTGCGCCCGACCTGGTGCACGGAGTCCGCTGTCTCGAAGCCGGCATGCTCCTGGATGCTTTTGCTCCCTGCCGCAAAGATTTTTTGCCTTAATGCCGGGATTTGCACACAAAAAATGATATGAAGCAAATAGCCATACAAGGCATTTCGGGCTCTTACCACGATATAGTGGCACACCATTACTTCGAGGGCGAAGAAATCGAAATACTGGGATGCAAAACATTCAAAGATGTGTTTGCTACCATGCGCAAAGACAGCAGTATATTGGGTGTGATTGCCATCGAAAATACCATAGCCGGCAGCCTGCTCCAGAACCACAACCTGCTAAGAGAGAGCGAGACCGCCATTATAGGAGAATTCAAGCTCCGGATCAGCCATTGCCTGGCCGCTATCCCCGGGCAAAGCTTCAAAGATATACGTGAAGTACATTCTCACCCCATAGCTCTGATGCAATGCGACGATTATCTGGGGTTACATCCCGAATGGACTATAGTGGAAAGCGAAGATACCGCCACCAGTGCTAAAACCATAGGCAATCAAAAAATTATGGGCAGAGCTGCCATTTGCAGCCGCCAGGCCGCCGAAATTTACGGACTTGAAGTGCTGGAAGCAGGCATAGAGACCAACAAACACAACTTTACCCGTTTTTTGGTTTTGGCCGATCGTTGGGATGCCGAAAAATTCAACGCCAACAACAAGATAAATAAATCTTCGATGGTTTTCTCCACTTACCACCGGGAGGGAGCCTTATCTCAGGTTTTGTCGGTGTTGTCGTATTACCACAACAACCTGACCAAAATTCAATCGATTCCTATCATTGGCCATGAATGGGAATATTTGTTTTTTGTCGACCTTACTTTCGAAGATCGCCTCAAATACAAGCAAAGTCTCGAAGCGATACGCCCCTTGACAAGCAACCTGAAAATCCTGGGTGAATACCCGGTGGGCAGGCAAATGCTTTGAATAAAAATACTGTACTTATTTAAATTCACGTTTAAAAGCGGTAAGTTTAAGCCCGATTATAGTATATTTGTTGATTATTAAGAGGAAATTAAAAGAGTTAAAAATGAAAATTATAGAAGTAAACACTCCGGCTTTGCGTAAAGAATTTGCGCTCCTGCCTTTTCGTTTGTACCGGGGAAACCCTTATTGGGTGCCTCCTATCTTAAAGTCAGAAATCAACAACATCAACCCGGCCGTCAATCCGTTTTTCCGTTTTTGCGATGCCAAATTTTGGATTGTTCAAAAAAACGGCCTTACGGTCGGGCGCATTGGTGCCATCATCCATTATGCCTACATCGAAAAAACCCAGGAAAAATACGGACGTTTCACCAGAGCGGAATTCATCGACGACAAGGCAGTGGTTGACGTTTTGTTTGAGACAGCGGAAAATTGGATAAAATCCAAGGGTATGAACGGAGCAATGGGACCTCTGGGCTTTTCGAATCTCGACTCCCAGGCTATGCTCATCGAGGGCTATGATCAACTTGCCTCTGTGGCATCGGTTTATCATCTGCCTTATTACAAGGACCATTTGGAGCGTCTGGGCTACAGGAAAAAAACCGACTGGATAGAGTTTCGATTAAGCCTGACATCCGAGATTCCCGAAAAGGCTGTCCGGGTGGCGGACATCATACAACAACGCTATCAACTCAGCGTTATTCGCATGAAGTCCAAGCGCATCATGAGAAAATTCGGCCGCCAAATTTTTCGATTGTTCAACAAGTCTTTTTACGAACTCTTTTCTTTTGCTCCCCTGGACGAAAAAATGATAGACCATGTGCTGGACACTTACCTACCGGTAATCAATCCCGAGTACATACACATCGTTGTAAATAACGAACAAAAAATAGTCGGCTTCATTGTGCCGGTGCCTTCGCTGAGCAAATCCATGCAACTTGCCCAAGGCAAATTGAGTCTCCGGGCTATATGGTCTATAATGCGCAGCCGTAAAAAGAACGACACCGTAGATCTTTTTCTGGCGGGTATCGATCCGGAGTATCAGGCTAAAGGAGTCACCAGCCTGCTTATCACCAAAGCTCAGGAAGTGATGATTAAGAATGGAATTACGACGGTCGAAACCACAGGTATACTCGAAGACAATTTCAAAGCCATACAACACTGGAAAAATTACGAGCACGTACAAAACAAACGCAGACGTTGCTTTATAAAAGACTTTGACAAACAGGACTCTGAAAGCGAAGCCTAAACTGTTGTATTTTACAATTTGCTTTTGATGTAACGATCCATCTGGCGACGGTCGTCTTTTTCCTTGATGCTCTCGCGTTTATCGTGGGCTTTTTTACCCTTGGCCACTGCGATTTCCAATTTGGCCCAGCCTTTTTCGTTGATGAAGAGCTTTAACGGAACGACGGTGAAGCCCGTTTCCCGGGTAAGTCGTTCTATTTTGCGCAATTCTCTTTTAGTCAGTAGCAGCTTGCGGTCGCGTCTGGGATTGTGGTTGTTGTAGCTGCCGTTATCGTATTCGCTTATCTGAAGATTCTTAATCCAGAGTTCACCTTTAATCATCAGGGCATAGCTGTCCGAAAGACTGGCCTTGCCCAGGCGTATGGATTTGATCTCGGTGCCGGTCAGGACTATACCGGCCGTGAAGCGGTCCAGCAATTCAAAATTAAAAGCAGCCCGCTTGTTTTTGATCGATATGTCCCTGGATAATTTCATTAAGATAGACCCGGCAACAACTTGATAAGAATTAATTCAATCAGCACGGGAGACAATATTATTACTACAGTTGTCAAAGCCGTAAAGCGACCTCTTTGCTTGCCCGGCATCTCGTACAACACGCCGGATGCCTCCCATACGACGTACACCGTGTAAACGACAAAAATATACAGAAAAAACAAATCCTTGACCAGAAACGTAAAAAACCGTACAAGCAACAAGGGCGTCAGCGAATATACGCAGAGCTTCTCGGTTTTTATTTTGTCCGGAGCCAAGCCCAGCCAACGAACAAATAAACGATCCAGTACGAAAGAGGATAGAAAGTAGGAAGCAAAAAAAGCCGCAAAAACCCGGATAAAGATTCGAATACCCTGTACCAGTTCGATCCGGAAAGTTTCCTGTGTATGAATAAACGAACTGAAAAAAGCGGCCATACCAACCAGTGTCAGCAAAGGATAAAAATAAGCACTCAAATAGGGCTTATTTTCGGCCGTTTCTGTTGTTATCTCCTTCCAGGTAGCAGCCGGACTAATTATAATCCGCCAGATGCGACGGAAAAAATCTTTATTCATCGCTGGTTATAAGCACTGATTCCACTTTTGATAAACGTTCTTTCAGTTCATTCAATCTACTCTGCCTGATGCTCAAACTCATCGAACAAAGTTCTTCGTATTTGGGATCGATGATTTGAGCTTCGCAATCCTTGATAATGCTCATCACTTCGTTGGTATAGGGATACTCAAAACTAAGGCTGATTTGGGCATCCAGGGTTTTCTCCAGGATTCTGGCATTGGAAAGTGCCGCGGCGGCGGCTGTTTTGTAGGCAACGGTCAAGCCTCCGGTTCCCAATAAAACACCTCCAAAATAACGCACCACCACCACCAGGACATTGCTCAAGCCGAAAGAACGGATTTGGCCTAAAATCGGACGTCCGGCAGTTCCCGAAGGTTCTCCGTCGTCGTAAACCCTGTATTGCTCTCCATCAACTCCCAGCATGTAGGCATAGCACACATGACGGGCATCAAAATAGCTTTTTCTGAATTGCTCCAACTCCAGATTCACTTCCTCAATTCCTTCTACTGGAATGGCGAAGGCCAGAAATTTGCTGCCTTTGTCTTTGTAGAGGCCTTCGCTGCGATTGGCTATGGTTTTGTATGTATCAATCATGGTACAATGCGGGCGTTCAGCACCTTTCAGTCGTCTAAGGTATGTATTACCAATCCTGAACGTAATTTAGGTTCAAACCAGGTGGTTTTGGGAGGCATTATATTGCCGCTGTCGGCAATATCGATGAGTTGCTTCATCGAAACGGGGTATAGAGCAAGAGCCAGGGCCATTTCGCCCGAGTCCACGCGGCGCTCCAACTCTTTAAGGCCACGAATACCGCCGACAAAATCGATGCGTTTATCGCTGCGCAAATCTTTGATGCCCAAAATACGATCCAATATCAGACGCGATGAAATGTTCACATCCAATACGCCCAGAGGATCCTTATCGTCGTATCTTCCCGGTTTGGCTGTGAGCGAATACCATTCCCTGTCGATATAGAGACCGAAGTTGTGCAAACGGGAAGGTTTATAAATCTGCGAGCCTTTGCTTTCGACGATAAAATCTTCTTCGAGAGCGGCGAGAAACGATTGTTTATCGTGCCCGTTCAAGTCTTTGACTACCCTGTTGTAATCGATGATCTGCAATTGATTATCGGGAAAACAAACGGCCAGAAAGAAATTGTATTCCTCTTGTCCGTTGTGATGAGGATTTTGTTCTTTCTTTTCGTTGCCCACCAAAGCGGCGGCGGCTGTGCGGTGATGTCCGTCGGCAATGTACAGAGCGGGTATCTGTTCGAAACAGCGGGTGATAGTGCCGATGCTTTCGTCGTCGTCGATAAGCCAGAATTGATGGCCAAAGCCATCCGGAGCAGTAAACCGGTAAACAGGCTCTTTACGAATATGCCCTGCAACCAGCTTATCCAGAGCCTCCTGAGCCGGGTAAGCCAAAAACACCGGTTCAATATTGGCGTTGTTCACCCTGACGTGCTTCATACGATCTTCTTCTTTGTCGCGCCGGGTCAATTCATGCTTTTTGATAAGGCCGTTCATGTAATCTTCCACGCTGGCACAAACCACCAGTCCGTATTGGGTCCTGTTGTTCATGGTCTGGGCGTAGATGTAATACATAGCTTTGTTGTCTTGAACCAACCAGCCTTTTTTACGAAAAAGATCAAAATTTTCTTTAGCCTTGGTGTACACCTTGGGTTCGTGTTCATCTGTTCCCGGAGGAAAATCAATCTCGGGTTTGATGATACGATACAGGGAGTACTCGTTGTTGGCAGCTTCCTGCCTGGCTTCCTCGGAATTTAAAACGTCGTAAGGCCGGGATGCCACTTTTTCTACCAAATTCCGTGGCGGTCTCCAGCCTTTGAAAGCTCTTATTTTTACCATGTTGCTTTAGGGATTGACTCTGAATGTCTGATTACCTTCTTTAAAGAAATCTACAATTTGTTTGGCGGCTGCTATACCTGCATTGATATTGGCTTCGTCTGTCTGTGCTCCCATTTTCTTGGGAGTGGAATAATAACGGCCTGCAAATTTTTCGGCAAATTTAGCATCGGCTGCGGGCATAATATCGGTAATGTACTTAAAGTCAATCCTATTCTCCATCAGCATCATCAAAGAAGTTTCGTCTATCACCTCTTTGCGGGCCGTATTCACCAAGACGGCATTTTTGGGCATGCGTCCCAGAAGATCGGCGTTAATGGATTTGGAAGTTTCTTCCGTAGCAGGAATATGCAAAGAAACAATCTGACATTTTTTGTATAAATCCTCTACGCTGGTCAAGACCTTCACCCCGTCTCTTTCGATTACTTCCGGCTTGCAATAAGGGTCGTACGCATAGATTTCCATACCGAAACCCTTAGCAATGCGGGCCACGTTACGCCCCACGTTTCCGTAGGCATGTATGCCAAGTGCTTTGCCTTTCAATTCGGTTCCGGAAGTACCGTTGAACATATTGCGCACGGCGTATACCATCATACCCATAGCCAATTCGGCTACGGCATTGGCATTTTGGCCGGGGGTATTCATCACGCAAATACCTTTTTCGCTGGCTGCCTCCAAATCTACGTTGTCGTAACCTGCTCCGGCACGGACCACAATCTTTAATTTTCCGGCTGCTTCAATAACCTGACGGTCGATGATATCGCTGCGTATAATTACACCATCAGCTTGGGATACAACTTCGATGAGGCTGTTTTTGTCGGTGTATTTTTCCAACAGTTCAAAACCGAAACCGGCTCCCTGTATTATTTCACGTATGCCCTCGACGGCAACAGGAGCAAAAGGTTTTTCAGTAGCAACTAATATCTTCATAATTATTTTTGTGTTTTTAATTGTGCAAAACTTCTCATAGTGTCTACCAGCGCCTGTACACTAGCTATAGGCATGGCATTGTAAATGGAAGCACGGAAACCGCCAACCGAACGGTGGCCCTTGATGCCCACCATGCCGGCTTCGGAGGCGTATTTGTCGAATTCATCCTCGAGATGTTCGTAACCTTCGGACATTACAAAGCATACATTCATAAGGGAACGGTCTTCTTTGCAGGTAACAGTACCTTTGAACAAGGGATTGGTGTCGATTTCTTCGTACAACAGGGCTGCCTTTTGTTTATTCATATCATGTATGACTTCGATGCCGCCGAGTTCTTTGTACCGGAGCAAGGTTTGCAAGGCTGCGTAAATGGGCACCACCGGAGGAGTATTGAACATGGATTCATTTTCGACATGGGTTTTATAGTTGAGGATGGTCGGAATGGGACGACTCACTTTATCGAGCATGCTTTTGCGTACAATTACCAAAGTGACGCCCGAGGGAGCCAGGTTTTTCTGTGCTCCGGCAAAAATCAGTCCGTAAGAGCTGAAATCGATGGGGCGTGAAAAAATATCCGAAGACATATCGGCAATTACCGGAACGCCGGGATGGGGATCTTCGTGCAGTTCGGTACCGTAGATAGTATTGTTGCTGCAAAAATAGAAGTAATCCGCATCCGAGGGAACCTGATAATTCTTGGGCAAATGGCTGTAGTTGTCGTCTTTGGAAGAACCCACTATCTGCACTTCTCCAAACAATTTTGCCTCTTTGATGGCCTTGGATGCCCAATATCCGGAATCGAGATAGGCTGCTTTGGTTTCCAAAAAATTAAAAGGAACCATAGCAAACTGCAGACTGGCACCTCCACCCAGAAAAACGACTTCAAAGTCTTCGGGAACATGGAGTAATTCCTTAATCAAGGCACGTGCCTGGTCGCAAACAGCCACGAACTGTTTGCTGCGGTGTGAAATTTCCATTAGCGAGAGGCCTGTGCCTTCGAAATTAAGAATGGCATCTGCGGTCTGCCTAATAGTGTACTCACTCAGGATAGATGGTCCTGCATAGAAATTATGCTTTTTCATAGGAAAATATATAAAATGAATCGAAGCTTAGAAAAACGCCGCGAAATTAGTGATTTATTTTCTTACGACAAGAGTTTAGTTTTATTTATTTAGTTTGTATTTTTGCGATTCCCGTTTTATCACCGACAAGTAACTTACGCAAATGGCTAGACCTCTGGCAGAAAGAATGCGTCCTCTGACTTTGGATGACTATGCCGGCCAAAAACACCTGGTTGGCGAAGGGGCCATTTTACGGAAAATGATCGATTCGGGCACTTTGTCGTCTTTTATTCTCTGGGGACCTCCCGGTGTGGGCAAGACCACTCTGGCCAGCATTATAGCTTATAAACTGGAGTGCCCTTTTTACAGCCTGAGCGCCGTCAACTCAGGAGTGAAGGACGTACGTGAACTCATCGAAACAGCCAAAAACAACCGCTTGTTTCAACAAAAACCTCCCATACTTTTCATCGACGAAATACACCGCTTCAGCAAATCTCAGCAAGATTCCCTGCTGGCTGCCGTCGAAAAGGGTATTGTTACCCTGATTGGAGCTACCACCGAAAATCCCTCGTTCGAGGTCGTCACTCCCCTGCTGTCGCGCTGCCAGGTCTATGTGTTAAAACCTCTCGAGGAACAGGATTTGCAAGAATTACTCGACAGAGCCCTCAGCAAAGACCCGGAACTAAAAAAACGCCGGATTTTGGTCGAGGAGAGCGGCCAACTGTTTCGTTTTGCAGGTGGGGATGCCCGCAAGCTGTTCAACATAATTGAACTGCTCACCCAATACCAGCCCGAAGACCCTGTAATCATCAACGACGAAAATGTTCTTGCAAGCATCCAGGCCAACCCCTTGGCTTACGACAAAGACGGAGAAATGCATTACGACATCGTCTCTGCATTTATAAAATCCATACGAGGCAGCGATCCGGATGCTGCCGTTTACTGGCTGGCCAGGATGGTCGAAGGAGGCGAAGACCCCAAATTCATTGCCCGCCGCATGCTGATTTCCGCCTCCGAAGACATTGGTTTGGCCAATCCCAACGCCCTGCTGCTGGCCAACGCCTGTTTCGATGCCATCCATAAAATCGGCTGGCCCGAAAGCCGGATTATCCTTTCGGAAACCGCTATTTATCTGGCATCCAGCCCCAAAAGCAATTCAGCCTACCTGGCCATAGAAAAAGCTTCGTCTATAGTGCGTCAAACAGGCAACGTCAGCGTACCGCTGCATCTGAGAAATGCTCCCACCCAACTTATGCGAGACCTGGATTACGGCAAAGACTACAAATACGCCCACGATTACCGTGACAACTTTGTCGAACAAGACTACCTGCCTCCCGAAATCAAGGGCAAAAGCATATGGGAACCTCAGCAGAATGCCGCGGAAAACAAGCTGAAAGAATTTCTGAAAAGGCTCTGGAAAAACAGGTTTCAATAAAAACCCGGTATTAACTATAACAGGTAGGGACCGGAGAAATGGACTCCTTGTTATCAACAACACTAGTATCAACGGTAACAGGCTCAATGAGGCCCCGGGGCAGAAGCAACCGAACGGAATTCCCTGGGCGTGGTGCCGGTTTTATGCTTGAAAAAGGTAGAAAATTGCCCTGTACTCTCAAAATTGAGTTCGTAAGCAATTTCGGTGATGGATTTATCGCTGTTCATCAGCAAATCTTTGGCATGTTGCAAACGCAGGTTCATCTGAAACTGAGCCGGCGAAATACCTGTGTATTTTTTAAAGGCTTTTCTGAACCAGGAATAACTAACCCCCAGTTGCGAGGCGATTTCTTCGGGAGCCTGGGGCGAAGACACATTTTCACGCATCATTATCCTGGCCTGGTTGATTTTGTCTACTACCGATTTATTACTGACGACGACATTACGCGATTTGTAATACAGCAAACCCAACATATGCCTGACAATTCCGGAAATAATTTGCTGATAGGCCTGATTTTCCTGTTCGGCATAACTGATGATCTGCCGGTAAAGAGAAACAAACTCATCGTTGATGCCTAATTTGAAAATGGGTTCTTCTTTCCGGAAAAAACCTTGATGCACAATAGACCGGGCATGCTCTCCGCTAAAACCTACCCAAAATTCATCCCAGCCTGTTTCTTTACTGAAACTGTAATTATGCCACTCCTGGGGAAAAAGCATAATTATGCTTCCTGTCTCTATATTTGTTTTTGGGACGGAGGCCGATTGAAAAAAACCACTGCCTTTCACTACGAACAAGAGCTGAAATTCATCCAACACCCGACCTTGTTTTGTATTGAAAGCGTAGGAGCTGAGGTGTTTGTTCAAATAAGGATTAATACTGGAATGCGGTTTAATGCTTTGGAATCCGCAAGTGGTCACATAAAGCCCCCACTTTTGATCTGTTTCATTAACCGTCAAGTAATTAAAATGATTATCTTCGCTCAATGCCATCGTATTAAAATTCTAGTTAAGCGCCTAAATGTCAATTTTATAAGAATTTATGTCATTATTTGCAAACAAGTTTTCGTTCAGGTGCTTATTTTTGTTTACTTTGTGACCCTTATTTTTAATACCGGAAATGAAGAGACAAATATACGCTTTTAAGATTGAATTTCAAGCTTTAAACTTTAAATTAAGGTTTTTGCTTTTACTGCTGTTCTTCTTTGTTTTAGAAAGCAATGCCCAAAACCCTTTCTTTAAAGCGAGCGAACTTAGTCAAACCTGGGTGTATTATTATCCCGAACACTGGCCCGAAAATCAATGGGAAAGAGATTTCAAGAACATGGCCGGGCTGGGGTTTGAAGCCGTCCATATGGGCGAATTTGCCTGGGCTCAACTGGAACCCGAAGAAGGCCGTTATCACTTTGAATGGCTGGACAGAGCCATCGATCTGGCCGATAAATACCAACTCAAGGTAATTTTATGCACCTCCACAGCCACTCCTCCAGTCTGGATGAGCAGAAAATACCCTGAGATTCTGATCAAGCACGAAAATGGGAATTACTCCGATCACGGTGCCCGGCAACACGCCTCTTTTTCCAGTCCCAAATACCGGGAGCTGGCGCTCAGGACCATCGAAGAACTGGCTAAACGTTACGGCAGCGACACCAGAGTGATCGGCTGGCAACTCGACAACGAACCCTCGGTGCAATACGACTACAATCCGGCCGCTACAGCAGAATTCAGAATTTTTCTGCAGAATAAATACCAGACCATCGACCACTTAAACCAGGCCTGGGGTACGGCCTTTTGGAGCCAACTGTACAGTAGTTTCGACCAGATCAACATCCCCCTGATGAAACAACAGTTTATGAACCATCATCAGATCCTGGATTATATGCGTTTTGCCGCTCAACAGACGGCCTCCTTTTTGGACATGCAAAGCCGCTGTCTGAAAAAGCACATCACCGTGGAACAATTTGTAACCACCAATTATATTCCCAATTACGAAGAAGGTCATATTGGCTTGTGCAAGGATTTGGATTTTCATTCCTACACCCGTTATATGGTCTTTGGCGAAAACAAAGGTCTGGGCCGCAAAGGTTTTCGTGTGGGAGAGCCCCTGCGCATTGCCCTTGCCAACGACTTCTTCCGGCCTATCGACAATCTTTACGGCGTGATGGAGCTCCAACCCGGCCAGGTAAACTGGGGCAGTGTCAACAGTCAGCCCTTGCCCGGAGCAGTGCGTTTGTGGTTGTGGAGTGTCTTTTCGGGAGGCAGCCGGTTCGTGTGCACTTATCGTTACCGACAACCTTTGTACGGAACGGAGCAATACCACTACGGCATCGTTGGTACCGATGGCCTGAGCCTGAGCAGCGGAGGAAAAGAATTTTGTACCTATATGGAGGAACTGGAACTGCTTCGCAAGCAATACGACCGGCCACGCGGAGAACTCGATTATCTCTCGAAAGCGGCCATACTGTACAATCACGAAAACGCCTGGAGCATCCGCAATCAAAAACAAAATCAACACTGGAACACGGAAAAACATATTTTAAGCTATTACAGTGCCCTGAAATCGTTTGGTTCCAAAGTAGATGTCATCACCGAATCGGCCGATTTCGAACACTATCCTCTGATAATAGCTCCGGCATACCAGTTAATTGACGACGAACTTGTGGAACGCTGGAAAAAATATGTAGAAGCCGGCGGTCACCTGGTTCTAACCTGCCGTACCGGACACAAAAACCGCAACGGATCCTTGTTCGAAGCCAAATTCGGTGAAAAAATCAACGAACTGAGCGGAACCGAAATGCTCTTCTACGATTTGCTTCCGCCCGAAGCCGCCGACTCGGTCTGCATGGGGACGAAATCCTATGCCTGGTACACCTGGGGAGAAGTCTTCGAACCTGCTCCGGGAACCGAAGTCTGGGCTCATTACCGGGGTGATTTTTATTCCGGAAAAGCAGCCGTCGTGCACAAAAAACACGGTAAGGGCAGCGTTACCTATGTGGGCGTAGACAGCCGCGATGCCGAACTGGAAAAAGCGGTGTTGATTAAATTATACGAGCGGATGGGCCTGAGCCGTCTGGATCTGCCCCCGGGAGTTGTAGTGGAATACCGCGACAACTTCGGCATCGCCACCAATTACAGCGATAAAAACTACGAGTTTCCGCTGCCGGCCCGTTCTGAAATACTGATCGGAGAAAAAGAGCTGAAAACGGCCGGTGTATTGATTTGGAAACAAAAAAAATAATAAACAATAAGCACTATGAAAAAACTGATCTTTCTGCTTCTCCTGTTGCCGGCCTTACTGGCCTGTCAAAAAATCGATTCGCAAAATTTGCCCGACAGGAACAAAGTTCTGGCCCTTATGGAATTGGCCAACAGCCATTTTATGCAAAAATGGCCCGATGTAGCCCAGGAGACTTTTGTACGTAACCGCTACCGTCCCAGCCATATCTGGACCAGAGGCGTATACTACGAAGGCCTGATGGCTTTGCACCAGATCTGTCCCCGCGATGAATATTTTCGTTACGCCTACGACTGGGGTGCGGCTCACAATTGGGAACTGCACCGGGGCAACACTACCCGGAATGCCGACAATCATTGCGCCGGCCAGACCTACATTGCTTTATACAATATTTGCGCCGATCCCGCCCTGATAAAAAACATCAAAATCTCTATGGACATGCTGGTCAACACCCCTCAAAACAACGACTGGTCCTGGATAGATGCCATACAAATGGCCATGCCGGTCTTTGCGCAATTGGGGCAGCTCACCGGCGATAAACGTTACTACGAAAAGGCATATCAAATGTATATGTTTACCCGCAACCGTCACGGCTCCGAGGGTTTATACAATCCCAAAGAGGGGCTTTGGTGGAGAGATGCCGATTTCTGTCCTCCTTATGCCGAGCCCAACGGTAAAAATTGTTATTGGTCCAGGGGCAACGGCTGGGTGTACGCTGCCCTGGCCAGGTATATGGAAATCGCTCCCGCCGACGAAAAACACAGGGATCAATACCTGAAAGATTTCAAGGCTATGTCCAAAGCTCTGCTGGCCTGCCAGCGTGAAGACGGCTACTGGAATATCAGCCTGCACGATCCCGGACATTTCGGAGGCAAAGAGACTTCGGGAACAGCTCTTTTCGTTTTTGGCATGACCTGGGGCATACGCCACGGTATTTTGCCTGCCAAAATCTACCTGCCGGCTGTGCTTAAAGGCTGGAAGGCCCTGGAAGAAGCCGTACACCCCAACGGCTTCCTGGGCTATGTGCAGGGAACGGGCAAGGAACCCAAAGACGGACAACCGGTGGGTTACGACATAGAGCCCGATTTTGACGATTACGGCCTTGGCTGCTTCCTGCTGGCCGGTTCCGAAATCTATAAACTGGATCTGGAATAAAATTATCAGCAACTTTATATTAGAAGATGAAAAAGTTTCTTCTATTCCTCTGTTTGAGCGTGGTCGCTGTGATGTTTTCGTACGGCCAGCGGCTTATGGAAAATCTCGACCGGGGACTGACGGCAGTGAAAGTTTCCAATGGTGTTTTTGTTTCCTGGCGCATGTTGGGTTCGGAATGGAACAACACCCAATACAACTTATATCGCAATGGGGTCAAACTGAACACAGAACCGCTGAGTGTTTCGAACTACCTGGACGAGGGAGGCAGCAATGCTTCGACTTATACCCTCGGATTGGTCAAAGAAGGTGTTGAAAGCCCTGAACCGGGCAATTACGCGGTCTGGAACAAACAATACCTGGAAATCCCCATGCGCCAGATCATCAAAAACGGCATCGACTACGGCCCACTCTACGAACTGAACGATGCTACGGCTGCCGATCTCGACGGCGACGGACAATACGAAATTATTGTCAAACGCATCAACAGCGACTTTTCGGTAGCCAACGACAGTGCCTTCAGCTATTTCGAAGCCTATAAACTGGACGGAACCCTGCTTTGGGCCATTGATATCGGCCCCAACCTGTTGAGCAGCGGACACGTTGAAACCAATATCGCTGCCTTCGACTGGGACGAAGACGGCAAAGCCGAAGTTATCATGCGGGCGGCCGACGGAACCATAGACGGCAAAGGCAATGTTATAGGCAGCCCAACAGCCAATTACCGTCCCTACATCAGCCAATCTGCCAATATGCAGTTTATGACACAAGGGCCGGAGTTCTTATGCCTTTTCGACGGAGAAACCGGCGAGCTGCTCGATAAAGTCGATTACATTGCCCGGGGCAACGTCAACGACTGGGGCGACAATTACGGCCATCGCGCCAATAAATTCTTTTTCGGCGCTCCCTATCTGGACGGACGCCGTCCCAGCATACTTACTACCAGAGGCATCTATACCCGCATAGTGATGCGCGCTTACGATGTGGTCGACAAGAAATTACAAAAACGCTGGCTGTCGGACTTTGACACCAACAACAATTTATGGTCGGCTTACGCTTACCAGGGCAATCACAACTACACCATAGCCGACGTTGACGGCGACGGCCGCGATGAAATCGTTTACGGATCGATGACGGTAGACGACAACGGCAGGGGCCTTTACTCTACCGGTTACGGACACGGCGATGCCATGCACGTCAGCGATTTTGATCCTTACCACCGGGGCCTCGAGATTTTTGCCTGCCTGGAAGCCTCTCCCCACTGGGGAGTTGCCTTCCGCGACGGCGCCACCACAGAAACCTTTATCAAACACGTCCGCGGTGCAGACTGCGGCCGTTGTATGGCAGCCAACGTTACGGACGATTATCCCGGAGCGGAACTTTGGGCAGACGGGAAAATGTGGAGTGCAACTACCAGAGAATTGGTAGGCAGCTCCGGCGGAACACAGAACTTTGCCATCTACTGGGACGGAGACCTGCTAAGAGAAACCTTCGATTACACCAATCTAAACGATGTTACCGGCGGCTATGGCTACGGGACGCCGGCAGTGTTTAAATACAACAAGGGCAGTGTGAGCAATATATTCACTGCCACCGGCACAGCCACCAACAACTACACTAAGGGAAATCCCTGCCTGCAGGCGGACCTGTTTGGCGACTGGCGCGAAGAAATGGTCTTGCGCAGCACCGACAACAAATACCTACGCATCTATACCAGTGTGGTTCCATCGCCCTGGCCTATTTATACCCTGATGCACGACCACCAGTACCGTCAGGCCATTTGCTGGCAAATGTGCGGCTACAACCAGCCCCCGCATACCAGCTTCTTTTTGGGCGAGAGAGAAGGTATTACCGCTCCCCCTCCCCCTTGGATAAGCAACGGTAAAACGGAAGTCGACGGTTTTATCAGCGGTGACCATCAGGGAAAAGAGCTCATGCTGGCCAACACCCAGGGAGCAGAAGTCGAGCTTAGGAGCCAGGTCAGTCCCGCCTCTGTGAATGTTAATTCACCCGGAGACTACAGGCTCTACGGAACAGGGGAACTGCAAGGCCCCATGACCCTGCACAAACAGGGACTCGGCAACCTCACCATCGAAGGAGCGCAGACCTACAGCGGGAATACCGAAGTCTGGGACGGCTTGCTTACACTCAAAGGCAGCTTAGCCGGCCCTCTGTTGCTGCGTCGCTTCGCAGAGCTGGACGCCTATAACTCCTTGGAAGGAGGCCTGCAAATGGAGTACGGGGCCATTTTGCGCCCGGGAGGTTCCGGCAAACAAAGCGCCCTACGTCTGAAGTCCATAAAAATGGACAAGGGAGCCGTGGTGGAATTCAATCTTTCCGACGCCGATTTCGCCTGCGACACGCTGCTTATCCAGGAAAACCTGGAGCTGAGCGAAGGCGCTGTTTTCCGTTTTGTAAAACCTACACCGGACTCTAAACCACAGCCCGGAGACTATCTATTTGCCGTATGTGAAGGCATCGTTACGGCCGAACTGAACAAAATCGTCATCGAAGGCCTGCCCGGCGTCGCCTGCTCGGTGCTAAACCAAAACGACAGCCTGTTTTTGCACGTTGACGAACAACGCGCAGCACAATTGGTCTACTGGCATGGTAAATTTGATCAGGGGATCTGGAATCTGAACAATACCAGAAACTTTTATACCGGGCAAGATACGGTGGAATTTGTTACCAACGACACCGTGGTCTTCGACCAAAATACAAGCTCCAGAGCGGTAAATATCACCGAAGAAGTCATTCCTTCGGAGGTTAGAATTCAAGGCGATTTAAACTATGTACTAACCGGTAATGGCGGCATAGGCGGAAGCTCTTCGCTCATCAAAGAAGGCCAGGGTAAACTCAGCCTGCTCAATACCAATCCCTATACCGGCAAAACCCTTATCAAAGGGGGAACGGTAGAAGTCAGTTCGCTGGCCACTTCGCAGGGAGCCGGCTCGCTGGGCGCCCTGAGTTCGGTGTCGAACAACCTGACCATTCAAAACGGCGCGATACTGAAAACCACCGGCAACATCAGCATGGAAAGCCCACTATATCTGGGGCCCGAAGGCGGTTGTCTGGACATTAGCAACACCCTGACCATGAAAGGAGTTATTTCCGGCAGCACCCTGATTAAACGGGGCAACGGCACCCTCGAAGTAACTGCAGTGAACACGCACAGAAAAACCATCCTCGAAGCCGGCACCCTCAAAGTGCTCGAAGAGCCCAATTTAATCAACGGCTATTTTGGCGACACCCTGGTCTTAAACGGCGGAGTGGTGATCTGCCTGGATGGAAACAGTTCCTACAGCAGAGCCAACTGGAATATAGTGGTACCCGCCGGAAAATCGGCCACCATCTACCTGGACGGACGCTGCGAATACCACGGATCCCTGCACGGCAGCGGCACACTGACCTTGAGCGCCCCCTATGTCAGGAATTATCTTTGCGGCAATTGGTCGGCTTTCGAGGGGGTGGTCAAAGCCACTACAAAAGCCAATTCGAGCTATACTCCTTCTTTTGATTTCAAAAACAGCTACGGCTTGCCCAAGGCCACACTAGAAGTGGTCGCCGGCACCACAGTGACCAGCCAAAGCGGAAGCTTTAAGCTCGGAGCCGTCAGCGGTAACGGAACCCTGGGCGGTTCCAACGCCTGGGAAATCGGTTACCTGAACACCACCAACAGCTTCAGCGGCACCATCGCTTCCGCTCTGACCAAAGTGGGTACAGGCACCCTGCTCCTTTCAGGGGCCAACAACTATGCCGGAGAAACCAACATCAACGGAGGCATCCTCAGGGTAAACAATGCCAACAACGCTACCGTCAGTGCCACAGGAACCGGCCGGCTGAACATCAACAACGGAGGCACGCTAACCGGCAGAGGATTTATAGACAACAACATCGTTTACATAAACTCCGGAGGCCTGTTCATGCCGGGAGCCTATTACGTGGGCGAACTGAAAGTGGACGGATCCATTTATCAAAACCCCGGAGGAGTGCTGGAATTCCGGCTCAACTCGGCCACCTCTCATTCGAGTATAAAAGGTTTGAATGTAATGACTCTGAAAGGCACGCTGCGCATACTGCTCAAAGAGGGATACACACCTTCTCTGGGCGACAGTTTTGAGCTTTGGTCCTGCACTAGCTTCAGCAGTAGTATTCCCGAACTGGTCTTGCCGGAATTGCCGGCCAACCTGGCCTGGGACACCAGCGAACTCTTTACCGGCAGAGGCAAACTCAGCGTAACCGATGCCAACGGCCTGCAGCTCAATAGCTGGGACGAAATGCTCGACATACAGGTGGTCAACATCAACGGACTCACCGTCGCCAGCCTGGAAAGCAAGGCCACCGAATGGGAAAAGGATGTCAAGGAGTTAAACCTGGCCAAAGGCATTTACCTGATCAAACTCCAAAGCGGCAAAAGCAGCCGGATCGTCAAGCACTACCAACCCTAAGCCGGCTTGAGTCTTAAAGCAAGGGAGCAAACAGACGCATAAAGGACTCCACAAACCGTTTTAACCTGGAACGTTTTTTCCATCGTTCCAGGTTAATTTTTTCACAATCCTGCTGATATTCGAGAAATATCTCCTGAGCCCTGAGAGCGGCAGATCGGCCGTAGATAAAGGCCTGCACTTCGAGGTTATCTTCGAAACTCCGCATATCGGCGTTGGCCGAGCCCATAATGCTCAATTCCCCGTCGACCACCATCATTTTGGAGTGCAAAAAACCCCGGGTGTAGAAATAGACCTTTATTCCACGCTCGAGCATCTCACGAATATAAGAACGCGAAGCCATTTGCACCAGAGGCAGATCGGAACGTTTGGATATCATCAGACGTACGTCCAGACCACGGATAGCTGCCGCCTGCAGGGCGCCTGCCAGCGGTTCCGGGGGAATAAAATAGGGAGTCTGAACATAAATGTATTTTTCAGCGCTGTAAAAAGCCTGAATCATAACGTGCAAGATTTCGGGATCGAGGCTACCCGGTCCGCTGGCCACCACCTGCAAAGCGTTGTCGCCGCAAGAAGCCGGCAAAGGAAAATACTCGTCCTCCCACAAGACTTCGCCCGACTGACGCTGCCAGTTAGACAAAAAGACCGATTGCAACTGCACCACCCCGGGACCGGCAATCCGGCAATGGGTATCGGCCCAACAGCCCCAGTTGAAACCATTCACATAGCGGTCGCTGATATTCATTCCGCCAATATATCCGATAAGACCGTCGATGATGATCAATTTGCGGTGATCACGGTAGTTGAGACGGGCCGTCAAGGGCAGTATACGAACTTTTGAAAAAACACGTACTTGTACTCCATTATCTATCAGCTCTTTGAAGTAGCTTTTTTTGGTTCTCCAACAACCCCAGTCGTCGTAAATGATTCTGACCTCCACCCCTCTGGCCGATTTACGTATGAGTAAATCCTTAAGAGCATCGCCCCAGAGGCCGTTCTCAAGTGCGTAATATTCCAGGTGAATAAAACGCTTGGCTTCTTCCATATCGGCCAGCATTTGCCGGTATTTGTCGGCGGCAAGAGTAAAGTACTTCACGTCGTTGCCGCCTATCAGAAGGGCGTTCTGGATGTTTTTGAGCAATTTTACCGGAGCGGTAAAAGCCCGGGGATACTCCTGTTCATCCAGCACCTGGTCGCTCTTGATCAGAAAAGCCTGATCTTTACCTCTGTGTTTCTTTCTTTTATAGGCATACTTCTTGGTAAAATCTTGTCCTATAAGGAAATAAGCGATCAGGCCCAGCAAGGGCAAAAAAATGAGCAACAGTATCCAGGCTACACTTTTGACCGGATTGCGGTTTTCCGAAATAATCACCAGCACGACGCTCAGCACCGTAAGGGCCACCAGAGCATATACAATTTGCTGAAAGACTACGTTCACAACAAAACCTTTTTAAATATATAAATCGCCTAAATTCTGTCATATCGCTTCGAGAACAAGTGTTTAGTCTCGATTACAAAGGCGATTTGATGCAGGCGGTTATACTGAAAGAATAATTTTCGATGTTGCTGTAGCCGTTGGCGGCAATGGCAGCAGCATCCGAAGGATCGTTCGGATTGAGTCCGTTGGCCGTTTCCCAGGCATCGGGAATTCCGTCTTGGTCGGTATCCGGGGGTCTATAACCTCCGCGCAGGGTACCTGTACCTTTGTGCGGCAAGGTCTTTTCGCTTATAATACCGTTGGCAGTGCCTTTGGTTCCGTAAGAAACCAATTCATCGATTAGGTATTGATCTACCTCGTCGCGCACCGGCAGACAGGGCCCTACACTGTCGATAATCCAGGCCAGGGCTTCCTGAGCAGTCGTCATACTCAAAATTTCCGGATGCGGTTGAGGTCTGGCAGTAGAATTGTCCCAGGTAGCCCAATCGGACACCGGTATCGAAGCAGAATATTGATCGGCCGTCATCAGACTACCGTCGAGCAGCCCGTTCCTATTTGCATCGTGGTAATTGCCGGCCCCGTAAAAAGTAAAATTGACATTACCCCTTGTAAACACAGGCGTTGCTCCTTCCCAGGGCCCGTTTATAAAATAATTATTTTCGATGTGCGCCCAGGAGGGCCCTTCGGAACCGCCCATGATGTAGCAGCCGTCGCCCCAGTTGTAGACCACGTTGTTGACGTATTGATTCAGTCCCTTTACTTTGGGATTACGGGTATTATTTTCGATGAAGAGGTTACGAAACAGAGTGACACCTCCTCCGGTCTGAATCAGACCGCCACAGGAATGCGGCTGCAAACCCTGGCCAATAATGGAATTTTGAATGGTAATATTCGTTGGTTCCGTACCCCTATTACCCCAAGAGACCGAAAAGTTCTCGTCTTTGCCCCAAAGCACCGACATATGATCGAAGATCATGTTTTTGCCGTTGGCAACGCCCGCGGCGTCTTTGCCGTCGGTGCCGTCTATCCCCATACGAATACGCAGATAACGCACGATGATGTTATCAGCGCCCGAAAACGACACCTGATCGCCATACACCTGTATACCGTCGCCCGGAGCAGTTTGACCCAACACAGTAAGGTTCTTGGAAAAAACCAAAGCCGATTGCAAACGAATCACGCCCGAAACATCGAAGACAACGATTCGATTGGGCCGGCTGACGGCATCACGCAGGGAACCTTCGCCCGAGTCGTTGAGGTTGGTTACGTGGTAAATACTGCCTCCCCTGCCTCCGGTGGCAAAACGGCCAAAACCTTCGGCGCCGGGAAAGGCCAGTTTATTTTGGGCATTTACCTCTGTTAAACCGGCAGAAAAAATCAAAAACAAGGCCGGAAAAACGCGCAATATCCACTTCATAATTACTTTTTCTGATCAAGGCATCACATCCAGGCCTTCCCATTTCACCTTCCATTGGCCGTTGTTGGGGAAACCGGGATTTTTACCCTCGCTACCGTCCCAGCCGGCACACATCATGGCTACGGCCGTAAGCAAGCCTCCGTTTCCGGGTAGATACACCCGCAAGCGGCCGTCCTGATAATTGTGACCGTTGACCAGGTAGGTATTGGTGCGCCTATCCATAAGCAAGGCATCCACAGCCTTTTCGGGCAGGCCGATACGGGCGGCACACATGGCCGTCATGGGGTAATCCCAG
>Ga0209606_1001566_pt1 | contig 27796 bp, 28 predicted proteins | sample AD_UKC057_MetaG_FD_184412 | JGI IMG/M metagenome (GOLD analysis project Ga0209606, IMG submission 184412) | Active sludge microbial communities of municipal wastewater-treating anaerobic digesters from USA - AD_UKC057_MetaG (SPAdes) (version 2) | ecosystem: Engineered > Bioreactor > Anaerobic >...
TGACGTGTTTGCAGGATCTATTCTTATGATGTTGCTTGCATTAAGATTTTTCAAAGAGACCTTATATTCTTCATATATAGTATTCTCAATTCTTTCTGTATGTCTATTGGCAATAATGAAAGCAAGCTTTGAAGCAGCTATAACGTCGGAAGACGTTGCAGTGCCACCAATAACTATTAGGGATTTTACAGAATCTCCATCAAAAAAGAAATTTTCTTCTGGGACTGATGAGGAACCTATACTAAAAGGGTAAAGTATTGAGAATGCAACAATTAAAACTAATATAAGCCCCTTTTTCATAATCCCACCGATATCGATTGATTATTTTTTCTTTATATGAGTGTCGTATTTCCTCCCTAGAAATAAACTGGATTATAGTATCTACAGTAGCATTAAAATATTATAAATATTTTGCTATTAATTACCCAACAATTTTTTCCCACTTTTTAAGTTTTAGAACTTTTGATAGGGTTGATCCTCTTTTGATTTCTTCTCTGATACGATTTTCCTTTTCTTTAACATCAAGGCTTCTATTGATTATTTCTTGAGCTTCTTCTTGAGGTATAACTACAACTCCACTATCATCTCCGATAATATAATCCCCTGTAGTTACTTTGAGTCCGCCACATATAATTTCACATCCAATCTCTCCGAATCCTTTTGGATCCCCCGCATCTGGGACTTCATATCTTGCAAAAACAGGGAAACGAATTTCTTTTAGGTCATCAACGTCCCTTACTGCACCATCAATGACAATTCCACCTAACTCTCTTTTAACTGCACTCCAAGTCGCAAGCTCTCCCCAAATAGCGATGTTACCACAATTTGTATCTATGACTAGTATGTCGCCTTTATTGGCAAGATCAATGGCCTCAACAGCCTTTGCCCAGTCTCCATTCATAGTTTTAACAGTCAATGCTTTTCCTGCCATTTTAAGCCCAGGCACAACTGTATGGATACCTTTCATTGCGCCTCCTCTGTGCATTGCATCTGAAACATTAGAAGATGAAACTTTTTTTAAGGCATCAACTAGCTCTTCTTTTTTATATTTTCTAAACTCTAGACTCTCAATGGGTTTTGCAAGATCTATGCTTTTCCTAATTCTTTGTGTAGCTTCAAGAAGATTGGCAGCTTTTGTAATTGCTCCACCTACAATAACTATATCAGCCCCAGCATTAACTACTTCAGGAGCATTTTCTGAATTTAATCCACCGGCTGTTGCAATAGTGATATTTACAGCATCTTTTACATCTTTAATATCCTGTAATGGATTTTCTCCCTTCATCTGTTGGTCTATGCCTACGTGGATACACACATATTTAGCACCCATTTTTTGAACTTCGGCTGCTCTACCAACCTTATCTTTAACATTGATGAGGTCAATCATTATTTCTGAGTTGTATTTTTTTGCAGCTTTTATTGCTTCTTTTATTGTACTATCGTCTGAAGCTCCTAGAATAGATATAATATCTGCACCAGCTTTTGAGGCCATTTCAGTTTCAAAATCCCCTGTATCCATTGTTTTCATATCAGCTATAATTTTTTTATCAGGAAATGTTCTCTTGAGCTCCCTTATGGCCTCCATCCCTTCACTCTTAATAAGTGGAGTTCCGGCTTCTATCCATTCTACCCCGCCACTAACAGCCTCTTTAGCAATAGATAAAGCCCTATCTAGATTTAACATATCTAATGCCAGTTGAATGATTATTTTTCTAATACTATCACCTTCAAGTTAATTTTTCTTCCAGTCGAAGAAGATTATCCCTCATTATCCTGACTGATTTTTTTATATTCTCTTTATTGTCAAACTCGAATTCTTCTTTAGTATTATTACTCTTAAATATCTTTATCTCTTGAATCAGTTTAGGCATTGCCCTAACTATATTATCGACTATAGTGATATCTGAGCACAATGAAGTTCTTGAAAGAGGATTTAGATCAATTGCAATGACCTTCTTCCCCATATTCTTAAGTGCAATTGCTCTATCGCCATCCTCCAATGGCACAAGAACTACATCAGCTGTAAAAATTCCGTCTCTCGAAACATTACCTCTTAATGAATCAAGACCAGGTATTTTTTCGTTAGCATTTCTCCCAACACCTAAGATATTGGCGCCACCTTTTTTCTCAAGTTTTTCCTTGATTTTAATCTCTCTTTCGTTAGTTCTATAAAATAAATTAATTTCTATCTTTAGAGGGACTATTTTAGATAACTCTACTATCTCGTCTGGAACAAGACAAGCAGTATTTCCATTAACAGATAAAACTGGATTTTTGGCATTGCAAAGAAGGATAGCTGCAGCTTTAATTGCCCGCTCTGCTTCTATTGTAGTTCTTTCACCTATGAAATAATCAAAGGCCTCACCTCTTCCATGTGCGGCTATACCAACTTCTGAGATTATTCCTTGTTTAAGGCATTCCTTTACTTTTTCTCTAAGTGTTAAGGATTCATACCTTGGATGATTTTTTGGTATATCCATATAAGCACCTATAATAATCCTTTGGAAATTTCAGAGATGACAATCTCTCCTTTTATATCTTTCAATAAGTCTAGGATCTTCTCTTTATCCTCTTTATTTATAAATGTAAATATTCCCTCACCTATCATAATCCCTGAAGCATCGTAACTATTTATTTCGCTTATAGTGTCTGCTAAATCTAGAAGCTCTTTGGACAAGATATCTGTTTTATGAGAAAATTCTCTGGAGCATTCCATCATTTTCTCAACTGTTGGTTCGGAAATAAGTTTCTGGAGCTGTTTAGTTCCGCATTTTTCAATTAGTTTGAGTTTTTTTGGATCCTTTAGCACACTTTCTGTTTTTTTCATTCCAAGACTTAATGCCAATACATTTAGATTCTTATCCGGGACTATATTTTCGATAATTCCAGATACACCCGGAGTTTTCCTGATTTCAATGCCTCCCTTGACTTCAGCAACGACATCCCCAAGACCGCTTAGATTTTTTACCTCAGTCTCATGGGCAATAGCTATACATTGTTCATTTGTAATTGAAACAAAATCCTTAATAGAAAAACATATCCCAAGAGCAGCTGATGCCGAAGCACCAAATCCGGCCTCTATGGGAACATCGCTATTGTGATTTATAACTACCAGTTTATTCTTGAATTGCTCTTGAAATCTTTCTTTCAAGATATTTATACAGTTTGTACTAACTGATGTTTTATTTTTAATAGTTTTTTTTCCATTCATAAAAATGTCAATTCCATCTCCTTTAGTAACCTTGATTGCTGTTCTAAGACCAGTTGAAAGAGACACTCCAGCACCAGTCGACCCAGTCTTAAGGTAGTCATCACTAAAGAAAGGAACAAAAAATCCCGTAATATGGGAGGGAACATAATATTCTGAAATATACATATAACGCCTTTAGATCTTATTGAATTTATCAATAAACTCCTTGCACTTTATCCTGTCTAATTTATTCATCACCGGCATAAAGATAAGATCTTCTTTTTTTATAGTGTGCCCAAGTCGCTCGAAGAATTTCATTATTACTTCTTGGTCTTCTGCATCAAGTATTTTTGGATTGAAGACTCCACCCAATATCCCTTCTAGGACAACATTCTCTTTGGGTAGATATCGCTTAAGTATATCTAGATTGTATTTTCCCCCTAATACCTTGCCTTCAGATTCAGACTCTTCGACATCATTGCAAACAACAAATATGGCAATTTTCTTCTCTTTAAGCTCCTCTTTGAAATTTTCCATAAAATTAACTATACTTTTCAGAGGACTATCGTCATAATCAGGAGAGCCTATAATTATCTTTGAATATTTATTGATTGATTTAACTTCATCTGGCTTTTTAACTTCGATATCATCAGCTAGTTCTGATATCCATCTAGCTATTATTTCTGTAGAACCGTACTTTGTATCATATACTAAAAGATTATTAGACATTTATTACACCTATAAATTCTAAATAATAACAATTTTTATAAAGATTTAGGCCATATATACTTTGATGCATAGAAAATCAATAAAAGGAAGTAAGTCTAACAAGCTACTTGGAAAAAGTATTGTTTTAGGTATTACTGGGAGCATAGCTGCTGTTGAATCAGTTAAATTAGCTAGAGAACTTATGAGACATGGCGCAGAAGTATACGCCGTCATGACCTCAGATGCCAAAAAGATACTTCATCCATATGCACTTGAATTTGCAACAGGAAATCCTGTAGTGGACGAAATTACTGGAAAAATTGAGCATGTTTCCTATGCCGGGGATCATGATAGAAAATGTGATTTAATTTTGATTGCGCCATCAACAGCTAATACTATCTCCAAAATAGCTTATGGCATTGATGATACCCCAGTCACAACCGTCGTTTCTACAGGATTTGGGAAGATTCCAATTATCATTGTTCCTGCTATGCATAGTTCCATGTATAAGAATCCAATTATCCTTGAAAATATCGATAAATTAAAAAATCACGGAGTTCTCTTTCTCACCCCTAAATTTGAGGAAAACAAGGCAAAACTTCCAGATATAGATGAAATAGTTCAGGCAGTTATTAAAAAATTATACGTTAAAGATTTTGTAGGAAAGAAAGTCCTTGTTACTGCAGGACCAACCATTGAAAAAATTGATGATGTCAGATTTATTACAAATAATAGTTCTGGATTGATGGGAATTAAACTAGCTGAAGAATTTGACATGCGAGGTGCAGAAGTCACTCTAGTATTGGGGCACACCAAATTAGAATCATATGTTAAGACTATACCAGTTGAAAAATTCGATGAGATGCACGACGCTGTAATGTCAAACACTGATGCCGATATTGCAGTCTTTACTGCAGCAACCTCTGATTTCCATGTTGACAAACCATGCAGTGGAAAGATTTCCTCAGATAGCTCTACAACAATTAATTTGATTCCTAATAAAAAAATAGTTCAAGAGTACTCAAGCAACTCAAAAGCATTCATTGTTGGATTCAAAGCCGAGTATGGAGTCCCTGACGATGAACTATTAAGAAGAGCATATGAGAGACTTTCTAGCTCTAATATGGGTCTGATTGTAGCAAATGACGTTGGAAAGGAGAAGAGAGGATTCCAATCAGAAACAAACGAAGTTTTCATAATAGATAAAACGAAAAAATTCTATCACTTGCCTCTTGAAAATAAAGAAAAGATTTCAGAAAAAATTGTAGATATAATAAAGAAATATATAAATTAAATTTTATTTCTTGATTTGACTTTCTGGAACTGTTCCTTGTTCTAAGATATCTATCTGAAATGGTTTGCATCCTTTGCCTTCTTTTTCACTGATATAACATGAGAAGTCAAGTTCAACAAGGTCTGGAGTTTCGTCTAACTTTAAGTAATATCTTGATAAAGTTCCAATTTTTTGTCTATATGGGTCAACTGGGATCCATTTTCCGTCAACGTAAATCTCTGTCCAGCAGTAAGGCTTCCATGCTCCACCTTCTTCGATGTCATAGTAAAGACCGTATACAAGCTTTGTTGGTAGCATTACTGATCTCAAGAGGGCAGTGTAGAGAGTTGCATATGGCCCGTAACCAAGCGCTTTGTGGGAATCTCCACTTATAGTATCAGTTGCATGCTGTAACCACCAGTATTGGTAACCATTTTTTTGATATGGGCTTTCATCAACTATTATTACTTCTTTTTGTCCATTCATTATCAAATATGCAGTTCCAATAGCGCTGTAATTGGCATCAGTAGCATAAGATGTAGCTAATTTTCTCATGTCACTTCCCCAACCAACAGTACCTGATCCAGGAGTACCATAAAGCATATCTTCAGGTAAAACATAAAGTTGGGCATCTTTTGGTAAGCTGTTAAATGCCTTTAGAGCATCTTCTTCAGTAACAATAACAGGTAATAGACTATATTCGTTAACGTAATAATCTTCTGTGTATAATGTAACTTCAGCTATAATCTTTGTACCATAATCTCTAATTATAACGACTTTTTGTCTTGATGAGTTCAAATCCGAGAGATCGTATGGTTTGGATAGTGTAACCTTGGCTTTAAGATAAGAAACTGTTTTTTCTGGTGGAGTTATAGGCGTCGTATTAACATCCACACCATTATCTTCTTTCTGTGAAACACACCCTGAAAAGAATGCAAATGTAATTAGAAGTATCAGGGCAAATACAGTAGTTGTTTTTTTCATATATTCACCATTCTTCAAGACTTTGGAGCTTAATAAATAGCTTTCGGTGAAAAATTATTCGGCAATTGGCGTAATAAACTTATTTTCTAGTATCTCCCTATGAATTGAATTGTAGCTGCAGAAGGGAATAATTGAACCATCAGGTAGGCCATAGTGTATAGCGCATCTTTTTACTCTTTCTAGATCAAAGTTAAATGAGTCCATAAAATGCATTGTCCCTATAAAAATCGATTTGTGATGGAGCTTTGCTAGAAACTCTTTCCCCCCACCGTTTAGTATGCCTTTTGTGATCTCAAAAAGATTCAAGTCCTTTGGCATTTTTTCCTTATCTATAAAGGAATTCATATTTTTAATAATCCTAGCTATTTCAATTCCTTTCCCTATCTTTCCATTATTATGGGGAATTTCATTTCTTTCTCTAAGATACTCAAAGAAACCTTCAACATCTAAAAATCGTGTCATAGGTATTAACTTTTTGTTTTCTAAAAATACGTATGTAGCTACTCCGCATTGGGGATGGACTGTGAAGTGCGGCATATTTGTTCCCTTAAGATATTCAACAAACTGGGAAACAGGAACCACAAAAGGAATGGGATAAAAATCCTCTTTGCCAATTTCTCCATTTGTCTGCTTTTCAATTAACTTAACTAAATCTGTTATTGTTATCCTATGATTTTTTACTTCATCTTTACTTGCACGACCAGAAAAGGATAACGGCTGGAAGTTGATTCCTCTTATTACATCAAAATTGTCACGTCCAAAATAGATTATATCTCCAATCTCGTGATCATTTACTCCTTTTGAAACAGTAGGGACAAGAACAATGCTCTTTTCACCTAATTGTCTTAAATTGTCTATGGCTTTCTTTTTTTCAAAAAAAGTATCATAACCCCTAAATTTTTTACATGCGTGAGATAGTCCATCAAACTGAAGGTAATGAGTATTGATTCCAGAATTAATTATTCTTTTAAGATACTCTATGTCCATGGAATATCTTTTTCCATTTGTTGCAACTTGAATCTGAGCAAATCCAAGATCTTTTGCAGTTTTTATTATTTCTGGAAGATCATCCCTGATTGTTGGTTCGCCTCCGGCAAATTGAATTGCAAAAGGAGGATTTGGTTTTATTGAACTTAATCTTGTAAGTATTTTTTTTATTTCCTCAAAAGATGGTTCATATACCTTTTTTGGTCCGCCCGCGCTTGCGAAACATATAGGACATTTCATATTACATCTATTTGTTAGATCAACATTCACAAAAATTGATGGAGTTTGGTGATTCTCACATATCCCGCAATCATAAGGGCATCCTTTTTCCGTGTTTTTTTGTGTCGTAATTTGGTTATGGGCCTTATTATCTAATTTTTCAAGTCTAAGGTAGTAATTTGAATCGTCTGAAAGAACATCAGAGAAGAAGCCATGCTCGTCACAGCTCTTTTCCATTACAATTTGATTTTCTACCTCTTTAATCTCAGCTTTATTCTTCTTTTGGCACAATGGGCATATAGATTCAGTTGTTCTCAAAATGTTAGGAGACACAAAAACACCTTATCTCTCAAAATACTAATCATTTAAAACATTATCTCTTGTAAACGTATAGAACAAAGCCCGCGACTAATAAAATTGAGAGCACTGACAACCCGATTAAAACATAAAACAACAATGGTCGCGAATTTCTTAATTCATTTGTTTCTTCATCTACATTGGAGTTGTTTGATTCAGTAGGGATTTCCTTTTCAACAATATCTATTTTTATGTTTTCGTAAACGACCCCTTTATTTTCGTTAATGTCCTTGAAATTTGCTATAATTATTGGATTGTATGATCTCGGCGAGGTATTATCATCTATTGTTAATACTAGTTTACCCGATGCTTCTGTCCCTGGACTGATAAATGAAATATTAACCTTAGAATCTGATACAACTTCTCCCTTGAGTTCGACAGTAACATCTTTTATTGGAATATTACCGGTGTTCTTTATAGAAAAAGGCATCTCTATGGTTTGTCCTTTTGTAACTGTAATATTTTTATTATCTAGTAAAATGGCAGCCTCTGCCATCTCTTTGTTAAGATTGATATTTACCATCTTTTCCATATAAAATGGGGTACAACCTCCCCTACACATCCCTTTGCCACATTTTAGAATTATGTTAAAGGTGGCTTTATCTATAGGCATTCCTCCTACAAATGTCAAAACAAAAGATTCCTTTATACTTTCTCCAGGTTCAACTATTGAAAACTTGAATGAATTTGTTTCAGATTTGATGTAATCCTTATATTGATTCAAGAAAGAATCATCTATGGCTATTGTACCATCCCAAAGCCTATCATTAGAATTATTTATTAGTTCAAATGTAATTACTATCTCTTCTCCATAGTTTGCTTCTCTTGGGTAGGATAGCGTTAGATCAACATATTCCGCAGATACAGGATTAGTTATAAACATCATTAATAGGGCCAAGACAATAATTTTCTTCATCATATTACCATCTTTTCTAAAATATTTAACTATTACTTATTATCTTTAAAATCTACAAATTAATATACAATCTATAATAAACTTTTTAAATATAACCCTTCTCAATTTTCTAAATGGTGAAATAATATGGATGATAATCATAAAATAGGCCTTGTTTTTTCTTTAACTGGATTAATAGCAGGCTTAATATCTGGAAGTGGATATCTAACAATAATCCCTAGTGTAGTACTAGCATTTGTCATATTCTATGGTTCCCAATACCTTGTAAAACTTGTCAAAGTAGACATGACTAAATTTAATAGAAGTAAAATTCTTAAATCAGGATTTTTTTCATTTCTTGGATGCTGGCTTTTGTTCTGGATAATTATATTTAACTCATAATTTATTAATTATTTTTTCAGGTGAAGCATTTGAGAATTGCTGTAGTAGATTACGATAAATGTCAACCAAAAAAATGTAATCTAGTGTGCTTGCATTATTGCCCTGGTCCCAGAATGAACGAAGAAACAATAATTATTAACGAAGATACTAAGAAGCCTATAATCTCTGAGGTCTTATGCACCGGGTGTGGCATATGTATCCATAAGTGCCCTTACAAGGCAATCTCAATTGTCAATTTACCTGAAGAGCTTTCTCAGCCGATTCATCAATATGGCCCCAATACGTTTAGACTTTATAGGTTACCCGTACCTAAAGAGGAAAAGGTTCTAGGACTTATCGGACAGAACGGTGTTGGAAAAACTACGGCAATTAGAATTCTTTCTGGAGAGATTTACCCAAACATTGGCGATTATAAATCAAAAGAGAAGAAAGACCTGACACCTTATTTCCGGGGAACTGAACTACAAGGATATTTTGAAAAGATGGGAACAAAGAACATTAAGAGCTCCTTAAAACCACAATACGTTGACAAACTTCCCCAAGTAGCTAAAGGAAATACTGGGGACCTTTTGGATAAAGTTGATGAGAGAGGAATTTCTAAAGAACTTATTAGTGACCTTGATTTAAACGATGCTCTTGATAAAGAATTATCCGTTTTGAGCGGAGGAGAATTACAGAGAGTTGCAATTATTGCTTCGATGTCCAAAGATGCGGATATCTACTTTTTAGATGAGCCGACTTCCTATTTAGATATAAGACAGAGATTAAACGTTGCCAAAGCAATAAGAAAACTTGCAGAAGAAAAGACTGTCGTTGTGATTGAGCATGACCTTGCTATTCTTGATTATTTGAGTGATTACATCCATATACTTTATGGGCAACCTGGAGTTTATGGTATAGTTTCTACACCGCTTAGTGTTAGAATCGGAATCAACATGTACCTTGACGGTTACATTAAGGAAGACAATGTCAGATTCCGAAATGAGTCAATAAAATTCTACCAAAAAGAAGATAAAACTTCGAAATCAAAGAAAGTGCTTTTGGAGTATCCGGCCTTTGAAAAGACCTTCGATAGTTTTGCCTTAAAGACCGAAGCTGGAACTTTGCACAAAGGAGAGATCGTAGGTATTCTAGGGCCAAATGCAACTGGTAAGAGTACATTTGTTAAAATACTTGCTGGACTATTAGAATCTGACGATGGCAGTAAATTTGAATCAGAGCTAAAAATATCATACAAGCCCCAATATATCAAGAGGGAGTTTGACGGAACTGTAAGAAATTTACTCTCAGAAGTTGCAGGAGAAAAAATGCACACCAACATCTTCAAAGCAGAAATTTTAAGGCCTCTTGATATAGACCCAATAATCGATAACTCTGTAGCTGATCTTTCTGGTGGAGAATTACAGAGAGTAGCCATAGCTGCATGCCTTGCCCAAGATGCGGAAGTTTATTTGCTTGATGAGCCATCAGCTTACCTTGACATTGAACAGAGGCTAAACTATTCAAAAGCTCTGCGAAGGTTTATTGGTGACAAAGGATTGACTGCAATAATCGTTGAGCATGACCTTGTATCCTTGGACTACACTTCCGATAAGGCCATAGTATTCTCCGGTAAATCAAGTGTCTCTGGAACTGCATCGGCCCCCTTATCACTAAGAGAGGGAATGAATAGATTCTTAGAAGAAGTCGGAGTTACATTCAGAAGAGATCCAGAATCTGGAAGACCAAGGTCAAATAAGATAGACTCCCAAAAAGACAGAGAGCAAAAATCATCTGGCGAATATTACTATCTCAAAGAGTAGTTATTAGAGTATCTCTACAATTCCTTTATCGCCATTGACCCTAATTTTTTTCCCTTCTTCAATACTATCAATTTCTACCTTGTCGACCATAGGGATGTCTGAGATAATTGCACCCACAGAAACTATTGTTTCAGCTTCTTTATTGATTATTGCAAGTGGTGCTGCGCCATTTTTTTTCAGTTGGTAGATAACATAAGAACCTACAGTTGAGCCTTTCCCCATCGGGAAAACAAATATCTTGTCTTTTATGCTCTTGCCAAAAGCGTTCGAGTTCTTATCCATTACAATCCCTGTCTTTGGATCAACGCCTCCAAGAAAAGAAATTGGAGAAGTACTCTTCAATACCTCTCCTTCTGCAGTCCCTTTTGATATCTTTCTGCCGTTTAATATCATTATCTTCCCTCTAAGGATTCAAGCTTATTGAGTATCGAGATGATTTCATCGGTAAGTTTTTTGTATTCTGGCGACCCAGGTTCTAAGGATTCCCTTTGGATATAGAGTTTTATTAGAGAGGCCACGAGCTCTTCCTTCTCAGCAGTTATTTGTGGATCAGTTGGCTTTCCTCCAGTTGTTGGTGTAGTTGTACCATCTTCTGTGATCTTAGAGAAAAGATCCTTTAGGGCGTCATCAACAGTCTGCCCTCTCCCAAACTTCATTGACCTGGGTTCAATAGCTACAACATCCCATAGGTTAACAGATTCCGCCCTTTGAACGTAGACCGATAATAGGTAAAGTGGAACTACTTTTTCCTTGTACCTGAATGGGTAAAGTATCATATTACCCTGCCCTTTTGTTTCCCCTAAAAGCCTAAACTGCTCCTGATATTCGCTGTTCATGAACTCCTGAGTGATCCTCTTTCCAGTGATATTCTCCCCTGATATATCAATCGCATAAAACTTAGCCTCAGAGGTCTGATCATCTGTGTACCCAAACATCAGTGTTGTCAGCTCTTTTGATTCAGCTCTTCTGAGTATCATCTGGACAAATGTGGAATACTCATACTCGTCACTTATAGGATTCTGGGAGATTATATTGTAAATAAAATCAGAGTATCTGCCTATGCTGTCTCCAAGGTCAAACTCATAGAAGTTAGTTGCCTCTATGTATTCCTTTGGGTCAGTAATATGGTATGTAGTATAGGCATCTGCTACATAGTAGAAGTAATCATCAGGCGCCCTTAGTTGGACTTTTATCTCCTCGGGTATTTCACTACCATCCTTTATCCAGGGGTATATCTCCATGTATATATCCTTGAAAATATTTTCTGGGCCAACATAGTATACAGTCACGTCTCCAGTTTTCATATTTGTCAAGACCTTCACTACATTCCTCTTGTAGTCAAGATTCACATATGGCATATATGAAGCTGTATCAATATTCAAATTATAGTCTGTTAGGAAGTAGGGCTCCCCTTGGTATAAGACTACATAGCTATCTAGATCCCTCTCAAACTCCCCTGGGAGATACAGGGCATTTATAGAATTTAACGATCTGTACGGAACATAATCTAAGGACGAATACTCAGCCCATACCCCATAACCTTCCAATCTAAAAAGGAGTAATCCGCTAACATTTATTGTCTTAGTATTAAGAGTACTGACATCATCGCCAAGGTTTGTTTTTCTATCTTTTGTCATGTACATATTTGTAGCATAAGAGTTAGTAATTATATTTTCAGATTCGTAACCGTCGGAGTATAAGTATTCAGTTTCCCCTTCACCAAAATAGGTTTTGAAAGGTGCATTTGTTATTTCACCATCGTTTGAATCCATTAGAATTATCTCATCTGTACCGACGTAGAAGATGTTTCTGTTGTAGAAGTTGTCTGTCACAGGGGATTCAGGTTTAATTGTTTTGTATGTTGCCCACAATATCTTCTCTTCCTTTGGATCCAAAAGTAGATCTGTATCTGCAATAAGGTAATACCTTGGCCCTAGTTTTGGTCTTGCAAGAACATATGCAGTAACATAGTCCCAAACCCTTACCCTATCAATTAGGTATCTGTTCTCTTTGAGGAAGTCCTGAAATACTATACCATCCAGATCTGATTGAGGGAGTATATCTGCCCTAACACTATCTACATTATCAACATAAGACACCCATCTATTTGCATCTATTTCACGCTGGATATAAGGGGTGTTTAACAGTGGATTTCCTCTGACACTTCTGTCAAGTAAAAATCCTTTTGTCCCCGCTGCAATAGTTGGAGAAATTATAAGCAGTATGATTAAAATTGCCAATGCTCCTTTTCTGCTGAAGAACTTATTCTTATACTCCTGAATGTTGTCATCTGATATCTTCATATCGAAGATCCCTTTTAGGGTAGGTATGAAAAGAATGCTAACAACTAGTAATGCTGCCTTTATTATTCCAGGGACAAAAAGTGAAATAAGTGATATCCCACTCATTATTCCAAGCTCAGTCCTATCCCTTGAAACGACAATATTCCTCACACCTATACCTACAAGAATAATCGATTCAATGACCCAGCCAAGTCTCAAGAAATCAAGAATGCCAAACTTCACATAGTCAGGGTTCTGTATGTAGAAGTTGAACAGATTGCTAAAGAATAGGAGGGCTGCAAATAGGAGAAGAGAGATGAACAAAATTACTGCAGTTATTGTCATGTGTGTTTTTTCTAATACAATTTCTTTTCTATCAGCCTCAAACTGCTTTCCTAGCCTCTTAGCTCTTTCAATGAATAGATTTAAAATGTAGGGTAGAGCAACAACTGCTGTTAGTAACAACAAAAGTCCTCTAGCAACATTTATCAAATTGACATAAAGATAGCTCTGGTAAAAGCTGTCTGTATTATAGATGAAATCCATAATGAGCGGTCTAGTAATCTCAGGTAACTTCCCAAGGTATACTGCATATCTAAGGTATAAGACTGGAACCGGTATGAAAATGAATATCAAAAAGAATAGAATCACGTAAATAAACTTCCCTGCATGATTCTTTCCGATTTCATTCTTTATTATGTTTCTAAGGGGTGTGACTAAGACCATTATTAGAAAAAGTATTATTGCAAGGACAAGCCCCCACAAGAGACCTATCATGTAAAGGGATAACTTTACCATAAACTGCTCATTAAAGAGGGTGTAAAGAACTTTAAAATCAAAGTAGATTGGGATTACAAAAAAGTACCCAACTATTAACGCAAGAATAAGAAGGTACACTAATCTTTTAGGATTAAAACCCTTTTTTCCTAACTTTTCAGAATCTTTCTTCATGAGTTTTATTAGGCTTTATCATTTAAATAAGTTACCCGATTACCTTAATGATACATCCCCAGAATAAACCTTAATTTCCTTGTCTTTGGTCTTTAGTATTAAAGCCCCATTTTCATCGATATCTTTTGCAAGGCCATCATAAGTTTCGTTTATGCCTATTATTTTCACATTCTTGCCTAAAGTATCTGAGTTTTTCTTCCACTTTTCAATGATTTGATCTATTCCTTTATCGAGATATTCTTGATAAACTGTATCGTAATGTTCAAAGAAGGATTTCAAAAATAGCTTGACTGATATTTCTTGGCGCATCTCAACTTTTAATGAAGCCGCTTTTTCTGGGAGTTCTTCTAGATCTGTATTTAGATTTATTCCTATCCCGACAACAACATAGTTGATTTTTTCCATATCAGATGAAAGTTCTGTCAATATTCCAGATATTTTTCTTCCAGATATCAAGATATCATTCGGCCACTTGATCTTTGCATTCATTTTGCTCTTCATCGAATTCAATGTTTCAACTAAAGCAACTGAAGATAGCAGTGTAATTTGTGGGGCTCTTTCAGGGGAGATGTTTGGCTTTAGAATAAAAGATATGTATATGCCACCTTTTGGTGAGTGCCATTCTCGTCCTCTCCTGCCACGACCTGAGTGTTGTGTTTCTGAAACAACGACATCGCCATCTTGGGAATCCAATGCAATCTGCTTTGCCTTGTTGTTTGTTGAGTCTACTTCTTCTAGAAATAATATCTTATGACCGATAATCTTGGTATTTAGCATACGTTCCAATTCAAACTGGATCTGTCTATCTGGGGTCTTGATAAGCTTGTATCCTTCATTTGTTTTTGATTCTATTTCATAGCCAAGTTCCCTTAGTTTTTTGATATGTTTCCATACCGCAGCCCTAGAAACCCCCAACTCCTTTGATATCTCCTCTCCAGAGACATAACCGCCATTTTTTTCAAGTATTTCAAGTATTTTTGATTTCATCATTTCACCGATGAAAAATTAAAGTGGATCTCAGCGCCAGTATTGAGAAGTATGCTGAGTCTGTGAGTTCCCTCTCCATTGAATGGAATAGTTTTTTGGATAATTACTTTTTCATTTGATTTGATAGATTCATTCCCTTCAAGGAAGTTCTCTTTATCAATGAATATCTTGTAGGTATAGTTCTTATCCGTGCCTTCAAGGTTCTCAATTGCAAAATCAAAATAAAGTTTATCTTTTACATTCTTGGTGTAATTATATAGTTGAACAGAATTATTAGTTATCATCCCAATTGTATACCCTTTTTCATCTATAAATAAAGTGTCACCTTCACGGTAGGGTGTTGAACTATCAAGAGTAATTAAATCATTACTGATTGTTATATATTTTCCTTCTAGAGTTGTACCATTTCCTTCAACTATGGTCGTATTGAAATAAAGACTAGTGAAGCGATCTTGTGGGATATTCACTTCACTAAAGGACAATAGGATAAATGCTGAAACAAATATGAATGAAAATGCTAATGCAAAAAAGATATACTTATCATCCAATTAACTCAAACCCATCTTCATTTGACTTTATACGATTCTCATCGATTAAATCCTTTAGGGCAAGCTCAACATCAAGCTCGTCGATACTTAAGACATTTGAGATTTCTACCTTCGATATCTTGGGGTCGGTCTTCAATAGGTCGTATACGCTTTGCTTGATCTTCTCTTCGTCAAGGTCCTCGTAGAAGTCCATATCGCCTTTTACTTCTGCCATTTCAGTTGTAATAGTTTCTTCAGATACCTCTTCCATAAGATCTTCTATCGCTGTTTCCCTTAAGCTATCTTCGATTTCACTGATTTCTACTTCTTCAGTTATCTCTTCCTCTTCTTTTTGAGGTGCTTGTGGAGCAGGTGGTTCGTAAGAGTCAATTTTTTGTTCGTAGTCAAATGACAATCCCCTTTCCTTAAGATCCTTTATCCTCTTTGAAAGCTCTAGTTCCCTATAGAGCCAGTAGTTAGGTTCAACTGGGATTATTATATCAGGGACGAGATAAAATTCATCTTGGAACTCTCCTATTCTGCCTATTATATCTACCATATCCCCTACTTTGAATTTGTCCAAAAGTTGAACCTTCTCTGACCATGCTTTTAATCTTGTTGTAGCTGTGCCATCGTCTATTGTTAATGCACCATAGGTATTCTCATTGTTTCTGTATGAGTCTATTATGGTTCCAAGAATCCTTGCTTCTTTGGATTCTCCAAACGGGGTAGAAAGAACAGCTCCGGCCGCATCGTTTTTCAACTTACCATTGACAAGGTCAACAATCCTCATCTTATAGGCTATCATTCAATGTTTTTTAATTGTGAAGATATATAAGAGTTTCTTTAAGTTTAGTTAGAAAAGAAGAAAAGAAAAAAACAATTGAAAAATAAAATATATTTTAGTTTATGAGTCTGTGTATGTGTAGACTAAAACATCATTTCTTGCATCAGCTGTTCCAGGGGCTACAGTGAAATTAATAGTAAAAGTCCTAGTAGTTCCCCTTACAGTAGTGAAAGTTGGTGTTGCAGTAATAGTTATTGAATTTTGGCTAGCAATAGATGCGTTTGCAGCAAGTGTTACAGGCCCTCCGGGAGAAGCAGTAATCCCTGTCGTTCCTACGTTTATGGGCGATCCAGTTGTATTCTTTAATACAATAAAGTAATTGCTGAATTGTCAGTCATTGAAATCATCTGTAATCCACCACCGAGTGAACCACTACTCTGTTCCTGGACGGATTTCTGGGTCTGCGTCTGGAAAGATCTAAACCATATAAAGTATGCTCCAACGGCTGCTACTGCTACTGCAACCAATAACATGACTGCAATAACCGGTGATACAGCCTTCTTATGTTTCCTGAAAAATTTCATCATTTTTATGCCTCCACGTTTTTACATGGACAATAACAAGTATTGCTAAGCATATTTAAATGTTTCGGTGAAAATGCCGAAATTCGCAAATGACATATTTTTCTTCATATTTTTAGTTATATTTCTCCCAATTAATTTAATAAATTTTGCGAAAAGTTTAAATAGAATGATATTTGATACTTTGCATGAAAGAGATAGATCAGAAGATTATAGATGTCATGAGGGAAAACGCGAGAATCTCAATTACTGACATCTCAAAGATTACAGAAGTCCCTGATACTACCATTCATTTTCGTTTAAAGAAGTTAAAAGATATCCTAAATTATAGATTGACGCTAAATCACAAAAAACTTGGGGAGAACTATTATCTTTTGGAAATAATCCCTGAGACTTATGCTATAGATTCCATCACCCTAAAGAAGGCAGAGGAGCTTTTCGAGCGATTTAGAAAGATGGAAGGGGTACTATTTGTAGTGAAGATCAGGGACTCATTCATGCAGATAGGGAAGTTCTGTGCCATATATGCAGGCAAAGAAAAACCAAAAATAGAAATCCCGGGTATAAAAATTATAACAATTAGTGAGATAGACAAAATCTGGGGTGAACTTGCCCTATGCTCAAAGAGCTAAAACAGAACAACATACTACTTCTTGGTGAACCAGAAACTGGGAAAGAATATTTTGGAAAGGAGTTAGTGAGAGGGGATCTCATATATGTCGGGATAGACAAAAGCCCTATAGAGATACGAGAGCTCTTTAACCCAAAATTTATCATCGACTGCTATACTGAAAGGCTTGGTGTCAAGAGCACAGAAAAATACCATATTACCTATGCGTATGATCTAGATGAGATAATAAGAAATATCTTCAAGGCAAGGGAGGAGACGGATAAGGACACCACAATTATTATCGATTCTTTGTCGCCTCTTATAGTTACATTAGGTCTAGTCCCAGTCTACAGATTTCTCCAGAGGCTATTTGCAATTGGAAGAGAAAAGAATGTCAGAATAATCATAATTCTACATAAGGGCATGCACAAGGACGAGATAGAAATTTCTATTAGGCACCTAGTCGAAGCAACGCTCTTTCTAGAGAGAACATTTGAGATGGGCGAAGAGATATTTTACGTTGATTTTGGGAAGCTTTATGGGGGAAAGTATAAAAGAATAAAATACCACATAGAAAATAATAAGATAAAGTTTGATAGATTCGCAATATAATTTATTATTTATTTTATGATAAAGGTGTGATGTATGGAAGAGAGGGTTAAGACAGGAATTAAGGGGCTTGATGAACTTATTGAAGGAGGACTTCCCAAGAGTTCATCGATATTATTATCTGGTGAGGCAGGGACAGGAAAGACAATATTCTCACTACAGTATATTTATTCAGGTGCAAAGGATTATGGAGAGGCCGGTATCTATGTTACATTCGAGGAGAAACCTGAAGAGCTTAGGAGAGAAGCATTACAATTTGGCTGGGATCTTAAAAAATATGAAACAAAGAAAAAGATCGTTATACTTGACGCTGCATCCCTTCGTGTTGGGGTGCCTTCTGATGAAGACTTCTATATGAAAAGTGATGTGGACTTGAAGTCCCTTCTCTCTAAATTATATGAAATAGCAATGGACATAGATGCGAAAAGGATTGTTATAGATTCACTTCCTGCATTTTTCTTTTCAGAGGATTCAGAAAAGATGAGAGATGACATCTACATGATGGGAAGGGTGCTAGCAGAGACAAAGGCAACTTCAATTCTTATAACTGAGATAATAAATGGCCAGGGTTACTCAAGGTTTGGATATGAGGAATTCATAACAAGGGGTGTCATAACACTGCATCTTGTCGAAGGGGAAAAGGCCATGCCGAGAATGTCTGAGTATAAGAGGAGCATCTTCATACGAAAGATGAGGGAAACAAATCACAAGATAAAACAATACCCATTCTCTATTACAAATGACGGCATAGTTGTTTACCCGCAGGGAGAAATATACTAGGGGTAAGTGATTTTTATGATAGCGGTGCCCGATACATCAGTTGTAGTTGATGGTAGATTCAAAGCTCTTTTGAGGGATCCAGAATTTGTAAAGGATCTGGAAAGGATTGTGATAGCAGAGGCTACAGTTGCAGAAGTTGAGCATCTTGCAAACCAGGGCAAATCATCAGGAATCTCAGGGATTGCAGAGCTAAAGGCAATATTCAACATAGCAAAGGAGATATTTGTCCCATTAGATTACTATGGCAAAAGACCCACAAAATATGAGATTGATGGAGCAAAAAAAGGGGATATAGATGCCATCATAAGGGAAGCTGCAATTGATCTTGGAGGGACATTGATAACAGGGGACCTGATACAGAAGGACATTGCAGAGGCCAAGGGCATACAATCGATTTTTTTAAATCCTTATAAGAAGGTAAAATTAAGGATTGAGGACTTTTTTGACTCACAGACTCTTTCAGTTCACCTAAAGGATGGGATCATGCCCGCAAGGAAGAAAGGAAAGCCTGGATCAATAGTTTTGGAAAAATATGATAGGATCTATGACGAGGACGAGTTAAAGGAGATCTCTTTAGATATATTGGAGAGGGCAAAAACTACCCGGGATAGCTTCATAGAGCTTGACGAAAAAGGGGCAAGCGTTGTTCAGTTACAGGAGTATAGGATTGTTATTACATCCCCTCCATTCTCAGATAGGTTTGAGATAACAGCAGTCAGGCCTGTTAGAAAACTTACATTGGATGATTATAATCTCCCAGAGCAGCTTATGAGAAGATTGGAAGTTGCAGAGGGAATTCTAATTGCAGGTGCACCTGGTATGGGTAAATCAACATTCGCACAAAGCATCGCAGAATATTATGCATCTCAAGATAAGATAGTAAAGACTATGGAAAAGCCAAGGGACCTTAACGTGCAGCCAGAGATTACCCAGTACACAGCACTAGAAGGCGATATGGCAAAGACAGGGGATATCCTATTATTAGTCAGGCCAGACTTCACAGTCTTTGATGAGATGAGGGTCACAAACGATTTCAAGATCTATGCCGATATGAGGCTTGCAGGAGTTGGTATGGTTGGTGTAGTACACGCTACAAAACCTGTCGATGCAATCCAGCGTTTCATCGGTAGGATCGAGCTTGGAATTATCCCGCAGCTTATTGATACGATAATTTTTATTAAGAATGGTGAGGTTAACCAGGTCTTGGAGCTTGAATTCCTTGTAAAAGTTCCACATGGAATGAGTGAAGCTGATCTTGCAAGACCAACAGTTGAGATAAAGGACTTCTATTCAAAGACACCACTCTACGAGATTTACACATACGGAGAGCAAGTCGTTGTCATGCCATTAAAGAGCAAGAGAAAGGAAACTTCGCCAATGAAAAAGCTTGCACTTTCAAAGCTAAAAGAAAGGTTAAACACTGAACTTGCGATACCATTTGATCTTGAGGCAGTTTCGGATTCAAGGATTACCCTTTATGTAAAAAACGATGATATTCCCTCAATAATTGGTAAGGAAGGCAAGAACATAAGGGCACTTGAAAATGCAATAGGATTTTCGATAGATGTAAAACCGATGGAAAAACCTCAAGAAAAGAAAGGTAGGATCCCAGTTGAAGTTGACTTTAGGGAAAAATACATCCTTCTAAATGTTGAAAAAAGATTTGCACGCAAAAACATCAAAATATTCGTCGAGGATGGCTATCTTGATGAGGTAAACGTTCCAAAGTCAGGAAAGGTCAAGATATCAAACAAGAACCCTATGGCAGAACTGATAGAAGACGCTGTTTTAAATGGTAAAAACTTATATATAATGCTTTAAAATCCGATTTGGGACCAGTGGCCTAGTGGATATGGCGATAGCCTCCTAAGCTATAGGTCGGGGGTTCGAATCCCCCCTGGTCCGTTTTATAAACTACGAATTTTTATTCAATTTATCCTACCAAAATTATATAAATGTACCTTTTATCAAGAGTTCGGGAGCCAATGAGAATAACTTCTCAAAGGGTACAAAAAATTTTTTGGCTCCCCCAAAACGAAAATCAATAAATAATATTTTTAGGGTCTTTTTATGCCATGGAGTCTGAAGTTTGGAAGTATTTTTGGGATACCTGTAGAGCTTCATATCACGTTTCTGTTGCTTCTTCTGATGTTTTCATTCTTTGGCGTTATGCCCTTAATCGTTGTTATACTGTTATTTGTCTCTGTCTTTATACATGAACTAGCACACTCGCTAGTTGGAAGGCATTATGGTGCTAAGATTAAAAAGATTACCCTTCTCCCGATAGGGGGAGTTTCACAGATGGAGGCAATACCAAAATCCCATGAGTTTGCCATCGCGGTAATTGGGCCTGTCGCAAGTATCCTGATCGGAGTGATTCTGTTCCTTTTCGGATCTTTAGCCGGTGTTAAGATGTACTTTGATTTGAATTGGGTTGAATTAAACTCAGTTTCAGAGATCATAAGGGCTGTCATGTCCTTGAACTTTGTACTAGGATTATTCAACATAATCCCTGCATTTCCAATGGACGGGGGCAGAGTCCTAAGGGCCTTTTTAGCCTCAAGGATGGACTACCTCAAGGCAACTGAGCTCTCAGTTAGAATAGGCCAAGCACTTGCAATAGTTTTTGCCTTCGTCGGTATTTTTTATAATCCCTGGCTCATAATCATAGCATTTTTCATTTACATCGGAGGGATGAGTGAATACGAAACAAATCGTATGTCATCTCTTCTAAAAGGAATAAAGGTCAAGGATCTTATGATAAAAGATATCTTCACTGTTTCGGCCGGCGATAGCCTAGAGGATTTTGAGAAACTCCTAATAGAAAAAAAACACAAAGGGTACCCAGTAGTTGAGAATGGAAATGTTGTCGGCATCATTACAACAAATGAACTCCTTGGAGTCTCAAGACAGAAGTGGATTGAAACAAAGATCTCAGATGTCATGATAAAAGATATTGTTATCGCATCTCCTGATATGGAAGTATTTGATCTTCACACAAAGCTTACTGAAAAGAATCAAGGAAGGGCAGCAGTAGTTGAGAAAGGGAAGCTCATCGGATTTATTACAAAAACAGATATACTGAAGTTTTCAGATATATTGTCTATTAAGAGGATGTAGATGAAAGAATTTCTTAGAGTTGGCGAAACTAATTACATAATTTTAGGCACTGCTCACGTTTTTGAAAAGAGTGTAATTGAAGTCAGAGAAACTATCAGAGAAGAAAAACCCGACATTGTGGCCTTAGAGCTTGACCCTGCTAGGCTGGATGCACTTCTCCACCAAGAAGAGAGAAAACCCACGCTCCGCGAGATGAAGGAGTTTGGATTCAAAAATGCACTCTTGCTATTATTTATGTCATACATGCAGAAGAAAGTTTCAAGTGAAGCAGGTATTATGGCAGGCAGGGAGATGATTGAAGCTGCAATGGAGGCACGCTCATTAGGAATTCCAGTAGTTCTAATCGATAGGGATCTTAGAATTACAATACAGAAGTTGATGGAAAAAGTTGGATTCAAAGAGAAGCTCTCTATATTCAAGGACGCATTATTTCCTGCTGAAGAGTATTCAATTGACTACGCATATGAGAATCCCACACAGCTAATCGATGAAGTAAAGAAGAGGTATCCATTCATATATGAAGTGCTTGTCGATGAGCGGGATAGATTTATGGCAGAAAACTTAAAAAGAATACAGAGGGAGAAAGTCTTAGCTATCGTAGGAGCAGGTCATGTTTCTGGGATAAAAAAATATTTAGGTGGTTTAGACGTATAATTTTACAAAAAAAGAAGTTACTGAGCTTCTAATTGCATGGGCCGCACTAACAGTTGCCTTTGGATTTGCCTTCAGTGGTGGTGCTCTCTCATTTAAGAGCATTGATAACGTTATGTCATTTGTTTATGATTTACCAAAGTATGTCATAATAGTGGGCGCAGCTTTCCTTTTACATGAGCTATCTCACAAGTTCACGGCGATTAAATATGGTTACTTTGCACAGTTCCGACTTTGGCAGACTGGACTTCTACTAGCCCTTTTGATGTCATTTGCAGTAGGTTTTGTGTTTGCTGCTCCAGGGGCAGTTTATATCTATGGTATAAACGATGATAAAAAAGATGCAAAGATATCCCTTTCTGGACCTCTTTCTAATATGATAGTTGCCGTTGTTTCGCTAATATCCTATAGGGCATTCTTCATACCGCTTTTAGCACAGATCGCTTACATAAGTGCATTCATTGGTGTATTCAATCTATTGCCATTTGGACCACTTGATGGAAACAAAATATTCAAGCATGAGAAAATACCTTGGATTATACTTATGGGAATAGGAGCATTGATTATCTTCGGTATATAGGAAGTTCTGATTCGAGCTTTCCTCCCCAAACTACGTCAAGGTAACCTTTTGGGTCAGTGTCACCTTCTGTGCTAATTAGAAGTATATTCGAATCTTTTCCTATTTCAAGGTCATTTTTTATATGCATTAGAACTCCAAGGCCAATCGCTCCACTCTCCCCCGATATTACTCGTTTGTCACCTTTCAATGGATTTCCCAAAACCCTCATCGAAAGTGCAGAAAGCTCGTCCTTGCACGAAACAAATACATCAGAATAATCCCAATGAATATCCCAGGCTATTGGATTTGGAACGCCGCAGGATAAACCTGCCATGATTGTTTTTAGATCTCCTTTTGCTTTGTGTGGAGTTCCGTCATTTATTTCCATAGATTCATAAAAACAGGACGCTGTCTCAGGCTCGACTATTATCGACGTGGGCCTTTTCTTACCATATATTGAATTGAAGTATCCAACACCTGAAGCAGAGAAAGAGCCAACACCTGCTTGAAGTATTATGTGGGTGGGGATATCCTTTCCATTTTCTTTAATCTCTTCCATTGCTTCATCAAAAAGGACGGTATATCCTTGCATAATCCATTTAGGTATGTTTTGGTATCCTTCCCAAGCTGTGTCTGATATAACTTGCCAGCCCTCGCTAGCGCCGTCTCTTGCCATCTTTTCTACGGCATCATCATAGTTTCCATCAATCACGACTGCTTTTGCTCCTGTTTTCTTGATGGCTTCGATCCTTTGGGTGGCAGTCCCTTTTGGAAGATAGATAACTGCTTTCTGTCCAAGTTTCATTGCTGCCCATGCAACACCAAGCCCGTGATTCCCATCAGTTGCAGCTGAAAATGTCATTTCTCCGATATCTTTTTTGAAATCCTTTGAGAAGATTTCTGAAATGGATATCTTTCTCCCTGCCATCTCTTCAAGTGTTCTATAAATTGCATAGATGCCGCCGAGTGATTTAAAGGAGTTCAAGCCAAACCGATAAGATTCGTCCTTAACCCAAATATTGCCGACACCAACTTTCTCTGATAGCTTATCAAGAGACACTAGAGGTGTCCTACTATACTCATGCATTCCAGAATAAATAGATCTAACTTTTTTTGCAATGTCCTTAGAAACAAAATCAGTTGAAGTTTTTTCAGTTGAGTAATCTCTAGCACGTTTATTTAATAGATAAGAATAATACTTATCCATGCTCGATCCTGACTCCTTCATCAGTTGTTTTTGTCTTGATGGGTATTCCACCGGCTATCCTGATTGCAGTTTCAACTTCGCTTCGCTTGTTCGGAGTGAGGGCGTACATACAACCCCCTCCGCCTGCCCCAGTTATCTTAGCACCCAAAGCCCCTGAGATCCTTGATGCAAATACTAGGTCAGAAAGTTCTTTTGTCGAAACACCTATAGCCTCCAGAAGGCCATTATTAATGTTCATCAATTTACCAAGCTCTTTTAGGTCACCATCTTCAGTTAGGATCTTTCTACCTTTATCTGCTATATCTTCCATAGCATCCATAATATCCTCAACTATCTCTGGGTATTCCTCTCTCAAAATCTTTACCTTTTCAAGAAGGACTTTCGTGCTACCTTTTTCTCCTGTGTATCCAACTATTATTGGAAGCTGTGGTGCTGAAAATCTCTCAATTTTTCCCTTCTTGAAATAGACGCCACCCCCAAGAGCAGAAACTGCTGGGTCGAGTCCGCTAGAGCTTCCCTGGACTTCAAACTCAACCTCTTTTCCCATCCTCGCTATATCCTCATTTTTAAGATTCATTTCGAGGAGTTCTGAGAGAAGTTTTAATGTTGGGACAACAACAGCAGCAGAAGATCCTAGGCCCGCACCAACAGGAATATCTGATCTAATAGATATTTCAAACCCCTTTCGAGATCCATATTCGGTGAATATTCTCTCGATTGCAGATTTCACATAGGATACGACATATCCTGCTTTTCCATAATCTGTTCCTAAAAAAATCTCTTCTTCAGAAAATGAAATACTTAAACCAGGTATTTTAAGATCATTAGCATGTATCTTTATTGTTTTCTCATTAAGGAGTTTTCCTTCAGTATACGTACGCAAATCTATTGCCGAGGCTATTGCTCCTCTACCATAAACAACAGAATGCTCCCCAAATAGTATTATTTTCCCTGGTGCTGAAACTAACATTTTATCCCCACCGAACCATAACCTACAACTGCGCTATAATCTCCTGACGCTTCATAAGAATTTGAATAATCAAGAATCTTTCCCTTTTTAGCACCTAGCTCTTTCATGCAGGTGAGCATTACAGAGAGAGGGCCATAACCGCATGTAGTATAATCATTTTTATTTATGAATTTGTATATCCCTTGGACATCAAAGTTCTCTGCCATTTTTAGTATCTCCATATCGTTTTTCTTTATCCATGAGAGAACTTCTTCCTTACTACCTTTGATCGGGCTATAATCAAACCTGTTCCCAAAATGCACAAGATCACTTGACGCAATCACTCCTAAAGATTCTTCACTAGATTTTGCAATCGCCTTACCGATCTCAATAGCAGTTTGCATATCCTGCATTCCCATACATATAGGGACAAATGTGAGGTCCTTTTTTAGGTATTGTAAAAATGGAAGCTGGACTTCTATTGAGTGTTCATACTTATGTGCTGCTGAGTCGATGCCGACTATTCCAGATCTCTCGACAATTTTTGACGCGAGCTCTTGATTGATATTTACTTCGCCTAATGGAGTTTCCCAAGTACCTTCGTTCATTAGTGCAACAGGAAGCCCCATGCCAGTGTGGTTTGGTCCAAGAATGACATAAGTTTCTGGCGGAGAATTAGAAAGGTAATAGTATGAATGAGCCTGAGTTTTACCCGAATAGACATAACCCGCATGAGGGCACAATACTCCGACGTTATCCCCTTCATCAATAAACTCGATGTCCTTCTTTGCGTCATCGATAAATTTCTCAATCATCTTTAGAAGAGATGATCTGTCTCTAGGATAAAAACTCCCAGCAACATAAGGAGGCCTATACATATCTATATTATCAGTCTTGAAATTTATATGCCTTTCTTATTTCTTTATTTTTCATTTATTGAAAATTATATCTATTAAAATTATATTTTTTATTTAAAAATTTTCAATATGTTAAATCTGGCTTGATATAATGCTTTTATTTTGAGAGAAACATTTATAAGTATTCGACAAAGATTACACTATAATCTAAGGCAACAGGACCCGTAGCCCAGTGGATAAGGCGACGGCCTTCTAAGCCGTAGATCGAGGGTTCGAATCCCTCCGGGTCCGCTTATGTTTTTTCAGCGGGGTAGGGCAGCTAGGAGTGCCCGGCGGGCTCATAACCCGCAGGCCAGTGGTTCAAATCCACTCCCCGCTACTAATCTCTTTTAAAAAAATATTACTTGTTCATCAATCCATAGATTATAGCGATGTAACCTATAATAGTAGAAATAAGTTCAACTTCGCTTCTAACATAAAAAAATATTCTAAATACGTCCAATAAATATGGAATTGAAAACAACGCGAAACTAATTGCAATCCACTTGTACAAATCCTTCTTTCCACTTAGATATTTTAAGTACGCCATTATAGAGATTATCCCAGTAAATATTAGATTAATCAATACTATTGATGCCATGGTTGGGATTAAACTAACATCATTATAAAATTTCGTGTCCTAGATTCTTGAATTTAACCTTTTTTAATTTATATTTTTATTATAATATTATATTTACTATTTGTAAGTTTTTTCAATTATTAACCATATTATTAGCCACTTATCCAATTAAATCTTATTTCGGCTAATAACTTACCAAAACATTTTTAAATATCCACTTACATAATAATACGTCGATAATATAATCGACAAAAAATTTGGAGGTAAAAAGATGGCAAAGTCTATTGTTAAAGAGGAAAACGGTAGGTTTGAACTTACTGAAACATTGCCTGATTCTCAGTTTTACAACACAGACTTGGCGCCTGTACCCTTTGCAAAAAGGACATGGGGATACTACGAGTACATTGCTATATGGGTAGGAATGTCCGTATGTGTTCCAACATGGATGTTAGGTGCAAGTATGGTTGACGCTGGATTCAATTGGGCAATCGTCATTGGTACCATAGCTCTTGGTCAGATTATTGTTTTGATTCCAATGGTTCTAAACTCCTTTGCAGGAGCAAAGTACGGTATACCATTCCCTGTTTTCTTGAGAAGCGCATTTGGTATTTACGGGGCTAACATTCCCGCACTGTTAAGGGCAGTTGTAGCTATAGGATGGTTTGGAATCCAGACAATGGTTATGGCCTTTGCAATTGACGGTATCTTAGTTGAATTAAGTCCAACTGGATACGGTGCAATGACTGGAACTATACCCTTTTTCAACTTAAATGCACACACAGTAATATCGTTCCTTTTGTCTTGGATAATGACAGTTGTAATTTGTTACTACTCTTCACCTAAGAAATCTGCACCTGGTGTAAAATGGTTAAATGATCTTTCAGCACCATTATTACTCTTAAT
>Ga0209606_1001573_pt1 | contig 27748 bp, 27 predicted proteins | sample AD_UKC057_MetaG_FD_184412 | JGI IMG/M metagenome (GOLD analysis project Ga0209606, IMG submission 184412) | Active sludge microbial communities of municipal wastewater-treating anaerobic digesters from USA - AD_UKC057_MetaG (SPAdes) (version 2) | ecosystem: Engineered > Bioreactor > Anaerobic >...
ATATAAGAATTAGTAAAAATTTATCTCAGGAGAGGTTTGGGAAGAAGATAGGGAAGTCCGGAAAAACGATTTCTGCGTACGAAAGCGGTAGGATTAGCCCTACATTAAAAGTTCTTGATTCTATTTCCCAGGTTTATGATGTTACCTTTTTATACGTTAAGAAGAATAAAAGAGAGCAGTTAAAGGAAAAGTTGGAATATTTGAAGAAGACAATTAGTGATATAGAGTCAACTTTCTTAAGTGAGCGGGAAAATGAAGACATTTAATTTGTAGTCTTGAAAGGATTTATCTCTTTGAATATTGAGGTTTTTTCCTTGCTTTATGTAAAAACGGCTTCTTTCTTTCTACCATTCTGGGATCTCTTGTTAGAAAGCCTTGTTTTCCAAGAATTTCTTCAAACTCGTTATCTATTTTTGATAGAGCCCTGGAAATGCCTAATACTACAGCATCCATCTGGGAAGATTTTCCTGACCCGGAAACTTTAATTGTTGCTGAGTATTTAGCTTCCGGATGAGATACTCCTATTGCGTGAAAGGGTTTTTCCCATTTAGATTTTTCTATATTCGGAGCAAAATAATTATCTATTTTTTGTCCGTTAACCGTAAATTCTCCTTTAGAATCATACAGAAAAACTCTTGCTACTGCTGTTTTTCTTCTCCCCGTTCCGGCAAAAAATTTGTTTTTTTCTTTTCCTTCAGCCATTTTGTTTTTCCAGTTGTGCCTTGTGAGGGTGTTCCTCCCCGGCGTAAATATATAAATTCGCCATTCTTTGTTTTCTAAGCTTATTTTTTGGTATCATTCCGGACACGGCTTTTCTCAATGCTTCGGTGGGTTTTCTAGACATTAGGGATTCTAGACTTTCCGTCCTTAATCCATGCGGATAACCCGTGTAGTGGATATATTTTTTATCTTTCATCTTTTTTCCGGTTACTTTGATTTTTTCGGCATTTATGACAACCACTTTCCCTCCCCAATTTTGATTTGGAGTAAATTCAGCTTTGTTTTTTCCCATAAGAATCGAAGCTATTTTTTGGGCAATTCTTCCAAGTGTCTGATCCTTAGCATCAATCAGATACCACTCTTCTTTTTTTTCTTTAATATTTAGAAATGTAGTTTTACTTGGTTTTGTTTTCATTTTTCTTTATATTTTTTCTTTTTAATTTTTCTTTTGTATCTTCGAGATTTGAAACTATTTCTATTCTTGCAGTTAAAGCATTATCTCCTTCTCTGTTTCCTGTTTTTACTATTTTTGTATAACCTCCTTTTCTTCCCGAAAATTTTGGTGCAATCTCATTCATCAATTTTTTTATAGCCGATTCTGATCTTATGTCCTTTCTGAGTTCTTTTACAGTATTAAATTTAAATATTTTATCCTCGGAATCGTGAGCTTTAACAGCTTTTGTAATCATTTTCTCTACTTTGGGTCTTATGTATTTGGCTTTTGCTAAAGTTGTATTAACTTTCTCTTTTTCTATTATCTGAGCGGATAGATTTGATATCAGCGCTTCTCTGTGATCTTTATCTCTGTTTAATTTTTTCTTTACAACTCTGTGTCTCATTTTTTATATTTTCCTTTTTATCTTTTATAGCCCTCTTTTTCTAAAAGATCTTTTATTTCTTGTAGAGATTTTTCTCCTATATTTTTTATATCTTCCAGCTCCTCATTTGTTTTTTTGGCTAGATCCTGCAAAGTATCTATTTTACTTTTTTTCAAAGCATTTATAGTTCGCGTTTGTAGAGGAAGGTCTTCAACGGAGAAATCCTCGTTTATTTTTATTTTTGCTCTTGGTTTTTCTTTTTCTTCTTCTTGAGCATAACCCTGACTCCATTTTTCAATTTCTATGTAATATTCTTTTAGTATTTTTGCAGATTCTTTTATTGCTTCTGCCGGTGAGATACTTCCATCTGTTTCAACTGTTAACGTTATTTTATCCAGGTCTGTCCTGCCTCCAAATCTTGTAGGTTCTATTTCATAATTAGCGCTTACTATTGGAGAGAAGAGAGCGTCTAAAATTATGATACCCACTTTTGAAGTTTGTCTTTCTTCCATTGGCGAATATCCTATTCCTTGTTCAACGACTATTTCCATTTCCAGTTTTGATTTAGCATCTGCCAATGTAGCTATGTGTTGATCTTTATTCATAATTTCCACGTCCGATGTAAGTTCTATATCTTTTGCAGTAACTTTTCCGGGACCTTTTTTATTCAATGTAACGACAACGGGTTCATTGGAATGACTTTTAAATCTTATTTTTTTCAAGTTTAAAGTGATTTCAACTATGTCTTCTTTTACTCCCGGTAATGTAGTGAATTGATGAGCTACGCCGTTTATTTTTACTTGTGTGGCAGCTGCTCCTCCAATGGAAGATAAGAGAACTCTCCTGAGAGCATTTGCAAGTGTGTACCCAAAACCTGTTGGTAATGGCTCAAACGAATAAACTCCCACGTTTTTTTCTTCCTTAATAGTGTTTATTTTTAAATTTTCTTTTGTAACTTCCATTTTTTCCTCCTTAAAACTTTAAAACTTTACGCTTGCAAAGTTTTTCAAAATTTATCTCGAATAAAATTCGATTATTGATTGAACATCAATTTTTTCCTGAAGATTCTCTTCTGTCGGTGGTCTTAGATATTTAACATATTTTTCTTTAACGTTAGCTTCTAACCAGTCGGGCATAATAAATCCTTCTCTTAAGCTTATTTTTTCAAAACTAACAGGTTTTATTATATCCCCAACTTTAACTTGTGTTGACGGAATGTTAATTTTTTTGCCATTTACTGTGAATAAGCCTCTTCTTATATTTTGGCGAGCCTGCGCTCTGGATACTGCAAATCCACTTCTGTAAACAAGATTGTCCAAACGGGATTCTAATTTTTGCATTAAAATATCGCCGGAAACTCCTTTTGCTCTCAGCGCTTCGTTAATATAGTTTCTAAATTGTTTTTCCAAAACTCCGTAAAGCCTTTTAGCCTTTTGTTTCTCTCTGAGTTGTTTTCCGTATTCTGACAAAGCTTTTCTGGAACTTCCATGCTGTCCAGGAGCTTGGTTTTTAGTGTTTAAAGGACATTTCTCACTGTCGCATCTTTCTCCTTTTAAGTAAAGTTTCACTCCCTCTCTTCTGCACATTCTGCATTTTGGACCTATGTATCTTGCCATTTATACTCTCCTCCTATTTTTTGGTCTGCATCCATTGTGTGGTATGGGTGTTTGATCCGAAATCGAAATTATGTTTAAACCCGCCGTTTTTAAAGCTTTTATTGAAGAAATTCTACCCATCCCAGGACCTTTTACTGATACAGCTACGTCTCTTAATCCTGCTTTAAAGGCGGCGATTCCTGCTTCTTCCGCTGCTTTAGTTGCCGCATATGGCGTAGATTTTTTTGAACCTTTAAAACCTGACTTTCCCGCGCTTCCCGAAAATAAAGTATTACCGTCATCGTCGGTGATAGTTATTATTGTATTATTCATACCGGCAACGATAAAAGCCTTTCCGGTAGATGGTATTTGTTTTTCCTTTTTTTTCTTTGGCATAGTAGTATTTTTATTTCTTTGCTAATTTTCTTTTCTGCCCCCCGACAGTTTTCCTTTTTCCTTTTCTGGTTCTGGCGTTTGTTCTGGTTCTCTGGCCTCTTGCCGGAAGTCCTTGTTGATGTCTTAGACCTCTATAGCTTTTTATTTCTTTTAATCTTCTTATATCTGAATTAACTATTCTCCTAAGCTCACCTTCTATCGGTATTTCCAGAGAAGATATTGCGCTATTTATCTCGGCTATCTCCGTATCTGCTAAATCCTTAGCCCTTTTGTCAGGATCTATCTTGGTTATATTCAAAATTTTTTGGGATGTAGTTAAACCTATTCCTTCAATGTAAGTTAATGCTGTTTCTATTCTTTTTTCATTAGGTATGTCAACACCTTTGATACGAGGCATACTTATCCTTGTCTTTGCTTATGTTTAGGGTTTCTTTTGCAGATAACTCTAACAACGCCTTTCCTTTTAATTACTTTGCAATCTTTGCAAATAGGTTTTACTGACGAACGAACTTTCATATTTTTATTTTAGACGAAAAGTAATTCTTCCTCTTGTTAGATCATGAGGCGAAAATTCTACTTTAACTCTATCCCCGACTAATACTCTAATATGTTGTTTTCTCATCTTCCCCGATATTGTGGCAAGAGCTTCAGTGTCATCCTCAAATCGAACTTTGAACATTCCGCTCATTTGAGCTTCAATTACTTTTCCTTCTTTTGTAATTACTTCCTTTGTAGTCATCCTTTAAACGACGCGCTTGATTTTATCAGAACAAGTTTTTAAGGTCAATAACCCTTAATGACAGACCTGTTCTTGATTCCATTTTAGGACAGTTTAATCAACGCGGTTTGTTATTGTAATGTTAGTGATTAATATTACCATCACTTATTGAAAAAGCAATGAAAAAAAGGTTTAATGTAGTGAATGCTGGACATTAATTATATAAAGAAAAATAGTGAAAAGGTTAAACAAGTTATTGAACAACGAGGCGTACAGGGGGTTGATATTGATAAATTTTTGCATATTCATGATGAATATTTAGATGTTTTACAAAATGTTGAAAAGCTTAGAAATTTAAGAAATGAAATATCTTCGAAAGTATCAACGTCCAGTGGTGCTGAAAGAGAAGATTTAATGTCCAGAGCAATTTCCACGAAAAAAAGTCTCTCGTTATTGGAAAAAAAGATGGATGAGTTGAAAAATAAAATTGACGAAGTTTTACCGTTTATTCCGAATATTGTGTCTGAGGAAATGCCTGTAGGAAAAGATGAACACGATAATTTAATAGTAAAAGTTTGGAATCCGGATGTTGGGTATTTAGATATTAAAGAGCCGATGAAATATGATGACATTTCTTATGCCCCGAGGGAGTATTTTACTCATAAGGATCACGTAGATCTTGGGGAGGATTTGGATATTATTGATATTAAACAAAGCGGAAAAGTTTCCGGTAGCAGATTTTGTTATCTCAAAAATGAAGCAGCGATTATTCAGGATGCGATTTCCTCCATGTTAAAAGAGGAGTTGTTGAAAAGGGGATTTTCTCCTATAATCCCGCCTCTTCTTGTGAAGGAAAGATCCTTATTCGGTACATCACATTTTCCGGAGGGGAGATCGCAGGTTTATGAAATAAAAAGCGAAAATGTAGAAGAAGGAGAGCCGTTATTTTTGGTCGGTTCTTCTGAGCCATCTAATTTTTCATATTTTATGGATAAGGTTTTAAAGGAGGAAGATCTGCCGATAAAAATATATGCGCAGACAACATGTTTTAGAAGCGAAGTTGGTTCCTGGGGAAAAGATGTTAGGGGAATAAAACGAGTTCATCAATTTGATAAGTTAGAAATGAATGCTGTTTGTACGGAGGAACAGGAAAGAAAAGTATTTGATGAGTTTTTGGAAATAAATGAATGGCTTTTTCAACAGTTGGAAATTCCTTACAGAGTTGTTAACAAATGCACGGGGGACTGCGGATATAATGCCTCTTATTTTCAGTATGATATTGAAGTTTGGAGACCGGCGGAAAGGGAATACATGGAAGCAGGTACTAATACCATGACTACTGATTACCAGGCCAGACGACTTAATATAAAGTATAAAAGTGAAAATGGAATAAAATTTGCACGAACAGTTAACGATACCGGAGTTGCTTTTGGAAGAGCAATTATTGCTGTATTGGAAAATCATCAGGAAAAAGATGGAACGGTTAACATTCCGCTCTCTTTGCAAAGATTTACCGGTTTTAAGAAAATTACTTTGAAGAAATAATTTATGCTACGATTTTACTAATGAATATTTTTGAGGGGCTTAAAATGCCCCGGGTTATTTACAATGTGGAATCTAAATTAAACGGAAGAATAAGAGTGGTTGAAGTTGGAAGCACAAGAAAAATATTCGTTGGAAATTTTATTCAATCCATAAATCCCGACTCTCCTTCTTGCGCAAAACTTTGTTGGGGACAGCTTGTAGAATCGTTGAAAAAAAGAGTTACCGAAATGGATAAAGTTCTTATACTCGGGATGGGCGGAGGAACTATTCCACATTTAATTTCAAGAAATTATCCGAATACTGAAATAATTAGTGTTGAGTATGACGAAGTGATGATTGATATAGCAAAAAAGTTTTTTAACATAGACTCAATTCCTAATCATAGAATCATAAATGATGATGCTTTAAGAGTTGTAATTGAACCGGAGAATTACGGAATACCTTTAGGAAGTTTGGATGTTTTGATAGTTGATATTTTTAATGGAGATAAGTTTCCCGATTTGGGAAAGACAGGTAATTTTATTACTGCAATAAAAAAGCTAGTCAAACCCGGAGGATTCCTTGTTTTTAATAGAATTTATAAAGAAGAGTATCAGGAGGATGTAAAGATCTTCATTGACAATCTGGGAAATTATATAAAAGATATTGAATCGGAGGTTGTCGCAGGTTATACAAACTCCGATAATATTATAATTTTTGGAAGGGTTTAGATTACACATGCCTATTTTACAAGCAGTTTTATTGGGAATAGTACAAGGTATCACTGAGTTTTTTCCTATCTCATCTTCTGCTCATCTGATAATTTTTCCGAAGTTATTTGGCTGGGAGGAGCAGGAATTAGTCTTTGACACCACTCTTCATTTAGCTACTTCATTGGCTCTTATCGTCTATTTTTGGAATGATATTATTTTGATAGTAAAGTCTTTGATAAAAGATGTTTCTAAATATAAGGGGAAGTTAGTGCATTACTCCGGTAATGCGGAATTAGGGTTAAAAATAATTGTTGGGTCTATTCCCGTGGGTATAGTTGGCTTTATTCTTGGAGATTTTATAGAGGAAAAATTTAGAGGATTAGTAACGGTTGCAATTTTTTTAATATTGGGAAGTTTATTAATGTTTGTGGCCGAGAAAAAATATAAAAAGAGACTCATTGTTAAAGATTCAATATCTATTAAGAAGAGTTTTAAAGTCGGGTTGTTTCAGTCCCTATCTTTATTTCCCGGGATTTCCAGGTCCGGATCAACGATTTCAGGAGGAATGATATTTGGTTTGAGCAGAAAAGAGAGTGCTAGATTTTCATTTTTACTTTCTATCCCGGCTGTTTTGTTTGCCGGTATATCTCAAGCTGTTTCTTCTTTTGATTATTTCAATATGGCCAATATAGTACCACTGCTCGCCGGTTTTTTATCAAGTTTTCTTGCAGGTTATTTTGCAATAAAGTTCATGTTGAGTTTTACTGCAAACAATAAACTGTATCCGTTTATATACTATAGATTGGGATTGGCTTTATTCCTTATAATTTTATCTTTTTTCTAATCTTTTATATTTCTTAGTAGATAATCTGCTAAAATCATTTTGCTATGTTCGGATCAATTTTTGATACAAATGAAAAACAATTAAAGAAAATATGGCCTATTGTTGGTAATGTAAATTCTTTTGAGGAGAGTGTTAAAAATCTCTCTAGGGAAGAGATGGTAGAAAAAACTAAGAAGTGGAAAGAGGAGTTGAAAAATATTGGAGATCAGGAAATAGAAAAACGTTTAGGAGAAATCCTTCCCGAAGCTTATGCGTTAGTAAGAGAGTCATCTTCCAGAACTCTAAAAATGCGACATTACGATGTACAGATTTTAGCGGGAATAATTCTCCATCAAGGAAAGATTGCAGAGCAAAAAACCGGCGAGGGAAAAACTTTAACTGCTACCCTGCCACTTTATTTAAACTCTTTGACCGGAAGAGGAGTACACCTTGTTACTCCGAATGACTATCTATCCAGACATGGTGCGGGTTGGATGGGTCCGATTTATGATTATTTAGGAGTTTCAGTAGGAGTGATTGTGCAGGATAGAGCTTTTGTCTATGATCCGTCATACCAAAATACTGAGTTTGAAGATTCTTATTCTGTTCATCTTAGAGAAGTCAGTCGTCAGGGAGCCTACAAATGCGACATAGTTTACGGGACTAATCATGAATTCGGATTCGATTATTTAAGAGATAACATGGTTAGGTCTCTTTCCCAAATGGTTCAAACGAATCCAAACGGAGATTGGGGAGTACATAGTTTTGCAATCGTCGATGAGGTAGATTCTATATTGATAGATATGGCCAGAACTCCGTTGATAATATCAGCCGCAGATGCTAAACCGAGTGAAAGGTACCATCAAGCTAATGAAATAATTAAATCCCTGATAAAAGATACAGATTATGAAATAGAAGAAAAATATAAAAATGTCACTTTAACTGATCTTGGGATAAGAAGAGTTGAAAGACTTTTAGGGGTAAATAATCTTTACGAGCAGGATTTTGAAATGGTGCATTTGATTGAGCAAGCACTTTTGGCAAATACACTTTATGAAAAAGATAGGGATTACGTTGTTAAAAACGGCGCAGTTATAATTGTAGATCAATTTACCGGTAGGCTGCTTCCCAACAACAGATTTTCTAACGGTCTTCATCAGGCTATTGAGGCAAAAGAGGGTGTGACAATACAGCAAGAATCTAAAACTTTGGCAGAAATTTCTTATCAAAATTATTTTAGAATGTATAAAAAATTAGCAGGTATGACCGGTACTGCCGCAACCGAGTCAGAAGAATTTTTCAAGATTTATAAATTAGAAGTTTTAGTTGTGCCTACCAATAAACCTTGTATTAGAAAAGATGATAATGATGTCGTTTATAAAACAGAAGCCGCTAAGTTTAAGGCAGTAGTAGATGAGATAGAAGAAAGACATAAAAAAGGTCAACCTGTGTTAGTGGGTACAACTTCGGTTGAAAAGAGTGAACTTTTACATCGTTTTCTTCAAAAAAGAAATATTACTCACGAAATATTGAATGCAAAAAACCATGAAAGAGAGGCTTTAATAATTGCTCAAGCAGGCAGAGAAGGGGCGGTTACGATTTCTACAAATATGGCAGGTAGAGGAGTTGACATAATATTGGGAGGTGACCCCCCTGATGTAGAAATGCAGAAAAGAGTAATAGAGTCAGGGGGTTTATTTGTAGTTGGAACCGAAAGACATGAATCCAGGAGGATAGACAATCAGTTAAGAGGAAGATCAGGTAGACAAGGAGATCCGGGAGAATCCAAATTTTTTGTTTCTTTGCAAGATGATTTGATGAGAATTTTTGGAGGTGAGTCTGTTTCAAGAATTATGGATAGGTTTGGTTTGGATGAGAATGTTCCTTTGGAAGCGGGGATTGTTTCAAGATCTATTGAGAACGCGCAAAAAAGAGTAGAGGGATTTAATTTCGATAGAAGGAAAAGACTGGTTGAAATGGACGACATAATGAACACTCACAGAGAAGTAATTTATAAACTAAGGAGAAGAATATTAGAGCTTGGGGAGGGTATAGAGGATTACAAAGATTGGTTAATTCAAAAATTTAGTGAAAGCTCGTCCTTAACAAGAGAAATGTGGGAGCAAAAAGAAAAAGAATTCGGAAAAGAAATGTGGTATCAAATTGTGAGCGGTTTTGGTTGTCCGGTAATTGATTATCTTTGGATGGAGCATCTTGTAGATATGGATCAAATTAGAGAAGGAATTGGTTTAAGGGGATATGCACAGAGAGATCCTATGGTGGAATACAAAAGAGAGGGACATGAAAGGTTTGAGATTTTGGTCTCTAAAGTATATTCCATGGTTGGAGATAGATTAGCTTCAATATCTAAAGATTCAGTACCGAAACAAGAAAGAGGTTTAGATATGGGGAATTTAAATTATCAAAAAGGTGAAATAGAAACAGGGGTTTCGGGAATTTCCGGCGATATGGGGGAAAGAAAGGTTGTTGACGCTTCCGGAAGAGAGGTTAGGGTGCAGAAAATAGAATCAGGTAAAGAGAAAATAGGTAGAAATGACCCATGTCCTTGCGGCAGTGGTAAAAAATATAAAAATTGCCACGGGAAAAACGTTTAGAATATATATTTCCTATTTTTGATCCATAGTTTGTAGAATTTTTTGAAGTCCTTCGGCGCAATAGATATCTGTTGGATTATATTCTAAACATTGTTCAAAGTATTTTTTTGAATTTTCGTAATTTCCTTCCTCAGCGTATATAATGCCAAGTTTGTAAGCAGAAGGGAAAAGTCTCGGGTTCATTTCCAAGGATTTTTCTAAATATTTTTTTGCGAGATCGTATTTTTTCTGTACCATATAAATGTGTCCTATGTTGTGTACTGCATCTGCGTAATCAGGTTTTAAAGCAACGGATATTTTGAAATTTTCTAAAGCTCCTTCAAGATCTCCTTCATTTGCCAAGACGTCTCCCATGTTGTTATAAACTCTATAGCTGTAGGGAGCGGTTTTTCTTGTGGCTATCCAGAGATTTTTGCTGTTTCTAAGATCGTTGTTTCTGATTATTGTTCTTACTGAATAGAACAAAATAATAAACAAAGGAGCATAAAAGGCAAACCCTCTTTTATCGGCTTTTTCTTTTTTAACTACACCTTTTTTGTTTTTGTTCTTCTTTAGCTTATTATCGATCCAAACTATTGCAATTGATATTATTGCGGAAGAAAATACCGAAGGGATATAGAAATATCTGTCAGCAGTAATCCACGCAATTATTATTGGGCTAAATGAAGGGAGAATTGCAAAAAGTATCATCAGCATCAATCCCGAAATTCTTCTATCCTTTTTTAGAAAATAAAAGATTGAAAATATTACGGCCATTGTTACAAAAACCATAAGTGTGTACTCTGCCGGGCTTATATAATTGCCTTCACGGTAAATGCTCAGATTCATTGGGTAAGCTAAAGTTTTAAATTCCATATATATTGTGTAGGGTAATCTATTTATAAGAGGGGTGGAGCTTTCTATATCTACGTAGTAAAGTGTTTGTAAATCACTTATTCTTCCCTTAAAAAAACCAGGTAAAAGAATAGCCGCAAAAATTAAAGAGGATATTAAATAAGGCAGGTATTCAACTATATTTTTAAATTTTACTTTTTCCTCAAGAATAAACTGGTCCATTAAAACAAGAAGAAAAGGAGAAATTAGAACCCAACCCCCTCCTCTATAAAATATCAGAGAAAAAATGTAAACAAGAGAAGAAGCAATTAGAAATTTCTTTTCTTTTGTTTTTTTGAAAAGCGCAAAAAATATTAAAATAAGATTAATTAAAACTGCTCTCGCGGCGTAAGGATAGCCCGCATGCCAACTTATTACTTCCGTATTTGCCGGATGAGATAAAAACATAAAAGTTCCCATGAAGGATACTTGTTTTCCGAACAAAATATAAAGAAGGATGAAAACTAAAACCCCATTTATCATATGCGTTACGATTGAGAGAATATGAAGAGCTGAAGAGTTGATCCCGAATAGCTTGACCATGATAGTCATTGTGATTCTATACCCATCCAGGGATTTTATTGAAGACCAAATATCTTGATACTCCGGCCCTGTTAGTATAACTGAATAGTCATCTAAGTTTACAAAATCTCCGGTTATAATGTTTGCGTATATTAATAATGTAAATAAACAGATCAAAAACACCACCAACTTATTTTGTTTTAGAAAATTTTTAAGATCGGAAAAAGTTCTTATTTCAATATCTGCGGATCCGTTGTTTGATTTATTGTCTTGAGTTAATCTTTTATTTTCTTTTTTCATTGAGTTTTATTTTACTATACAAATTAAGACACTTCATTTATTATCTCAGTATTGCTAAAAGTAAATTTTTGAGTGATTTTATGAAAATTAGAAAGATTGTTTTTGAAATTATTGAAACTATTGTAGTTTCTGCTGTTGTTGTTTTGTTCATATACTATTTTATAGCTTCAGTAGAAGTTGTGTGGGGTCCGAGTATGGAGCCTAATTTTTACTCCGGGGAGAGAATCCTAGTTGATAGGTCAGCTAAAAGAGAAGCATCTTTTAAAAGAGGAGATGTAATTGTATTTTATCCTCCAAATGACGATTCCAAACATTACATTAAAAGAATAGTTGGTATTCCGGGCGACGTATTTAAGATTATAGATTGTAAAATAGTAATTTCCAGAGACGGGGAACACTATATTCTCTATGAAAATTATTTGCCTCCTCAAACCTGTACTAAAGCAGGTTCCCAAATAAGAGAAGGTAGGTCAATTAAAATTCCGGAGGGACAGTATGTTCTTTTAGGTGATAACAGAGACAATTCTCTCGATTCCAGGAATATTGGTTTAATTGATGAAAGTAAATTCGTTGGGCGTGTAGTTTTTAGGTTGTGGCCGCTATCTAGAATTGGATTTGTCAATTAGTTGTTGACACCTTTTTGTTAATGTGGTAGTTTTCGCACTGTTCCGAACTTAGGATTTAATCAAAAATAGCAAAAAAAACAATTACCTTGAGGGGACAGGGGCCTTTTTGCCTTTGTTTTTAATTTACAACTTTAAAAGTTAGGATTTTGTAGTACAATTTTACGTTAAACAATAATTAAAGAAAAATTAATGCGAGAAACTTTTTTAAAAAGAAAAATAGCTCTTCCTTTACCTAATCTTGTTGCAGTCCAATTAGAGTCTTTTAATTGGTTGAAAAATGAAGGATTGAAGGAAATTCTTGATGAACTCGGTACTATAGAGGATACATCAGGTAGAGGTTGGATTTTAAATCTTTCTAATCCAAGAATAGATAAGGAGAATCTAACTATAGAGGAGGCCAGGAGGACAGGAAGAACTTATGACGCCCCGTGGTATGTTGAGGCTACTATCGAAGATCCCATATCAAAAAAGAAAAAAACAAGTGAGATTTATATGGGGGATATCCCCTTAATGACTGAGCAGGGAACTTTTATTATCAACGGCGTTGAAAGAATAATTATCAATCAGCTTATAAGATCGGAAGGAGTTTTATTTGTAGGAGAGATCTCTCCCGTTACGGGACAATTTTTGGCGGGGTCCAAAGTAATCCCAAAAAGCGGTGTTTGGTTGGAGTTTGAAACTTCCAGAACAGGTGTTATCTCTTTAAGAATAGATAGAAAAAGAAAAATAACTGCAACAACATTGTTAAGAGTGTTTGGTTTGGAGACCGACGATGACATAAGACAGGCGTTTTTAAGTGTGGAAACTAATCCTGAAGTTAATTATACCGAAGCTACTTTGGCGAAAGATCCTGCGAATAATTTTGAGGAAGCCTGTTTAGAAATTTATAAAAAGATGAGACCTGGAGAGCCCTTGGTGATTGATAATGCTAAGGCTTTGGTTCATGCAATGTTCTTTAACAAACGAAGATATAGCATGGGGGCGATAGGAAGGTTTAAACTAAATCAAACCCTAGGTTTAAATTTTCCTAACGATCCCAAGCACAGACTGCTTCAGTTAGAGGACTTGATAAAAATAATTTCCAAAATTATAGAACTAAACAATGGAATTGGGGATCCAAGCGATGTAGATTTTTTAGGAAATAGAAGAGTAAAGAGTATAGGTGAGCTTTTGCAGTGGCAAATGAGAGTTGGCTTTTTGAGAATGGAAAAAAATATTAAAGAAAGAATGAGTTTAGCTTCCAGGGACAAACTCCCCGAACCTTCAAGTTTAATAGCTCCCAGAGCAATTGCAGCTGCGGTACACTCGTTTTTTGCAACAGGTCAATTATCTCAACTTCATGATCAGCAAAATCCCTTGACGGCTTTGGATCATTTGAGGAGACTTTCTGTTCTTGGACCCGGGGGTTTATCAAAGGAAAGAGCGAGTTTTTCCGTCAGAGATGTTCACAGTTCTTATTTTGGCAGAATATGCCCCGCAAGAACACCGGAAGGTCCTCATGTAGGACTTATCAACTATATGTCGATGTACGCTCGTGTCAATGAATACGGATTTTTGGAAACTCCTTATGTAAGATTAGTAAAAGATTCAAAAGGTAGAGTAAGGATTACAAATGAGATTGTTTATTTAGCCGCTTATGATGAAGATAATGTTAATATTACTGACCAATCTGTAGAAATGGATAACAATGGATACATTTTAGATCATCAAGTTCCGATAAGAAGAGGACACGAATTTTTCCTTGGAGACGTTTCAACTGCTGAATATATTGAAGTTGTTCCGGCACAGGTTCTTGGGGTTATAGCTGGACTTGTTCCATTTGTTCAAAACGATGAAGTAACTCGTATTACGATGGCGACCCAGCAGATGTCTCAAGCAGTGCCCTTAATTAAACCGGAAAGACCGGTGGTAGGAACCGGCATAGAGGAGGAGGTTGCCAGAAACACCGATGCCCTTATTTTAGCTGAAAATGATGGGGTTGTTGATTATGCTGATGCTGATAAAGTTGTTGTGAAGTATGTTGATAAAAATAGGAAAATGGAATATCGTCCGAAGAAATTTGTTCAAACAAACAGCGGGACTAATTACAATCAAGTGGTAAAAGTAATAACAGGGCAAAAAATAAAGAAAGGTGATATTTTGGTAGAAGGTCCGGCAGTAAATGAGGGAGAAATAGCCATCGGTACAAATATGAAAGTTGCTTATATGATATACAAAGGTTTGGAGTACGAAGATGGAATAGTTATTTCTGATCGTATAGTTAAGGAAGATATTTTAACCTCAATTCACATTCAGGATTATTCCACTTCCGTTCAAGAAACAAAATTAGGTCCTGAAGAAATTACAAGAGATATACCAAATGTTTCTGAGGATACTCTAAGGAATCTCGATGAAGAAGGGATTGTAGCAATAGGTTCAAAAGTAAAATCAGGAGATGTGCTAGTCGGTAAGGTTGCGCCTAAAGGAGAAGTTGATCTTACATCCGAAGAAAGATTGTTAAGAGCAATATTTGGTGAGAAAGCCAAAGATGTTAGGGATACTTCTTTGAGAATGCCTCACGGTGAACATGGGGTTGTAATAGGGGTAAAAATAGTTACTAAAGAAGATAATGAGTCTTTACCTGCCGGAACAATAGAAAAAATAACAATTTATGTTGCACAACAGAAAAAAATTGAAATCGGTGATAAACTCGCCGGCAGGCACGGTAATAAGGGTGTTATATCTGCTGTAGTGCCTGCAATAGATATGCCTATGCTACCTGATGGAACATCTGTTGATATAGTTTTTTCTTCGGAAGCTGTGTTAAAAAGAATGAATGTCGGCCAGATTTTAGAAGCTTCTTTAGGGGCTGCGGGAAAGAAATTGAATAAGTTTTATGAAATCCCATCTCTTCAAAGAATTCCTGAGGAAAAAGTTGTGGAAGAGTTAAAGAAGGCAGGATATCCTGCAAGTGGGAAAATGAAATTGATAGATGGTAGAACAGGAGAATATTATCATAACGAAATAGTAGTGGGAGATGCCTATATACTGAAACTTATTCACATGTCGGAGGAAAAGATTCATGCAAGGTCAACGGGCCCATATTCTTTGATAAATCAGCAACCGTTGGGTGGAAAAGCGCAATTTGGAGGACAGAGGCTTGGAGAAATGGAAGTTTGGGCTTTAGAAGCTTATGGAGCGGCCCATACTCTCCAGGAAATGCTGACCATAAAATCTGATGATATGTTAGGTAGGGTTCAGGCTTTCAGCGCATTGATACAGGGAAATAAGATACCCGGACCTACTGTTCCGGAAACCTTTAAATTATTAGTTAGAAAATTAAATGGTTTAGGTTTGGGACTTGAAGCTTTCTCAACTGAAGATAGCCTTGCTGAGGACAAAGAAGAGAATTCAGGGGATTCTAAGCAGGAAAAAACTACTAATTGGAATGAGGCAGATAATTTGGCTGATCAGAGCGAGGTTGTTCTTGACGAAAAAGATTTAAAAAAAGAAGGTTTAGAAGAAATAAATGATTAGGAAAATAAGGATGAAAAAATTCTTAGAGGATAAAAAATATGAGAGATATTAATAAACTAAAAGATTTTGATGCATTAAGAATATATCTTGCTTCTACCGAAGATATACTGGAATGGTCTTATGGAGAAGTAACAAAACCGGAAACTATAAATTATAGAACCTTCAAATCCGAAAGAGATGGTCTTTTTGATGAGAGAATATTCGGTCCTACAAAAAATTATGAATGTTATTGTGGAAAATATAAAGGCATAAGATATAAGGGAGTAATTTGTGATAAGTGCGGTGTTGAAGTTACCAGTAATAGAGTGAGAAGAGAAAGAATGGGTCATATTAAATTAGCCTCTCCCGTCGCTCATGTTTGGTTTTTTAAGGGTATCCCGTCCAATATGGCTCTAATTCTTGATCTGACACCAAGAAACGTAGAGTCAGTTGTGTATTTTGCTTCATTTATCGTTACGGAAATTGATGAGAAAAATAAAGTGAAGGTGATTTCTAAAATAGATAAAGATCTTGAGATGACCAAAGCTTCTATACAAAAAGAAATGGACGATCAAATGAAGTCATTAAATAAAGAAATAGAAAATCTTTCTAAACTTGATGACGAAATAAAGGCTAAAGAAGAGGAGTTAAAAATTAGACAGCAAATACAAAAAGTAACCTCTAATTATGAAAAGAAGGTAGAAGAACAGGAGAAAAAGTTTAAATTAATTCAAAAGAAAATAGAAAGCGTTAACCTTAATTCGGTAATTTCTGAAAATGAATACATAACCTTAATTTCTTATTTAGATAAATTTTGTAAATTGGAAACTGGCGCGGGTGCCTTAAAAACTATTCTAGATAGGTTGGATTTAAATTCCCTATCGGAAAGTTTGAGAGATCAATTAAAAAAAACAAAAGGTCAAAATGCTCAGAAGATATCAAAGAGATTAGTTGCCGTTGAGAAGTTTAGAAAATCAGGAGTGGCACCTGGCAGAATGATTATGGAAGTTATTCCGGTAATTCCTCCCGATTTAAGACCAATTGTTCAACTCGATGGGGGAAGATTTGCAACATCAGATTTAAATGATCTTTATAGAAGACTGATAAATAGAAATAATAGACTAAAAAAGCTTTTAGATTTAGGCGCTCCGGAGATAATTGTTAGAAATGAAAAGAGAATGCTTCAGGAATCGGTAGATGCACTTTTAGACTCATCGAAGAGAAGAAAGAAAGCTAGAACTAACACACGTGGGAAGGAGCCCAGGTCCTTAGCGGATATGATAAAAGGAAAGCAGGGTATATTCAGATTAAATCTTTTAGGTAAGAGAGTGGATTACTCCGGAAGAGGAGTCATAATAAACGGACCGGATTTAAAACTTAATGAGTGCGGTATTCCAAAGGAAATGGCATTAGAGCTTTTTAAGCCGATGGTTTTAAGAGAAATATTGGCAAGAGGATATGCCCCGAATGTAAAAAGCGCGAAATTTTTCCTTGAAACAAGAGTTCCGGAGGTTTGGGATATGTTAGAAGAAGTTGTTTCCGGACATCCCGTTCTTTTGAATAGAGCCCCAACTTTGTGGAGACTTGGTATTCAGGCTTTTTATCCCAAACTTGTGGAAGGAAATGCGATAAAACTTCATTTGTGCGTTTGCAAAGGGTTTAATGCTGACTTTGATGGTGATCAAATGGCAGTTCATGTCCCCCTGACTGATGAAGCAATAGATGAAGCTAAGAATGTTCTTATTTCAACTAATAATCTTTTGAATCCTTCTAGCGGGGCTCCTATATCGATACCTGCAAATATAATGTTGTTTGGTGTTTATTACATAACATCAGTGGATGAAAAACTTCCTGTTTTGAATAAAGTGTATTCAGATGATATTGAGTTAATGTACGCAATGGAAGTAAGTAATGAGGTGGATCTTAGACAATTATCAAAAGTAAGAATCGGGGGGAAGATAATAGAAACTACTCTCGGGAGAATCATCTTTAATAAAATTTTGCCAAAAAATTATGAGTTTATTAATGAGCCCATGGATAAAAAAAGAGTTACCAGTCTTCTAACCAAGGTGTTGAAAGAGGAGCCTAATGAGGTTGCTTCTAAAATGATAGATGACATAAAAGACATTGGTTTGAAATATGGGACCATTTGTGGGCAATCTGTATCTTTGGCAGATATTGCAATTCCGAAGGAAAGGGAGGAAATGATAAATGAAGGTAAAAAATTGGCTAAAGAAGTTGATAGTTTTTATACGAGAGGATTAATAACCAGATTAGAGGTAAAAAATAAGAATGAACAAATATGGAGTAAGATAATCAGTGATCTGGATAAAGTTGTTTGGGATAACTTACCTGAAGATAATCCGGTTAAAATACTTGTTAAGTCGGGATCTACTAAAGCCTCAAGAGATCAGGTAAGACAACTGGCTGGTATGAAAGGATTAATTTACGATCCTACCGGAAGAATTGTTGAAGTTCCTATATTCGGTAATTTTAAACTTGGATTATCGGCTTCAGAGTATTTTATAGGTTCCAGAGGTGCTAGAAAAGGCCTTGTTGATAAAGGTTTAAAAACTGCTGATGCTGGTTACTTAACTAGAAGATTAGTGGACGTTAGTCAAGATGTATTAGTTAGAGAAGAAGATTGTGGAACAGACGAGGGTAGAGAGATGATTGTAGGAAAAGGTACTCTTCTCCAAACATTTGGGGAAAGAGTTGTCGGTAGGGTTTTGGCAAAGGATGTAAAAGTTGGAAATAAAATAATTGTTAAAGCTAAAACTTTATTGACTGAATCTGATGTTGAATTAATTGAAAAATCCGGTGTCGAAAAGATAATTATAAGATCCCCAATGCACTGTGAAACCAGAAGAGGTATTTGCTCAGTGTGTTACGGGACGGATCTCATGACGGGAAAACCTGTGGCAGTTGGAACAGCAGTTGGTGTAGCCGCTGCTCAATCTATAGGAGAGCCGGGTACTCAGCTTACTTTGAAGACCTTCCATTCAGGGGGTGTAGTCGGAAAAGACATTACACAGGGTTTACCTAGAGTAGAGGAATTGGTAGAAGCCCGAGCGCCTAAATTTTTATCAGTAATGAGTGAGATATCAGGAGTTGCAAGAATTGAAAAAAATGGAGATGAAAGAAAAATAGTAGTAATTCCGGTCGATCCCGGTGAAGAAGTGGTTGAATACGGTGTTGATCCAGTAGAGGAAATTTTGGTAAAAGATGGTGATACTGTTGCTAAAGGTCAAAAATTAACTTCAGGTAACTTGAACTTGAGTGATCTTTACAGAACCGTTGGAGTAGACGAAACCAAAAAATATATTATTGAGGAAATCCAAAATGTTTATGCTTCTCAAGGTGTACCTATAAATGATAAGCATTTAGAGATAATAGTAAAACAAATGTTCAATCATGTTAAAATTGAAGACCCGGGGGATACAGAATTTATGGCTGGGGAAATAGTTACCAGAGCGAGATTTGATGAAGAAGCAGAGAGAGTCATTGCCGGTGGTGGTACTCCTGCAACCGGAAAAATCACTATGTTGGGAATAACTAAAGCCGCTTTGTACACCGACAGCTGGATGTCGGCCGCATCTTTTATTCATACAAGCAATGTGTTGACCGAAGCCGCGTGCTCTGGTAAGGTTGATTACTTGTTGGGTTTAAAGGAAAATGTAATTATTGGTAGATTGATTCCAACAGGAGAAAGAGCGAGGTTAGATTAATATGCCAACTGTTAATCAACTTGTAAGAAAAGGTAGAAAAAAGAAGACGAAAAAGGCAAGTACCCCTGCTCTAAAGGAAGTTTTTAACACCAAAAAGAGAAGGGTGTCTAAGCATAATAGCCCGTTAAAGCGGGGAGTTGTACTGTTGGTAAGAACACAAACTCCAAAAAAACCTAATTCTGCTCTTAGAAAAGTAGCCAGAGTAAGATTGTCAAATAGAAGAGAAGTTACCGCTTATATTCCCGGTGAAGGGCATAATCTCCAAGAACACTCGGTTGTTATTGTAAAAGGAGGAAAAGTTCAGGATTTACCGGGTATAAAGTATGAAATAGTTAGAGGTACTGCAGATCTTGCGGGAGTTGAGAAAAGAAAGACATCCCGATCGATTTACGGTGTCAGAAAAACTAAGGAGAAAAAAGAATGAGGGGTAAAAGAGCAAAAAAAAGATCTATAGTTCCGGATTCGATGTACAAATCTAAAGTTGTCTCTAGAATGATAAATACCGTTATGGAAAGAGGGAAGAAAAGTTTGGCTGTTAAAATAGTTTATAGTTCTATGGAAAAACTTAGTGAAGATGAGAAAGAAAGATTGCGAATATTAGAGCAAGCCGTTAAAAATGTTATGCCACAGCAGGAAGTTCGTTCTAAAAGAATAGGCGGTGCTACATATCAGGTGCCGGTACCTCTAAGGCATGACAGATCCGAAGCTTTAGCAGTTAGATGGATAGTAGAAAGTGCTAAATCCAAAAAAGGAAAATCAATGGTAGAGAGGCTGTATACTGTTTTAAATGATTCTTATCAGAATACAGGCGACGCTATAAAGAAAAGAGATGAAGTTCACAGAATGGCTGAAGCCAATAGGGCTTTTGCTCATTTCGCAAGATTTTAAGAGGTTTAAATATGTCTGATACAATGGATAAAAAATATCCCTTAGAAAAAATTAGAAACATTGGAATTATTGCCCACATTGATGCGGGGAAGACTACTACAACAGAAAGAATTCTTTATTATACTGGGAAAACCCATAGAATTGGGGATATTGATGAGGGGAATACTCAAATGGATTGGATGGCTCAGGAAAGAGAAAGAGGAATTACCATACAGTCGGCGGCAACAACTTGTTTTTGGAAAGACCATAGAATAAATATTATTGATACTCCGGGGCATGTAGATTTTACCGCTGAAGTAGAAAGATCTTTAAGAGTTTTAGATGGTGGAGTTGTTGTTTTGGATGGTTCTCAGGGAGTTGAACCTCAATCCGAGACAGTTTTTAGACAAGCTCAAAAATATGATGTTCCATTGCTATTTTTTATAAATAAATTGGATAAAGTTGGTGGAGATTTTTACATGTCTTTAAACTCCATTTCGGAAAAACTTACCAAGAAGGGTTTAGCGGTTCAATTGCCGATAGGATTAGAAAATGATTTCAAAGGAGTAATAGATTTGGTGGAGATGAAAGCCTACGGATTTGAAGGAGATGACGGAAGCAACGTAATAGAATTTGAAATTCCCGACGAAATGATTGAAGATGCAAAAAAATATAGGTCATTGCTTGTTGAGAAAATAGCTGAATCCGACGATGTTCTGATAGAAAAATATTTGAATGGAGAGGATTTAACTATTGAGGAAATAAAGACAGGTTTAAGAAAATTGACTGTAAGTACTAAGGTCTATCCTGTTTTTTGCGGTGCTTCTCTTTCTAACAAAGGTGTTCAGAAATTATTAGATGGTGTTGTTGAGTATTTACCGTCCCCAAAGGACGTACCTGATATAGTCGGAATTGATGCTGAATCAGGAGAACAGATACCCCTAAAACCGGATGAGAACGGGCCTTTTGCAGCCCTTGCTTTTAAAATACAAACAGACCCTTACGTGGGGAGATTAACTTATTTTAGAGTTTATTCAGGAAAAGTTAATGCGGGATCTTATGTTTACAACTCTACTTCCGGAAAAAAGGAAAGATTAGGGAGAATACTATTAATGCACGCAAATCATAGAGAAGAGATCAAAGAAGCTTTAGCGGGAGAAATTGTTGCCGGGGTGGGTCTGGAGGCATCTACAGGAGATACACTTTGTTCTGAAGATAATAAGATTTTACTTGAAAAGATAAGTTTCTCTGAACCCGTTATAGGTATAGTAATAGAACCAAAAACTAAGGCTGATAGAGATAAGATGTCGCAAGTGGTTAAAAAGTTTTTAGAGGAAGATCCTACTTTGCAGATTAAAACTAATATAGAAACAGGTCAGACTCTTTTGTACGGTATGGGGGAGCTTCATTTAGATATTGTGGTGGATAGAATGAGAAGAGAGTTCAATTTAGAGATAAATACAGGAAAACCTCAGGTTGCTTATAGAGAAACCATTAGAAAGGCTGTAGAGAAAGAAGGAAAGTATATAAGACAATCGGGAGGAAGAGGGCAATATGGTCATGTTGTTATTAAATTAGAGCCCTTAGGAAGAGGAGAAGGAATGAAATTCGTGGATAAAATTGTTGGGGGAGTAATTCCAAAAGAGTATATTCCGGCGGTTGAGAAGGGAGTAAAAGAGGCCGCCGAAAGCGGTGTAATAGCGGGATATCCGCTGGTAGATTTTCAGGTTACACTTTTTGATGGTTCTTTTCACGAAGTTGATTCTTCCGAAATGGCTTTCAAAATGGCCACAATTGAGGCCATGAGGGAAGCTCAGAGAGCTGCAGATACTTTTTTACTTGAGCCAATAATGAAAGTTGAAGTCATAACCCCCGAAGAATTTATGGGAGATGTAATTGGAAATCTATCTTCAAAAAGAGGAAAAATTGAAAGCACAGAACAAAAAGGAAACGCCAGAATTATTTCAGCTAAAGTTCCTTTGGCTGAAATGTTTGGATATGCTACTGAACTTAGGGGCTTAACTCAGGGAAGGGCTTCATTTATTATGGAGCCGAGTCATTATGAAGAAGTTCCTACAAGTATTGCTGAAGGTTTGGCAAAAGATAATATAAGGCACTGATTATTTGTGATTATGCTAAAAGTCTTGATTTTTTTATTTTAATTTGATTAACTATCACTTGCTTTAGTAAATGTTTTCAGGCTAATATAACACTATTCCGAACGGAAGCGAGTGTTCTTTGAAATAATTTGAAGAACCTTCGCAAACGTACAGAATGATGTTATTTAGTCGCAAAAAGTAATTTATTTACTGAAAGGAAAATTAAAATGCCAGAATTCGTAAGAAATAAAGAACATTTAAATATTGGTACTATCGGCCATGTTGACCATGGTAAAACCACTTTAACATCGGCTATTACAAAAGTTCTTGCCGATAAAGGTCTAGCTAATTTTAGAGCATTTGAAAGTATTGATAATGCTCCTGAAGAAGAAGAAAGAGGTATAACTATCAACATTACACATGTTGAGTATGAAACAGAGAAGAGACACTACGCTCACATAGATGCTCCGGGTCATAAGGATTATATTAAAAATATGATTACGGGGGCCGCTCAGATGGATGGTGCCATACTTGTTGTTTCGGCTCCTGATGGGCCAATGCCTCAAACCAGAGAGCATATATTACTTGCCAGGCAGGTTAACGTCCCCGCTATCGTTGTTTTCATGAATAAATGCGATATGGTCCAAGATAAAGAAATTTTGGATCTTGTGGAGTTGGAAATTAGAGAGTTATTAAACAAATACGGATTTCCGGGGGACACCACTCCCGTTATAAAAGGCTCCGCTCTAAAGGCCTTGGAAGGTGACCCCGAAGCTGTGAAGCAAATAGAGGAGTTAATGAAGGCCGTTGATGAGTTTATCCCAACTCCTAAGAGAGAATTGGATAAGCCATTTTTAATGCCTGTTGAAGATGTATTTACGATTTCCGGAAGGGGAACTGTTGTTACCGGAAGAATTGAAAGAGGTGTTGTTAAAATAAATGATGAAGTAGAAATAGTTGGTATAAGGGATTTAAAAAAGACTATTGTAACCGGAATAGAGATGTTTAAGAAATCTCTAAAAGAAGGTCAGGCAGGGGATAATGTAGGTGTGTTGTTAAGAGGTATTGAAAGAACGGATGTTGAAAGAGGTCAGGTTTTGGCAAAACCCGGAACAGTCAAACCGCATGTGGAGTTTGAATCTGAAGTTTATGTTTTGTCTAAAGAAGAAGGTGGAAGACACAAACCATTTTTCTCCGGATATAGACCACAGTTCTACATAAGAACCACTGACGTTACCGGAGAAGTCATTCTTCCCGAAGGAGTTGAAATGGTACTTCCCGGAGATAATGTTAAGATGACGGTGAAACTCATTACCCCCGTTGCTTTAGAGGAAGGGATGAGATTCGCAATCAGGGAAGGTGGTAGCACAGTTGGTCATGGAGTTGTAACAAAAATTATTGCTTAATTGAGATAAGTTTTTAGGAGGGCCCGCCGAAGGCGGGCCCCAATGTTTTACTGTATATTATTTTGTTGTTTTATGTATTTAGGGTACTTTATATTTAAATAGTTTTATGGCTAAAGCAAAAGCACAGAAAGACACTAAAATAAGAATAAAACTTAAATCCTATGATAGTAGGATAATTGATTTGAGTTGCTCAAAAATTGTTGATACAGCAATAAGAACAGGTGCCAAGGTCGTCGGACCAGTCCCTCTCCCGACAAAAGTTGAAAGGTTTACAGTTATCAGAGGTCCGCATATAGATAAAAGATCCAGAGAGCAGTTTGAATTGAGAACTCATAAAAGAGTAATAGATGTGCTGAATCCTACTCAGTCAACTATTGAGACGCTGTCAAAATTGAACTTACCGGCAGGAGTTGGAATTTCAATAAAAATGTAGTATGCTTGTTTGCCAGTAATTTATTGGTGTGTCTAGGTTTTAATACAAAATTAATGATAAATATAAAAATATAAGGAAATTTTTTAAAAAGGGTAAAGTAGGCAGGCGCCCTTTTGGGCGCTAATTTTTTTGAAATTTTAGGCTTTAATTGGTTTTGGAGAGTTTAAAAAGGAATATATTGGATAAATTGGGTTTTAAGATAGAAAATAAAAATAATTGGAAATAAGTTTAAAAAAAGAAAGTAGGAAAATTAAAAAGTCAAAAATGGATAAATTAACAGGAATAAAACTAAATATGACTCAGGTTTTTGGTGAAAATGGTAAAGTAACTCCTGTTACAGTTGTTTTGTGTGATTCCGACGTCTCATTAGAACTTGAAAATAAAGATGTGATGATCAGCGGAAAATCTAAAGGAAAAGGTTTCACGGGGGTTATGAAAAAGTGGGGTTTTCACGGTGGTCCTGCTACAAGAGGACAGGGGATAAAAGCTAGAACACCGGGATCAATTGGTTCTCAAACTCCGGGTAGAGTTTTAAAAGGAAAAAAAATGGCGGGAAGAGCGGGAGGTAAAAAAATATCAATAAAGGGTTTAAGAATTGTAAAAGTTCTTCCCGATCTTAAGCAAGTTATGATTTCCGGGCCAATACCCGGAGCCAGAAATTCAAAAGTAGAAATAAAGTTTATTGGGGATAAAAATTAAATTATTTTAAAATATGAAATTAGATGTGTTCAACCTTAAAGGTGAAAAGACAGAGCAAATAGAGTTAAAGGACGATGTGTTTGGATTTAAGCCTAATGAGGAGGTTTTAGATCAATATATTAAGATGTATCAGTTAAATCAAAGACAGGGTACATCTTCAACGAAAAGCAGATCAGAAGTGTCCGGTGGTGGTACTAAACCCTGGAGACAAAAAGGTACAGGAAGAGCCCGTCACGGATCAATAAGAAGTCCTATTTGGGTTGGTGGCGCAGTGGCTCATGGTCCCAAGCCAAAAAGTTGGAAAAAGAGTTTAAATGAAAAGATGAAAAGAATTGCTTTAAAATCTGCTTTATCTTTGAGAATGTCTCAGGGCAGGATTTTCGTTATTGACGATATAAACATTGAAAAACCAAAAACAAAGCTATTTTTAGATGTTTTAAAAAAATTGAAAATTGATGGGAAAGTTTCTCTTGTTTGGGACGGAGATTGCGAAAATATTTTGAGAAGCGCCCGAAATATTCCCGGAGTTTTTTTAATTAATGAAGGAAGTTTTGGACCTTATGATGTAATTAGAAGTCAGAATTTAATTTTTTTCAAAAATGCAATTTTAAAAGTACAGGAAAGGGTTTCTAAATGAGATTAAGCAGGTCAATAATTAAGCCAATAATAACTGAAAAATCCTATGATCATGCTTCTTATGGGAAGTATGTTTTTGAAGTATCCGTCAACGCTACGAAAGGATCTATTGGAAAAGAAATAAAAGATCTTTACGGTGTAGATGTTGTTGAAGTTAAAACTGCTATAATGCCCGGAAAGACTTCCAGGATTGGAAGAACAAGAATGTTTTCTAAGCCAAAGAAATGGAAGAAAGTTATTGTAAAGTTAAAAGAAGGACAAAGTATTGATTTATTTCCAAAGGATAAATAATGATTAAAACTTACAAACCTACAAGTGAAGGATTAAGAACCAGAAAAACATTAGTGAAAAATGTGGAAGATGTTAAGCCTTTGAAATCTTTAACTAAAGGTAAATCTAGCTCCGGAGGCAGATCCAGAGGAAAAATATCCAGTAGACATAAGCAAAAAGGTGCAAAGAAAACCTATAGAATTATCGATTTTAAAAGAGATAAATTAAATATTCCTGCTAGGGTTGTTAGCATACAAGATGACCCCAACAGAGGTCCAAATATAGCTCTTTTATCTTATGCAGACGGAGAAAAAAGATATATAATAGCCCCCGAGGGATTGGAAGTTGGAGCTTTGATTATGTCGGGTAAAAATGCGGAGATATCGGTTGGAAATAGTCTTCCGATGTCAGAAATTCCGATAGGAGTTCCGATTCATAATATTGAGGTGAATCAGGGAGCAGGGGCAATACTGTGTAGAGCTGCCGGAAATCAAGCTCAGATTATTGCAAAAGAAGATAACTATGTTAATGTGAAGCTTCCAAGCGGGGAGGTGAAAAGAATAGCTGATGTTTGTGTGGCTACTATAGGAGTTATTGGGAATATTGATAAAAGAAATGTGGTTTTAGGAAAAGCTGGTAAGATGAGACATTTGGGTAGAAGACCTCATGTAAGAGGTGTAGCAATGGGAGATCCTCATAGAGACCATCCCCATGCTGGAAAATATAGTACTTCGGGAATCGGTTTGGTTGCTCCGCTATCTCCCTGGGGGTGGAAAACTAAAGGTGTTAAGACAAGAAAAAGACACAAAACAGATTACACTATAGTTAGTAAAAGAAAGGAAAAGAAGTAATTTAAAAGGAGTTTTTATGTCAAGATCATTAAAAAAAGGTATATATGTAGATGAAAAATTAATGAAAAAGGTGGATAAAGCTTTAGCAGGTGATAGGGCTCCTATAAAGACTTGGTCAAGAAGGTCCGTGATAGTTCCCAAAATGGTAGGCCTGACTTTTGAAGTTTATAACGGAAAAAAGCACATATCCTTCTTTGTTACCGAATCAATGGTCGGACATAAACTTGGGGAGTTTGCTCCAACTAGAACTTTTAGAGCCCATTCTTCTAAGAAGGGTTCTATGGGAGCTAATGAAAATCATGAATGACGTGAATGTAACTGCAAAATACATGAATGCAAGAGTGTCGCCTAAAAAAGTAGCGATAGTGCTAGATATGATTAGAGGTAAAGATTTGGAGGAAGCTAAAAAGATTTTAGCTTTTGATAGAAGTAAACCCGGAAAATTAGTTTTAAAAGTTTTGAAATCTGCTGAAGCCAACATTTTGAATAATAAGAAAATGGAAAAAGACAGGTTGTTTGTGAGTAAAATATGGGTTAGTGGAGGATCTATGCAAAAGAGAATAAAAGCTGGGGCAAAAGGAAGAGCAGATCCGATTTTAAAAAGATACAGTCATATTTATGTAAGTTTAGAAGAAAGGGTAAGCAAATAATGGGTCAGAAAATAAATCCAATAGGGTATAGACTTGGAATTTCAAAAAATTGGAATTCAAGATGGTTTTCTTCAAAGAAAGACTACGCTGATCTTTTGCTTGAAGATAAGAAGATAAGGGATATTTTAAATGATAAATTGAGTACTGCAGGTTTGAAGGATGTGGAAATTGAGCGAACAGAAAACGAAGTTAATATTTTAATAAAAGTGTCAAAACCGGGTGTTGTTATCGGAAGAGGTGGAACAGGTGTTGAGGAAATGGAAAAGGAGATAAAAAAGATAACTAAAGGAAAGAAAATAAAAATAACAGCTGAAGGTGTGAAATCATCAGAGACAGAGGCCCAGTTAGTTGCAGATTACATTTGTAGACAA
>Ga0209606_1001576_pt1 | contig 27715 bp, 23 predicted proteins | sample AD_UKC057_MetaG_FD_184412 | JGI IMG/M metagenome (GOLD analysis project Ga0209606, IMG submission 184412) | Active sludge microbial communities of municipal wastewater-treating anaerobic digesters from USA - AD_UKC057_MetaG (SPAdes) (version 2) | ecosystem: Engineered > Bioreactor > Anaerobic >...
GATTCATCGCCGCTTTTCCCAGCGATGTGAGCCATCCCGGAGCCGGGAATTAATTCCCGGCTCTTGTCAGCGTTGATCGCGATTAAAGCGGCGATGAATCGCCGCACTCCAAAATTAATGCGACTCGAGAAGATATTTGTTAAGTGAAACGGGGCTTTTTTAGGTTTTCCAATATATGAGTTTCAGGGGGAATCAGGAAACTTTTTCTTTTATGCATGATCGAAAACAGTAACATTCATAAGTGATTTAAAAAATAAGTCGCATAATTCATTTAGCGTCAGTCGCAGCCGGATTTTCAAGCCCGCATCTGTCTCTGATGAAATCCGCTATCTCGTTCACCAGAGTCCTGCCGAACATCCCGATTGCGATGTGCCCGCAGGGCATCACGCGCGCCCGCTCTATTCCCCATTTCCTTTGCAACGACACCACGTTCTCTATCGGTATCATCATGTCGAACTCGCCAGCGATGGGGTAAATATTATCAGGGGACACTTTCGGCTTGAAGCTGCAAGGCGTTATAACGCGCCAGTTTTTTTCAACGGTTTCGAGCGAAATCCCCGCGGCCTTGAGGTCTCTTGCGATGGTGTCGCCGACGATGCTTTTGTCTATGTTTTCCAGCAGGTCTCCTGCGGCGATCACCGGGATGACGAACTTCGGGCGGTCGTCCGCGCAGGCCGTCAGAAGCGATATGAACCCGCCGAGGCTCAGCCCCACCAGCCCGACCGGGCCGGGAAAGGTCCCGCTCGTCCACGTCAGCAGCGACCGCACGTCGCACACCGACTGCCTGAACGCCTTCACCGTCTGCTCCATGTCGGCGGACATCATCAGGTCTCCGTCGTGAGAGCCTCGCGGCGCTCGCGGCCCGTGATACGGCTGGTTGTACATCACGCAGTTTATCCCGTATCTGGCCAGCAGCCAGCACATCAGGTAGTAATAAGAGGCGAACGCTCCGCTCTCCCTCCACCCGTGTATCACTATCGCGCACGGCGCGTCTTTTCCGTGCACATCATCCCTCGCCCGGAATATCCTTCCCACAACCGTGTCGTTTTCCTCGTGCCCGGAGACCGTCTCGCTCTTGAACGAATACCGCGAGACGCGCACGTCCGCTTTCACGTGTTCCGGCGTAATCGTCAGTTCCGGCATATCGCATCCGAGATTGTAGAACTTCTCCGGCGACTCGAAATACTCCGGCCTGTTGTAGTCGGACAAATCGATGTTTTCCGGCGCGTGCCGCTTGCGGCCCTTCGAGGCCCCTTCGTACAAAACAATCAGCTTGTCCACCGAGCGGGAAACGCTTCTGTAAACCGGTCTCATAGTCGCCACCTGCGGGATATCATAGCGCATGCCCGCGCAAAAGTCCGCAACCGGGAAACCCTCGCTTGTCGCCGCGCGAGCGGAAATTTGTTAAGATTCATCGTGAGGTCGGGGGAAAAACAAAGTCCCCCCGCTCGATGCGCGGTCGCGAGGCTCGTTAATGAAAGCGGTTCTGATAATTCTGGACGGGGTGGGGATCGGGGCGCTGCCGGACGCTCCGGACTACGGCGACGCCGGAGCGGACACGCTCGGCAACCTGTCGCGCGCGCGCGGCGGGCTTCGTCTGCCGAACCTGCAACGGCTGGGACTGGGGAATATTGCGGACATCGCGGGGGTTTCGCCCGCCGCGCGCCCGGAGGCTTCTTTCGGACGCATGGCCGAGATGTCTCCCGCGAAGGATTCTACCTCCGGGCACTGGGAGATAGCGTGTCAGGCGCGCGAAGCGCCTCCCGCCGTCTACCCGGACGGGTTTCCGCCGGATGTCGTGTCGATGTTCGCCGAAAAGACTGGCCGGAAACTGATCGGCAACAAGGCGGCGAGCGGCACGGCGATAATAGACGAGCTTGGGGCCGAGCATCTGCGGACGGGCCGCCCCATCGTCTACACTTCCGCGGACAGCGTGTTTCAGGTCGCGGCGCACAAGGACGTCATGCCGGTCGAGGAGCTTTACCGCGTCTGCCGGGTCGTTCGGGAAGAGATAATGAACGGCCGCCCGCGCTCTGTGGACAGGGTGATAGCCAGACCGTTCGAGGGGAAGCCGGGGGCGTTCAGGCGGACGCGGCTGCGCCGCGATTTCTCCATCCCGCCTCCGTATCCGACTCTTTTGGACATGGCGCGGAAGGCGGGCGTTTTCGTCTTCGGCATTGGAAAGGTGGACGACCTGTTCGGCGGACGCGGGTTCGACGACTGCGTCCACACAAGCTCGAACGCGGACGGAATCGAGCGGCTGCGGGCGGCGCTGTTGGAAAAAAGGCCGAAAGATAATAGAATGTTAATCTTCGCCAACCTGATCGATTTCGATCAGGAGTATGGGCATAGGAGGGACGAGGAGGGTTTCGCAAAGGCGCTCGAGGAGTTCGACGCGGCGCTTCCGGGCCTGCTGGCAGGGCTTGGGCCGGACGATATGGCGGCGGCGACCGCCGACCACGGCTGCGACCCCACCCTCAAGAGGCACACCGACCACACGCGGGAGTATGTCCCGTTGCTCGTGGCCGGAGGCGGCGCGGGAAAACCCCGTCCGCTGGGGACTCGCGAGTCGTTCGCGGACTTGGGCGCTTCTGTCGCCGCGTTCCTCGGTCTTCCGCCCGCGCCTCGCGGGGTTCCTTTTCTGCCCGCCGCAGTGGATTGAAGGCTTTTATATGACTTTGACTATGAGATTCCGTATTGCGGCCCGCGCGGCGCTCCTAGCCGCCGTCTCGCTTGCGATTGTGAGCGCTTTCGCGCCCGCCATTGCCGCGCCGTCCGCCGCCCCCGCAAAACAAACCGTTACCATCAAGGCGGACCGCTTCGAGGGCGACCTCGACGCGGAGATACTTTCGGTGTCCGGCGGAACGGTCATCGAGACGGACGGGCTGAAGATAACGGGCGACAAGCTGGAGCTTAACAGGAAAACGAACATGGCGCGGCTGTCCGGGACGCCCGCAAGAGCTTACGCGGCGGCGCGCGGAAAAGACTCAGGCGCGGGAGCCGCCGATCTGAAAACAGCGGTTTGGAAAATGGACAGCGGCGGGTTTCCGGGAACGAAGATAGCCGAGTTCGCGAAGGCGGCGGAGCGGACGCCGGGCGCGGCGGGAGCCTCGTCGGTGATAGCCGCAGCGTCGATATCCGCGGACATCGACCGGGGGCTGATAACCGCCGAGGGCGGATGCTCGGCTCTCAGCGCGGAAGGCGGAGCGGTGATGTTCGCGCAGACGGGCCGCGCGACCGCCAAGGTGTCCACCGAAGGCGGAGACGCCGGGAGCGGGTCAAGGCTGCTGTGGGCGGAGAGCCGGGAGAACGCGAAAGTGTTCTACGCGGCCCCGGCGGCAACGGACGGCAGCCGGGAGGAGTTCGTGATATCCGCCGGGAGGTTCCGGTATGACGCCGTCGCGGCGCTGTTCGAGGCGTCCGGCACGGCGAGGATCGAGTTCGAGGACGGGGAACTGGCGGCGGAATCGCTGATAGGCAATCTGCCGGGGGGCGAAGGCTCTGCGCGCGGCGGCGGGAAAGTGGCTATGCGAGGGACGGTCTCCGGCAGGATAGGCGCGCTGAGCGTCTTCGCCGGGGAGATATCCGTCGCGCTGGAGGACGCGGAGTCGAGAGAGAAACGCGAAAAAGCGGCGGCTGCGAAGAAGAAGAAAGATTTAGAGACGGAAGGCGCGGACGGAAAAGAAGGCGGGAGCCAAGAGCGACGGGCGCGCTCGGCGACGCTGACGGCAGGCCGCGCGGACATCGACCTGCCCGGCCGCTTCGCGGATATTTCCGGCGGCGCAACCTTGGAAACTTCCGACGGCAACAAGTTCTCGGCGTCCGGCGGCAGGATCGAGTTCGGCGACGATCTGGCGTCGGTGAAAAAGATACGGATGGAAAACGTGCGGATACAATACAACATGGAGAGCGAGGCGCTCGCGCCCGCCGGGGGGAAACCCTGATGGAACAGTGTCTCAGAGGCGAGGGGCTGGTTAAATCCTACAAACAGCGGAAAGTGGTCAGCGACGTCACTCTCGACGTCTCTCCCGGCCAGATAGTGGGCCTGCTCGGCCCCAACGGAGCTGGCAAAACAACCACCTTCTACATGCTCACCGGCATAGTGTCTCCCAACAAAGGCAAAATCTTCCTCAACGGCGAGGATGTCACCCGGCTGCCGATGTACATGCGCGCCCGCAACGGCATGGGCTACCTCCCTCAGGAGGCGTCCATTTTCCGCAAGCTCAGCGTCGAGGACAACCTCCGCCTCATTCTCGAACACCAGAAGATTACGGAGAAACAAAGGAACGAAAAAATCGACTCGCTGATAGAGGAGTTCGGCATAGGCCACATAAGGAAGCTGAAGGGGAGCGTGCTTAGCGGCGGCGAGCGGCGCAGGGTGGAAATTGCTCGCGCGCTGGCCACCGACCCGGCGTTCCTGCTGCTGGACGAGCCTTTCACCGGCATCGACCCCATCTCCGTTCAGGAGCTTCAGGAGCTGATGCGCAAACTCAAGGGCCTCGGCATGGGCGTGCTTATCACCGACCACAACGTGCGCGAAACGCTCGAAATCACCGACCGGGCGTACATCATGTACGACGGAAAAATCCTTATATCCGGCACGTCGAAGGAAATCATACAGGACGAGATGTCGCGGAAACACTACCTCGGAGACAGGTTCAGGATGGACATCGACGAAGAGGAGGGGGAGCCGAAGGAGAGCTAGCCCGCGTTTTTTGACGTCGCGGTCCGGAGTCCGGAGGCGCCGAACGGCGCTATGAAGCTTACCGACAGAGCCGTCCTCGGAGAGATAGTCCCGACGTTCGCTTTCGGCGTTCTCGCGTTCACCGCGCTGCTTCTGGGGGTCGGCGGGATATACGAAATAATCCGGCTCGCCGCCGACTACTCTGTGAGCGCGCCCACCGTCGTCAAAGTGTTTCTGCTGAAGATGCCGTGGATAGTGGCGCTCACGCTTCCGATGTCGGCGCTGTTCAGCGTGCTTCTGGCGTTCAGCCGGTTCTCGACGGACCTAGAGATGACGGCGTGGCGCTCCGGCGGGGTCAGCTTCTCCCGGCTTCTTGCCCCCACTCTCGTCTTCGGCCTGACAGTAAGCGTGCTGACCCTTCTGATGAACGACACTCTGGCCCCTATGGCCAACACCGAATTCAACGCGCTGGTGGACCAGATAAAAGTTGAGGCGGGAGAGAATATACGGAAAGAAAACGCGCTGATACCCGAATTCGGAGACGAGGGTCTGAAAAGCGTGCTTTACGCGGACTCGATGGAGGGCAGGCGGCTGGTGGACGTGTGCTACACGCAGATGGAAAACGGGCGGGTCTCGAAAATAACCATCGCGCGGGAAGCGGTATGGGTGGACAACGTCTGGCGCTTCAGGAACGGCTCGCAACTGCTTTTCAACTCCGCCGGAGAGCTTAAAAACCTTGTAACGTTCGAAAGGCTGGATATAATATTTAAACAGAAGCTGGAAGACATGGCCCGGCAGAAGACTCGCGCGGGCGACTACACATTCAGGGAATTGAAGGACAGGATAGAACTGCTGGAGAAGCAGCAAATCGAAAAAACGGCGCTAAACAAGCTGAAAGTGGATTTTCACAGCAAACTGGCCATCCCGTTCGCCAGTTTCACTTTCGTCCTGATAGCCGCGCCGTTGGGGCTGAAGCCGCAGAGGTCCGGCTCGTCTGTGGGATTCGGGTTGAGCATAATTATAATTTTAATATATTATATATCGCAGATGATACTGCGAGGGTTGGGACAGGCGTTTCTGAACCCGGCGCTCGCCGCGTGGCTGCCGAATATCGCCCTGATGATAGCCGGAGCGGCGCTTTGTTACAGGGCATCAAGATAAATACGCGCCCGGCGGGGCGTTCAACTTTCCGCCGCACACGGGAGGGATTCCAATGAAAACCATGAAAATCGTCATCAAAGGCAACAACGTCAAAGTGACTCAGTCGCTTCGCGATTACGTAAACGACAAGATCGGCCGGCTCTCGAAATACTACGACAAAGTGTCCCGCGCGGAAGTCGAGTTGCAATATCAAGACAACAAGAGCGCGGAGGAAACCCAGCGGGTGGAGGTCACACTGACCGCCAACGGCTCCATATTCCGCTGCGAAGAGGCCTCCATCAGCATGTACGCCTCGATCGACATCGCCGCCGAAAAACTCGAACGCCAGCTCAAACGCTTCAAACAGAAACAAGTCGGACGCGGGCGCGGAGTGAAACACAGCGCGGAACTAGACCCCATCGCCCCGCCTTACGAAGACACGCCCGGCAAACGCGAACCGGAAATCGTTAGAACCAAAAAGTTCGCCGTCAAACCCATGACCCCTTCCGAGGCCAGCCTTCAGATGGAGATGCTGAATCACAGCTTCTACGTCTTCCTGAACTCGGATACGGATCAGATAAACGTGCTCTACGCCCGCAACGACGGCGACTTCGCCCTCATCGAGCCGGAATACGAATAAACTCTGACAACGGATTATCCGTGTGAGTTTATAAGGGGAAACTTCTGAAAAGGTTTTCCTTACTACATCTATCAACATAGCGTTTTATCGCCGCGCCGAAGGCGGAGCTTCGCTCTATCCTCGGAGCATTTCGCGGAAAAATTTTCAGAAACCGAAATGCCGGAATCGATGAACCGCGTTGGCGAGAGCAAGGAGCAAACATGAAAAAATCAGGAATAATCAATGTCGCGCTTATGTGTGTCGCGGCGGCGTTCGGAAGCGCTGCGCTCGCGCAAAATCCTCCTCCGTTCGCGGTGGAAAAAAGCGACCAGCCGCCGGTGTCTCCCGCATGGGTGTTCGACCACTGGGTCTGGGAAGACGACGTCAACACCGAGGCGGCGGTGTGGGAGATGGTTGACGGATACGAGAGCCGGGGCATCCCCGTCGGCGCTGTGGTGATAGACAGCCCGTGGTCCACTGAATACAACAATTTTATATGGAACACGGAAGCGTATCCTGACCCGCAGGGGATGATAGATCGACTCCACGCGCGCGGCATAAAAGTCATCCTATGGGCGACGTCCATGATGAACGAAAACAGCGATTCCGGAAGGTTCGAGCCTAAGACCAACGAGGTGTTCACGGAAGCGCGCGACAAGGGATACCTTTGCAACGGCGGAAGAACGATAAAGTGGTGGAAAGGCTCCGGGGGATTCGTCGACTTCACGAACCCGGAGGCGCGGGCGTGGTGGCGCGGGCTGAAGGCGCGCGTGGTTGATATGGGAATCGACGGCTGGAAAGTGGACGGCACGGACCCTATGTTTCCGGCGGACGGCTGGTGCGCATCCGGCCCGGTCAGCCCGAAGGAATACAAAGATATGTATTACATGGAGATGCAGGATTACATAACGTCGCGCAATCCCCGCGCGGTGGCATGGTCTCGCGCGGTGGACATGCTGGTCGCAAACCCGAAAGGTTTCGCTCCAATCAGCCACTCCCCGGTGAACTGGATGGGAGACGAGAAACACAACTGGGGAGACTTCGGTTTCATGAAGGCTCTGAGAAACGTGTTTGACGCCGCGCGGCTCGGTTACACCGTTATCGGCACGGACATAGGAGGCTACCACGGCGACGAAAAAATCACAAAGGAACTGCTGCTGAGATGGGCGCAGTTCGGCGCGCTGAACCCGCTGATGGAAAACGGCGGCCATGGCGCTCATTTCCCGTGGCTTCACGACGAGGAAACGGTCTCCATATACCGCAAGTTCGTGAAACTGCACCTCGAATTGAAACCATATTTCTATTCGATGATGATGAAAAGCCACAACATCAAAGGCCCGATAATTCACCCCGCAAAAGGACAATGGCAATATGTTCTGGGCGACAGCCTTCTGGTGTCAGTCATCCACGAGCCGAAGATGGAAAAAGAAGTGGAATTCATGGGCGCGAGGTGGAGGGACTTCTGGGACTTGGGGACGGTTTACGAGCCGGGGCAGAAAACAACCTACGACGTCCCGCTGGACAGATATCCGCTGTTCGTCCGTGTCGGCTCTATAGTTCCGTTGCGGGTTAGCGACGGGGAGCTTGGGCGCGGGGACGAGTCGTTCGCTGGAAAAGTCACGCTCGACATATCTCCGGGCGCGCCCGCGCGCTTCCTCCTGTACGAGGAAGGTTTCGAGCGCGCAGACATAACGCTTGAGATGGATTCGGAAAAGGATTTCACGGTCAGAGCGGGCGGGGGCGCGGGGCGGCAGTACATGATAACCGCGGCGAGCGCGGAGGCCCCCGTCTCGGTCGTAGTTAACGGGACGGCTGCGGCGCGGGACGACTCACTTGCCGGAATCGGCGACCGCCCCGAAAGATGGGCTTTCTCGCCTGTTTTCAAAAGGATATACGTCAATCCCGGCGCGGCGGACGGTGTCGTTGTCGAAGTAAAATACTGACCCTCGGCCGGCCTGAGCGCGGACGATAATCCGCGAGACGCTTCACAAAACAGGCCGCTTGAGTTTAGAATTGCCGTATGGAAATTGGAAACCTTAAAACGGCGGGACCGCTCCCGGCGGCGCTGGCGAACCCGGCGGCGATAGAGAAGGTGGCGCGCAAACGCGTCTCCGCTCCCGCGCCCGCAATCCGCGCCCGCCTCATTCCCCCGCTGCATGTGCAACTGGGACGCAAACATCTCGATTCCATCCGGGACGAGATAGCGTCCGCCGAAGACGTGTTGCTGAACGTCTATGAAGATATCGAGATGTTCGACGCGCGCGCGTCGGCGCTGGACGACATCGCGTTTCTGCTCATGCGGATGAAGGACAGGCTGGACGATGTGGTGAGCGGGCGCGACAGGCGGGCGGATATCCGGGCCGGGATGAACGCGCTGGCCGAAGGGCTGGAACGCGCCGCCGAGTCCGCTAAAAGGCGCAATATCCCCCTTCTGAAACCTGTCTCGCGCGTCGCTTCGCCTCCCGAATCAGCCCCGGCGGTTCTGGCGGATATCGTGTTCGTCGTAAGCCGCTCGACCTCTATGAAAACCGACGCCGAGGCAATGCTGCGAGGCATGAACGCCTTCAGCTCAGACTTGGCGAACCGGGGAATCTCCGCCATGTTCGGCGCCCAGCCTTTCGAGCGCTCCTCTCAACCCGCCGGCCCGCTGCGCTCCTCCATCTTTGATATCTCGGACGACCTCCGCTCCATATTCTTCAACGGCGAGACCGCCAATGCGCTGGCCGCCGTGCGCCAAACCCTCGAAGACCAGTCTTTTAGAGAAAACTCGCTGAAAGCAATCGTCGTGGTGTCCGACCGGGACGCGGACGACGACTACGCTTCGGCGGGCGAAGAAGCGCTTGAAGCCGTCTCTAACGCGGGCGCGGTCGTGTTTGCCATAGCCGGAAAAGACTTCTTTTCCAACAGGCCGTTCTCCGCTCTCAACAGGCTGGTGGAAGGCTCAGGCGGGGAATACCTGAGCATAAACAAAGCGTCGTTCGCGGACAACTTCGCCGCGCTCGCCGAAAGAATCGCCGAAGCCCTGCTGTCTCGCGGAGCGCACGTGACGGAGACGAGCGAGCGAATCGTTCACATCGGCCCCGCCCCGGCTGACTCCTTCCTCGTTCAGTTCCCTGACTATCGCCCGGACGCGCTCGGCTTGAGGAACCTTCCTCTCGAAACCGAGGAAGACTTCGCCGCCGCGCTAGAAAAGATATCAGACGCCATCGCCGCGCTCGCCGAAGACAAAACCGAAAAAGGCGCGCTCCTTGAGCGGCTCCGGCGCATCCTCCAGTTCTTCGACGGCATACGCGCCTTCAGGCTCGATTTCCGCGCGTGACCGATATGGCAAGCAGCGCGCCATTTTGCGCAAGCGAGCGAGCGGCGTTTCCAGATTCCTTTCCAGACAAATAACAACCGCTACATTTTTCCACTCTGGGGACATATAATAATCATTAGCAATCGGGCGGCGCGCGAGATGGCGTCGCGCGGGTTGCGGAATGGAGACTAATATGAAAATGAAAAAGATATCGGCCAAGGCGGGGCGGGTTTTCGCCGCCGCGATGATAGCGGGAACAATTCTAGCGTGCGGAGCGGCGGAAGCCGCGTCTCTGCCCCCCACCCTTTACGGAGCGCGAGTAATAGGCCACAGGGGCGCGTCAGGTTCCGCGCCGGAAAACACTATGGCGTCGTTCAAACGCGCTCACGAACTGGGCGCCGACATGTTCGAGTTGGACATTCACCGGGCCGCGGACGGCGTTCTCGTCGTGATTCACGACGACGACACCGAAAGAACCACCGGCGTTCCCGGCAAGGTGGCCGAGATGACATCGGCGCAGATAGCCGCACTCGACGCCGGCTCGTGGTTCTCGAAAGATTTCGCAGGGGAGCCTATCCCCACGTTGCGGCAAGTCCTCGATTGGGCGAAAGACAAGATTCAGGTGAACATCGAGATAAAGTCCGCCGGATGCGAAGAAGGCGTAGTGGCCATGGTCAACGAGTTCGGCATGAAAGACAAAGTGATAGTGACTTCTTTCGAGCATTCGTTTCTTAAAAAGATTAAAGAGCTGGACCCCGACATAACAACCGGGGCGCTTACGCGGGACATTATCGACCTCGGAGACATCGACAAGATAATCGAGGCGTGCGCGCCCGACGCGCTCAATCCTCGCTACATCATGGCGAACAAAAAAGTAATCCGGCGCGCGCAGGAGCGCGGGCTGAGCGTGAACATATACACCGTCAACGACCCCATTACGATGAACAGGCTTGCGCGGGACGGCGCGAACGGCATAATCACCGACCACCCGGACGTTCTGATAGAGGTTCTCAAGAAGCTAAAAACTAAAGGGCCGGATTCCGGAGCGGAGGAAGCGGCAAAATGATGGAAGACAACGGCGCTCACGGAGACGGAAGGCCTTCACCCCCGAAAATCAGCATTGACCGCGACGGGAACTGGTTCGCGGACGGAAACCCCGTGGCGCACGAGAAGATACTTAGACTGTTCCAAGAGTCGCTGGCGATCGAGGACGGGCGGCATATATTGCGCATCGGCAACGAAACCAACCCGGTGGCTGTCGAGGACGCGCCGTTCGTGGCGCGGCAGTTCTTCGTGGAGAACACGGAGGACGGCACGGATGTGGCGCGGCTGACTCTCAACGGCGGCCTCTGCGCCGAGCTTGACCCCGGAACGCTCAGGGCGGCTGAAGGCGGCGCGCTGTACTGCTCGCTGCCGGGCCGCAACGGCCTCGAAGCCCGCTTCTCCCGCGCCGCGCTCTCGCAAATGGCGAAATTCCTCGAACGCGACGAAGCCGGCGGCTTCTACTTGGAACTTAACGGAACCCGCAACTATATCGACCCGCCCCCGCTGAACGAAGATTGAGCGCAACGGGCAACATTGTGCCATGCGGAAGGATATTGTATTATAAACGCGAATCCGTCGGAGCGTTCAGGCCCGCCTTATTGGCAGGCGGCCCGGACGGCGGCGGAGCGTTTGCGCTTGCGGCGCATTTCGTGAGGTCGTTATGATATACAGTCTAGTCGTTCTCAACAAACCGGCCATCAATTCCGACAGGAACGAGAAAATGGGCAGGGTCAAAGGCTATGTTATCGACCCTGACGCCCGCAAGGTCCTCGCCTTCATTCTCGCTCCCGACGCCGAAAAAGGCTCGCTTGATGTGGTTCCTTTCGACGCGGTGAAACGGATTTACGACAACGCCGTCATCTGCGAGGGCATCCCTGCCCCCATCCCAATCTCGGACAGGCCCGACCTGCTCAACGTATTCCTAAAAGACGTCGCGCTAATCGGCTCTCAGGTTATCACGGACTCCGGAATGCTGGCGGGCGCGGTGCACGACTTCGCGTTCGACGAAAAGACGGGCGACCTCGCCCAGCTTGCCCTCCTGCCGGAGATGCCCGCCGCAAAACGCGTCTCCGCAAAATACATCCTGAAAATCACGCAGTCCAGAATAATGATAAAAGCCGAGGCGCTGGACGATGTGCCTCCGGCTCCCGAAAAACCGGGAGCGCCGGGAGACGCCGCCAAGAAGGTAGAATGCGCGCCCCCGCCTCCCCCGCCCGAACCTGAACGCCCGGCGGCGGCTCAGCCGCCCGCGCAGGAGCAGGCTTTCGAGACCCCGCAGCCCGCCGCAGAAGAACCCGCCCAAACTCCATCCGAGCCGGAACCCGCCGACTCCATATTCGACTCGACGGACTTGAAGGAGTTCATCAAACAAGCTTTCTTCGAAATGACAGGCATGATAGTCGAGAGAGTCAACGCGCTCGACGCGTCGGAATCCATAAAAAGCCTCGGCGAGAGACTGCCGGAAATGCTGAAATCCATAGGAGGCGCGCGCGCGGAGGCCGACCCCGCAGACGAGTTGATTATCGAGGAAAAAATCAAGCGCGCCCTATCGCCTCACATTAAAGAGTTGAAGGCCGACATAAACAAGCTTCTGGAAATAGCGTCCTCAATGAGCGCGGCCCCGCAGGCTGAGCCGCCCGCCCCTCCCGACCTCTCCCCCATCTCAAAAGCGCTCGCCTCCGCAGAAGCCTCCTTGTCAGAAAAAATAGACGCGGCGTTCGATTCTATCCCGCGCAGCGAACCGAAAGACATCGAGGCCGCCGTCGGCTCGCTCACAAAAATCACGAGCGCCCTTGAAGACATCAAAGAGCGCGTCCCGGCGAAAGAAGACATAAGAAAACAAATAAGCGACTACAGCGTCAGGTTCGAGGAGCGGGCGAACGCCCTTAACAGCGCGTTTCTGGCCGAACTGGACAAACAGATGGGCGCGGCGCGCGAAGCCATCGCCTCCGTCGAGCGGAAACGCTCCGGTCCGGACGCGTCCGAAATCGTCTCGAAACTCGACGACCGGATATCGAACGCGATGGAAGACTTCCGGGACAGGTTCGCCGCCCAGTTGTCCGTCGAACTTGAGGAAAACTTCGCGCAGAAGCTTGAGCGTTCTATCGCCGCCGGAATGAGGGAGGCCGCAGAGGTGGCCCGCTCTCAGGCGGACAACTTGGCCCTTCAGGCGAAATCCGCGAAGGACGCCGTAGCCAAACTTGCGGAAGCGCAGGCGGCTCTGCCGGACAGGCTGAACTCAGCGCTCGACGCGGTGAGAGCGAAACTCGACGAGATAGCCGGAAGACCCCGCGACGAATCCGCCGGTTTCGACGCTGACGCGCTCGAAGCGAGGCTCGCAGAACGGCTGGACAGGATATCAGCCGCGGTGACGGCGGGAACACAGGAAACAAAGGCGGGAGCAGAGCGCGCGCTCGACGGGTTGAAGGCGGCGGCGGAAAACATTAAAGAATCCGTCGACAGCCGGTTGGCAGAGCGCGCGGACGTCTGGAAGAAATATCAGGACGATTCCCTCGGCGCGGCCAGAAGGCTCGAAGAGCGCGTCCTTGAGTTGCGCGAACGCAACGTCAGCCTTGAGGCCGCCTTTGATTCCGCCCGCTCCGCCATCCTCGACGAGGTGCGATCCTACACCGACACCACGCTCAAACCGGAAGACCTCATGATCGTCCGCGAGTGGCTCGGCGAGATAGCTCCGAAACTCAGCGACGCCGTCGCCCTGAAAGTGGACGAAGGGATACGCTCCGCCGCCGAAGAAATAAAACGAGTGGCCGAAAACACGCGCGGCCAGTTCGACGCGCTCACGGACTCAATAGGGCTGGCCGGCGAAAACCTCAGCGGCCTCGCAGACCAGCTCGTGAACGAACTCGGAAAACAGTTCGACGAAAAGATGTCGTCATTGCCGGAAAACGGTCTGGGCCGCGAGGCGCTGGAGCAGTTCAAGTCGGAAATCGCAGAGCGCGTTCAGGCGTCCACGGACGCCGTTCGGGAACGGCTCGACGCCGCCGCACGCGACCGCGCGGAAGAACGCGACGCCCTCTCTCTAAGGCTCAACGAATCTCTCGAAAACGCCGTCTCGAAAATCAGAGAGAGCCTCTTGTTGGGAATCGAGGCGGGCAGGCAGGAACTGGCGGAAATGAAAGACCTCGAAAGCCTCCGGGACCGGCTCGAAGGCCGCATCGGCGACGTCGTGGACGACATGGTCGGCAAAATCGAAAACAGACTCGACCAACGAGACAGATACTACGAGGAAGGCGTAAGCTCCATACTCGCAAACTTGGAAAAACTCGTCAGCAGGGGGCTTAAACCAGATTTCGAGGGCATGTTCTCCGGCGGCGGCCTTATCAGCAGCCTGTTCGGACAGAAACCCGCGCCGCAGAAGATAACTGGGAAGACCTCGCCGTACGCCGGCTCGCAGCCGCAGAGCGCTTCCGACGCCTCCCTGCGCCGATTCGCCTACCTCATCGGGAAAAAAATAAAGTCGGATATCGTAGACGCGGACGGCTCGACAATCGCCGCAGCCGGAGACACCGTCAACGAGGCCCTAATACGCTCGCTCAGGGATAAGCAACGCACGCTCGACCTGATACGAAGCGTCGATTTCAACGCCTGACGCTCCGCGCGCGGCGGCGGTCGGAAACGCTTACCGTCCCGCCTCCCTGCGGAGCGCGCCGATTCGCTTTTTTTGACAGCGCGGGCAAAAACCTAAGCCGGGACAAACATGCCCGGAATCCATGCTTTTCGAGTTTCTCCCCGCATTGATGAAAAATTCGGCCTGAAATTGTATAATATCTCAAACTTGCGCGCAGAGGTGACTTATGGACAGACTGTACTGGGACATTTACGCCGTCAATACGGAGGACTTCCCGACCTTCATCGACCGGACCTCCAGCCACCTTCACATATATCTGGGCGACGTGCGCGAAGCCGTCGCGCACACAGACCAGATCAGCAAGTACGGCCGCGTCATCTACAACCAACAGGCTTGGGACACAGATAAGTTCAAGGAAATCAAAGACGAAGTCACCCAGCCTAACCACTACGACGTTATCAAGGAAACCATCCTCCGCGTGAACAAATACAAATGCGACAAGGTGGACATGGGATACGTGGGCCGCTGGAAAAACCCATATCAGATTGCCGACACTCATCTGCCGACCGGCATAACCATCTCCTACGAGAAAAGACCCGAATGCCACTTCATCCGCACTGTTTTCTTCTCGCCGGAACACTGGTTCAATCTTCAGTGCAAGCCGCTGTTCCGCACAGACCCCATAGTGGAAAAGGAGCCGAAAGGCTCTTGGAACATGAACCCGGTGGGGTTGATCGCCCCCAAACCGGAAAAATCTGCGGCGAACCGCCGCGCCATGTTCAACATCGTTTCCGACTTCATCAAGGAGTTCAGGCCCGCCTTCACCGGCCTCGGCCTCTCCCAGTTCTACTTCAACTTTGAATCCGGAAACGCCTACCTGACGGACAACGAAGCCAAAGAGCGGGAAGACCTGCTTCCTCTGATTTTTAGTTTCAGGGAAGACGGCAACCGCCCGATGTTCAGCGACTCTACGGAGATTCCGATCGACAACTTCGACAACACGCTTGCGCGCGACCAGAGGATGTTTTTCGACCGGAGATATTTTGAATTCCTCTAGATCGGCCTTCTCGACGGATGAAAAGGGATAAAGGCAGCAGGCAGTTCGCGCCCCCATCGGCGCCGGACGGACGCGACCGCTTCTTCCTCGCGCCCCGGCTCGTCCTCTTCGCCGGAACAGCCGTCTGGCTCTTCACAACATCCCAACAGATGGTCTTCCTCGAAGGCGAAAGCTCCCGACTCATCTCCGGCGTGGTCCCCCTGCTTGTGATGTTCGCCGTCTACACCGGCATGTTCCATCTTCTAGCCCGGCTCTACCCCTCGCGCGCAAAAGGCGTCTATTTCATATCCACCGTCGTGGACGTCGCCTTCATCACGCTGCTCATCCGCGCCACAGGCTCGTGCCAGAGCAATTTCTATCTCGCCTACTACCCGTTCATCGCGCTGGCTGTGTTCTATTTCGGCGTAGGCGGAGGGGGCGTCGTCGCCGCTCTTTCCTCCGCCGCCTACCTCCTGATTTATCTTGCCAATCCTCAACAGCTTTTCGCCGCCGACTTCGCCCTCCGCCTCGGTTTCATGTTCATGGTGTTCTTCGTCCTCGCCTTCTTGGAAGAGAATGCCCGGAGAGCGCGCGCGGATATAGAACGGCAGAAAAACACCATCGACGCGCTCAACGCCCGTCTCGAAGAGCGTTTCATGGACATCGTCGAGGACAAGGAAAACCTCTCCCGCCTAGTAGAGGAGAAAGAACGTCTGCTCAACTCCCAGAATCTCCTGACAGCCCGGCGCCGCGCCCACATCTCTTTCGCAAAAGAACTGAACGCCCAGAACGACGTCGCCAAAACCGCGATGCTCTTCAACAGGTACGCCAAAGGACTGCTCGAAACCGACAGGGCGGACATCGTGATAGTGAACTTCTCGGCGAAAACCGCCGCCCTCCACCCGGACGACTCTGAAGACCGTCCGACCGAAATCCCCATCGACCATCCGCTGATACTGAAGGCCGAGCGAGAGGCCGACTCCGCCGGATTCTTCGAGGCGACTTGGAACAGCGCCGAGGCCGCGGACATCCCCTGCTCCATCCTCGTCGCCCCCACCCAGCCTTCCGCCATGCACGTCCAAACACTTTCGGGCGCAGGCGAAAAATTCACCGGCCTCTTCATCGCCTCAAGCTACGACGACTACGTTTTCGACCCCGACATCCTCGACGAGCTTCGCATCCTCTGCAACCACCTCGCCGTCGCAATCGAAAACATGTCCCTCAGAACAAAACTTCAGGACATGGCGGACACCGACGGCCTCACCGCCGTCTTCAACCACAGGTATTTCCAGAGCGCGTTGGAGCGGGAAATCATCCGCTACAGAAGATACAAACGCCCCCTGACGCTCCTGATGATCGACATAGACCACTTCAAAAAGCTCAACGACTGCCACGGCCACCAGACGGGCGACATCGTCCTTCGCGGCATGTGCGACATTGTCAAAAAGCAACTGCGCAACTCCGACATCCTCTGCCGCTACGGCGGCGAGGAGTTCGGCGTCGTCATGCCGGAAACCGACGTTTCGGGAGCGATGGTGGTGGCTGAACGCGTCCGCAGCGCCGTCGAAAAACAGCCGTTCACATCCGTAGACGGCGAACCCCTGAATATCACCGTCAGCCTCGGACTCGGCGCCTTCCCGCCTGCCGAAGACGCCGAATCCATTGTCAAAGCCGCAGACGAAGCCCTCTACCGCGCAAAAGAATCCGGCAGAAACCGCGTCGCCTGCTGACAAGCCCCTTATTCTCTTTGTTTTATCCCGGATTCGTCATTGAACCTGAATCCGCCATTAGGATTCGGACGCGATTGTTCAGAGCGGATGAAATGCGAGACGCAAGGCGCGTTTTTGCAGCGAATAGAACATACGGTTCATGAACAAAAAAACGCGGCGGCAACGAAGCAGTTCGCCGCTATGAAAATCGCCCCGGTTCGTCGGCTCTATCGGCGAATCCGGGTTGAAAGCATTGCGTTTCTTAAAATAGCGCAAAACAACGCAACAGCGACGTTCAGCCGCGGGAAGAGGCGATTCTATCAAGCGCGTCTTTTTCGTCGGGCAGAATCATCAGTATCTGGTGAAGAGAAAACTGGTCGAACACCCTTGCAAGCTCGCCTTCGAGGCCGACCACCCATATTTGCTTTCCGGCTTTTTTGAACGACTGGCTGCTTTCGACAAGCAGCCCGATTCCGCTGCTGCTTATGAAGTCCATCTCTTTGAAGTTGAGCACAAGATTCTTCACCGGCCTGTCCAGTTGCGGTTTCACAGCGCGGCGGAAATCTTCCATGTTCGACATAAAGACGCCGCCAATCAGGTCGACCACCACCGTGCCGTTATCGGGGTCGACATCGCGCGCCCTGTATTCAAACTCGTTGACTCTCATAGCGTGTCTCCGCCGTCGACAGGTTGGATGAATCCGTGTTTCCAATGTGATTATACCCCAAAAGAAAGAGTCGTCCCGACGGTCCGAAAAAAAACACGCCCGCGAGCGCTCGAAAAAACGCGCAACTTTTTCACTCTTAAAGAGACACTATTCTATACAGCGCGAGCGGGCGAGAGGCCCGCGACGCAGCGCGGAACCGCAGGGGATCAGAGCATGAAAAAACCATTCGAGGGAAATCGCGTCGGCGTGTTGATGGGCGGGACGTCGGGAGAGCGCGAAGTGTCGTTGCGCTCCGGAAAAGGAGTCCTCGACTCTCTGACGAGGCAGGGCTACGACGCCGTGGGAATAGATGTCGGATCGGATGTCGCCGAAAATCTGAGAGCAGAGAAGGTGGAAGTCGCGTATATCGCCCTGCACGGCAAAGGCGGAGAGGACGGCGCTATACAGGGACTGCTCGAAACAATGCGGCTTCCCTACACCGGCTCCGGCGTGGCCGCCAGCGCGATTGCGATGGACAAAGAACTGACTAAACTGCTCTTCAGGCACAGAGGCGTTCCCGTCCTCGAAGACTCCTATCCTGACAGGTCGAAAAAACTGAGCGAATGTTGCGCCGCAGCCATAGCGGCGACCGGGCTGCCTGCGATCGTTAAACCTCTGTCCGAAGGCTCAAGCCTCGGCGTGGAAATCGCGCGCGACGAACGCGCCCTCAGAGACTCCGTCGGCAGACTCGTCGATAAGTTCGGCCGGGCTATGGTGGAGCGGTTCGTCTCAGGCCGCGAGATTACTGTCGGCGTCCTCGGATGCGGCGAATCTCTTCGCGCCCTTCCCATTCTCGAACTGGTCCCGAAAAACGAATTCTACGACTTCGAGGCAAAATATACCAAGGGAATGACTCAGTTGATATGTCCCGCAAGACTGGACTCTGCGACTACGGAGCGGGCGATGGGGCTGGCTGTGGCGGCGCACCGCGCTCTCGGCTGCCACGGGGTCTCCCGCGTCGACTTCATAGTGGCTCCCGACGGCGGCATGTTCGCCCTCGAACTGAACTCCATCCCCGGCATGACCCCCACCAGCGACTTGCCCGAAGAAATCGCCGCCGAAGGCGGCTCCTACGACACCCTAGTCCTCGAAATCCTCTCTTCCGCCACTCTGGACAGATGATAACGGCGCTTAAGCAATGACAAAAAGAAGGCCGAAGAAAAAGAAACAAACGCCAATTAGCAGCCATTAAATCCGAATCCGCCGTTAGGGTTCGCAAGCCATTGTTCAGAGCGGATGAAACACGGAACGCAACGCTCTTTTTTGCGGCAGGGGCGGGATTGCCCCGCCCCAAATTGTCGCAGTTGTCGGGCGCGGAAACCGCGCTCCTGCTAACAAAAAAGCGCCGGCAACAATTCGGTTCGCCGCTGTGAAAATCGCCCCGCTTCGCCGGCTCCATCGGCTAATCCGGGTTGAACCTCTTCAAAACGTTTCAATGGTAGTCGCGGAAGAATACCTATCGCGCTTCCCTCCCGATGCCCTTGTTAAATGTTTTTGAAGTGTATTTCCTTGAAAACCCTTTCCCAATATCTTTTCACATGATACGCGCCGAAAGCGGAAGCGAAGCTCCGCGTTCGGCGCTAGCGTGAAATGTTTTGAAAGGGATTTTAAGGGAAAACTTTTTCAAAAGTTTTCCCTTAATTTTTCCCATAATAAATTCCCATAAATTTCCGGCCGCGCGATTGCTTTAATGCGTTTTTGATTTATCATTATCTTGTCACGCTGAAAAGACGGAGAAACCGCGCGGGTTGCCGCGCGACAGGAGCGCAATAATGGGGCAGGACAAACGCAAACATCCCAGACTCGACCTCGATTGTCCGGTCAAGTACAAAGTGCCCGAACAACTGGAGATAAGCATAGCCAGCCTGAAAAACATAAGCGGCGGCGGCTTAGCCTTCATGTCCGAAAAACACGTCGAAGCCGGCTCCACCATTGAAATGGAATTCGCGCTTCCCGGCGACTCCGAGCCGTGCGTGGCTCGCGGCGAAGTCAGGTGGAGCGAAACCATGGAGGAATCCGAGGGCCGCTTCACACACCGCGTCGGCGTCGAATTTATCGAAATATCCGAAAAACGCAGAAAAGCCATCACTGGATTCGTCGTCAACCGCCTCCGCTCTCAGGTCAACCGCGAAATCAGGGACGAAAAACCCCCTCTCAACAGGCGGCTCTCCATGCTCGTAGTCGACGACGACCGCGTCGTGCTCAAACTCATCGAGGAAATCTTCAAGGACAGCTTCAACGTCATCACCGCCCGCGACGGCTACGCAGGCATCGAAAAAGCCCGCGAATGGCGCCCGGACATCATCCTCCTCGACATCGTCATGCCAGACCTCGACGGCTTTTCCACCCTAATGCTCCTCAAAGACTTCCCAGAAACCGCCAATATCCCCGTAATCATGCTCTCCGTCCTCCGGCAGAAAAGCAAAATATTCCAAGCCGTCCAGCACGGCGCCCACGACTACGCCCTCAAACCCTTCACCGCCGAATCACTCCTTCGCAAAATTAGAAAAGTCCTCGGCGAATCCGCCCTGAATAAACCCTGACGCAATTATTCCGCCGCATGCTAAAAAAGAAACCATATACAGAAACGAATTTGTCAGCGGCGCCCATCTTGTTGTTCGCTATTCATATGCAATATTCACTGAAAAACGCTCTTTGCGCTTCGAAAACGACCGCTTCAGCGGACGAATCCGAAACAATGGCGGCGCGAGGGATTGCCCCCTGAACGGCTGGAGAATATTGTTGATAAAAGGCAACAAAACGGACATTGTGAATGATTTCACAAGCCTTGGGGTTGTGTAAAGTTTTTTAATTCCCGCCTATACAAGGGTTATTCGCTTTGCGATAATTGCATTGTCAGAAAAAAAGAAGCGGTTCGCACAGGAACCGCCTAAGGTGTCGTAATAGACACTAAGAGGAAATTGAGGATTTAAGAGGCCTCGTCAACGCGCGCAACACTCCCCGCGCGCGCCCAGATCGAAATTTAAGATTTATCCGCCTTTCAAAACGCCTTTTCAGGCGTTATTGTGTCTTTTTAACAGCCTCGCCGCCCTTAAAACCTATCCCTCAGCCATCCGGCTGTCATACGATGTAGGGATTCAACACCCCAATTATACCTGTTTATTTTTAAAAATCCAGACTTTTTTTAATTTTTGACCTAGAGGTCAAACCGCCGGATTGACGCCCCCTGTCAGGCCGGTTAGACAGGGGGCGTCCCGGACCGTGTCCCGCCGCTCCGACTATGATGCCGCGGAGACCCCGGAGAACCTGATGCCCCGCAAACGTTCCCTCGCTGACTTTAACAACATTCCCCGGTTCATGGCCTCCATCGCCTGTGATGCTGATGGAGCTTCGAGACATTCAAAAATCTGTAAATTATCATTTTCGGCATCGGCTTCGCTGTCGCAGCCGACGGTTATAACAAAAACATCCGGATGAAGCTCGTTCACTCTGCGGATGAAGTTCGCCTGTTTTTCGGGCCGACCATCAGAGAGAGCCAACACGCAATCGAACCCGCGCTCATTGAGTAGTTTCAGGGCGATTGAAAGTTTAGACGTGGACTGCGCGCGCCATCCAGCTTCGCGCAACTCGTCCGTCAGCGCCATTCGCCTGAAATCCATCGTCCCCGCTATGAGCGCAGAACCTATCTCTCTCATCAGCCCGACTCCTTTATCGCCTTGTCTCTGCCGCAAAATCCATTTCTCTTATCATGTTTTCGAGGACGGAGGAGTCTATCGGCTTCTTGAAAAAACTCTTCGCCCCCGCCTTTATCGCCCTCGCTATCATGTCGTACTCGCTGTGGGCCGTCATTGCCAGCACGTTCGCTCCCGGTTTCTGCCCCATTATTCTGCTGAGTGTTTCCACCCCGTCCATCCCCGGCATCACCAAGTCCAGCAGAATCACGTCATACCTTCGGGAAGTGACTTTTTGCAGGGCGTCGAACCCATCCTCCGCCGTGTCGGCTTCAAATCCTTTGACGTTCAGCAGTTCGCTCAAGCCTTCCCGAACGAATCTGTCGTCGTCGATTACCAACACGCTTTTCTTTCTTTCGTCCATTCGGGCCTTCCCTCGATGATCTTCTACTTATATAAATCAAAACCCGTGCCAACCTTTCATAATACGAAATATTCTTTTTACAACTGGGTTTTATATTTTTCGCTTGCTTTGAGAAAAGCCGGGGTTGCGCATTATGACAAAGGCTTTATACATTGTCTTAACCCGGCACGTTAAGTTTTCTTTACACGGGTTTTAGGGCCTTGTTTTCAGGCTTTTCAAGCAGTTGTTTGTTAAATGTTTTTAACATCAGGGCGTGGCGACAGTAAATCGGAATCTGGCAAGTAAGAGATTTGTATTTGAAAAATGCATATAAATTACTAGATATCGCTGCCGGAAAGCATTTTTTTAATTGTGGCTACCAATTCGGAGCGGGGGGCTGTGACCTGCGCAGGGCGGTCGTCCACCCATGATGCGCGGTCTTTGATGTCTTTGGACAGCTCGCGCCCGAGTAGAAGGTCTTTAATGGAAACGGTTCTGGAGTTGAGTTCGTCTTCGCCGCAAATCACCGCCAGAGGGAGGTTTCTGCGGTCGGCGTATTTCAGTTGTTTTCTGAATCCGCCGCTTCCGGTGAAAAGTTCGGCGGGAATGCCCGCGCCCCTGATTTCGAACACCAGCTTCTGATATTCGGGCATAAGGGAGGGGTCCATTGTGGTGACGAGGACGGGGGCGGAATATGCCGAAGCGTCCGGCGGAAGGAGTTGTTTGAGGGCGGACATCAGCCTGTCTACGCCGATGGAGGCCCCGGTGGCGGGGACTTTGCGTCCGAGGAACCGTTCTACCAGAGTGTCGTATCTGCCGCCGCCGGCGACTGAGCCGAACTGTTTCTTTTCGCCGCGCTCGTCGACAGTCTCAAAAGTGAGGGCGGCTTCGAACACCGGGCCGGTGTAATAGGCGAGGCCTCTGACGATGAGCGGGTCGAACACGGCGCGGTCTTCGCCGAACCCGGCGGCGGACAACATGTCGTGTATGGCGCGGAGTTCGGAAACTCCTTCGCGGCCCGTCTCTGAGTCTTTGACGGCTTCGAAGAGCGCGTCGCAAACGTCCGAGCGCCCGTCTCCCGATGCCCGCAGGTATCGGACGATGGAATCAATCTGAGAGTTGGTCAGGCCGGCTCCTTTGGTAAAATCGCCGGACTCGTCTTTTCTGCCCTCTCCGAGCAGACGGATAACGCCGTCCATGCCGACGCGTTCGAGCTTGTCGATGGCGCGCAGGACGACAAGGGAGTTGTCCGAAGAAGATTCGGCGACTGATGCCGGGGCGACGCCTGCGGCTTCCAGCGCGCCGTTGAGAGCCTTGCGGTTGTTGATTTTCACGATATAGCCGCCGCGTTCGACGCCTGCGGCTTCCAGCGCGTCGGCCAGAGCGCAACAGGCTTCGGCGTCTGCCGCCGGGGAGCCTGCGCCAACCGTGTCGAAGTCGCACTGGTAGAATTCCCTGAACCTGCCGGGACCGGGTTTTTCCAGCCTGAACACCGGGCCGACCTGATAGCGGCGGTAGGGGAAGACGATTTCTTTTTCGTGTTCGGCCACATAGCGGGCCAGAGGCGCGGTGAGGTCGTATCTGAGGGCGACCCATTCGGCGCTGTCGTCGCGGAAGGCGAAAACGCCGCCATCCGGCGCGTCTACGTCGGGCAGGTGCTTGCCTAGGGCGTCCAGATACTCGATGTGGGGAGTTTCGAGCGGTTCAAAGCCGTATCTTCGATATACGGAGCAGACGGAGGCGATCATGCGTTCGCGCAGGAGAACATCCTCCGGGGGGATGTCTCTGAAGCCGCGCGGGAGGCGCGGGATCGGGCCTGTTTCGATATTCATAACGCCATCCTGTGAAAACGCCCGGCCGTCAGCCCGAATGGGCGTCCGCCGGGCCGGGTCTTTGAAGTACCGAGGAGGGGATTCGAACCCATGCTCTCTTGATCCACAGTCAAGCGCTTTAGACCAGCTAAGCTACCTCGGCATGTTCGCGCAAGATTCAGCGCATTATAAAAATACATAAAAACCGGGCCGTTTTCAAGCGCCTTGCCAAGTCATGTAAGGTTTAAAATCTGACTAATGCGTTTTTTTCTCTTTTTTTACGCACAATCTGATGTCTGCTCTCAGCAAAAAAAAACATTTCTTTATTGTTTTTTATCAATCTCTTTAATCAACTTTTCAACGCACTTTTCAAAATTATTGTTAATGTCATATTCCCAGAAACGCAAAACTATCCATCCGTCCTTTTTCAAGGAATTAGTCACTCTCCTGTCGCGTTTGCGGTTGTTTTCAATTTTTTCCTTCCAGTAACCATAGTTTGTTTTAGGTATGGTTCCTCTTGATTTATGTCCATGCCAAAAATCGGAATCAATAAATACGGCTATCTTTTTTCTTTTGAATACAATGTCTGGCTTGCCGAGTATTGAAGCCACGTTTTTAGAAAAGTAAATCTTTCTTCTATTTAGCTCGCGAATCATTTTTATTTCGGGAGCGGTGCCGAAAGAGCGGATATTGCTCATGTTTTTTTTTCGTTGCTCAGGAGTGAGATTATCCAAATCAAAAAGGCTCAATATTAAACGCTGAAATCCAGATAGTAGTTTTCATCGTCTATTTTGTAAATGGCGATGTCTGTTCTCCCATAGATATCCAAATGATCGGCAAGAACTAAAGCGCCGGAAGGCAAACCCAGTCTTCTTCTGAAATAAGAACCTAGTATGGCGTTGCTTGGTTTTGATTCTATGGCTTTGTCATTGTCCTGAGCAATAACACAAAGAATGCTTTCTCCATCGTCAGTGACAACATTAAAATGATGCCGTCTTGGCGGGAAAAAACCAGTTCTGGCAATCTCGGCAGGAATTCTCAAATATGCTTGATTTTTATCTCTTCCCAGCCTTTGACCCCAATTTAGACCTGACTGAACCGGAACCCTGCCTTGCCTGTCAAGAAATGATAATCTAATCGAATCAGGACCTTTATAAGGTATTTCTTTTTTCTTTTTCGATACAACATTTTCAACATCCTTTGTTCTGCGGCACCTTTCGTCATAAAAAATCACCATGCTTTCAACATCTGCATTGTCACAAGAAACACTTCTATCAAAAAGCTGTTTAAACATGCTGTGTGTTTCTTTGGGATCCGATTCAGAAACAACCTCTGTATATCCTCCGAAAAAACCATTGTGTGTGTAGTTGGCCGAACCGACAAAAGATATACTAGGCTTTTCACCAGCTACCCATGTGTATGTTTTCGCGTGAACAGGAGGACCGTCCATAATATATCTGCAATAAAATCGATCTTTTAAATCCCGTTCTACCATTTTTTTAAAAGAAAGATGATTTCCAAATCCAATACCGTCTTTCGGGCACATTCCGACAATCAAGCATATTTTCGTTGATGCCGGAATCGCCTCAAAGTGCTTTGACGCCATCGCCGCCGAAGCATATCCCGATACAATCAGAAGTTTTTCACAGCCGTGTTCTGCTGGCTTGACCAATACATTATTAAAAAGATCGTCTTTAATCATGCTTAAAGTCCGCCAAATGAGAGCTCCAAATTCGTTTCCTCAAAACTCATGTTTGCGCTTATTGAATTATACTTGACTCCGGCGAAGGTTTTTAAAACAGCGGTTGTGATAATTTCCGACAGCTTTGGGGGAACAGCCATTCCTATTTGCTTTCTGACGCTTTCTTTCGATCCTTTGAATTCATAACCATCTGGAAAAGTTTGTAATCTTGCGCGTTCTCGATTTGTCAAAGCCCGTGGTTCTAACCAGTGATAACAATGTGTTCCGCCACCGCCGCTTCCAGTAATAGTATATGAAGGTTTATCTGGATGCAGTCTCCTATATATTTGACTTATTCTTGCACCCTTTACGTTGAGTCTTAAATGCTCTGGCATGTTTGAGTTCCAAACATTATCCCCGGGTTGAATATGCTTTAATCTTTCCACAACAGTTTTCGACTGTGTTGTTCTGTCTTGATTCATCGCCGTGCTGGGTATAGGCGGTATTTCCAATGCTTCTCTAGCGGTAATATGCTTTCCTAATGTCGTAGGAGCAGGAACCTGAAAAGACAACCCAAGCGATTCATGAATACCGACAATAATAATACGATGCCGGGTTTGCGGAATGCCGTATTCTTCAGCTTTATATAAATGCGCGGTCAATTTGTATCCGCCTCCCGAAGATTTCAAATCCCTAACTATAGTTTTAAATGCGCTTCCATTATTGGCGCTCACAATACCGCTTACATTTTCAGCAATGAAAAACTTCGGTTTTAAGCAGTCAATAACTTTGATCCCATAATTATACAGCGGGCCATATTTTCCATTAATTCCTTTCTTATCTCCAACCAAGCTGAAATCGTTGCATGGAAAACCGAAAGCAAAAGCCTCTATCTCTTCGAGTTTCGAAATGTTTAAGAAGCGCACATCCTTAGTAATCACTGATTTAGGAGAGTCAGGACAAATGTTGTGTCTATATGTTTCACACGCGTCTTCGTCAAAGTCGCTTGCCCAAACGTGTCTTAAGCGGTATGTCTCCTCTTCGTTATGCGCGCATGCTCGTAAAGCTCCGTATGCCAGCCCGCCGGGACCACAGAATAACTCTCCATAATTCAAATAAACGGCTTCTCTGTTTCCAAATCCAGAATGCTCCTCAGCAACCTTTCCATATGAAGAGCAATATGTAGTGTAAGTCTTTTTTCTGGTTTTGCTTTTTTTCACAATCTTTTTTTTCATGCAAGCCTCTTTCGGCGTATTTTACAGCATTCAGGCTAAAAAAACCACAGGCGAATACCGCGTTAACATTAGACGCTTCTTGTGCCGCAAATTGAAGATCAACACTCTGTTCGCGGTTGATATCTTAAAGCGTTTTCACTTCCACCAAGCCGCGGACGGCGTTGCAGCAATAGAGGGCGGAGGCGTTTTTGATGTCGCGCGCAGAAAGGATTCTTTCCTCCGCCAAGCCGCGTTCGAGGAGGTTTTGCCTGAACACGCCGGGAAGCAGCCCGCAGGAGACAGGAGGGGTGAAGAGCGCTCCGTCAATCTCTGCGACGATGTTGTTCCACGCGCCTTCCGTAGCTTCTCCGCGCTCGTTGAGGAAAAGGATGTCGTACAGCCCGCGCGCGCGGGCTTCGGCGAGGCGGGAGTCATAGAATTCCCTGCGGGTGGTCTTGTGGCGCAAAAGAGGGTCGGCGCTGTCGGCGGCGTCCGCGCTGAACGAAACGTGGCGCGGAGACGCGGGAGGCTCAAGCTCGACAGGCTCCGCGGTTATGTCCAAGGCTCCGTCGCTGGAAAGCAATAAGCGGACTTTTAGGGGCGCGCCGGGGCTGGAATATCCAGCGGCGGCGGCCACGCCAGCGCGGGCCGCTCGCTCGTCCAGCGCGAATCCGAGAGCGGACGCGGACGCGCGCAACCGGCTCATGTGTGACTCCATCAGCGGGAAGTCATCCCCGCTCATGCAAAGCATGGTTTCTATAAGTTTGAATTGCGGCTCTTTCAGAACAATCCTCCCGCGCAGATTCGAGCATACGAGTATAAAAGGTATTATACTCGCGCTCAAAAAAATATTTATATTTGCGGGGAAACCATTTTTAAATCGGCTTTTTCGTTCCTGATTCCCCCTGAAACTCATATAGTGGTAAAACCTAAAAAAGCCCCGTTTCACTTAACAAATATCTTCTCGAGTCGCATTAATTTTGGAGCGCGGCGATTCATCGCCGCTTTAATCGCGATCAACGCTGACAAGAGCCGGGAATTAATTCCCGGCTCCGGGATGGCTCACATCGCTGGGAAAAGCGGCGATGAATCGCCGCACTCCAAAGTCCCGCTCGCCGCGATAAATATCTGAGTTTCAGGGGGACTCAG
>Ga0209606_1001581_pt1 | contig 27662 bp, 25 predicted proteins | sample AD_UKC057_MetaG_FD_184412 | JGI IMG/M metagenome (GOLD analysis project Ga0209606, IMG submission 184412) | Active sludge microbial communities of municipal wastewater-treating anaerobic digesters from USA - AD_UKC057_MetaG (SPAdes) (version 2) | ecosystem: Engineered > Bioreactor > Anaerobic >...
GGTGGTGTCATCCACGGCGACGACATCCTGGAGGTAGGTCCAGACGCTGTTATTCTGGGCCCAGTAGATGTTGTAGGTGCCGACGAGGTCCAGAGCGGTCAGCGCGGAGCCGTCGCTCCACTCCATCCCCGGTCGCAACTTCACCGTCAGGATGTTCACCACGCCCTCGGGCCACTCACGCGCAACGGGAGTTGCTTCCTTGGTCGGCTCGGGGGTGGCGGCAGGAGTCTCAGGTGGCTTCTCCGTGGTGGGAGCCGGCGTGGTGGGCGCTGGAGTGGGGGTGGCGGTAGGACCGCAGGATGCCAACAGCAGCGCCAGAATCAGAATCACACTGAGAAAATTGAACTTACGCATGGTTGGATTCCTCCTTCGGAAATGTGAATCGCAAAAATAGTCACAGGGGTCTGGAAACGGCAAATAAACTTTTGGCGAGCGTGCACCTCCTTCTGGCCAATGCTACTGACTTTTGCGGACGATGAGGATGATCAACGTGGTCATGATGACGCCGACGCCCAGCGCGAGCGCGGTGACGATGAATTCAGCCGTCCCCGGTTGCTGGAAAAACAGCAGCACCAGGCTGACCAACGTGATCGAGATGGCCACTCGAAACCAGGTCTGTCCGATTTGTGGATTCATAGCGCGTTAATCCATGCCCGTCGGCGCGGCGATGATTTCTGCCTCTCGCTGGCGCTGCACGGGATGACAGGCCACGGCGGAGCCATCGCGGAAAAAGGTGAACGGCGGCACCACTTTCTCGCAAGCTTCCCCGTCAAAGAAGGGACAACGCGGGTGAAAGGCGCAGCCGTCCGGCAGGCGCAGCAAGCTGGGCACGTCCATACTGCGGAGCTGGAGGTGCTGTTTGGTGCGGGTCACGTCGGGATCGGCTTCAGGGATGGCGGAGAGCAACACCTTGGTGTAGGGATGCTGCGGCGCTTCGACCAGCTGACGCGCCGGCGCCAGCTCTACCAGGCGGCCCAGATACATCACCCCGATGCGCCCTTCCCAGGCGAAATACTTGGCCAGCGCCAGGTCGTGCGTGATGAAGAGCACGGCCAATCCCATGTCTTGCTTGAGCCGCAGCAGGGTGTTGAGCAGGCTGATGCGGATGGAAACATCTACCATCGAGACGGCCTCATCGGCGACGATAAATGACGGGTTGACGGTGAGCGAGCGCGCGACCGCCACCCGCTGGCGCTGTCCGCCGCTCAGCTGGTGGGGATATTTGTCCAGGAAGTCGCTCGCAGGCGTGAGGTCTACCATTTCCAGCAGCTCTTTGGCGCGGGCGCGAATGCCGGCCTCGCTGCTGGCGAAGCCGTGACGTTTGAGCGGCGCTGCCAGGGTTTGATAGGTCGAGTGCGTGGGGTTGAGTGAGGCGTAGGGATCCTGATGGATCATCTGCACCCCCAGGCGGTACGCTTTCCAATCCGCGCCCTTGAGCGTGGTGATGTCCTGCCCGCGATAGAAGACGCGCCCTTCCGAAGGGGGCAGCAGCCCGGAGATGATCTTGCCGGTCGTCGTCTTGCCGCAGCCGGATTCGCCCACCACACACAGAATTTCGCTTTCCCGAACGTCGAAGGAGACATCGTCCACAGCCTTGATGGCTTGCTGGCGTTTGACTTGAAAACGGCGGGTCACGTGCTCGAGCCGGATCAACTCGCTCATGCGGAAGCTCCTTTCTGCCCGTTGTGCAGCCGGTCGCTGGCGCTTTGCCAGTTCCAGCAGGCGACCCAGTGATGGGCCTCGCTTGCCGGCGCCAGCTCCGGTTCCTCCTCGCGGCAGCGCTGATCGGCGAGCGGGCAGCGCGGGTGGAATTTGCAGCCCGACGGCAGGTCAATCAAATCTGGCGGCGACCCGGGGATGGAGGAGACGTGATCCCGGTGCGCGGTGAGCGTCGGCACGGCATGGATCAGGCCGATGGTGTAAGGGTGCACTGGATTCTTGAAGGTGGTGTAGACGTCGCTCAGCTCCACCAGTTTGCCGGCGTACATCGTGGCGACCCGGTCGGCCAGCTCCGCCGCCAGGGAGAGGTCATGGGAGATGAAGATGAGCGAGAAATCCAGCTTCTGGCGGAGATCCTTCAGCACGTCCATGATGTTGCGCTGCGTGAGAATGTCCAACGCCGTGGTCGGCTCGTCCAGGATGAGCAGCTGCGGCTCCAGGAGCAGCCCTAACGCGATCAGGACGCGCTGGCGCATGCCGCCGGAGAGCTCGTGAGGATAGGCGCGCCAGACCCGCTCGGAATCCAGGCGCACGAGTTCAAACAGGTGGCGCGCGCGGTCCGCCAGCTCGCGCCCCTGGAGATAGCCGTGAGCGCGGGCTGTGTCGCCGAACTGATCGGAGACCCGCAGCACGGGATTGAAGGCATTGAGTGCTGCCTGGAAGACCATGGCGCACTCCTTCCAACGGAATTGCCGCAGGTCGCGCCCCTTGAGCTGGAGCACGTCCACCTCGCTCGTGGCGCTCGTCCCTCCGCCGTTGCCGGCCGCGCCGAAGCGGCGATAGAGCAGTTCCCCCTGACGGATGGTGGCCGTCGAGGGGAGCAGGCGCACGATGCCAAGCCCCAGGGTAGTTTTCCCGGAGCCGCTCTCGCCGATGATCGCCAGCGCTTCGCCGCGACCTACGTCAAAGGAGACGTTACGCACCGCTTGCACGTCCCCCCGTTTGGCCTGATAGGTGATCGTCAATCCTTGCACTGACAACGCCGGCGCGCTGGTCCGTTGAACCGTGGATACATGGATGGGCTGGCTCATCTCACACCCCCCTCTGCAATCGCGGGTTGAAGATTTCTTCCAGGGAACGCGAGAGCATCACCAGCGAAATTTGGAAGAGAATGATGGCCCCCATCGGCACCAGCAGACTGGCGGCCGCGTTGGGGTTGTAGATGGCGTTCTTGGCGTAGGCCAGGCTGAACATCACGCCCCAGTTGTTGCCGAAGGGCACGACGCCCAGGAAGACCAGGCCTGTTTGGGAGTAGATCGCGCTGGTCATGGCGTTGATCATGGCGATGACGATGTAGCTCATCATGTTGGGCAGCATTTCGCGGAAGATGATGTGCGCCGACCCCAAATCTAGCAGCTGCGCCGCCTCGATGTATTCTCGCTGTTTCAGGGAGAGCACCTGCGAGCGGATTTGGCGCGCCAGACCGGGCCAGCCAAAGAACGCCAGGAAGAGCGCCAACATCCACACGTTCTCCAACCGTACGAGAGTGGCGACCACGACGAGGAGCAAAAAGCGGGGGATGGTCAGCCACATGTCGGTGATGCTCATCAGCAGGCTGTCCACCCAGCCGCCGAAGAAGGCGCTGGCGGCGCCGACGGTCACCGCGACGAGCGTGGTCAGAATCCCCGCCAGGAAGGCCACGATCAGGACGTCGCGCCCGCCATGGATGACCATCTTCCACATCTCGCGCCCCTGAAAGTCGGTGCCAAGGGGATGGGCTGCCGAAGGCGGCTGATAGATTTGTTCCACGTGGGCCTGCGTCTCCGGCGGCACGATCAGCGGTCCCACCAGGGACATGAACGTCATCAGGACGAAAATGATCAGCCCCAACAAGCCGATTCTGTTGCGCGCCAGGAGTTTGAGGGTGCGGAGCGCCTCGTTGGGGCGTTTCTGCGGCGCCGGTGCCGTTTCTATCTTACTCACTTATTCACCTCCACCGGTGACGCGAATGCGCGGATCGAGCCAGCCATACAGCAGATCCGCCAGCGCCGTGGAGAGAATCACCGTGATGGTCGTGACGAGGAGGATCCCTTGCATGACGGGATAATCGCGTTTGGCGATGGCCTGGTTCAGCAGCAGGCCGATGCCCTGGTAGACGAAGATGGACTCGATCAGAATCGAGCCGCCGACGGCAAAGCCCAGGGAGATGGCCAGCCCGGTGATCAAGGGCAGGCTGGCGTTACGGCCCACATACGCCGTGATGATGCGAAGGTCGGGCAGACCGCGCGCGCGGGCCACGGTCACATAATCCTCGCCCAGGGTGCTGATGGTGCTGCTGCGCATGGACAACATCCAGCCGCCCAGGGTGGAGAAGACGTACACCGCGCCGGGGACGGCGTAATGCTTGAACAGATCCACGAGGAAGGCCGTGGTGAAGCCCGGCTTGATGCCCGGCGAGAGGGACCCGCGCATGAAGTTCAACGGCACCACCTTCCAGGTCACGCCGAGCAACAGCACCAGGACGATGGCGGTGAGCGTGTTGGGGATGGATTCGATCGCGGCGCTGAAGTTGGTGAGCGCATGATCAATGAACGAGTTGCGCCAATAGGCCGCCAGTGTTCCCAGGAACATGCCGATGATGAAGCTGATGAGCAGCGACGTCCCGACGCTGAACAGCGTCCACGGCAACCGCTGGGCGATCAGCGTGGCGACCGGCTTGTTGATCGCCAGCACGTAGGAATCCCCCAGATCGCCGTGGAGTAGATTGGTCATGTAATCCAGGTATTGCTTGCCCAGCGGGGCATCCAGGTCAATTCGCAGCAGGCTTGCGGCCCGGGCGTAGGCCTCCTCGGAAGAGAGGCCGCTGTCCATGAGGCTCATCACCATGATCTCCACCGGATTTCCGGGCAGCGCGCGGATGATGAAAAACGTCAGCGTCATCACGATCCAGACAATGAGGAGTTTCTTGGCGATGGTGCGCACCCAGTAATTCGTCGCGATTTTCTCCAGATAATACGAGGCTGTTTTCTTCGGCGGTCCAACCGTGGCCCTTGAACTCATCTATCTCCCTCCCACCTCTAAGCATACAGCAGATAGGGTCTGCGGCGTTCTGCAAACGCGGCGAGATCGCTTTCCCATTCAGCGACCAGCGCGGTCGCCGGTTCGCCGGCGATCAGTCCCTCCCGCACCCGCGCCGAACCGGTGAGCAGGTCCAGATGCGCGGGGCGACCCTCCCAACTGGAGGGCAGGAAGGCGAACTCCTGGGGAGCGGTCGCCCGGCAGGCAGCCAGAACGTGCACTCCCAACGCGACCGGGCGCAGCGTGTCTCTGTCGGTCACGTGGACCTGGACTCCGCCGCACCGCTGGCCCGCGTGTTTGTCCGCCGTCGGGATGAACGTGTGAGGGCGGAACCGCACCCCCGGCAACGCCAGCGCGTTGAGCCGTTGGGCCAGCGCGTAGCCGTCCAGCCAGGGCGCGCCGCAGACTTCGAAGGGCAGCGCCGTCCCCCGGCCTGCGGAGACGTTGGTCCCCTCCAGAAAACACATGCCGGGATAGACGGTAGCGGTGGAAAGATGCGGCATTGCCGGCGAGGGAATGACCCACGGCAAGCCGGTTTGGTCGAACCACTGCGGGCGTCGCCAGCCCCGCAGCGGTATGACGGTCAGCTCCGCGCCGAGCGCGTACTCGCCGTTCATCCACAGTGCCAGCTCGCCCGGCGTCATCCCGTGGCGGATGGGGATGGGGATCACACCGACAAACGACTCGAAGCCCGGCGCCACGAGCGGCCCTTCGAGGGTCACGCCGTTGAGCGGATTGGGGCGGTCGAGCACCCACACCGGCTTGCCGGCCCGCGTCGCCCCTTTGAGGAGATGCCAGAGCGTGCTCGTGTAGGTGTAGAAGCGCACCCCCACGTCCTGCATGTCAAAGAGCACTACATCCACGTCGGCGAGCATGTCGGGCGTCGGTTCCCGCGTCGCGCCGTAAAGGCTGTAGATGGGCAATCCCGTGCGCACCTCGACGCCGTGTCCCACGGCGGCACCATCGGCTGCCGCGCCCGCCAGGCCATGTTCCGGGCCGTAGAGCGCCGTGAGGGTCACCCCAGCGGCGCGCAACGCTGCGACGGCGTCGGTGAGGTCGGGCGTCACCGCTGCGGCATGGGTCGCCAGGCCCACCCGCTGCCCGCGCAGCCGATCCAGGTGCTCGTGCAGCAACTGTACCAGGCCTGTTTCGATCAAAGGCCCCCTCCCAGAAATCAGCGAATCAGCGAATCGGCGAGTCCGCACGTTACCACGTTCGCACGTTCGCACCTTAACATGTTCGCACGTTTTTCTACGCTCAGAATACCTGCAGGGTCGTGCGGAATTTGTAACGATCGCCCCGATAGACCGAGACGGTGTATTCGAGTCGCACGTCCTGATCGGTGGTGGTAAGGCGCTCCATCTTGAGAACGGCGGCGGGCGGATGCATCTTGAGCAGGGCGAGTTCCTGGGGATTGGCAAGCCCCGCCTCGATGGTCTGCTCTGCGCGTACCAGCCGTAGCTGATACTCCGTCTGCAAAACGTGATACAGAGAGGTATAAGAAAAATCGTGCTGCAAAATGTCCTTGCAGTAGCTATGATTGAGATACGACGTCTCAATGGCAAGCGGCATGCCGTTGGCCAGCCGCAGCCGCGAGAGGAGCACCAGCTCCGTCTCCAGGGTGACCTGTAAGCGCTCGGCGAGATCGGGCGTCGCTGGGATCAGCCGCGCCTCCAGCACCTGGCTGGATGGCGTGCCGCCGCGCTCGAGCACATCCTGACTGAAGCCGGTGAGGGTGCGCAGCTGTTGATTGATCTTCGGCTCGCTGACGAAAGTGCCCTTCCCGGCGCGCGAGTAGACCAATCCCTCGTGGATCATCTCGTTGATCGCCTGTCGCACGGTCGTCCGGCTGACCCCAAACTGCTCGCAGAGCTCGCGCTCCGAGGGCAGCTGCTGATGGGGCGCCAGCTGATTGCTGGTGATCTGCATCAGGAGTGAGTTCTTGAGCTGCACGTACAAGGGGGTAGGTGCTTCGCGCTTCAGTTCCATGGGCCCCTTTGTGGTAATGACTGGTCATGATAGGTAGATACCAGTATCATAGGCGAAAAACGGCAAAATGTCAAGAGGGCGCCGTCGAAGGCTGACAAATGTCACCTTTTGGGGTGATTATGGGAAGGATTTGGAAGATGATGCGGCCGTGCGGCCGTGTGAACGTGAACACGGCCGCACGCGCCTACGTTCACACGGCCTGATGCCGCGCGACGACGCCGATGCCGGGGCGGTCGGGGAGGAGCAGGCGCGCGCCCTCATAGCGGAGGCCCTCGAAGGGGTCGTTCTTTACCAGCAGCGGACCGTCGAGATCCACCGCATCGCACAGGGGCGCCAGATGCGCGGCCGCCGTCACGCCCACCGAGCTCTCCACCATGCAGCTGAGCATCACCTGCATGTCGTGCGCTCGCGCCGTGTGAATCGCGCGCAGCGCTTCGCGGATGCCGCCCGTTTTCATCAATTTGATGACCACGCCATCCACGGCGCCGGCGTGGGCGGCCACATCGCGCGCGGTCTTCACGCTTTCATCGGCGAAGATGGGGACGCCGGTCTTCAGCGCTCGCAGCCGGCGCAATCCTTCGAGGTCGCCCACGGGGAGGGGCTGTTCCAGCAGCTCGATCCCGAAATCGGCCAGCCGCGGCAGCCAGGCCTCAGCCTGCTCGCGGCTCCAGCCAGCGTTGGCGTCCAACCGCAGCCGGGCAGCGGTCGCCTGACGGATCGCGGCGAGCCGGGCCGCATCTTCCTCGCTGCCCACTTTGATTTTGAGGAGGGGCAGTCCCGCCTCCCGTGCGCGTTCTGCCATCGCCTCCGGGGTGTCCATGGCGATAGTGAACGAGGTGAGGGGGATCCGCGCCGGGTCGAGCCCCAGCAGGCGGTAGAGTGGCTGTCCCAGGCGTTGTCCCCACAGGTCGTGCAGGGCGATGTCCACGCCCGCGCGGGCAGCCTGCGAGCCCGGCGGCAGCTGCGCCAGGAGCTCTTCCAGCAGACAGGGATCGTCGCCCTGGAGCGCGCCCACTGCGGCCAGGTAGGCCATGATGCCGGCCGGCGTCTCGCCGTGATAGGCGACGGCTGCCGCCTCGCCGACGCCTTCCGCGATGCGGACGAGCACATTGTGCCGTTGGTCGCTCGCTCCATGGGCAATACGGAAAGTGGTGCGCAGCTCGAGCGTCAAAGGGGCATACGTAATCGGCAACATTTTTCCTCCCGATATCGAATCCGGCATCGAACGGGGCCTGGGTTTTCCTCACCGATAACGCCGCGCGCCCAGGAAGGCCTTTTGCAGGGCCGGGCTGAAATCGGGTGCGGCGGGATTCAGGCTGTTGATGGCGATGCTCCACGTGGCGCCGTTTGCGTGGAGATAGCGCCCGGCATCGAGGGCGATGGCGACGTGGGTGACCCGTTGGGCCGTGAAGGTCGCCGGATCCGCCGCCCGCCCGAAGAAGAGCAGGTCGCCCGCCTGTAGGGGGCTTTCCACGGGAGCGCCGGCGCGGAATTGCTGATCGGCATCCCGCGGCAGGGGAACGCCGAGCACTCCCCAGAAAGTCTGTGCCAGGCCGGAGCAGTCGTAGCCCCACGGCGTCCGTCCGCCCCACAGGTAGGGGGTGCCCACGAAGCGCCGTATCAGCGCCAGCGCCCAGGCGATGCCATCGGCGTCGGGCGCGGGACGTTCCTCCAACGGCAGCAGGGCGTCGGCGGCCAGCCAGCTGCAGCCGCCGTCGGGATGCTGCACGGCCGCGAAGTCGCCCCGGCGCTCCACGACGGGCACGCGCACGCCGAAGGGCAGGTGTCCACTGACGTTTTCCCCTCCCGTAGCAGCGAACAGCGGCGCCAGTCCCCCGATCACGAGCGCGTTGCACGCCGCCTGATATGCCGCGACCTCAGCCGCAGGGGTGCGGTGCAGGGCGGCGGTGTGCAGCCAGCCCAGATAGCCATCGTGGATCACCTGCACGCGCGCCCAGTCACCGGCTTCCTCCAGGATGCGGACCGCCTCGCCGAAACGGACCTGGCTCACGCGCTCCGCGTGATTGGAGACGCCGCTGCGCAGGTCGGTGACGGCGCGGGCGACCAAGGCCCAGGGCGTGTCCTCCGTGAGCCGCACTTGCAGCGAGGTCACCTCGGCTTCGGGCAGCGCCTCTTGAATCGCCTGGCGTTGGGCGGCGGTGAGTACCTGCCCCGCGACGGTGCGTCCGTCCGCCGTGGCGTGTACTTCGAAGAGCGTCTCACGGTCGTCGGCGTAGCGCGTCCGTCGCAGGCGATAGAGCGTCTCATTGGCGGGATCGCCGCGCCGCGCCAGGAAGTCGCGCACGCGCTCGAGCCACGCACACGGCTGCTCGTGGTGCACGCTGTGCCCGACGCCCTGTGGAATCCACAGCTCGGCGGCCGGGATGTGATGGGCGATGAATGGCCCGTGATAGGCTTCGGCGTTCACCCGGTCGTGCTCCCCCTGAATGACGAGGACGGGGCGCGCCACGCGCGCCAGGTCCTCCTGGGTGAAGTTCGGCTCGCGGATGATTTCCGCGACGGTGAGGCGCAGCAACTCGCGCCAGTAGTCGGGGCCGTGCGTCGCGCCGTGCAGGGCGATCATCTCGTCCCGCCAGGCGGGGTCTTCGCGCGCGACGCGGTTGGGGTCGAATTTCACCGGCTCTTTTTCCACCAGATCGGGGCTGACGTAGGCGTTGGCTGCCTGCAGCACGGCCGTCTGCACTACCTCAGGATGCTCCAGCAGGGTGACGAGGACCACGTTGCCGCCGTTGCTGTGTCCGATGACGTGAGCGCGTTCATAGCCCAGGGCGCGGATCAGCGCAGCGACGTCATCAGCCAGTTGCCGGAAGCTGTAACCGCCCTGCGGGTTGGTGCTGCGTCCGTGTCCCCGGCAATCCGGCACGATGACGCGATACTCGCGGGCCAGCAGCGGCGCGACGTGTTGCCAATCGCGCGCGCCGGTGATCGTCGAGCCGTGAATCAGCACGATGGGCGCACGGCCGGGGCGATCTTCTCCATAAATCTCGTAGTACAATTCTGCACCGTTGATGGCGAGGGTGGGCATAGCTCCTCCGGGAAGGCAGAGAGTAGAGAGTAGAGATCAGAGATCAGAGATCAGATGTCAGAGATCAGAAGTCAGACCGGCAGCTGGAGGGGGTAATGGGAAATGGGGCCAGCATCCAGCATCCAGTATCCAGCAACCAGCAACCAGCATCCAGCACCCAGCATCCAGTATCCAGCAACCAGCAACCAGCATCCAGCACCCAGCAACCAGCAACTAGCTTCCAGCAACCAGCAACCAGCTTCCAGCTTCCAGCATCCAGCATTCACCTTGCCAGGGCCAGGGCGCAGCGGAAGGCCTGGAACATGGTCAGGATGTCGGCGGCGACGTAGCGGAGGGTGCGCCCCTCGCGCGTCGAGCCAGGCAGCTGCGACGCCTTGTCCGCCATTTCGGATTGCACGAAGTCAATCTCCATGGTGAGCGGGGCAGGCAGGCGCAACGGCGGCGGGACCTCTCCCCTGGAGAGCCGGGTGACGGCGCGGAAGGCGGCCTCGTAGATGCGCTGTTCGGTCACGGCGGGCGGGAAGCATTCGGCGGACATGCGGCCGGTGGCGATTTTGACCACTGCAGTCTCCACGTCGCCGAGCAGCGCCTGCGCCTCAGCGCAGACGGTCTGATCGCCGGAGATCATGAGGATCGGCGCGCCGAAGTGCCCGCAGATCGCTGCATTGAGGCCCGTTTCGCCCGTGAATTGCCCATTGATGCGCAGGGCGGCGACCCGCTCATCGGACCAGGTGTGCTCGAGGATGGCGTTTTCAACGCCGATGCGGGCGTGATAGCCCACGAAGGCGACGCCGTCCACGCCGGTTTCCACGCCGGAGACCATCGAGAGCGGGGAGGGGCTGCCCGAGCGCAACCGCGCGCGGGGATCGAGCGCCTCGATGAGGATGTTGCGGCCCGAACTGTGCCCATCGGAGATGAGCACTTCATCCGCACCTGCGTCGCAAGCACCACGGATAGCGGCATTGACGTCGTTGGTCATCAAGTGGCGAAAGCGCGCATATTCCGGGTGCGCCGGCGAGACGTGATCCCAGCAAACTACGCCGGTCACCCCTTCCATATCAGCAGCGATGAGAATTTTCATGGGCGTCCTCCTTTGGAGTGTGATAAAAGTAATGGGTAATGGGAAATGGGTAATGGGGCCAGCATCCAGCATCCAGCTTCCAGTATCCAGCTTCCAGCATCCAGCATCCAGTATCCAGCAACCAGCATCCAGCTTCCAGCATCCAGTATCCTACGCGCGGTAGGACGCCAGGAGCTCCTCGAAGCGTGCGACGCTGTCTTTGAGTCCACCGGGGCGGTTGCGGGCGAGCCACAGGCCGCGATATTCCTCGATGAGCGTTTCCAGTTCTGCAGCGAGGGCGGCTTTCGCGGCGGCCTGCTGCACGGGATCGGTCTGCTGCGCCATGAGGATGCGGTAGCAGGCATGACGCAGCAACCGCGCGGTGAAGCGGTATTCACGGGCGAGCAGCCCGGCGTCCCCGCGCTGCATGGCGGCGTGCTCCAGCGGGGCGATGGCCGCCTCGATGGCGTCGAGTGTCGCGTGAATGGCCTCCGGGCTGAGGTTTTGGCTATAGAGGCTGAAGGGATCTTCCAGCCATTGCAGCGCCCAAAATAACGAGCTGCCGTTGACGATGGGAAGGCCCGGTTTCTGATAGAGATTGCCCATGTCGTAGGCCACCCGTCCCATCGCGCCGCTGGGATCGTCGAAGGCGAAGCGGCTTACGACGGCGGGCACGTCGGCGTCGCGATTGCTTGCCAGGCACCAGCTGTACGCCGCGCCCATCGCCAATCCCAGATAGCTCACCGGCAGCATTTGCCAGTGTCCCCGATCGCCCCAATCGGTGTTGAGATAGCCACACGCGCCGTGTTTGAGGCCGTTTTCGGCGGCGCTGAGGAGATTCGCCAGCGCGTTGTCCGTCCGCCCGGCGAGACTGCACCAGCTGGAGGTGCCGGGGCACACGTAGAAGGGGACGCCCGCGGCCGCCAATTGCGCGCCGTGCGCGTCGAAGGGCGCATTCGCCTCGTAGCCCCATTCCAGCGCGATGACATCGCGGGGTAGCTCCGACACCAGGTCGGGGTAGTGGATGAGGATGTCGCCCCAGAACTGCATCCGGTGTCCGCGCGCCCTGACTTCGCGGTAGACCTTGAGCAGGAAATCGAGGTAGACCCGTCCCACGCCGCGCGCGCGACACGCTTCGGCGCTGGCGCCAAAGCCCAGGTCAATAGTCTCATCGCAGCCGACGTTGAATTGCTCGCTGCTGAAGTGCGGCAGCAGCTCGTCGTAGAGCTCGCGCAGGAGGGCGATGCTGCCGGGATGTTCGGGCGCGAGGCTGAAGGGCCCCTGCATCTTCATGCCCCAGGGCGTCTCGAATTCGCCGTGCGTCTCCGCCAGCGGGGCGTAGGGGGCGTGTTTGAGCCAGCGCTCCATGTGCCCGAAGGAATTCTGGTTGGGGACGAGCTCGATGCAGCGTTCGCGGCAGTAGGCGTCGAGCGCCAGGAGCTCCTCACCGGTCAGCGGCGACGCCTCGGCCCACACCAGGGGATGCTGGCGATAGGCGAAGGTGTGTTCGGTGTAGAGCTGCAGCTGGTTAATCTTCCAGCTCGCCAGCCGATCTATCAGCGCGAACAGGGTCGCCAGGGTCGGCACTTTGTCGCGGCTGATGTCGAGCATCACGCCGCGCGCGGGGAAATCAGGCCCATCGTGGATTTCCACGGCGGGGAGGGCCGGCTCGTTGGTCTGTGCGAGCAGCTGCTCGAGCGTGCAGATCGCGTAGAAGGCTCCCGCCGTGTCGTGGGCATGGATGGCGATGCCTGTCGGGGTGATGCGCAGGCGATAGCCCTCGGGCTGCGGGACGGCTTGCGGCAGGACCGTGAGGGTGCAGGCGACCTCGGTCGCGGGCAGGCCGCGGCCCGCGCTGATCTGCCATTCGATGTCGAAGCGCTCGCGGAGCCGCTCGCGGAGGCGGGTCGCCGCAAAACGCAGCGTCTGCGGGTCGGCGGCGTCGAGCTGGATCAGTTTTTCCGGGGTCAGGGGCAAGGCGCCTTCCTGCCAGACGAGCTGGCGCGGCGCGGGAAGAAAAATGTACTTTTGCATGGCGACCTCCGCTGACAGGGTTTGCGATTTCGTTTTTTGCGTATAAGTTCTACATTGCAATATCAGTAAACAGGGAATTTTTCAGGTCCCTCAGGTACATGATGGATCTGCCCCTGAAAGTGCTTAGGGCGAGGGCTGCTTATCGTACAGGACGAAATTGCCCTTGTCGTCAATGACGTAGGCGACGTGAATGGTTCCCAGGCGGTCGCCCTTTTCGTCAAAGCCGAGGATCGGCCCCGTCAGGCCGTTGACGTTCTTCAGTTGATGGTGGATATAGTCCGCCAGCATGCCCGGGTCGGTGGATTGGGTCTGCTCCATGGCGATGCGGATGACGTTGAAGGCCTCGCCCGCCATGATCGTCCACACGCTCGCCGGTTCCTCGCCGTACCTGGCCATGTAGTCGGCGACGAATTTCCTGGCCTCGGGGTAGTTGAGGTCTTGGGGCAGCGGCTCCGTGGTGACAAACATACCTGCGGCGTTCTGGATGCCGGCGATCTCCACCATCACCGGGTTGTTGGCCGCGTTACCGCCGAGCCACTGCACCTCGAGGCCCAGTTCTGCGGACTGCTTGAGCAGCAGGCCTGCCTCGGAGTGGTAGCCGGTGAAGTAGATCGCGTCGAGGTTGGCCGCGCCGATCTTGGCGAGAATGGGCGTGAAGTCCTGATCGTTGGGGTTGATGGCATCGTAGAAACCGACTTTGAGGCCCATTTCCTCGGCGTAACGTCGGGTCTCCTCGGCCAGGCCCTGGGCGTAGGTCGAGTTGTCATGGAGAATGCCGATGTTCTGCGCCCCGAGCACTTCCTTCATGAATTTGACGGCGAAGAGTCCCTGGCGGTCATCCAGGAAGCACACGCGGAAGAAGCGCGGGAAGCCCTTGGTGGTGAGTCGTACCGCGGTTGACGACGGGGTGATGTGGAGAATGCCCGCCTCGTTGTAGATTTCGGAGGCCGGCTCGGTGGCGGTGGAGTTGTACGCGCCGATCACGGCGACGACTTTAGCGTCTACCAGGCGCTGCGCCACCAGCGCCGATCGCGTGGGGTCGCCGGCGTCGTCCTCGACGAGCAGTTCGACTTGCTTGCCGTTGATGCCGCCCGCCGCGTTGACCTGTTCTACCAACATCGTGAGCGCGTTTTTGAACCCTTTCCCCTCGTAGGCATAATCGCCGGTCATGGGGCCTTGCAGTCCGATTTTGATGGTCTCCTCACCGCCACAGCCGGCGAGGCTGAGGAGCATCCCGCCAAGAATGAAGACTGAGGCTAAAATTCGCTTGAACATCTCTCCCCCTCCTATGACGTAATGATGCGATGACTCTGGATAGCGTTGGCTCAGCGAAATGGGTGCATGTTTCTTTCGGTGGTCACCCTCCTCTGGATAGCAAAAACCAGCGCCGGTGGCTCCGTAGGCTGGTCAAATGGATGAACCCTGCAGGCGTACCGCGCTACTCGCCTTGACCTCTTGGTTATGGAGGCGGTTGAAGATGCAGCTCAGATTGCGGCTGAAGTCGTTCATCCTGGTGTCTCATGAAGCGCTTCCTGAATTGGGCGATCAAGACACAAACATCCTAACATGGAAAAAACAGGATGTCAACAGGCGCGGCGGGTTGATTAGGGCTTATCAATGCTTTGACTAGAACCGCACGAAGGGTGTAAAATACGTTTGATGTGAAATCATGCGTTGACCGTGTAAGTCAAAACATCAATGCCAAAGTACCGGCGCAAAAACAGTCGAAGGGTAACACTCGTGATTTTGGCGATGATCCGCGAACACAAACCGCTGACCGTGTGAGCCAGGGTGTGTTCTACGGAACGTCCCCCCTCCTTCAAAATATCAAAAGCGCCCTCTACTCGTTCCCGCACCTTGTTGAGCAAGCGGTCAAACTCGGGGGAATTCTGCACCTGTTGGTTCTCCCGCTTGGCAGTCCAGACATGGATCCCGTGCTCTGCCCACTCGGCTTGCCAGGCTTCACCGATGAAACCTTTGTCCGTCCAGACGTTGCTGTCGAGGGGGAGGGCCTCTAAGATTTCGTCGGCGGTGCCCCGCTCGTCAGTATTGGCAGGTACCAATTCAAAGGCATAGGGGGTTCCATCCAGCGTGGTCAACATCACCAATTTGTAGCCATAGTATTTCAGGCGGCGCGAGGCGCCGTAGCCATACTCGGCTGACCCCAGAAAGTCACTGTGGCGTTTGTCCCGGTGATAGCCCACGGCGATAACGGGCGTAGTATCCAGCAAAAAATGCTGCTCGAAGTGCACTCCCAGTTGGAGGGCTAATTCTTTCCGCAATGCGTTTAACAAGCCGCTTAACCCGCGTGCCCGCCGATTGAATTGGCTCTGATCCAGCAAGGCAGGGAACAACTCAAGGTAATTGGCACGCACGAACGCTAGAAAACGTCGTTCACTGGTGAACTCGAAGAAATCAAGCGCTAACATCAGCGTCAGCACCTCGCTGTCACTGAAAATGGGCTTTTTCCCCACCGTGCGTCCTACTATTTGCTCGCCGGCGTCCTTATACCAGTCGTCCACGATGACAAACACGAGCGTTAGCAAGTCTTCAATTGAAATAAGCATGGCACACCTCCACGTAGATTTGAGAGCCATTTCTACCACATTTGAGCGAAGGTGGCAAGTTCATTTCACATCAAACGTTAGATATGATGAAGGGCATTATCCCACAGTTCCGGCGGGAGATGTGGGGCCAGGCTGGTCGCCGGGATCGCGGGCTGCCAATGATGTGAAGCGCGATTGTGCAGAGGCTCACAAAGTTGACTGACACTGCCTTGCATGTAGAATGGCTTTACCCTCCCCGGGAGAAGGACAGCGCAGGCTAATCCAGTGAGAGCCTGTTCTCGCCTCGTTAACTGTTAAAGAGCATGTTCTGGCAGGCAAGTCACTGCCTGACGTAAATGCCTGGCGTAAGTGCCCGGCGTAAATGATGGAGGAGTTATGAGTAATTTACTTGGACTGACACAGCCAGCTCCTTTAGCCTTGCCCACGTTGGCGGTCAATCTGGTGCTGAGCATTGTGCTCGCCCTGGCGCTGGGCTGGTTCTACGTGCGCTACAGCCGCTCCTTCTCTAACCGTGAACGCTTTGCCCAGACCCTTCCGCTGCTCTCGATGACGACCGTGCTCATCATCTCCGTGGTCAAATCGTCCCTAGCGCTCTCCCTGGGGCTCGTCGGCGCCCTCTCGATCGTGCGTTTCCGTACCGCCATTAAGGAGCCCGAAGAGTTAGCTTACCTCTTTATCGCCATCTCCATCGGCCTGGGTCTCGGCGCCGATCAACGACTACCCACCCTGCTCGCTACCCTCATCATCCTGACCTTCCTTTTCCTCCGCTCCCTCTTCCTCTACCGCACGCCGCGCAGCAATCTCTATCTGAATGTGATCGCGCCCCGCGAGGGTAACACCTTTGAGCTGATCAAGGAAGTGCTCCTCAGGCACGTAGATACGGCAGACTTGCGCCGCCTTGATAATAACGACTCCACGCTGCAGGCCACCTACTTCATCCGCTGCCCTGACGACGCAGCGCTTGTGGCGTTGATGGATGACCTCAGCGCCCGCGTGCCCGGCAGCAGCTGCACCTTTGTCGAACACGACCATATTCTGGGGGGCTAGCGTGCGAGTTATCGGTCAGGCGTCCTCTTCGCCCTTGTGGCGCACCTTACTGTGGTTGCTGGGCCTCGGCGGACTCCTCGCGATAGGAGTGCTCCCCTCCAATGGGAAACAACCCTTTCCAGATATTGTGCACCCTACAGCTTCTCGCCCGGCGCTCCCGACGTTACAAATTGACATGAAGTTCGCCCAGTACAATGGGCTTCTCGAACAACGCACGCGGGCGCTGGAGGAAAATGTGATCCTCACGAGCGCCAAAGATTTTCTACCTGCGGTGGTGTGCGTTGGCGACGAGGCGGTCGCCGTACAGCTGCGGCTGATGGAAGGACCCACGGCGGGACTCACCCCTACGGGCAAATGGCCCCTCGAACTGCGCGTACAAGAGAGGAAAACCCTCCTCGGGATGCAACGCCTCTACCTCCAGGATCCCGAGCTCATCGGCGGGCAGGCGGCCATGGCCCTCGATCGCGTGTTAGTGCGGGAAGGGGTGCTCACCGCGCGCTTACAGCAAGTGCGGCTCATCTTCAACGGTGATGACCGTGGAATCTACGCGCTGCAGGAGGGCTTTGCCGGCCCATTCCTCGAAGCGCAGGGACGCTCCGGCGGAGTAATCGTGGGTTTCGACGCCGATCCCTTCTGGCAGCAGGTAGCCCATTTTGATGGCGACCTCACAGCGGCGCTTGCCGATCCGGTCCTCGATCTTGGAGGATTACATTACCTGGAGGCAGATGCCTTCGACGATCCGGCCATTGATCGCGATCCGTTGCTCAAAGCGCAGCGTGACACAGCGCTCGGCTTGCTTCGCGCTCTCCAGGTGGGAACGCGGCCCGCCAGCGAGATTCTCGACGTCGAGCGCTACGCACGCTTCCTGGCCTTGATCGATCTGTGGGGCTTGCCCGAGCGCGCCTCGCCGCTCAATCTCGGCTTCTATTTGGCGCCAGGCGTGGAGCGTTTGGAGCCGGCATCATTTGCCAGCTCCTTCCCCCCTCATCCTGACGAGCGTCTCTCGCTCGCCGTCACCTACGGCGATCCCCAGCTCCAAATAGCATACGCGCGAGAGGCGGCGCGGGTGAGCACGCCAGCATACCTCGAAGAATTGCGCGCCGTGTTCGGCGAGGAGTTCGATACGGCACTGTGGGATCGGCTCGCTGAACGCCAGGAACTCATCCGCCGCTCCCTGAACCCGGTTCGCCCCATCTTTGCCCATCTCGCCGACCCCACACCGGAGAACTACGGCGTGTTACGTGTCGGCGTGGCTAATGTGACCCAGCTGCCGGTAGCAATTCTGGGCTTCGACGTCGGCGGCCTGACCTTCGTGGAACTCGATCCGGCGTGGCAGCACGACGCGCAGGACGAGCGGGTCCCCAATGCGGACGGGGTCGTGCTGCGTGCGCATGACGCCGGCAGCAGGGTGCGTTATGTCCACTTCGATATCCCCCTGGCTCTTGTTGCAGCTCAAGCCAAACTCGATCCTCACGGCGATTTCACCCTCTCGGTCGCTGCTCGTGTTGCGGGCACCAGCGGGCGTGTCCTGACGCCCGCTCAGCCGGAAACGCCGTTGCTATGGCAGGAGGATGAGTGATTTCGGAGCAGCCTCGACGCTATGAGATGAAACTCGTCTGTGAGGCCCGCTACCTGGATCAAGCGCGGAGCTGGATGCGCCTGCATCCGGCGGGATTGCAGGTGGCCTATCCGCCGCGGCGGGTAAACAGCCTTTACTTCGACACTCCCGGACTCGGCGGGCTGAAGGCAAACCTGCAAGGGCTGGAAGTACGCAACAAGCTCAGGCTGCGTTGGTACGGCGATGCCTTGCCGGAAGTGCTCGCCGTGCTCGAATTGAAACACAAAGACAATCTGCTGGGAACGAAATTGCACTTTCCCTTGCCCCGCCCCCTTGATCTCTCCCGCCCCTGGATAGAGATTCTGGAAACCTTACACGACATCCTTCCCCTCCAAGGGCAGACATTGCTGAAACAGATCTGCATGCCAGTGCTCCTGAACCATTATCAACGCGAGTACTACATCACGCCCGATGACGCTGTACGTGTTACCTTCGATTATGATCAACGCGCCTACGATCAGCGCCTGACGCCGCGCCCCAATCTGGACGCGCCTTTGTTGTTGGAGGATGTAGTGATCATCGAGGTCAAGGCCGATGGCGCTCAGGAAGAGCAGGTGCGTGAAGTGATCCGCCACTTTCCCCTGCCCCGCAGCCGCAACTCCAAATATGTCAACGGCGCGCTCGCTGCATGGTAAGGGAAAAAGTAATGGCAGCAGGCTTTAACATGCGGTTGACGCCACGCTTCAGGTTATGGCTGTATGCGCTGCTACCCCTCATCCTGGCCTCGCTCTGGGGTCCGTATCTGTCGGACCAGGATTATTTCCTGATAGCCGCCGCTCGCAATCTTGCCGCCGGCAGGCAAGCTGCCTTCGGCCTTGACTGGGCGGCCTTTTCTCCATGGCGGTTTCCCCTGCCGCTGCTGTTGCTGACCGCTATGGCCCGCCTGTCCCTCCCGCTCGAGTCCGCACTCTGGCTACTCGGCAGCATCGGCTGGGGATTTGCGACCTGCGCCGCTTACTACGCCGTTCGGGCCTTGGGGCGCGCCCCGGCAGCTCCAGCTGTTGCCGCCCTGCTGGTCCTCACACCTCTCGAGGAAACCACCTTCGGAAGTGGCGCCGGATGGGTCGTGGCCCTCTTTTGGTGGGCGCTGGCGTTGTTTCTCGAAAAGCGCCAACGCCCGCAGCTGCTCGTGTTGGCGCTCTGGTTTGGCTGCTACTTTGATTGGCCCACCTGGGTAGGGATCACCGCTTTCCTGATCGCTGCCTGGCGCCAGGAAAAACAGCTATCTTGGAAAGCGACTTTTCTGTGGGGCCTGGCGTGTGGCGGATTGTTGGGGGGCTGGATGCTCTTTGACCTGGCGCCCTTACCCTTGACGTGGGGAGCCAGCGCGATCATCAAAACAGGACGGCGCTGGCTGGCGGAAGATTTCTACTGGCTCCTCATTCCTCTGGGAGGACTGGGGATATGGAGTGGTAGGGCACCTGTAATGCTCGCGTTGCTGGGCTGGGGCGGCGCAGCGCTGGCCAGCGGCGCTCCCACGCTTGTAGCGGGTCTCTATGCTGGGGGCACGGTCGCCGCCGGGTTAGGATGCGCCTGGCTGGCAGAACACGCGGCGGGCGCGTGGCGCGTCCCCGGCAAATCCTACCCCATTGCCGGCGGAGCGTTTTTGCTGGCACTGCCCTTGCTGCTGGCGCGGGGCAGCGCCCTTTACGTGGCTTACCAGGCGCGACCTGTCGCCTTAAATGCCCTTGAGGTCAGTGCCGGTGAATGGGTGCGCGCCCACAGTGCTCCCGGCGACGTCGTGTGGGGCGAGGTGCGCGCCGGCGTAGCAGCGCAACGGCCGGTGATCCCCTGGACAGGTGAGCTGCCCCACGAGGAGACCCTCGCGCGCATGTTGGCGGCGCTAAACCTCGATCCGCCCGCTTTCTGTGTCTCTGCACGCTCGCTTGCCTGGGATCGCATGACAGGCATCGGCTGGTTTGAGGAACGTTATGAGCCGGTCCAGCACTTCGGGTCATTAGCAGACGCCGGAGCACCGGTGACGGTGTGGCGTTATCGTGAGGGCAGCTACGACCGGGGGGAGGTCATGCCGGTTGATCTGCCACTCGGCGCAGGAGCGCGCGTGGTGGGCTACCGACGTTGGCCCCCTACTCTGAAAGCAGGCGAGCCCGTCTATCTGACCCTCTTCCTGCGTGCCGAAACGCCGATAGCGGAAGCATCCCAGGCCATTGTGCGGGTCTTCTCGCCGCTCACGGGTGAGAACTTCGCCCAGGTCGAGCACCTCATCCCTCAGGGACTACCTGTAGAGTGGTGGTTACCTGGAGAGACAATCGCTGAACGCTTCATTCTGACCACCACAGCCACAACACCCGTCGGCGCCTATCATCTCGATCTGAGCATGCCAGATGCCGACGTCGTGGGGTTCAAGTTAGCCTACGTGGCCGTGCCGTGGAAGGGGACGATCCCCCCAGAGGCAATGCCGGTTGACGCATCCTTCGAGAATGGCGTGCGACTCACAGCGGCGCAGTTGCCGGAGACGTTGGAGCCAGGTGAGGAGGCCCGGGTGATACTTTACTGGGAAGCCGATGCGGCGCCCATGGAAGATGTAACCGTTTTTGTGCACCTGCTGAATCAGGATGGGCAACAGGTGAGCGGGCATGATGGGATGCCCATGAAGGGCCGCTATCCTACCGGCGCCTGGCAGCCAGGGGACAAAATACCCGACGTGCATAGTTTCATCATGCCTGAGGGGTTGCCGGCGGGGAGCTACCGGCTCGCTGTGGGTCTCTACCGGCCTGCTACTGTTGAGCGTCTTGCAGTAACAACCGTTGGAGGCGAGCTGCCGTATGATCGCGCGGTCGTCCTGGATAGTTTCACGCTAAAGGAGTAAGGCAGAGATCGCGTGCAACTCAGGGTGCCGTCCCCTTCACGCCATCGCTCAGTACCCCGAAGGACGCAGCCGTGACCAGGGGATGGGTGGAGATAAAAGCGATCCCCACGTCGTCGGTGTAAGATGCTGTCGGTCCAGGCGCCAGGACGGCAAGGTTGTCTTGCACCCCCAAATCGAACCACGCATCGTGGCCCTCGATCAGATGTCCATTCCCTATGTAGAGCAGCAAGCTGCGATCCCATGCTGCGAGATCGTCTTGGGGATAGCGGGCATCGTTGGCGGCGCTGCGGGTAGCGATAACATGCAGGGTAGTGCCACAAGGCACCGCGGCGAGAGCCGGGACGTCCGCCAGGAATAACGAACCTTCGTCGGTGGCATCCTTGCGGTCGTTATCGGTCAAGCGCCAACCGCGCAGGTCAATCCCGCCACACCGTTCGACGCGCACCTCGAACCAATCGCCCTCAATCCCCGCCGTATCATCCGCCTGATAAGCGGTAAATGTCACGTCGCCGGCCCATGGAAGGTCTGGCGACAGGGGTTCGAAGCTTGGGGTGAACGCGCATTCTCCTGCAAGGGGGGGCGTCAGCAGGGGCGCCTCGCCCTCAGGCCCCTTCCACCCCACGAAACGATAGCCGGGCGCGGGAACAGCCTGCAACTCAATGGGTATCCCACGGAAGTAAACCCCTGTCCAGGGAAGCTCCTCCAACACCCGTCCGGCAACTGCCACACTGCCTTCGCCAACGTCGGGGGGGGCAAAGATGCACTCGACCGTTCCAGGCAGGTCAAAAGCGGTCACCAGATGCGCCCGCAAGGCGTCAGGGCGACGGTGGACATAGTCGCGCATGCCTTCGACGCTCAGCGCCCAATGGACGCTGCTCCCCCAGCGCGCAAGCTCGTAGTCAATATCCGGCGCCAGCGCAGCGACGAGGCGCTCAAGCCGCGGCGCGACCGCCTCCGCTGCAAAGGTGGTATTGAGCAGTTCCGCAGCCCGCTGCAAGAAACGTTGACGGAAGTCAGGATTTTCGAAGAGTTTGCGGATCAGCAGCGTGTCCTCGCCCGCCGTCGCCGCATGATCTTCCTCAAAGAGCTTCTGCACAAGATCAAGGGTGACGATGTCGCCCTCGAATCCCAAATAAGCCGGCAGGTTCAACCCGAAGCTGTAATCATTATCCCAGACGATCCACTGCCACCGCCCTCCAGCATGTCGCGCACGAAATTGATTAACATTATGCTCAGGCCAATCGACATTGCCCGAGTAGAGTTGCAGCAAAGTGTAGTCGATGAGATTGGCGAGATCCACCTGCGCTGCAACGTCGGCATAGGCCGTGGGATCACGTAAATCATGGGACTTCACATAGCTGAGCAGCTGTTCCCAGTGTTCACGGTCGCCGGCAACCGTGTTGCTGACCCACTGGTTTGCCGGTGAATCGAGAATATCCGCTTCTTCAATGCCGTAGTGATCCGCCAAGAACTGTTCATCAATGCGCTCCCGCAGCTGATAAATTCCCCAGGGCCGGCCGTTGATGAAGAGCAGCACCGGGCGGGTATAAGCAGCATTTGTCCCCATGGCAAAAGCGAGTTCTGTAATGAGTGCATTGCGCAACAGAGTCCAATTGACCTCAGGCTGGATCGAGTCATTACCGCCATTGTGAAGGACAAGTCGGTCGAAGGTGGTCACTTCGTTGCCGGGGAAGAGGGGGTAGGTGAGCTGCGCCGCGCCGTACTTACTGCGGAAGTAGAGACGCAAGGACTTCTTCTCGAAGCGCCGGGTCCATTCACCGTGCAAGCGCACGCCGGCAGCAACTTGGAAGCTCTGACTACGATCTTCGTCAACGAAGGTGAGGTCTACAGGGCGCTCCCATTCCACCCCGCGCTCCTCGATGTGGGTATAGATGCCACGCTCGGCATCCCACATGTCAGCAGGGTCAATGACCAGCGAGAGGAGCGGGAGCTCAGCCGTCACCCCCACGAAGTAGCTTGCGGTTGCCACCGGGCCAGGGGCGGCATCGGGGGGCTCCACACGAGCGCGGACGACGGTCACGGCGGGAGTATCCGAACTCAGACGGATAGGGGCAGTATACAGCACACCGGTTTCCGCCGTGGGAGAAGCGCCGTCCAGAGTATAGCGTATCTTTGCACCGGGTACCACTGTGCTGAGGACGAGCTGGAAGCCATCCTCATAGTAACCACTAGGCCTGGAGAAGAGGGGCACCTCGGAGGGAACAGCCGCTAAACTCTCCTCACGATGATCCAGGGAATAGAAACCTGCCAGCGCCAAAAAGATGAGAGCCATTATTCCTACGGCGCTCGCGCGTTCAAACAGCTCCAGTCTGTCCCTTATCACGCAAAATTTGCCGGACGGTATAAAGCCCGGGGTGCGCCTGAACCATCGCCGCCAGCAGTTCTCTTTCAATAGCATCTGCGACCCCTTTCTCTTCCGCATAGCGCTGCACTATATTTTTGCCATCCCTTTGCCGGATTTCGTACATCGCAAAGTCCACGAAAATGCTGGATCATCATCGCTGTCGAAGACCATCAGATGCTTTGGCCCCGGTTTCAACGCCATGAACGCTTTTTCGAGGATGTCATTATTACGACAATGGCACATTATTCATGTTCACTTGAGGGACCTTGCCGTTGACCACGCTGTTTTTTGAGACGACTTTTGCGCGAACGGGCGCGGTTCAGCAAATGCTGGGCTATCAGTTCCTGTGCCTGTGCGATGCTCAGCTGCCGCAAGGGCATGGTTGCACGCAACAACTCACGAACGTTCGCTACAGACAACACAGGCAATTCCTCCACCTCGAGCAGCTCTGGCACCTGTGGGTCGGCGGCATAATGGGCTTGCCACTCGAGGCGTGTTTGGGTGATGAACCACGCCGCCATGATCGGGAGTGCCAGGTAGTGCTCCCAAGCCCGATACTTGCACGCCTGACACTCATCCCACCCCAATTCCGACCTGGCATCCTGGATCGCGCGTTCCACGAAGTAGCGCTGCGCTTCCATGTAGGCCAAGGTTTCCAGGGGGGTGTCCGCCGGCGTATTGCTGAAGGCGTAGGTCACCTTGCCGTCGGCTGCGCGCCGCATCACCAGCCACTCTGCCGTGGGCACACCGTCCCGCAGGGTCCACACGCGACAAGCGGCGCAGGTGCCCTGCCGTTCGCCGCGCACCGTGCTCCGGACCGCCAGCGTTTGCCACTGCGTTTCCGGACGCCCGGCAATTTCCGCGACCGACAGCGGCTTCTCCGGCGACAAGACTCGCGGTTGGGTGGGCGCTTTACCTCTTTTGGGTGTAATCACGCTTATCTTTAGCCCTTGACATAATGGGAGAAATGTGACATAGTGGGTCTTCACAGCACACCCAGGAGGCTCACAATGGAAACAGAATTCCAATCCCCCGATCAAATTGACGTAGACGCGGCCACCGCCACCGCGCCCACAGGGGTAGAGGTACAGGCTCACATTACCCAGGCCGTGGCGGCGTTGATCGCGTGGGTCTTGTCGTGCCAGACTTTGACGTTCTACGAGTTCGAGACCCAGTTGGTGCCCCAGGTGCTGGCGTTGGGGCGCCTGTTCATCCAGTTGTTCCTCTGTCAGCGCGAGGCGCAGGTTCCAGACGGCCCACCCTCAGCCCGAGCCGGGGTATCAGCGCCAAGGCCCGATCGCGCGGCAGATCGGGACGCTGTTGGGCAAAGTGCGCTACTGGCACACCTGCTTCTTCCGGCCTGGGGGTGGGAATTACCCCCTGGATGTGGCGTTGGGACTGACCAGCGATGGCTTCAGCATGGCCGTGCGCAGTTGCGCGACACGGCTCGCCACCAAGGTCAGTTACGCCCAGACGGTCTTGCTCTTGACTTTGTTTCTGCATTGGTCGCCCGCCCAGGGGAGCCTCGAGGGAATGGTCCTGGGGCTGGGCCGGCATACCGGCGCGTGGTTTGCCCAGGCCCCGGCTCCTGAAGGTGATGGCGAAGTGTTGGTGCTCCAGCTCGACAGCAAGGCCACGCCCACGGCCACGGACGCGGAACTGGAACAACGCCGCGGGCCGCGCTCGCCGAATCCCCATCCGGGATCGCAGCGGCATCGAGGCCGCGCCGCTCGGCAGCGACGGGGGAGCCAACCCCGGCGTCAAAAGGGGGACAAGGCCAAGAATGGGAAAATGGCCACCATCGTCGTGCTGTATACCCTGCGGAAAAACGCGGAGGGGACCCTGGAAGGGCCGCTCAACAAGAAGGTGTACGCCTCGTATGCCCCCAAGCGGCATGCGGTGGCCATCGCCCGGCGCGAGGCCGAGAAACGCGGTTTCGGTCCCGGTAGCGGCAAACGCATCCAAATCGTCTCCGATGGCGACCTGGATCTGGAGCGCTACATCGCGGAGTTCTTTCCCGCTGAGTCCTTTCCCGCCCTGGAGCATACCATTGATGTCTATCACGTGGTCGAATACCTCTGGGACGCGGGGGCCTGTCTGTACCGCGAGGGCAGTGCCGAACTGACGGAATGGGTGGAGGTGCAGAAGGCCGCGCTGTATGCGGGCCGGGTGGCGGAGATTATCGCCGAGTTGGACCACCGCCTGGCCCAACTGGACCCGCAGCAGTCCGGCGTTCAGGAGCGGTTGGCGAAAATCCGTGCCTATCTCGCCCACCGGCAAACGAAGATGGACTACCAGCGGCTGCGGGCGGAGGACTTGGAGATTTCGTCGGGAGCGGTGGAAGGGGCCGTGCGTTACGTGATCGCCCAACGCTTCGACTGCGGCGGGATGCGCTGGATCAAAGAACGCGCGGAGGCCCTGCTGCAGCTCCGCTGCATTGAGGTGAACAACGACTGGGAGGCGTTCATCACCTTCGTGCACGATACCGTGAGGGACCAGGCGCAACGAGAACATACCCATCTCTCCCTGAAGTGCACCACTGCCGCACCGCTACCGACTTACGGCCTTACTTGAGTGGGCCCGAGGACTGCCGCCAGATGAGAGTAACTGCACCCGAATCTTTAACACCGACCAGGGCGTACAATTCACCGCGCAGGCTTTCACGGAGCGATTGGAAAAAGCCTCCATCCGTGTTAGTATGGACGGGCGGGGTCGGGCCTTGGACAACGTCTTCATCGAACGCTTATGGCGTACAGTTAAGTACGAGGAGGTGTATCTGCATGACTATGCCACCGTCGTTGACCTGGAACACAGCCTGGAGCGGTACTTCCGATTCTACAACCAGGAGCGACCGCATCAGAGTTTGAACTATGCAACGCCGGTTAAGGTCCATTACGGGACGTAAGGAGCGATAAGGTCGCGCCCTTACTTCAACTTATTCTAACCTATTTGTGGTCTAACAAATGGGGGTAAGCTCAAGGTGTGCCTCTACAGGTTGGCGCAAGATGCAGTTTCCTTGACGCCCGCTTTGGTATCCTACGGGTTCTTGTGTTGCGACTTAATCGATCCAGGCCACCATGTAGTAGTGCCCCGCGTCCCACGGATTGTGGCCACTACACCATCCCAAAGTAAGCACCCTTTTAGGCACTAACAAGCGATAGTTGTAGCCGCTGCACTCCCCCCAAACGTGATCCCACTCATTTACTGGATCCGGATAGCAGCAATCGAAAGCATCGTTGCCATAGTCGTAGCCCGGTTCTATAGGAGTGCCCCACATATCAATGGCGGCTGCGAACTCCCACGGTATCCATTCGCACCAACCCTTGCCGTGGAGGTGTACATACCATAGCGTGATGGCGGTTGTTTCGCAGGCCGGGGGAGCATTGCCTCCTCCGGTCGGGAAACCTGGATGTCATGGGCTCCGTAGTCGAAATATCTCGTTGTCGAGTGAGTAAAAGCTCCCGTTTCCAGATGGAGTGTCGTCTCGATCTGGTACACTCTGTCTCCCTGGCCGATCCAGACTAGATATTCCTGATCTATCTCACAGCCCGGAAATCCAGCTGGCTTGCTCTCAGGTGAGAAGCCGAACTGGCGAACTATGCGGCCGATTTCTGAAGCGGCGACGTGGTAACGGTACTTGGATACCACCCCTTCAACGTGCTCCAGATGCTCCTGACCCAGGTACTGGACCTCGACTTTGGCCGTGGTGATAATCTGCAGAAGGTAAGATGGCGTCAGCAACGCATTCAGCGGCCCTACCAGCTCCAACTCTACTTTGTGCCATCCTGCCTCTGCTTCCCAATCAGGGCGACGCCAATAGGCAGCGTCAGGAGTCAGCAATCTCTCGAATGCCGATTCATCGGAGAACTCAAACACCTCGTGGGTCAAACCCCCCGCGAATTCACCGTGCGCGATGTACTCCATGTCCTCGTTCACCTGCTCGAAGCGGTAGCAGGTGGGTTCGGCCCCCGGTGACGTCGCGGAAACTAACGGTGGCTCCTGAGCCATCGACACGCTGGCGCTCAACAGCAGTGCCAGCAGCACGAATACTGAAACGAACTTTACCTTACACATTTCAACACCTCCTGATTGGATTCTATAGACCTTCAGAAAAACATTTAGGGAAGCGTTATAATAAGCAGCAGCGCGGAACCGTTGCGTTCCCCTAGCGCAAAAACTTGGCTTGGAGGCTCAGATCATGCACATACGCTTGACGTTGTCTAACACGTTACGGGAACAATTGCTCCTACAGTTGCATCAAGCGTACCGGCGTGGCCACTTGCGCTTGCTCAAACGGATTCACGCGCTCCTGTATGTGAGCGAAGGTAAGCCGGTGTCAGAAGTAATGGCGATCTTGCAGTTGAGCCAA
>Ga0209606_1001585_pt1 | contig 27617 bp, 25 predicted proteins | sample AD_UKC057_MetaG_FD_184412 | JGI IMG/M metagenome (GOLD analysis project Ga0209606, IMG submission 184412) | Active sludge microbial communities of municipal wastewater-treating anaerobic digesters from USA - AD_UKC057_MetaG (SPAdes) (version 2) | ecosystem: Engineered > Bioreactor > Anaerobic >...
CCGAGAGAAAGTCATAGTAACGCTTCCCTTCCACGTCCCAGACAAATGGTCCTTCACCTCTGTCAAGCACTACCGGCAGGGGATGATAGTTATGCGCTCCGTACTTCTCTTCTCTTTCAATGTAATCATGAGGTTTCATAGCTCTCTGTTTTATTTTATTGTGTTGTGTTCTGATGTGGGCAATGATACGAACCTTTTTCGACAAAAAGAAAGAGAGGAATCAGCTTTCTTCTTCGGCCGGCTGGTCCGGTCGCTTTTGCCTGGTGAAAAGAGAAAATCAGCCCTCTTCTTCACCCAACAGATCCGGTCGCTTCTCCCGGGTGATTCGGAGTGATTGTTCAAATCGCCATCTTTCTATTTCAGGAGTGTTGCCACCGGTAAGAATGTCAGGCACTTTCCAGCCCATGAACTCAGCCGGCCTGGTGTACTGAGGCGGTGCTAGCAATCCGTCCTGGAAAGAATCGGAGAGGGCTGATTCAGCATCGGAAATGGCTCCGGGCAAAAGCCTGACGACAGCATCGGTGATGACAGCAGCAGGCAGTTCGCCTCCGGTAAGGACATAATCACCGATTGATATCTCACGCGTTATGAGATGGTCCCTGATACGCTGGTCAATGCCCTTGTAATGGCCGGCAAGGATGATAATGTTCTCCTTCATTGAAAGTTCGTTTGCCATTGCCTGGGTGAATCCTGCACCGTCAGGGGAGGTGTATATTATCTCATCATAATGACGCTCCGATTTCAGACGGGTAATGCAATTGTATACCGGCTCAATCATCATCACCATCCCGGCGCCGCCTCCAAACGGATAGTCGTCAACACTCCGGTGTTTGTCAGTGGAATAGTCTCGCAGGTCGATGATGTTTATCTCTGCGATGCCCTTCTGACGTGCCCTGCGGATGATTGACTCATCGAACGGACTGCGCAGAAGCCCAGGAAGTACCGTTATTATATCAATTCGCATAAAAATCCCGTTTGGTAAATCTAATATTGTTTTTTCGTATATTTGAAAACGACAAGTCGAAATTAACCATTTAAAAAATTTAGAACATGGGAAAATTTGTTATCTCGAAGAGGAAAAACGGTGAGTTTCAATTCAATCTTCTTGCAGGCAATGGCCAGGTAATTCTTACAAGCGAGGGTTATGCATCAAAGCCTTCATGCATGAATGGCGTCAAATCAGTCATGAAGAATGCAGGTGATGTGAAGAGGTTTGAATCAAAGGTTGCCAAGAATGGCAAGTTCCACTTCAACCTTAAGGCAGGCAATGGCCAGGTGATTGGCAAGAGCGAAATGTACGAGTCAGAAACAAGCCGTGAAAACGGTATTGCCTCGGTGAAGAAGAACGCTCCCGGTGCAACCATTGATGACCAGACCAAGGCTTAATTACTTTTGTCTTTCGTAGGCGATTTTACCGTCAACGATAGTATAATCTGATTTAACTGACATAATCATCTCCTCAGGGGTATTGAAGATATTTTCTGAGAGGATGGTTATGTCTGCTAAATACCCCTTCCTGATCATTCCCTTCCTGTCCTCCATGAACTGGGCATATGCTGCGCCCAGGGTGTAATATTCAATGGCTTTTTCCATTGTTATCTTCTCCATCGGGAACCAGCCGTCTCCCTCTTCACCCTTTCTGTCCTTGCGGGTCACCGATGCGTAGAGACCCTCCATGGGGTTGAGGGGTTCAACGGAGTAGTCTGTTCCGAAGGCCAGCCTGGCCCCGCTGTCTGCCAGGCTCTTCCATGCGTAAGCCCAGCGGCTGCGTTCAGTGCCAATGCGTTTCTCTGCAAACCGTTTGTCAGTGATGCAATGGGTCGGCTGCATTGACGCTATCACTCCCAGGCCCGCAAACCTCGGAATATCCTCTTCAATGAGTATCTGGGCATGCTCCGAGCGGTGCCTGCTGTCACGGATACCGTTTACCTCCCGGGCTTTCTCATATGCATTCAGTATCCAGTTGTTGGCTTTCGGACCTATCGCATGTATTCCTATCTGAAATCCGCGACTGTCGGCGGCGAGCACACGCGCTTCAAGCTCCTCGTAGCTCATCTGGGGGAGACCGCTCCTGTCAGGTGCATCGGCAAACGGCTCAAACATCATTGCAGTGGCTGAACCCAGCGTGCCATCCATGAAATCCTTCAGGTAACCAAACCTTATCCAGTCGCCCTGGGCCGGGTACTTCTGCCTCAGCGCCTCATACCTGTCAAGGCGTGCCTGGTCAGCGGTGAGCTCGCCGCCGATGTCAATCCGGCACGAAAGCTTTCCGGCAGCCATGATCGAGTCATACATGTCAAAATCGGCACTGCCGGGTATCTGTATGCTTGTTATGCCATATTCGGTGGCCATCTTCAGCGCCAGCAGGTAACCGCTCCATTCCCTCTCGCGCTCTTCCTCAGGTGTCCGTTCGATATCTTTTGCACCCGTCCTGATCAGTGACATGGCGCTCTCCTTGAGAATACCCGTAGGCTCCCCGGTGACAGGGTCATGCATGATCTCACCCCCGAAAGGATCAGGGGTGCTTCGGGTAATGCCCGATTGCCTGAGCACATAGCTGTTAACCAGGGCACTGTGACCGTCGGTACGGCGGAGGACAACAGGATTATCCGGTGATACGGCATCAATGAGCTCCTTCGAAGGCCATTCGCGGGTGGTAAACATCTCATGCTCCCAGTGGCCGCCATAGATCAGCTGACCCTTCTGCGAGCGCGCCACCTGCTCCTTCACCCTGTTCGTAATCACTGAAGGGTCAGTGACATAGCGAAGCTCAATATAATCGGGATCAACAGGACCGAAGTGCGCATGTGCGTCATTAAAACCGGGGAGAACAGCCCGGCTGCGTGCATCTATCACCTTCGTAGCCTGCGGATCAACATACCTGCCGATCTCCCTGTCACTCCCGACGGCAAGTATCCTGTTCCCCTTCACGGCAACAGCCTCTGCCCGGGGATTAAGCGAATCAGCCGTAAAAACAATACCTCCGGTAATGACCAGGTCAGCCTTTTCCGCTTTCGTGCATCCTGACGCCGCAGTCAGTACAAGTGCAATAATCATTAATATTCCCTGTCTCATAGAAACGATTTTCATAAAACCGGTGCAAGATAAGAAAATAGACACTATTTTAGTCGCTCATAAACCTGTGAACATTAACTCCAATCCTCAAACCTATGAAAAGCAAGGTCGTCCCGCCCGGTTATCTTTTCACCAGGCGTTATTCAAATTATGTGTTCATCCTTTTATTTCTGCTTTACCTGTTTGATTATGCTGACAGGATGGTCGTGAGCTCGATGTTCTCCTACATCCAGGCCGATCTTGGCATAAATGACTTTCAGTCAGGGTGGCTGGTCTCAATCATATATCTTACAATCGGATTGCTGACTTTTCCGGTATCGCTTGTTATAGACAGATGGAGCCGGACGAAGACAATAGGCATAATGGCTATCGTCTGGAGTCTTGCAACCCTCCTGTGTGCCTTTACGGGTAATTATGTACAGCTCTTCCTCGCACGGGTACTCATCGGTTTCGGCGAAGCCGGATATGCCCCGGGCGGAAGCGCACTCATATCAGGAATGTACCCGATGGAAAAGCGCTCGAAGATGATGGGACTCTGGAATGCTTCCATTCCTATAGGATCTGCCATCGGGGTAACTGCCGGCGGAATCATTGCAAGCAGCTGGGGCTGGAAACACGCCTTCGGCCTGGTTGCCATCCCCGGTCTCCTGATTGCAATTCTTTTCCTGTTCGTGAAAGATTACAAGACCGTAGCCCTTTCAAAGGTTGATGAGACCAACAATAAGATCAGGATGGAGAAAAAGGACATTGCAAAGGAGTTCCTGAAGAAACCCTCGGTCATATTTACATATTTCGCGATGACGGCAATTGTGTTCGTGACCACGGCACTCCTGGTGTGGCTGCCGAAATTCTTCCAGGTTACAAGCGGAATGGATCCGAAAAAGGCCGGAAGCCTTGCCGGTGCGGTTATGATGCTGGCCCTGGTAGGAGCACCCCTGGGCGGCTATATAATTGACCGCTGGAGAAAGACTATGCCTACGGCACGAATGATCTATCCGGCCATCTCTACACTACTCTCAGCACTCCTGCTGTTCCTTGCACTCTACGTGTTCAGGGGTACGTTGCAACTGGTGACACTCTTCATATTCGGAATATTCATAATGCAGTTCATAAGCGGCGCAGCTGCTGTCACACAGGATGTTATTCACCCGGGACTGCGGGCAACATCATATGCAATAGCAGTTCTCGTGCAGAACCTCCTCGGCTCATTTACAGCACCCATTGCCCTGGGGAGAATCTCTGACCTGACTAACATACAGACAGCAGTAAGCATTCTTCCTTTTTCTCTTCTGCTGGGCGGACTGCTATTCCTGATTGGGGCGCGCTACTATATAAAGGATCTGAAGAAGGTAGCCCCAGTTACCCTGGAGGCAGAATAAACCGGTTGAAAATACCACCCATGCCTGTTACGTCACTCATTCCCTGCTGACAAGATGACAAGGGCAGGTGCATCCGTTCACGGCAGGGCTTATTGAGGTGTTTCCGCTTAAAGGAATGCTGTATTCCTGCCTGCCCGAATCACCATGTTTCAATTGCCGGTGTACCCGCCTCACAGGTCCCATCAGAAAGAGGTATTATTCGCACAGGAAACTGATTTGAATTTATTATAGTAGATTTGCACATCGAAAACCAAAGAAGATGAAAGAACTTTTGCGGAACAAATTTTTCAAATTCGGCATAGCCGGAGTACTCTACCTCCTGTGGGTGATATGGGTGGGCAACTTCTGGCTGCTGCTCGGATTGCCGATAGTATTCGACATATATGTATCCAAAAAGGTAAACTGGGCATTCTGGAAGAAACGCCACGGTAAAAATCATGTTGTTATTGAATGGCTTGATGCACTGATCTTTGCGGTGATTGCAGTGACATTGATCAATATCTTCCTCTTCCAGAACTACCGCATTCCGACTCCCTCCATGGAGAAGACCCTGCTGGTGGGTGATCACCTGGCTGTAAGCAAGGTGGCATACGGCCCCCGCATGCCCAATACCCCCCTCGCCTTCCCCTTTACCCAGCATACCATGCCTTTCACCGGCGGCAAGGGGAAATCATGGTCTGACCTTATTCACTGGAAGTATAAAAGACTCAAGGGATTCGGGCATGTCAAAAACAATGATATCGTCGTCTTTAACTTCCCGGCTGGAGATACAGTCTGCCTGGAGCAGCAGGCAATAAGCTACTATGAGATTGTTCGTGAACGGATTGAGACACTCACTGCGGAGGATATCAGGGCTGGCAGGCCTTTGAAAAGCAAGGATGAGTATTATTCAGTTGCAAGGCAGATGATCTGGAATGAGTACACGGTAATCTACAGGCCTGTTGACCGGCGTGACAATTATGTGAAGAGGTGTGTTGGCATACCCGGCGACACTGTCCTGATCAAAGGAGGGAAGCTGTTCATCAACGGTCATGAGAACGCGGAGTTCGAGACCCAGCAGACATCCTATTACGTGCGTACCAATGGTACCCGGATAAATCCCAAGGCTTTTGAAAGAATGGGCGTGTCAAAATCAGACCAGTCCCTTATGCTTTCAGGAACTGTCTACAGGCTGCCGCTGACGAAGGAAAACGCAAAGACAATCTCAGGATTTGCAAATGTCACCGGGATTGAGGCCGACTACCACAGGCCCGGTGAATATCTTGCCTCTGTCTTTCCTCATGATCCCGCGTACCGCTGGAACGAGGATTACTTCGGCCCGCTCTGGATACCGAAAAAGGGAACCACGGTGAAGCTTGACATGACCAACATTAACTTCTATACATCCATTATCGATATATACGAGGAGAATGACCTGGAGATACGTGATACAGTAATATATATTAACGGCAAGCCTGCTGACAGCTATACCTTTAAGATGGATTACTACTGGATGATGGGTGATAACAGGCATGACTCAGCCGACTCACGCTTCTGGGGATTCGTCCCTGAGGATCACATCGTCGGGCGCCCTGTGCGTGTCTGGCTCTCAATTGACAAGGAAGCCCAGGGATTTAAAAAGATAAGATTCAACAGGTTCTTCAAGGCAGCCAAGAGATAATTGCGAATTGCGATTTGAGATGTTCGATTTAATTCGCAAATCACAAATCGCAAATCGCAAATAAAAAAGCGGGCCTCAGCCCGCTTTTTTTTACTCTTTTACTTTGTCCACTATCGCCTTAAAGGCTTCAGGATGGTTCATCGCCAGGTCAGCGAGGGTCTTGCGGTTAAGGGAAATTCCCTTCTTCTCAAGCCCGCCGATAAACTGCGAGTAACTCATTCCGTGAAGACGTACTCCCGCGTTGATTCTCTGGATCCAGAGTGCGCGGAACTGCCCCTTCTTGTCCTTGCGGTCACGGTACGAATAGGCAAGCCCTTTCTCAAGCACGTTCTTTGCAACGCTGTAAACATTGGCGTTGTTGCCGAAGTACCCTTTGGTCTGCTTGAAGATCTTTTTTCTTCTTGCCTTCGATGCTGGTGCGTTTGTTGCTCTTGGCATTTTTGTTCTCTTTTTCGGATGTAAGCGCCTCTTTAAGGTCTTTTATGCTTCACATCCCGGTTAATAATTCTGTTGATTAACTCTCCGTCAGGCGGTAAACACTACTTCAGCCCGAGCAGAAGTTTTACGTTCTTCTGATCTGCCTTGTCAACCAGTCCGTCATAGGTAAGATTCCTCTTACGCTTTGTTGACTTCTTGGTAAGAATGTGACTCTTGAAGGCATGCTTACGCTTGATTTTACCTGAACCGGTCAAAGAAAATCTCTTCTTTGCACCCGGATTTGTTTTCACTTTTGGCATGTTGTATATATATGTGTAAAAAAAATCTATTTCTTTTTCTTTGGCGAGAGGATGATTATCATTCTCTTTCCTTCCAGTCTCGGAGTCTGGTCTACCTTTCCGTACTCATCCAGGTCACTCACAAATCTCGCAAGAAGCTTTTCTCCCTGGTCCTTGAAGAGAATTGACCTTCCCTTGAAAAAGACATATGCCCTTACTTTGGCCCCTTCTTCCAGGAAGTTGATAGCGTGCTTCAGCTTGAAGTTGTAATCGTGATCATCGGTGTTCGGGCCGAAACGAATCTCTTTTACAACAATCTTGGCTGCATTGGCTTTGATCTCCTTCTGCTTCTTCTTTTGCTGGTAAAGAAACTTCTGGTAATCAACTATCTTGCAGACGGGTGGGTCAGCATTTGGAGATATCTCAACAAGGTCAAGCTCCATTTCGTCTGCCAGCCTGAGAGCATCAGAAAGGTTCATGACTTTTGCTTCTATGTTCTCACCGACGACTCTTACCGTCCTGGCTGTGATCCTGTTGTTAATCCGGTGTTCCGGTTCGGGTTTTCTTCCCGGCCTGGGCCTGGAAAAGATCGGTCCTGCTATTGTTTTGTCCTCCAGTTAAGTTAATAATATGTTTAAAATCTGTATTTTAAATACCAGTCTCTCTCTTTATCTCCTCTTTCACAAGGTTGATGAACTCCCCGGGTTTCATGACTCCCCTGTCACCTTCTCCCTGCTTCCTGACGGAGACTGTTCCCGCTAATTCTTCCTTTTCACCAATCACAAGAAGATAGGGAATTCTCTTTAACTCATTATCCCTTATCTTTTTACCTATCTTCTCGTTCCTCTCGTCAATCAGGGTGCGAATATCGTAATTATTAAGGAGATTTGAAACAGTTTTTGCATAATCATTGAATTTTTCGCTGATGGGCAGTATTACAGCCTGATCAGGAGTCAGCCAGACAGGGAAACGGCCGGCAGTATTTTCAATGAGCACTGCAACGAAACGTTCCAGGGAACCGAAAATTGCCCTGTGAATCATCACCGGCTGGTGCTTCTGGTTGTCGCTGCCGGTGTACTCAAGCCCGAACCGCTCCGGGAGGTTGTAGTCTACCTGGATGGTCCCGAGCTGCCACTTGCGGCCGATGGCGTCACGCACCATGAAATCGAGCTTGGGTCCGTAAAAGGCTGCCTCACCTATTGCCACAGTGGTCACAAGGTTCTTTTCCCCTGCAGCTTCAATGATTGCCTTCTCGGCCTTCTCCCAGTTCTCGTCAGTACCGATGTACTTCTCATGGTTACCCGGATCCCTGAGTGATATCTGTGCGGTGAATTCATTGAATCCGACTATCCTGTAAATATATTGCACAAGGTCAATGATGCTCTTGAACTCCTCCTTGAGCTGTTCAGGGGCGCAGTAATGGTGAGCGTCATCCTGGGTGAAGCTGCGCACGCGGGTCAGCCCGTGCAGCTCACCGCTCTGCTCATAGCGGTAAACGGTGCCAAACTCGGCCATCCTCACCGGAAGCTCCCGGTAGGAGTGGGGAGTGGCGTTGAATATCTCGCAGTGATGAGGGCAGTTCATTGGCTTGAGCATGAAGACCTCACCCTCCTGCGGAGTGGTGATGGGCCTGAATGAGTCAGCCCCGTACTTCTCAAAGTGACCTGATGTCTTATACAGGTCAACATTGCCGATGTGCGGAGTGGATACCATGGTGTAACCTCTCACCTTAAGTACCTTTGTCATGAAATCGATAAGCCTCTGCTTCAGGTCCGCTCCTCGCGGAAGCCAGAGAGCCAGCCCCATTCCCACCTTCGGCGAGAAAGCGAACAGCTCCAGCTCCTTGCCTATTCTGCGGTGATCACGCTTGCGTGCCTCTTCGATCATTGTCATGTACTCATCAAGCATCTTCTGCTTCGGGAACGTGATGCCGTAAATGCGGGTCATCATCTTCCGCTTTTCGTCGCCACGCCAGTATGCACCGGCAAGGCTTAGAACCTTTATCGCCCTGATTGATGAAGTGTCCGGAAGGTGCGGACCACGGCACAGATCGGTGAAATTTCCCTGCCGGTACAGAGTAATTGTACCGTCTTCAAGCTCAGAGATCAGCTCGGTCTTGTATTCATCACCCTTTGCAGTGAAGAGCTCCATCGCTTCCTTCTTGCTGACCTCCGTGCGAACTATCGGGCTCTTCCTTGCTGCAAGCTCCTTCATCTTTTCTTCAATGAGGGTCAGGTCGGAATCGGTTATCACCTTTCCGTCACCTGGATCAACATCGTAGTAAAAGCCGTTCTCTATGGCCGGGCCTATGCCGAATTTAATCCCGGGGTAAAGTGCCTCGAGTGCTTCCGCCATAAGGTGGGCTGACGAATGCCAGAATGCATGCTTCGCCTCGGCATCATCCCACTTGTGAAACCTGACAGTGGCATTGCCTTCAACAGGCCGCGAAAGGTCACGAACCTCACCGTTGACCGTTGCTGCATAGACATCAGCAGCAAGACCCGGACTGATTGACATTGCAATTTCATGACTGGTTATACCCTGGCTGTACTCCCTCACAGAGCCGTCAGGAAAGGTTATGCTGATCATCGGTTTCATACTTTTTAATAGTCCGCAAAGATAATATTTTTTACTGTATGGTGTTCTCCTGTGTTTTCGAGGTAAAACGGCCCTCTTTTTTGAAATTGTTAATTGGCACAGATTTTGGATTTAACAAAACAGCACCAAAAACGGCAGTCATGAAAAGAATTTTAATCTTAACCGCAGCAGCAGCATTGATAATGCTGAATTCATGTGACACACAGCCCGAAGCTTACTTCTTCGCAGATAAGATAAAGGCTGAAATAGGAGAGGAGGTATTCTTCTTCAACGGGTCATACAACGCAACTGATTACGAATGGGACTTTGGCGACGGCACTTTTTCCAACGCCTACGAACCTGCCCACGTCTACAACGCATCCGGGGTATTTACAGTGGTCCTGACCGCATATACGAGATCGGGCAATGTCGACAAGTCTTACCTTGATATCGAGATCAACTCCCCGACAATGCTTGAGGTTGAGGTGCTTGAATACTACGACCAGTATCCGGTTTCAGGGGCAAGCGTGATACTCTATCCTACGGAGACAGACTGGGACAATGAGACCAATGCCATAGTGGAGGGGTTCACCAACGCCTCCGGAAAGGTCATATTCACCAACCTGCAGCCCAGGGTCTACTTTGTCGATGTCTGGCATTCAACCCACAACAACTACACCCTGAGAAACGAGGATACGGGCTTCATCAGGACAGATCAGCTCGAAAAGAATCAGCTCAACCAGTTCACTGCATGGGTTGACTACACAGGCACCAAGGGAGCTGCAATCCGCGACAGGAAACAGCTTGTCCCGCTCAAGAGCAGGACGGTTTCAGCAACCGTAAAAAAGTAATTCACAGGGGTAAACAAAATAGTATGGCGCACGAATCCATTTGATAAATTTCTTTAAGTTTGTGTTTCACAAACCTAATCGAAAGAATCTCATGGATACAAAATTTGCGCTTCATGGAATAGACTACCTTATAATGGCAGTCTATTTCGTTTTTGTGCTGGGTATAGGTTGGGCCCTGAAGAAGTATATGAAGAACGCCACTGCCTTCCTTGAGGCGGGAAGATCCATCCCCGCCTGGGTTGCAGGCCTGGCATTCATCTCCACGAACCTCGGTGCCCTCGAGGTGATGGGCATGACTGGCTCAGGTCTCAAGTACGGTATGCTCACCACCCATTTCTACTGGATTGGCGCCATACCGGCAATGGTCTTCCTGGCCCTCTTCATGATGCGTTTCTATTACGGCTCCAAGGCACGGTCAGTACCCGAGTACCTGAAGCTTCGGTTTGATGAGAAGACGCGCGGACTGAATGCCATCCTGTTTGCTGTTATGACAGTGCTTGCCTCGGGGATCTCCATGTACGCCCTCGCCCTTCTCCTTGAAAATGTACTGGGATGGAACTTCAACGTATCACTCTTCGCCTCTGCGGCGATAGTGCTGGGTTACACATACCTTGGAGGACTCTCCTCTGCCATCTATAACGAAGTGCTTCAGTTTTTCATTATTGTGATAGGCCTTCTGCCAATGGCTTTCCTTGTCATGAAGGATGTCGGGGGATGGGGCGGCATGCAGGCCAGCCTGGCCCCGATTGTGGAGAGCAAGGGTTTTGCGGCTGATGCGTGGACTACAACCTGGAAGTATACAGGAACCGGCTCCGGAAACCCTCTGGGAGTGGCATGGTACGGCATCTTCGCAGGATTGGGCTTTGTGCTCTCCTTCGGCTACTGGTGCACAAACTTCCTGATTGTGCAGCGTGCCATGGCGGCCGAGTCAATGACGGCTGCACGCAAGGTGCCTCTGATCGGCGCCATACCTAAGATGTTCATTCCCTTCCTTATTATTGTCCCCGGCATCGCTGCACTTGTGCTGCTGAACGATCCGCTGAAAGGATTTGCACTGCCATTGAACGACGCCGGGCAGCCTATCTATGACTATACTATAATCATGCTGCTCAAACAGTACCTGCCCGCCGGCGTACTTGGTCTCGGGGTGACGGCACTGCTCGCCTCTTTCATGTCAGGCATGGCCGGAAATGTTTCGGCTTTCAATACAGTATGGACCTATGACATCTATCAGAGCTACATCCGGCCGGCAACTGGCAACAAGGAGGCTGATGACAAACATTATCTCAAGGTCGGAAAGATGGCTACCGTTGTGGGAGTGCTTGTCAGCATCGCTGCAGCGTATATTGCAAGCAAGTTCGGCAACATAATGGACTTCCTCCAAACGATCTTCTCAATGATCAATGCCCCGCTCTTTGCGGTGATATTCCTGGGGATGTTCTGGAAACGGTCAACAGGCAATGCGGCATTCACAGGACTGCTGGCAGGATTCCTGATGGCTCTGGTACATCATGGTTTGACTCAGCCAGAGGGAGCCACCACCCTCGTCAAGGGCGGATGGCTCGGTGTAGTCCATACATACCCTGTTGAGATGGCACAGAACTTCTGGACAGCAATTATAGCCTTTACTGTGGCTACGCTGCTGACGGTTTTTATTTCGCTGCTCTCCAAACGCACCAAGACCGATGATGAACTCGACGGCCTTGTCTACTCAATGACGAAGAAGCTCGACGACTCCGGAGTGGTGTGGTACAACAGGCCCTGGTTCCTTGCACTTATTGTGGGAATTATTATGATTGTGCTCTCAATCTTGTTCTGGTAACTTTAAAAACGACGATCATGTTAGATATAAGATTTCCGATTGGACTGATGTTCTCGATTTTCGGGCTGATCATTACAATCTACGGCATTGCCACACTGGGTAATGATGCAATGTATGCCCGTTCGCTGAACATAAATGTAAACCTGGTATCAGGTATAGTCACCCTGCTTTTCGGACTCATCATGCTATTTTTCTCCGGCCCGGTGAAGAAGCTGCTGAAGAGAAAATGAAAAAAAAAAGCTGCTGAGAGGCAGCTTTTTTTATTTGCGAATGTCGATTTGCGAATTGCGAATCGTGGAAAAATCGCAACTCGTAACATGCAAAATGCAAATCACTGCAGTTCCTCGGAAAACAGTGCCATGGGCAGAGATCGCATATTGTACCTCGAGGCCATAACCTCACCGTATGCACCGGCAGAGCGAATGGCAACCAGGTCGCCGCGTCGCGTTTCCGGAAGCGAAATATTCCTGCCGAAGGTGTCAGTGGTCTCGCAGATTGGTCCCACAACAGTATATTTTTTCACCGGACCGGAAGAGGAGAGATTCTCAATCCTGTGACTGGCATGGTAAAGGGCAGGCCTGATAAGCTCGGTCATGCCGGCATCCAGGATGACAAATGTCTCCGCAGCGCCGGGCTTGACAAACAGTACCCTGCTTACAAGAGAGCCGCAGTTCGCCGTAAGCGACCGACCCAGTTCAAAGGATATGGTGCTTTGTATCCTGCTGTCAAGATGCTTCCTGAAAACGTCAAAATACTCCGCGAACTGCGGGAAACGGTCCGGGTCATCATAGCTGATTCCCAGTCCTCCGCCTACATTTATGTCTTCAGGCCCGAAGCCCCTGTCGGTCAGCCACTGCCACAACTCGTTTATCCTTGTGCAGAGATTGCGATAGACATGCAGGTCGGTGATCTGTGATCCGATATGAAAGTGAATTCCCCTGTAACGAAGGTTCTGCAGCCCCTCCAGCCTGTCCAGAACAGTTTCAAGCTCCGGGATTCTTATACCGAACTTGTTTTCATCGGTGCCGGTGGTGATATGCTTGATGGTGTGTGCTTCCACGTTGGGGTTGATGCGGAGTGCCACCGGGGCCTTTTTCCCCAGCCTGCCTGCAATAGCGTCGATGACATCGAGTTCCGCTGCGGATTCTGCATTGAAACACTTGATGTCCAGCCTCAGAGCCTTCTCTATCTCAGCGTCGCTCTTGCCAACCCCTGCAAACACAGTCTCGCCGGCCGGAAATCCGCATGCAATGGCATGCTCCACCTCGTTGCCGCTGACACAGTCAGCTCCGAATCCGTACCCTGTGATGATCTTCATAATCACAGGATTGAAGTTGGCCTTTACGGCATAGTGAACATGAAAACCCCTGTTGACAGCTTCACCTGATGCCACGGAGAGAGTCTCACGGAGCATTTCCAGATCATAGTAATAAAAAGGGGTTTCATGCTTACCCAGTTTTTCAGTAATCTCCCTGGTAATCATGCTTTCTGTGTAAATAACCTTTCATTCAGCGCCCTGAGGGCTGTGATCTTGTCGGCTGTGTTGATAAGGATCGAGACGCTGTGATCACTGCCGCCGTAGGAGATCATCTTTACCGGTATCTCGTTAAGCGCTTCAAATATCTCCGGGGCCGATCCCACACGGTCAGGGCGGAAGTCGCCCACCACACATATAATGGTCTGGTTGCGGTCTGTCTCCACCTGCCCGATTGAACTGAGCGATTTCACAATGTCTTCAAGGTGGGCAGGATCCTCTATGGTCAGTGATAATGAGACTTCGGAGGTGGTTATCATGTCAATAGGAGTCCTGAAGGCTTCGAATACCTCGAAGATCCTCCTCATGAAACCGTAAGCCATCAGCATCCTGTCAGAGTGAATGCGTATCGAAGTGATGCCGTCTTTTGCAGCCACTGCAGTATAATCTTCCAGGGTGGTTTCTGAGGTGATAAGGGTACCATCATCGGCAGGTTCCATCGTGTTCTTCAGCCGTACCGGAATATTTTTCATCCTCGCGGGGTTGATGCTTGAGGGGTGAAGTATCTTCGCCCCGAAAAAAGCCAGTTCTGCCGCTTCGCTAAAGGAGAGATTTCTGATAACCCTGGTGTTCTCCACATACCTCGGGTCATTGTTGTGCAGCCCGCTGATGTCAGTCCATATCTGTACCTCTTCAGCGGCTATGGCAGCCCCTATGATTGTGGCGCTGTAGTCACTTCCGCCTCGGCGGAGGTTGTCAGTCTCGCCGAAGACGTTGCGGCAGATAAAGCCCTGGGTGATAATGATCTTTTCGTCCCTGACGGCCGAAAGCTCCCGTTTCAGGTTCTCACTGATATAAAAGTAGTCCGGCTCGCCATCCTTGTCTACCCTCATGAAATTCAGGGCAGGTATCAGGAGTGATGGTATACCTTTTTCGGAAAGGAAGAAGTGCAACAGGGCTGTGGATATGAGCTCCCCTCGTGCGACAATCATCTTGTCGGTTCCCCTGGCAGGTTCACCTGATATGAGCGAGGAAATGAAATCAAAATGCTCATCAGTGAGGTCATGTGCCCTCTTCGACCACTCTTCGGAGGTAAAGAGATCAGAAACAACGGCATGGTATTTCGATCGCAGCTGGCCGGTCATCCGCTCTGCCCCGGATTTGTCGCCCGACCCCAGGAGCCCGGAGATCTCTACCAGGGCATTGGTCGTCCCTGCCATGGCAGAAAGAACAACAATCTTCAACCTGCCGTCATTTATCAGGGGAATCAGCGCCCTGAACCGTTCCGGACTTCCAACCGAAGTCCCCCCAAATTTGTAAACCTTCATCTCTTTTCAGCTCCGTGCGATGCTGCGCGTAAGGCGATTGCACCATATTTCGGGCATCAAAGATAAGTAAAAGAGAAATCTGTGATTATTTTTTTTCTCTTTTAGGTAAAGTGAATCACTTGATTGAAAAAAATAATTATTTTTGCAGCCGCATTGATGGATTAAGGAAGACCGGCGTCAATTTTCAGACAGTCTCCCTGATCCGGCAAGAAGCCCAGATGGCGAAATTGGTAGACGCGCTAGTTTCAGGGACTAGTGTCAGCAATGATGTGCAGGTTCGAGTCCTGTTCTGGGCACCACAAACCACGCCCAGGTGGTGAAATTGGTAGACACGCCAGCTTGAGGGGCTGGTGCCGGTTACGGTGTGCAAGTTCGAGTCTTGTCCTGGGCACACGATAGAAAAAAGCTGCAGGGATGCAGCTTTTTTTATTTACGATGTGCGATTTGCGATTTGCGAATTGCTGGAACAATCGCAAATCGCAAATCGCAACTCATTGGATTCTTGCATCATATACCGCCTGCAAAATCTTTCCCCTGATGGAGAGATCTGAAAGCCTGTTGTTGTTCCGGGTGGGATAAACCCTGTTGCTGAGGAACACATATGATATCTCCTCATCCGGATCACACCAGATGAAGGTGCCGGTGAACCCCGAGTGCCCGAAACTGGCAGGCGAGGCCGACGGACAGGGATAAGCTTCCTCCGGAGGCACCGTATCATTCCGCAGCAGCGGTTTGTCAAATCCCAGTGCCCTGCGGTTATCGTTGTCCGGGAACTGAACGGTTGTGTACTTCCTGAGCACATCACTGCTTAGAACTCTGACACCTCCGTATTCACCTCCCCTGCGGTACATCTCCACTAGCTTCAGGAGGTCATTGCCCGTGGCAAACAGACCGGCATGACCTGACACGCCTCCCAGCATTGCTGTCCCCTCATCATGCACCGTACCCCTGAGCAACTGCTTCCTGAAAAGAGAATCATACTCAGTAGGGACAACCCTCTCTGCCGGATACTTCTCAAGCGGCCTGTAGGTGATGTTGAAGGCACCGATGGGACGGTAGATATTTGCCGGTGCAAACTTGTCTATGGTGCTGTCGGTGAGACTCTCTATGATCTCTGCAGCAAGGATGAAGGTGAGATCGGAATAGACATATTTTTTATCACCCACAGGACTGTCACGTATCTCCCTGAACATATCCTTCAGGTAATGACGGTTCATGTAGATTGAGTCAGTAACCTGTAAGGCATACTTCCGGTTGGTATAATCGCTGAAAATGCCCCGCCTGAAAGTGCTGTCATTCTCAAGGGTATTTCTCCAGAAGGGTATCCATGCCTTCAGACCGGCCTGGTGGGCGAGCATCTCGCGAAGGACCATGTCACCCTTGTCGGAAAAACGAAACCAGGGAAGGTAATCACCAAGGGTTTTGTCAATGTCAAACAAACCTCTGTCATCAAGCAGCATCAGAGAGGGAGTGGCCGCTGATACCTTGGTCACTGAGGCAAGGTCCCACAGGTCATTTTCTGTGACAGCCTCGGTGCTGTCGTAGAGATGGAATCCGTAGCATTTGTCAAGCACGACGATTCCCCGGCGTGCTATTAGCACCTGGCAACCCGGGAAAGCCAGGGTGTCAATGCCTGCACTCACGATGGAATCAACTTTGCTTATCAGCCTCACCGAGGAAAGTCCTGCATTCTCCGGAAACCCGAACTGCATCCTGATGTTGCCGGGGGTTTTGATGCCCGTTCCTGCCGGATAATTTTCATTTACTGTCACCGGCAGCCTGCCTGATGCGCCGATGGCGCCGAAGAGCACCTGCACCGCAACCTGGTGAGTGTAACTGTTATCCTGGTATGCCACAAGCATAGCCGTCGGCTTCTTCGTCATGTCAAGCCGCGCAACACCATAGGGATTGCCGAACCATATTACAGCAGCCCTGTCAAGTGCGGCTATCTGCCGGAAAAGACTGTTCAGGGCCGGCGTGACGCCATAAAGCCCTGCCGGCTTCTGCTCCAGTGCACAGAAACCTGCTATGACCACATCATAATCCTTTAGTTTTGACATTACAAACCTGGCGCCCTGCTCATTTGCCGGGTCAATGAAGTAGTGGTCAGCATTGGTATACCTGTCGGTCATACGCTGGAATTCGGTCATAGCCAGTCGGTTGACAGAGACAGTGGCTATTCTTATCCTGTCAAGCCTGCCCAGCGGAAGGAGATTGTCATTGTTCTCTATCAGGGTCATCGCTCCGGCATACAGGTCACGTATCAGTGCCGGGTGCCCGGAAACGGGGATGCCGCCTGGGGCTGAGGCGAAGCCGGCAGCTGCCTCTGATGCCGGGCCCGGAATTGCCTGATCCCCGGATTCTGCTTTACCTCCATTTTCCGCCCTATGAATCTCCAGCCACAGCTTTGCTTCAAGAAGCTTCCTGCACCTGTCAGTGATCTCACTTACTGCTATCTCGCCCTTTTCGACCCTGCGGGCAATCTCCTCGATGGCACGGATAGGATCAGTGGAGTATTCTATTATGTCATTCCCCGCCAGCAGCGCCTCGGCATCGGCAATGCCCGACGGGAAGGTCATGGTCGCACCGGCCATATTCATCGCATCTGTAAGGATGAGCCCCCTGAAACGCGACTCCTGCCTGAGCAGTCCGGTCACCACTTTCTTCGAGAAAGTCGCCGGAAGACCTCCGGCATCCAGTCCCGGCACACTTATATGCGCTGTCATAACTGCCCCGATTCCTTCATCTGCCAGCCTCCTGAAGGGTATCAGCTCAATCCTGTCAAAACGGCTGCGGTCACCCCTGATTACAGGAAGTCCGGTATGGGAGTCAGTGTCAGTGTCACCGTGACCCGGGAAATGCTTTGCACAGGCTATGATGCCGTTATCCTGCAGCCCCTTCATATACATTGTCGCCTTTTCTGCAACCTTCTCCGGATCCTCACCGAAGGAGCGGTAGTTTATTACCGGATTCATAGGGTTGTTGTTCACATCGGCAACGGGTGCAAGGTTCAGGTTTACCCCAATGTCATGGCACTGCCACGCCACGGCAGCACCCATCCTGTAAATCAGGGAGTCATCCTGCAGCGCTCCCAGCGTCATCTGGTACGGAAAGTCCTCCACCTCCCTCAGCCGCATCCCGGTTCCCCACTCAGCATCCTGTGCAATGATCAGCGGTATCCGCGAGATACTGCTGATCCTTTTCGTGTAATCCAACTGCATATCACGTGATCCCTCGAAGAAAATCACACCCCCGATACCATACTTTTCAACCAGCAGCTCTACCTGCCTGTAATTACCTCCCTTTTCGTCAGCCCATGCCGGTACCCATATTAGCTGAGCAATCATCTCCCTGACAGTCATAGTGTTAAGTATGCTGTCAACCCTGGGGTCGCCGGTGAAATTTTTCCACGGAACATTGTTCTCCGCTCCGGTGACCGGAGAGGGGTAGATCATCAGGGCACACACGGCAAGTACTAGTGATAAGCAGGATTTTTTCATCAGAGGAATGAATTATGCGTTGTACCAAAATTAGCATTTTTCTTTATGATTCTTTTCCCGGTTGATTGGTTCCAATTTGTTATTTTTACCCAACCAACAGAACGCATATGGCAGCAACAAAAAGTTCCGGAAAGAGCGCCGGCAAATCAGCGCGGCTTTTGTCACTTGACGTTTTCAGGGGGATGACTGTGGCTTTCATGATCATTGTCAACACCCCGGGTACATGGAGTCACGTATATGCTCCCCTGAGACATGCCTCGTGGCATGGCTGCACACCCACTGACCTTGTATTTCCCTCATTCCTGTTCATCTCGGGTGTGGCAATGTTCTATTCCCTTCGAAAGTATAACTTCGAATTCTCCGGACCATCACTGTTCCGCATACTGCGAAGGGTACTGCTCATCTTCGCCGCAGGCCTTTTTCTGAATATTTTTCCCCATTTTGTACGTGATTACAGCACACTCCGGATCATGGGAGTGCTACAGAGGATAGCACTGGCATGGGGCCTTGGTGCAATTCTGGTGCTGCTGATCCGCAGGAATTATATCTGGCTCGCCACGGCAGTAATACTGTTCGGATACTGGGTCCTGATGCATTTCATGGGAGGGGCCGATCCCTATTCACTCGAGGGTAACTATGCACGGACAGTCGATATCGCCGTCCTCGGCGAAAATCACCTTTACAGGGGATTTGGTATGCCGTTTGACCCGGAAGGACTGCTGAGCACCCTTCCCGCCACCGCTACGGTATTGCTCGGGTTTATGGCCGGAGGATTGATCAGCGCTAACGGATCATCATGGAAAACCCCGGGATGGCTTGCCCTCACAGGCACCCTGCTTATCGGGGCAGGACTGCTATGGGGACAGTATTTCCCCATCAACAAACCCATCTGGACAAGCTCCTATGTTATCTACGCCGGCGGTATTGGTATGGTGATTCTGGCCCTGCTGTTCATAATAATTGACATATGGAACCTGAAAGGATGGACAGGCTTCTTCAATACATTCGGCACAAATCCCCTCTTCACCTACCTCCTCGCCGGAATCTGGACCAAGACAATGCTTGCCGTGAAGATAGGGGAGACCACTCTTTACAAATGGATATTCGAACATATCTGCAGTCCGCTCTTTGAGGAACAGAAACTTGCAAGCCTGCTCTTCGCAATAATGCAGGTTCTGATCATATGGGCTTTCGGCTACATACTTTACAGGAAAAAGATAATTATCAGGTTCTGAAATGGATATAAGAACAGCAGTAGAAAAGGCATTTGAGCGCTGGAAAGGCTCCTCTCCGGAGATCATCACCCGCCTGCCGCAATCGGGCTCAGACAGGGTTTATTTCAGGCTGATATGCCGTGAGGACCAGGTGATCGGCGCATACAACCCGAGCCGCGAGGAGAACGAAGCCTTCGTCGGATTTTCTAACCACTTCAGATCAAAGGGATTACCGGTGCCGGAGATTTATGTATATTATCCCGAGGATAAGATCTATTTTCTTGAAGACCTGGGTGATACCAACCTTTTTACCTGGCTCGCCCGCCGTTCCGATGAGGAACGTTTCAACAGGGAGACGGAAAACCTCTTCCTTACAGTCGCAGGTGACCTGGTACGCATACAGACTGAAGGGATCAGAGGGCTTGACCTGTCGCTGTGTTATCCACACCGCAGCTTCGACCGGCAGAGCATAGTCTGGGATATGAACTATTACAAGTACATGTTCCTCAAGCTTATAGGAGCACCGTTCAATGAGACCAGGCTTGAGCGGGATTTTGAGATTCTGACCCGTTACCTGCTGGATGCAGGACAGGAGTATTTTCTCTTCCGCGACTTCCAGACGGCCAATATCATGATCAGGGACGGAAAGCCGTGGTATATTGACTACCAGGGGGGCAGGCTCGGGGCGCCGCAGTATGACATCGCCTCCCTCGTTTATGATGCCAAGGCCTATATCCCAGAAAAGATCAGGAAGACAACAATCAACAGGCACCTGGATCTCTTCGCGGCAGCTACCGGCAGACCACGCGAGTCACTTGAGATGTACCAGGGCGCCTTCACCCTTATAAGGCTCATGCAGGCCCTGGGCGCCTTCGGATTCAGGGGACTGCATGAGAACAAACCCACTTTCAACGAGAGCATCGTACCGGCTGTTGAGTTGATGAACGAGCTTCTTGAGAGCGGTGACGTCAGGATTGACCTCCCCGAACTGAAGAAAGCCTCACTCGCAGTGCCGCTGCAACGAAAGTACCGCATCCTGGAACACTACCAGGATATGGTTACTATACATCTCGAGAGCTTTGCATATGTCAGGGGAAAGAGCGTCAGCTATGACAACGGCAGCGGGTTTGTCTTTGACTGCCGCGGCCTGCGCAATCCGGTCACCGTGGCTGAGCTGAGCGAGCTCACCGGCCTTGATCCCGAGGTGATAGAGTTCTTCAATAACGATGACGAAGCAGTGGCTTTCGCCGGCGACTGCACAAACATCATCCGAAACTCGCTTCCCATGATGCGGCGGAAGGGTATTGTCGACATCCATGCTGCCTTCGGCTGTGTCGGCGGTCATCATCGCTCCGTCTGGAGCGCGGAAAGGGTGGCGCTGATGCTCTCGGCAATGCCCGGTGTTGAAGTGTCAGTGAAACATACGGCCCTGGAAAAATGAAGGCAATGATCTTTGCTGCCGGCCTTGGCACCAGGCTGGGGGAGATGACCCGTACCAGGCCCAAGGCGCTGGCTGACATCAATGGCAGGACCATGCTGGAACTGACGGCTAGAAGCTTGTCAGGGCAGGGTTTGATGACCTGATTGTCAATATCCACCACCACCCTGAACAGATGCTTCAGGAGATCGAAAGACTCCGGCAGCAGGATTACCGGATTACCGTCAGCGACGAAAGTGACGGGCTCCTTGATACTGCAGGCGGTCTTTACAGGGTAAGGAACTTTTTTGGCGCCGAACCCTTCCTTGCACATAACGTGGATGAATTTACTGATCTTGACCTTGCCGCCATGTACAGGCAGCATGTGGAATCAGGAGCACTGGCCACCCTCGCGGTCAGACACCGGCCGGGAAACCGGCAGCTCCTTGTTGATGATGCAGGGCGCCTTCGCGGATGGCGCAACAACGCAACAAAGGAAGAGATCATCACCGTTGAAAGTAACAGAAAGCTTGAAGAGGTTGGCTTTTCAGGCATTCAGGTCCTTTCTCCGGCAATCTTTGAACTGATGCAGGAGGGCATTTATTCACTGACATCGCTCTACCTTATGCTGGCAGGGAAGCACTTAATAATGACCTGCCTGCATGACTACGGTTACTGGTTCGACTGTGGCACGCCGCAGAACCTGGAAAAGATCAGAGCGCATTTGGGGAAGTAGGCATTATGGGGCTCCGGCGAAGCAGGAGAACCAATCCCGTATCCGCCGGAAAGCGGATCGGGTCGGTTGTACCAGTCGGCTGTGGGCAGTTCGGGAGAGAACAGGCTCCGGACATTGTTCAGTTTTTCCAGAATGACCTTGTGAAGAGGGCCAGTATGGTGAAAATCTCAAGGCGACCGATAAGCATCAGCGCAATCATAATAAACTTTGCTCCTGCCGTGAAACCGTTGTAGTGGCCGAAGTTGCCCGAAGCACCAAGCCCGGGCCCCACGTTGCTTATGGCACTGGTGCTTGCCCCCACAGCCTCAATCAGCGGCACCCCTGTGAAATGTATGGCAATCATACCGGCCAGGGTCAGGGCAATGTACAGAAGGGTGAAAGAGAGAATGGTAATATTCAGGTTGTCAGGCACTATCCTGTCATTGATCTTAATCGGTATCACTGCATGGTGATGCTGGAACCGCTGAAAGACCACCTTCAGGTTGCGCAGCGTGATCAGGTGCCTTGCCATCTTGATTCCTCCGGTGGTTGAACCTGTACATCCTCCGGCAGGCATCAGGAGAATCATGATGAACCATCCGCCCTGTGGCCAGAGCATGTAATCCGTTGTGGCAAACCCAGTCCCTGTCATCTGTGAGATGACCTGGAAAAAGCCATGCCTCACCGAGAGGGCAAAATTGCGGTCAGTGCCGGTATAAAGGATCAGCGTCACCAGGATGGTGGCCCCGGTGACAAAGAAGATGTAAAACCACAGCTCCTCAAAAGCAGCTATCTTCCTGAACTCTCGGCGTACAAGGAAATAGTATACGATATAGCTGACCCCTCCAAGGAACATAAAGATTCCGATCACATACTGGACATAGGGTGAGTATTCCGAGATACTGGTGTTCCTGGTGGAGAAACCTGCGGTGGATACAGTGGCAAAGGAGTGACATATGCTGTCAAAAAGGTTCATGTCTCCGAACCTCAGAAGCACTGTCTCCAGTACGGTCATCGCCAGGTAGATGACCAGTATTATGTATGCTATTGACCTTGTCTTCGGCAGTATCTTCTGTTTCATCGATGACTCGAGGGTGAAGAGATGGTACCCCCCGGCCTTCATGTTGGGAAGAATCACTATAACGAGCAGGATGACGCCCACGCCACCGATCCAGTGAGTCAGGCTCCGCCAGAAAAGGATTGACTTCGGCAGTATCTCAACATTGCCTATTACGGTTGCCCCGGTTGTGGTGAAGCCTGACATGGTTTCAAACAGCGCATTTGTGACCCCTGACACTGACCCGCTGAAGAGATAGGGCATGGTGCCGAGAAGGGCCAGCAAAACCCATGACAGTGTCACGTTCAGGTACCCGTCCCTGACATTGATATTATCCCTTGATGTCCGAGGCATGGCCATGTAGAGCACGAGCCCCGGCACAAATGATATAAGTGCCGGCCAGAGAAACGGGCCGAGGCTCTCGGAGTAGATAAGGGCAACAGGAATGCAGGCAATGAAGGCGCCACCTGTTATGATCATTATCAGGCCGGTAATTTTCAGAAGTGATCTGATGTTTATGCTAGTCATTACAGGGCGGCGAGACCGTACACTGTTACATCCATTTTTTTCTTCTCAGGAGAAGCACACCGGCAGTGGCAAGCACCACCGAACCACCGAGTATGAACCAGAATGCGTTCATGTTGTGCTCCAGCCTGTTGGGTACATTCATCCCGTAAAAGCTGGCAATGAGGGTCGGTATCATCAATATGATGGTGACTATCGTGAGAGACTTCATCACGATGTTCAGGTTGTTCGAGATCACCGAGGCAAAGGCATCCATCATCCCGCTCTGAATATCACTGTAAATCTTCGCCATCTCAATAGCCTGCCGGTTCTCGATGGTAGCTTCCTCCAGGAGGTCTGATGAAAACTCGTAGTCACGTATCCATTTCGAATTCTTCAGCTTGAGCATCATCATCTCATTGGATCGCAGCGAGGTGGTGAAATATACAAGACACTTCTCCATCTTCAGCAGGCGGTGCAGTTCCTGGTTCCGGGTCGACTTCTCCAGATCCTGCTCGATCATTGCCGTCTGGTTGTTGATCTGCTTCAGGTACCGGTGGTAGAACATCGTGGTCCTGAGAAAGAGATGCAGTATGAGATCGATCTTTGTCTCTATTGTAATGCCCTTGCCGCTGCGGCTGAAGAAATCATCAAGCACCTCGTTGTTCCGGTGACAGATGATTACCAGGCTGTTCTTGTCGAGCACAAGCCCCAGGGGTATGGTTGTAAACGGGAATCCGTTTGATTGATTCTGGTAGGGGATACGGTAGATCATCAGCAGCATGTCATCCTCCACCTCCATGCGGGATCGCTCGTCAACGTCAAGAATATCAGCAAGGAAATCCTCAGGGACCTTCAGGGTGGTCTTCAAGATGCCTATCTCTGAAGGAGTGGGATCAGTGACGTTTACAATGCAACCTTTTTCAAATGAGTTCAACGGAAGGAGACCGTTCGGGATCATCTGCCAGTAAGTAATCATTCTAGTACCTCCTACTTTTCCGCCCCGCGGAGGTACCGTTTCCGGCTTACCTCTGCAGAACTAAATTAATAAAACGGCTCGCGTGATAATCGTCCATAAAAGACAACTGTATTGATACGTGTGCAAAAATATAACTTTTATGCTAACCGCATCCCCGGGCCGCAAAAAATGTCCAAAAAAATTACCTTTGCACAGAACCTAAATATAACGTGATGGGAAAGGTACTTGTTGTGGGCGCCGGTGGTGTTGGCACCGTGGCGGTGATGAAAATGGCACAGATGAATGACGCTTTCAGTGAAATAATGCTTGCCAGCCGCACCAGATCAAAATGTGACGCCATTGCTGACCGCATAGGCGGAAACAGGGTACAGACCGCAAAAGTCGATGCCGACAATGTCGGAGAAATGATTGAACTGATACGCTCATTCAGGCCTGACCTGGTGGTGAACCTCGCACTGCCCTACCAGGACCTTCATATAATGGACGCCTGCCTTGCTACCGGCGTCGCATACCTTGATACTGCCAACTATGAACCGCCCGAAGAGGCCAAATATGAATATTCATGGCAGTGGGCTTACCATGACCGCTACCGCGAAGCAGGCCTCACCGCAATCCTCGGCTGCGGATTCGATCCCGGCGTCACCGGTGTCTTCACTGCGCATGCCTCGAAACATCACTTCAGCGAGATACATTACCTCGACATAGTTGACTGCAATGCCGGAGATCATGGCAAACCGTTTGCAACCAACTTCAACCCGGAGATCAACATCCGGGAGGTGACCCAGAAGGGGAAATACTGGGAGAACGGAAAATGGATTTACACCGAACCGCACGAGATACACAAACCTCTCACGTACCCGGAGATAGGACCGAAGGAATCATACCTCATCTACCACGAGGAACTGGAATCGCTGGTGAAAAATTTCCCCACCATCCGCCGCGCCCGCTTCTGGATGACATTCGGACAGGAGTATCTCACTCATCTCAGGGTGATTCAGAACATAGGGATGGCACGCATTGACCCTGTAATGTACAACGGGGTGGAGATCATTCCCATACAGTTCCTGAAGGCTGTTCTTCCTAACCCGGGCGATCTTGGAGAGAACTACAAGGGATGGACATCAATAGGATGCCGCATCAGGGGGCTCGATAAGCAAGGCAAGGAGCGTACCTACTATATCTGGAACAACTGCAGTCACGAGGAGGCATACCGTGAGACAGGAACACAGGCTGTGAGCTATACGACCGGCGTGCCGGCCGCCACCGGAGCCATGATGTACATGAAGGGTCTCTGGAAGAAACCGGGCGTGTGGAATGTGGAGCAGTTTGATCCCGATCCGTTCCTCACCGAAGTGGCACGCTATGGCCTGCCCTGGCACGAGAAGTTTGACATAGACCTCGAGCTCTGATATGATCGACTACAGCAGGATTCCCTCTCCGTGCTACGTGATTGAGGAGGAGAGACTCAGGAAAAACCTCAGCCTGATTAAGCATGTGGCCGATGCTTCCGGTGCCGAAATAATACTGGCATTCAAGGGCTTCGCCATGTGGTCAGTATTCCCTGTGGTGCGCGAATATGTCTCCGGGGCGGCGGCGAGCTCCATACATGAAGCCAGGCTCTGTTTCGAGGAGATGGGTACTCCGGCTCATACATATGCACCTGCCTTCCGCAGGGATGAGTTCGGTACGATACTCCGCTACAGCTCTCACATAACATTCAACTCCCTGGAACAGTACAGGAAGTTCGCCCCGGCGCTTCATCGCGAGGGAAAGCATATCTCGCCCGGACTGCGGATTAACCCGGAGTACTCCGAAATTTCCCAGGGTATATACAATCCCTGCTCACCCGGATCCCGCCTCGGTGTAACTGCAGCCGAGCTGGCGAACGGACTCCCTGAAGGGGTGGAGGGACTCCATTTTCATGTCCTGTTTGAATCTGATTCATATACGCTCGAAAAGGTCCTGGCAGTCGTTGAGGAAAAATTCGGACACCTGCTGCCAAAGCTGAAGTGGCTCAACATGGGAGGCGGGCACCTGATGACACGTCGTGATTACAATACCGGCCATCTCATTGGCCTCCTTAAAAAATTCAGAGAGAAACACCGCATTCACCTTATACTTGAACCAGGCAGCGCTTTCGCCTGGGAAACAGGCGAACTGGTGGCCACCGTGGAAGATATCATTACCCGTGACGGCATAAAGACCGCAATCATGGACGTTTCATTCACCGCACACATGCCTGACTGCCTCGAGATGCCCTATAAACCTGTCATTATCGGGGCATTTGACCCTGTTCCGGGAAAACCAACCTACCGCATGGGCGGCAACTCATGCCTGTCAGGAGACTTCATGGGCGACTGGTCATTCCACCGTGAGCTGCATCCCGGTGACAGGCTGATATTCTGGGATATGATCCACTACACAATGGTGAAAACCACTACCTTCAACGGCGTACCGCATCCTAACATCGGCATCTGGACAGCTGACCAGCAATTCAGGCTCGTGAGGGAGTTCGGATATGCTGATTACCGTGACAGGCTGTCTTAGGCAGGCAGCTGGCTGTAGGCAGTAGTGTTGACAATGATATGTTTATGATCGACCTGATTGTTAGTAATTTCACTACTGCATATTGCCAATTGCCTGATACAAAAAAACAGGCGGATCACTCCTCACTCCGCCTGCCTTTATAATTTGTCCACTGTGATTTTTGTCAGAATGCGTATCCGATTGCGAGAGTGGCGCTTGGCATAATGCCATCAATACTGCTCTCACTGTCCCCTCCTTTGGCAATCGTATACATCGGCCCGATACCAAGGTCAAGGACAAAACCGCTTTCCCATACCCACTGATACCCCAGCTCGGCACCGAAACCTATCGTGCTGGCAGAATAATTGCCTTCCGTGTCATCGTTTACTTTGCCAAATGAAAATGCAAGCTGAGGATTGATGTAAAAACCGGCGGGTACTGGTTTCTTTGCATGTGTGAAGTAGTACCTGTATCCCAGACCTGCACCTGCAAGGCTGACATCTACTCCAAGCAGCTTGTACATGTACTGACCTCTTACCAGCAGGGAAGAGGTTGTGCCAAACACCCTCTCATAAGTGGCGTTGAAGCTTCCGAAAGCCAGGCCGAGAGGATTGGTTTTGATAACATTGCTCTGAGCGTTCAGACCAAACGCCAGTAGAACAAAGACAAGGGAAAGGATTAGTTTTTTCATGTTTTTTCATTAGTGTCCACTAAAAATTAAAACACAATTGAGCTTGCCCAATATCAGTCATATCCTCTACTGTCTCAGTTCTTTCAAAGAGTTCCCTGATCGGAGTTTTATCCAAAAGCGACATGCTCAGGA